>Ga0364866_10149_pt1 | contig 49576 bp, 41 predicted proteins | sample ExccelAu500001D3_3_FD_206913 | JGI IMG/M metagenome (GOLD analysis project Ga0364866, IMG submission 206913) | Enriched cells from Trout Bog Lake Hypolimnion, Wisconsin, USA - BchlTB.Aug13.5000.01.D3 | ecosystem: Environmental > Aquatic > Freshwater > Lake > Hypolimnion/Profundal zone | place...
CTGGATGTCAACATGCAGAGCCACGTGATTAAGCTCCTGGATAGCACATCGCTTTCCTCGGACGTGGCATGCAGGGTCCTGTTGTTCGATAGGAACGGTCAACCGATCGATCCAGGCACCGCCGGGTCGATGATGAACGGATACCAGATGTATGGAATTTCCGCCAAAAACTTCAGCAGGATCGCTCGGGCGGTGGTCCAGACGACCCCGTACATTTGGGCCGAATTCCGTAATGTCCCGCTTTTGCCCAATTTCGAAAAGGACGAAGCGGCTCGGATAGCCGCACATGCGGCCTCACTTGAGTCTGGAATTCACGGAACTGCCGTTGGAATCGCACCCGGATTCACAAAGACCCTCAGCGATGGCACGACTGTCTCAATAACGTCTGTCACGAAAGCGATCGTCGACAATCAAAAGTGGGTGATTTCAGGGCAACCCTCGTGGCGGGCTGACGGCGAGGTCCTTGCTGAGCGCCCAAATCAATATTGGTATGAAGTGCCTTATTCGCCCAAATATCCGAATCCGCTCGAAATCATCGGCGTCAATTTCGAAAAGATGAAAAGCGACGCCATGACGGTGGTTCGATTTACTTCGAAATTCGATCCCAAGACTCACCAACCAGTATTTGGAGGGGATACAAGAACAATAAGTGTTGGCCCCGACGACCGATTCGGTGCAGCTCAAGTGGGCGTCGCCAGCGGTCCCTGGGAGACGGCTTCTAGCGTGGACATTGACATGCAAGAGTTGCCACGCGTTGAGTCTGGCGATCGCGGCAAAGACCAAAACAACCAGGTCCGAACCGGATTCGAAGTAGTCGTCGGTAAGGACTGTTTCGTCCGCGACATGATGGCGAATTCCAAAGTTGCCATGCCTTGCGGGCCACGAGCGAAGAACGCCGTGAGGGTGATGGCAAGGCTCAAAACAGGTGAACTTCGCGAACTTCGGATGGGTATGTCAGGCCCCGAAGGCATGATCTATCCCGTTCCGTCAAGGCATGGAGAGTGGACGGAGGGTTACAGCAGGCTACTGGCTAGCGAAGTTAAGTCTGTTGAAATCCAGGTTCGGCCCTATGAATTCGTGCAGTTCGACGGGATCGCCCTCCAGCATCGTTGACGCTAGGGTGCGGTCGTAATAGATTAACGAAGGAAGAACCCCGATCAATCGCTAGTCCTCGATTCGATTGGCGAGGTTGGCACGATACTGTCTTGGTGAGTGCGCCGTCTCCCGCTTGAATCGCAAGCTTAGGTAGAACGGGTCCATGCCGACTTCGGCGGCGATTTCGGCGATCCCCATCGATGTGCGATTGAGTAATGACTGGGCGCGCTGGAGCCGTTGCACGAGAACGTACTGCTTAGGAGGAAGACCGACAAGGTCCCGGAACAGGTGGCTGAACCGTGAATCCGAGAGGTGACAAAGGCGACTCAGATCCGAGAGGCTCAATGACTCCGCCAAGTGGGTGTGGATGTACTCGATTGCCCCTCTGATGCGTTCATCCAACACGCCGGAACCCGTCGGGCGGCTCGCCTCGCAAAGAAGGAGCAACCTCTCCAAAGCGTTGAGTCCAAACGCCGGGCGCAAGGGGCCAGTTGAAATGGATCGGCGGATGACCTCGCGAAAGGCGGCCTCGATCTCGTCGCCGTCCCCGATCTGGAGGCGGCGGATGCCAGGGGCTAGCTCCGGCCAACGAAGAAGCTCTAGCCAACTTGTCGGGGGATGGAAGTGAACCCAGAGAATCTCCCATTCCTCCGATTGGCGGGCGGTGCCGTAGTCATGAGTCGTTCCGGGCGCGATCAGATAAAGATCGCCTTTCTGTGCCGGAAAGCTTGATTGGACGCTGGCGACCCTTCCTTCGCCACACAGGGTCATGATCAGGAGCCAGTCGTCGGTCCCGCCGTCTCGGCGACGACCATATCCCGGGCCCCGATGGAAGTGGCCGGCAAGGAGTCCCTCGTATGCAGGGAGGTCGAAAGCAATGCGATCCTTGATCAACGGTAGCAAGATTGTATAGGTTTTCGACCAACTCGATAGCGGTATTGCGACTCAATTCCTCATAGAATCAGATATGTATGAGTAGCGAAGTCCATGTTCGTCGGGAGTCCGTCGTACTCCCCACCTATGAGCCGGAGGCGCCCGATAGGAACCCGATGTTTCTTGAGAAGCGCGTCTATCAGGGCAGCAGCGGCAGGGTCTACCCGCTACCGTTCTACAACCGCATCTCGGAGACGCCTACCGAGCGGACGTGGGACGCGATTTTCCTGAATAATGGACTTGTCGAGGTGATGCTCCTCCCCGAGATCGGCGGCCGCGTCCATGCCCTCACCGACCTGACAAATGGCTACGAAGCGATCTACCGACAACATGTGATCAAGCCCGCTTTGGTTGGGCTCGGCGGCCCATGGGTTTCAGGTGGAATCGAGTTCAACTGGCCGCAACACCACCGCCCTTCGACGTTTATGCCCACCGATGTGGCGATCCAACACGGCGACGATGGTTCGATTACGGTGTGGATGGGAGAACATGAACCGATGGATCGCTCGAAGGGGATGCACGGTATCTGCCTTCATCCCGGTCGCAGCGTGGTTGAGGTCAAAGCCCGTCTCTATAACCGCACCCCGTACGTGCAAACCTTCCTGTGGTGGGCCAACATCGGAACCCACGTTCACGAGGCATACCGATCCTTCTTTCCGCCGGATGCCCACATGGTAGCCGACCATGCCAAGCGCGCCATAAGCACCTATCCGCTCTGCGATGGAACCTATTACGGCGTGGATTACGCGGGTCGAGGACAGAATGGGGTTCCGCCCGAAGAACGTCCGGCTCAGTTCGTTCCCGCCCACTGCGGCGGCGACAGCCCTGCATACGAACCGAACGACCTATCCTGGTATGCGAACATCCCGGTTCCCACTTCCTACATGTGCATTGGCACCGAGGAGAACTACGTGGGTGGATACGACTTCCAGAAGGGGGCCGGGCTAATGCATGTCGCCGACCACCACATCTCGCCCGGAAAGAAGCAGTGGACCTGGGGGAACCAGGAGTTCGGCTACGCCTGGGATCGCAACCTGACCGATTCGGACGGGCCCTACATCGAGATCATGGCCGGCGTCTATACCGATAACCAGCCCGACTTCTCGTTCATCGCACCAGGCGAGACCCGTACCTTCAGTCAGTTCCTCTATCCCTATCGTGCGATCGGACCGGCATCATTTGCCAACGTGGACGTCGCAATCTCGATTGGATCGAACCGAGTAGGAATCGCTGCAACGCGGGCTATCGATGCCACGGCGGTTATCGTCGCGGCCGATGGCAGTGTTGATTGGAAGGGCGAAATCGCTCCGGACAAGCCGTTGATTCTGGAGCTGGCAGGTCCTTCGAAGGTGTCGATATTTGAGTCGGGCGATCTGATCGGTTCCTATGAAATCCGGGAGACGGAGGTCAAACCGATGACCCCGGCTACCGAACCGGCCCTTCCCGCCGACGTGGCCTCCAACGATGAACTCTTTATCATTGGACAGCACCTGGAGCAGTACCGCCATGCGACCCGAAACGGCGCTGACTACTGGCGGGAAGCGCTCCGCCGAGATCCGGGAGACGCTCGATGCAACAACGCCCTCGGGATGTGGCATTTCAAGCGCGGCGAATTCGAAGCGGCGAGAACCCGTTTCCTAAAGGCGATCGAGCGATTGACGTCCCGCAATCCAAACCCTTACGATGGCGAGCCGTACTACAATCTGGGCTTGGCGTGCCGATTTTTGGAGCGCGATAAGGACGCCTTCGACGCGTTCGCAAAAGCGGCTTGGAACGCCGCTTGGCAGGCCGCTTCTTACCACGCATTGGGTGAATTAGCCTGTAAGCAAGGCGATTTACCTCTCGCTTTGAGCTATCTGGATAAGGCCATTCGCAAAGACCAGGACAACCTCAGGGCGCACAACCTGCGCACGATCGTGCTTCGAAAACTGGGGCTTGATGCCGATTTGTCCGCGAACCTGAGCAATGACCCGCTTGACCACTGGGCACGCCACCTCCTCGGCGAGCCGATTCAGGCCAACAACGGCGTCAAACTCGATATCGCAATCGACCTTATGCGCGCCGGGCTGGACGAAGAGGCGCTAGAACTCCTTTCCTTGGCCGACGATTCCGCCGAAGATGGAACGGCCCCGATGGTCGCCTACTACCGGGCGTATATCCAAATGAGGCGGGGCGAAGACGCCGACGCGATCTACTCCACAGCTGCGGATGCCTGCCCAGACTACTGTTTTCCGTCGCGGCTCGAGGACATCGGGGTGCTGCAATCCGCGCCACCGGACGATGCCCGAGCCGCTTTTTACCTGGGCAATCTGTTGTACGACCGACGCCGCTACACCGAAGCGATCGGGCAATGGAGGAAAGCGGTTCAGCTCGAGCCCGGTAACGCTGTGGCATTACGAAATCTGGGAATTGCGTCCTTCAATGTCGAGCGAAACGTCGCCGAAGCTCGCGCCTGCTATGACCTCGCGATTGCGCAGGCGCCAGACGACGCAAGGCTTTGGTACGAACGGGACCAGCTTTGGAAGCGGATCGGAGTCGGTTCGGAAGAACGGCTGGCGGAGTTGCGGAAGCGGCTGGACCTAGTCGATAGACGAGACGATCTCACCCTCGAGTACTGCGAGTTGCTGAACGAGTCCGGAGAATGGGATGCTGCCGAGAAGATCCTCGACGGCCGCCAATTCCAGCCTTGGGAGGGTGGCGAGTCGATGGCGTTAGGCGTTTTTACGCAGACCGAACTGGGCCTCGGTCGCCGAGCTCTGAGTATGGGCGACGCGGTTCGGGCCAAGCATCACTTCTACCGGGCTGCCTTTCCTCCCCAGAATCTCGGCGAGGCTCGTCACATGCTCGCAAACGCAAGCGACCTTTGGCTAGCCTGCGGCGACGCCGCTCATGCTCTTGGTGAATCCGAGGAGGCAGAAAAATGGTGGCGAAGGGCGGCGGAGTTCAAAGGAGATTTCCAGGAGATGGCAGTTCAGCCGTACTCGGAGTTGACTTACTATCAGGCGGTCGCGCTCGAACGGCTAGGCAGAACGGAAGAGTCGGAGAAGCTCCTACAGGAGCTGACGAAGTTCGCCAAGCGCCTCCTCGTCGCCCCAGCCAAGATCGACTACTTCGCCACTTCGTTGCCGACGATGTTGCTTTTCGAAGACGACCTACAGGCGAGGCAGGAGAAGAAGGCAAAGGGCATCCTTGCCCAAATCTCAAGCTGTTCCGCCGACCTCAGAGAGGTCACAGAAAACTCCTAGGGGGACGGATTCAATTCTTCCCGCCGGTAGTCGCGATTCCTTGGATGAACGTGCGCTGGGCGAAGAAGAACAGGACCACGATTGGGAGGGTGAAAACGATGCTGGCGGCCATGAGTTGGGTCCACTGACCGCCGTAGGCGCTCATGAATTGCTGCAGACCGTAGGCTAGCGTGTACTTCTTGGGGTCGTTCACGTAAATGAGGGGGCCCATGAAATCGTTCCACGTTCCCAGAAACTGGAAAAGAGCGCATGTGGCTAGCGCGGGCTTGGACAGCGGCAAAACGAGTCGCGTGAATATCCGGAGTTCGCCGGCGCCATCCAGGCGAGCGGCCTCCGACATGTCGTCGGGAAGCGTCCGAAAGAACTGGCTGAGCAGAAAGATGTAGAACGGCACCCCCGCGAACGCCGGCACCGTAAGCGGCAGATACGAACCGTACCAACCGAGAGAGCGAAATAGCTCGAAGACAGGGATCATCGTCACTTGGCCGGGCAACGCCATCGTGGCAATGACCAGTCCGAAAAGCAGACCGCGACCCCTGAAATCGATGCGCGCGAAGCCGTAGGCGACGAATGCGCTCGAGAGCACGGCGCCGAATACGCAGATCAGGCACAAGGTCAGGGTGTTGCGAAGATAGAGGTCGAACGGCACCGAGGACAGGGCTTTCGGATAATTGGACCATACCGCCGGATGGGGAATGAGGCTTGCAAGCGAGAAGCCATGACCTCCCGAACCGGCGCCTGCGTAAACCTGCGTGTCGGGCTTGAGCGAAGTGCTCAGCATCCAAATAAGAGGCAACGAAGCAGGAATCGCCAACACGACCAACGCAGTATGGGTGGCGAAACGGGAAAACCTATTCATCGTAGCCCAGCCTTTTCCGACGCGCGATTTCCTTGTCGACGGATTTCTGGAGCTGTTCAACCGCCTGTCCGGGGGAGATCTCGCCCCGCAGCGCTCCATCCTCGATTTTGCCCGCCGCATCGTTTACGAAAACTTGATAGGCAACCGGCGGCTGAGCTTGAACGTTCGGGCTACCGATCGCTCGGACGAACGTTCCAAATTGGGGGTGCTTTCGGATGTACTCCTCGTAGATCGGGGCGTGCGCAACCGCATCGCTGGGAGGAAGCCATCCGCCCCAGACGTAAAACTCCGCCGCCGTGAGCGGGTCTGTCAGGCCGGACCAGTACTTGACGAAATCCCACGCGCCCTCCTTGTGGCTGGCGGAACGTGGGATGATCATGAAGTTGCCGCCACCCAATCCGGCGCCGGCCACGCCCCCTTTGGGAGGAGGAACCAGAGCAGTCGCGTAATCCAAATCTGGAGCATATTTGGCGATCTGCTCGACCCGCCAAGGACCGTCGACTGCCGCGGCGTATGCGCCACCGATGAAGGGCCACCCACCACCAAACGAAGAGGTATTCAGTCCCGATTGAAACCTTTGGATCTGATCGTAACCGTCTCGCTTTCGCAGTGCAACCAGGCATTGGATGGTCTCCAGGTTCTTGGAATTTGAAATGTCCAGCCTTCCCAATTTGAAGTCGTACATCCCTCCTCCAAAGAGCGGCGCCGTCTCCGGCCAACTTCCAGGCATGAACCCCAATCGGGTGATGTTCCCTTTGGAGTCTCGCTGAGTGAGGCGTTCGCTGACCGCGATCAACTCCTCCCAAGTCTTCGGAAACTGGTTGATTCCGGCCTCTTTGAACGCCTTCGGCAGGTAGAAAACACCCTTCACTTGGAGCCCGATCGGGAATCCGTAGGTCTTGCCTTTGTACTGCCCGACACGGCGAACGATTGGGTAGGAATCGCGCTCGAAGAGGGTTCGCTCCGAGGGGCTCATTAACTCCTCGAACGGCGTGAGCATGTTGCTCTCCGCCCATGTGGGAATCACGGCGTTCCACTGAGCCATGACATCGGGCGGGTCCCCACCCATCGCTCCGAGAATGAACTTGGTGTCGGCGCCTCCAGGCACGGAGAGTGCGATCACCTCGAACTTGTCTTGACTCTTGTTGTATCGGTCGACGATGCGGTCGACGACGGTTTTCCATTCCGCCGACCACATGTGCCAGAACCGGACCGGAATTCGTTGGGGATACTTACGCCCGCTCACCTCTCTGGCGCTTGTGGAAGGATGACCAAACAGCCAGGCAATGCTGATCACGCCAAGTAAGAGGATGCAGGCTTTGACGACGCTCTTACGATGCATAGTGCACCCACCGCTTCTGCGTTTTGAAGAGGCCAAAGGTCAGTAGCGCGACGGCGAGGAACAGCAGCCAGGCCATGGCGCTCGCGTAGCCCATGTCCGAGTATCTCCAAGCCCTATCGAACAGGTAAAGCGCATAGAACCGGGTGGAATCCCCCGGTCCGCCCGACGTCATGATGTACGCCTGGGTGAAGTACTGTAGTGCGCCGATGACGCCCATCACCAAATTGAAGAAGATCACCGGTGTGAGCATCGGCAACGTGACTTTGAAGAGCCTCTGAACCGATGAGGCTCCGTCGACGATCGACGCCTCATAGAGATAGGTTGGGATGTCCTTGAGGCCGGCCAAATAGATGACAATGCTGTTCCCGACTCCCCAGAGCCCCATCATCATCAGACTCCACAGTGCCCAATTGGGGTCGGTCAACCAGGCTGGACCTTGAATTCCCAATGAGCCTAAGAGGCTGTTTACCAACCCGATCTGGGGGTTCAGAATCCAAACGAAGATGGCGGTGGTCGCCACCGTCGGAACAATCGACGGGAGGAAGAAGATTGTCCGGTAGACCGCGATTCCTTTGACATTCGCATTCAGCAGAAGGGCCAACCCCACACCGGCGACGATCGCGAGCGGTACCGATACAGCCGCGAATTTGAGCGTTAGCCAAGTGGCATGGCGAAACGTCTCGTCGTCGGCCAGGAGGCTTTGATAGTTCGCAAGCCCCACCCACTTGGGTGGACGCAGGATGTCATATCGCGTGAACGATAGCTGGATGCTTCGAAGAAATGGCCAAGCCGTAAAAGCCAGAAAGCCGACCATCCAAGGTGAAATGAAGGCCAAGCCGAGGAGGTCGCGTCGGGTCTGAGCCTTCACGGCTGCCTCTTGAGCTGGATCAACGCGCAGTCGGTGGGGGCAAGAACGAGATGGATCGTTTCTGAGACATTCGATTGGCTGTCTTTCCAAAGGTCTGTCGCGACGTAAGTTCCATCAGGTAAACCCAGCCGACCGATGGATATGTCCAGTTTCTTTTCGGTGGACTTATCAAAATTGAACGCAGCCAAATACGCGGTTCCGTCTTTTCTTATGGTGATAAACGCGTTGCCCGCCTTATCTCCGGTGTCTCCAAAAACCGGTCGAAACTGCGGTGTCTGCCGGGCAAGGTCTAGCGCGGCTCGGTTCGAGAAGATATCGAGCACTCTCGCTTCCGCCCTTGGATCCGTCAGCGCATCCCCTTCGATCATCATTCCTCCTCCGATGACCGAGGCGGTGAACCGCGTTCTCGCCTCTGCCATCGTCGTCGGAGTCTCACCCAGTGCTCGATACTCGCATGCACTATCCGGATCGCTGTATCGATAGAGCCGGTTCGCCTCCCACCAAGCGTAGTTCTGAGAGTTGAGGAAATACTCGCTGGCGCCGATGTTCGAAAAGATGTCGCAGGAGATGCGACGGCTGTGGGCAAATCCGTGAGGAAACAGCGGGGCGATGCTCAGGCTGATAAAGAAGGGACGTCCAATCTTCTTTGGCGAGAGATCGTCAACGATTCGCTGCATCGCCAGCCGATAGGCAGCGGTTCCCGTTTGAATGCTCGAGTTGGAGTGTCGGCCCTCTAGAGACCCGTGGGTCAAGAAATCCAGCTTGACGTAGTCGAAGCCTTGGTCCACAAAGTCTTTGAGCGTCTCATCGATTCGTTGAAGTGTTCCCGGGTGGGTCGGATCGAGCGGCCAGCCTCCGTCGAGCTTCGGCAGCAGAACGCCTTTCGCATCTTTCATCTGAAGATCTCGGAACGTGTAGCCTCCGACCGTCTTCCAGTCCGGCTCGCCCCAGTTGACGAAGGGGGTCCAGTAGACGCCCGCTTTTAAACCAGCAGCATGCACATGCTTCACATACTCGACTCGCTGTTCCCGGGTCAGGTTGTCCCAAAACGAATCGAAGTTCAGGTAGGCGACACCGCCGCTGCGCAGCCAAGGAAGTTCTTTCTTAACGAAGGCGAGTGCGCCGTTCATCGCTTCCAGATTCACCTTGTTCTTGTATCCCGACCACGAGTTCCAGCCAAAAGGAACGGCGCCGCTCCAGGTCAGTTTGGGTTGAACGATCGCGTTCAGATCGCCGAACCGCTCAAGCCCTGCCCGCCAATCGGGATAGAGGCCAAGTGCGAATCGCGGAGATCTGACTTCTGCGCCGGTGACGGTTCCGTGAGGTCCTTGGTCGTGCGTAAAGATGCCAGTCACACCTGCATAGGCGCGGATCCCGCCATTTCGCTCGAACTTGACGGCAGATTTCCAGATGTCGTGGTCGATCGAGCCGACTACCAACCCTCGGCGACTTGCATCTTCGCAAAGAGACCCCACTTCGAAGCTGCCCTCTTTCTGATCCCACGCGCTGGAGCTGTAGCGGAAGTAGTTATCGTTGTCGTACGGGACAAAGAGCGACTGCAGAGGGCCAGTGTGCTTTAGCTTGACCGGCTCCTCGCTTACAACGGGCGAGATCTGGTTCGTTCCTAAAGGGCTGCCGACGAGGTCGAGTCGGACCAGTAGTTCGGCTCGGCCTCGATAGATGCTGAATGTCTGCCTAAGCGCCGTAGGTGTAGGCCCATCCGAATGGGTCACTACCAGTTGCTCCCCTGACCCAAATGCGTTCCTGACCGGAGAACGGCTGATCTTGTGGCTAGAAAAGGCGTCCGTTCGAAGCTCGGCGCCATCTGACAACTTCGCCTCGCCCCATGCTCGGCTGATCTCAGCCTGATTCCCCCAGGAGACGCTAAACCGCCCCGTCGCCGACGAGACCGACAGCTTGATCCGTCCATTGCCAATTTCGACACTGTCGGCTGCGGCAGAATGAAGGAGCGCGATGCATACAAGGGCGAACATATTTAGCCTCCTATCTGAGCCCGAGGGTTGTCTCACATAGCCGTTTGGTTAAGCGCTCGGCCGGATCAACAAACCCAAATCTCTCCCCTCGGTGGGAGAGGTCGGTGAACTTGCGAAACGGGAGAGGTGGAGAATCCGAATGCGAATAGTCCTTAATCTGAACGGCCATAGGCGATGTCACCCCGTTGAAGAGCCGCGTGTGGATTCACGAATCACTAACGTCGGAACGAGAACAACCTGCTGGGGCGGCGCCGACGGATCGGCCATCTGGATCTGCAAGATCCTCCACGCTTCTTGGCACATCTCACTGATCGGTTGTCGCACAGTCGTGATCGGAACGGGGCATGCCGCAGTCTCTTCGATCCCGTCGAAACCGATAATCGCTACGTCCTGTCCGATTTTCACGCCATTGTCGGCCAAAGCCTGAGCCGACCAGATCGCGGTCTCGTCGTTCATGCACAGCAGTGCCTCGGGTACGGAATTAGTCCGGACGAGTTCGTCCATCGCAACCTTCACGTGACGGAACGTAACCGTCTCGATTGCGACAGTTCGGGTCGACAATCCGGCTTGCGTCATCGCGTTTTTGTAGGCGTCGTAGCGGGGTCCGCTATCGATCAGATCCGACGTCCATGGAGCGACATACGCGATCTGCTTTCGCCCAAGATCGAGCAAATGCTGCATCGCGCGATCCGCGCCTTGACGAAGGTCGACGGCGACATAGCTCTTAAGCTCCGACCAGTAGGCGCCCATACTGACGAATGGTATCGATGGAGCCAGCCTGTCATATTCGCGAGCAAAGGCTGAGATCGAAGCAGAGTTATCGAAGGCGATGATGCCGTCCACCGGAACCCGCAACGCTCGATCGAACGTGTGAAGGAAGTTGTACTCCTCGTCGACGTCGGAGACGGCCATCGCGACATCGGTACCTCGCAACAGTGTCCGCATATAGTCGATCACGTGAGCTCGATATCGCGAATACTCCAGACTGACCCAGAATCCCACAATGCCGGTCTTTCCACTCGTGAGCGCTCGTGCGGCGCTATTTGGAACATAACCCAGTTCTCTGGCGGCTTCAAGAACCTTGGCGCGAGTATCCGGGCTGATCGAAAGATCGTTGCGACCGCTTAGGACCCTGGAGACCGTTGCGCCGGAGATTTTCGCGAGACTGGCAACGTCATCGCGAGTCGGGCGGCCAGACGATCTGCTCTGTACGCGCGTTCTGTACACGTGTTCATCATATTCCATTTTTGCCTTCTTATCCAAGTATCTCCTAGAAAAGCGAACGAGCTACTTTCCCGGCTCAGAGTTGACCTTGTCGATAGCTTGCTTCTTCATTTCATCGGAAATATGGGCCTTTTGAATGGCGGCGATCTTCTCCTCCTTTGTGGTCGGGGTCTTATATGTTCCAGGAGGATCCGGCGGTCGAATCGTGTGGGTTGCACCCGATCCACCACTTCCACATCCGGAGATCGCGATGGTTCCCGCGACTGCGAGGGAGATTGCATAGAGTTTTTTCATCATGATTACCAATCCTATGATACAATGATCGCGTGTACAGAACACGCGTACATTCCGCAAAAGGATATTGAACTCATTCGCCGGCGCATCGAATGCTATGGCAACACCAAAGAAGGTAAAGCAATGAATCGAAAAGCATTTACGTTAATCGAGCTTCTCGTCGTAATCGCAATCATCGCAATTCTCGCGGCGATTCTCTTCCCAGTATTCGCGCAGGCGAAAGCCGCAGCGAAACGCACCGCGGACCTCTCCAATACCAAGAATCTTGGTCTGGCGATGATCATGTACGGCGGCGACTATGACGACAACCCCGCGCCAATGATGCAGGGCGCATGGGACTGGCCTCGACACCAGTACATCATCTGGAAGGACTGCATCCTCCCCTACGTCAAGAACGGCGGAAAAACGCCGCTAGCCGGAGGAGCCGCCTATGCTGGAACGACCAATGAGAACGGCGGAATCTTTGAGTCTCCGACGTGGTCGGGCTCATGGGCCAACGCCTCGGTCGACGACGGCGACGGATCCAACCTCTTTGGCGATGCGACAACCCGTTTCCCCCGCTCCTATTCGCTAAACCAAGACGCCGGTCTCAACGAGGGTGTTGGTAGCCTCAACAACCAGGCAGGAGTGATCCCCTGGGTGGCTTACTGGTCATGGGAGACTCCGTACGTAACTGGCGGCGGCTCTTACACCACGCTAAATAACCCGGCAAACACGATTCTGCTGACCGGAACCGAAGACCCATATCCCAACGTCAACGCACCGATGATGTGTTATGGTTGCGCGAACGGATCAGGTCAAGCCCAGAACGGCTGCGCCGAAGCAAATCCGCAGCTCACCGCAATTCGAAGCGTTGGCAATGCTCTCGTCGACATCGCCTACTTCGATGGACACGCGAAGATGGTCAACGGCTACCAGACGCTCTCTAAAGACATGTGGGACGTCTTCCAGGCTCCAGGTTGGAACACCCCGGCCCAGTGGCCCGGCTACGTTCAGATCGAAGAGTACATGAAGGGCTACAAAGAGTGGAATCCGTGATCTGAAGAACTGAGAGTGGAAAGAGGAACGACGGAAGGAGTTCCTCTTTCTTCTTTCCTCTTACTGCCCCGTAACCAGAAAGACCACGCTCTCGAACTTGCCGAGGGTGGGGATCGGAAGGCCTTGCTCGCTCAGGAATCCTCCAGACAGCGTAAGTTCCCTTCCGCACTCTGGATTGATCTCTTTGACTTGATACTGCTTTCCCCCTTCCAGACCCTTGAGCCTGAGAGGGTTACCGAACGACTCACCCAGCGAGAAGGCAAAGACCACCGCCCTATCTCCGTAGGTGTACATGAGCGAAGATCGCGACCCTGAATAGGGGCTCTCAAGCCGATACAGATCACCCAACTGGACGATATCGCGAATCTGCTTATACGTCGCGATCGCAACTGCGGCGACCTCACGTTCGCACTCCGACAGCTTCGCAAGGTCGATGTCGAGCCCCATTCGTCCACTCATCGCCACATCGAACGCAAATTTGAGCGGCCTGTCGCCGGACCGGGTGACGTGATTTGCGGTCGCGATTGCTGGGAAGAAGTGGGAAAAACCCCACTGAATAAAGATCCGCCTGACCGGATCGGTCATGTCGCTGGGCCAAAGCTCGTGGGCAAAGCGCATTGAGGCGTAGTCCACCCGGCCTCCACCACCCGAACACATCATGACCTGGACACCGGGATGCTCAGCAGCCAGGCGGCCCATCACCTCATAAAGCCCGCGCACGTATTCGATCTGCAGATGACTCTGATTCTGAGGGCTCAGGAAGCTCGATCCGGGCTGAGTGAAATACCGGTTGCAGTCCCACTTGACATAGGTGATGCCAGGATTCTCGCGGAGTGTTGTATCCAGGATTCCGTAGGCGAAGCTGCGTACTTCCGGATTGGTGAGGTCCAGCACCATCTGGTTCCGCTGTAGCTCCATTTCCCGTTTGGGCTGTCGGATCAGCCATTCCGGATGCTCCTCGAACAACCTGCTTCGCGGATTTACCATCTCCGGTTCGAACCAGATGCCAAATCTCAGGTCAAGCTTCTCAGCCGCTTCGGTCAGGGCGCCGATGCCGTGGGGCAGCTTCGCTAAATCGGGAATCCAATCGCCCAATCCCTGAGTATCGTCGTCGCGCGGATATTTCGATCCAAACCACCCGTCGTCGAGCAAGAACAGCTCGATGCCCAGATCTTTTGCACCGGCAAAGAGCGACACGATTTTGTCCTCGTCGAAAGTGAAATACGTGGCCTCCCAATTGTTGAGCAGGATCGAGCGCGGGCTGTTTCCGTCCCGGATCACTTCGTCACGTACGTATCGGTGAAGCTTTCGGCTCAATTCGCCGGTGCCCCGATCGCTATAGGCCCAGACCATCTTCGGCGTCTCGAATTCGACTCCCGGAGCCAACCGGTACGCAGAAGCGTAAGGGTTCATCCCACATACCGTCCTCAGCCGACCTTTGGGAAGAACCTCAAACGAGAATTTGAAGCTCCCTCCCCAAGCCAGGGCCCCCGCAAAAACGACTCCTTCGTCCTCTGAGGAACGAACCGGGAGAGGGGGTGAATCCGACTGCAAAGGAGTCCTTGAATCACTACCCTTAGAAAGCAAAAACCAAGGACTCGTAAACTGATGAGCCCGCACACCGAGCTTGGAGTCGAGCGATTTGATTCCCGGGGTTAGTTTCTCCGAGGTCATATTCGCCTCGTCGGCCCAATCGCCACTGAACTGGGTCAACCTGAAATCACCCGTCCCAAAATCGAGACTCGAAGAGGCGAACGCTTCCAGCACAACCTCCGATTCCTCATCGTGGCGAATAACGGTCCACATCTCGAAAACATCGAGGTCGAATATCGCACGCACGAATAACTGCAAATAGAACGGATACTCGGGATCCCTCAGGTCGATGCATGTGAGATCGGCATGCTGCGAAACCCCTTCGACGATCAAGTCGGTCGATGTGTTGCCATCAGCGTGCACCGCCCGAATTGCCGGCTCGAAAACCCATCCATCTCCCGATGTTGGAATCGCGACAACCGTCGATTCGTCGCTCGCATTTCCCCCAAAAGCCCTTTGGTTAAGCCTTGAATTCGCGTCAACCTCAAACTCGAGGGCGGCACGCTTGGTTTGGATGCGGATGCTTTTTTGCTGAATCATTGGGCTTATCCGGACCTTGCCCGGTTGAACGGCAAGGGGACCAACCTATAGTTTCCACAAGTGCCCAATGTACCGCTGTACATTGAGCGGTCTGTGCTCAAATAGCCACATAGGATGGTTGTCCAGAGGCTGCCTCAGAAGTCGCGAACTGCCATCCTAGGGTCTCAAAAAAGTCAGTCTACGAAGTGAGGAACATTGGCATAGACTGACCGTCAGAGCAATCGAATGGCAAAAGGCTTTCCAGAAGTTGAGGAGCAGGAAGGAACGAGGATTGAAAAGGTCCTTCTCGTGGCACTTGTAGCGTTCCTTCTAGTGGGGAGCTTTTGGGCACTGGAGCGTATTGAGAGCATCTTTCCAAGTCCGGTTCTGCAAGGATATAGCGATCCGAACGACACGGCTGGTTTTCCACGAGATACCTCGGTCAGCGTAGAAGATGAAATTGGCGTCACACGACTTCGAAGTGAGATCCAAAAGGTCCAACAGCAGCTAGACAATAGAAACTCCGCACTCGCAAAAGCTCTTGCTGCGAAGAACAAAGCGGAAGAGATCTACAAGTTTCGGCGCGAAGAGTTTCGAACGGCAATGCAGGCCGGGAATGCTTCGGAGGCCCAGCGATCTGCCTTCGAAGCGTCCCGGACCGCACTGGAGAGGGCGACAGCCCTCGTGGCGCCGGCCCAGGCGGAAACAGACCTGGCGTCCCGAAACCTGGCGTCCGAGCAACAAAAAGTCACAGCGGCAGCCAAGCGTGCGCAGAACATATTCGAAGCCCGGTCATTTCAGCGAAACGTCAAGCTGTTTGCTTTCCACTTTTCGTTTGCCGCATTTTGCCTCGGTTTATCATGGGTTCTTTGGCTACGGGGACGGAAAGCCCGTTGGCAGTATCAGGCGATCCTAACCGCGCTGTTCACTGCGTCGGTCCTTCAACTCCTCTTTCTTTTCCTCCGATATTCCTGGGAGCTGTTCTTCGAGAACATTGCGACTCTGGCAATCTCTGGCATAGGCACTGCTGCCTGCATTCTGGCGATCATCGCGATCAAGCGATGGCTCTTTTCACCGCAGCGCCTTGCCCAGGCACGGCTCAGCTCACGACGATGCGCTATCTGCGCCACACCCTTCCTCGAATCCCAATCCCATTGCTGGAAATGCGGCCAACCTCTGGTCGAAAAGTGTCCCTCATGCGGGTCAAACCGCCTAATTTTTGCTCCCTATTGCGGCAACTGCGGCGCCGACAGACAAACTTCGTCACTCGAAAATTGACAAGCGAATCAATCCTCAAAGGTGTGTCACACGAAAGTGTATTTCACCCCGCAGTCGTCAATAGCCATGATAGAATCGGACCTTAACCGGTTAACGGATGCATGACAATCTATTGCATCTTCGAGATGACGGATTCTTCGATTTGACGGTGGAGGCAAAAAATCACGATGCTGCAACCGAACGGGTGGTTTCGTTTCTGCTCTGTGCCTAAAGTGCTTTTGCGTTCTTCGATGGTTGCGTGTTTGGCTCTTTCCAGCCTCACCATATCCTATGCGCAGTCCATCTCGAAGATCACTCTCTCGCCGTCTTCGGTGCTTGGTGGAACAGGTTCATTGGGAACCGTTTCCTTAACTGCAATGGCGCCTAGCGGTGGCAAGGTCGTTTCGCTGAGTTCCTCAAGCGCATCGGCAGTAGTTCCGTCATCGGTGACAGTTGCCGCAGGAGCCAGGAATGCGACCTTTTTGGTGACCACTACACCGGTAGCTTACGACAGGCCGGTCGCGATTAAGGGAGCTCTCGGCTCAAGTTCTGCAACGGCTGCATTGACGATCAAGGCTCCAGTTTTGGAGAGCGTTAGCTTGTCTCCAACGTCGACGAGTTCCGGAACGCATAGTGTAGGACTTGTCACTTTGAGTGGGCCAGCAACTTCGGCAGGCATTCGGGTTAGGCTGTCAGGCCCGAGTTCTCTTGTTTCGTTTCCCGGGTTCGTTACCGTTGCTGCCGGCACAACCAGTGCGTCGTTTGGCGTCGACACGCTGAGCGTCTCCAACAAATCGGTTGCGACCATCCGCGCAGACCTCGCATCGGTTTCGAAGACGGCAACCCTTACGATCACACCAGTAGCCTTAATTAGTATGTCGGTGAGCCCGGCTAGCGTGTCTGGAGGATCCAATTCCACCGGCAACGTTGTTCTTTCGGGAGCGGTGGTCAAGAATACGACAGTAACACTCAGCAGCACCAACACGTCGGCGAAAGTTCCAACGACGGTAACGATCAGACCGGGTGGATCCTCTGCGACATTCAGCATTTCGACATCGACCGTAACTTCCCCAACAACTGCCACGATTTCGGCAACCCTGGGAGATCAAACTCAGAAGAGTTCGCTGACCGTTGATCCCGCCGGTACTTTGGCAAGCATTTCCCTCACCTCTCCAGCCGAAGTCGGCGGATTGAATAACGTCTACACGGCAGTTTATGGCGTGATTAACTTGGCGACGCCGGCTGGAAACAACGACGTAGTCGTGAACCTTACGTCCAGCGATCCGGCACTGTGGGTGCCTCAAACCGTAACGGTCTATGCGGGGCAGATTTCGTCAGGTCAGTTTTACATGTCCACGTCTGCGGTCAAGAAGAACACGGCTGTGACCATTACCGCTTCGACGAGTTCGTCTACCACGTCGGCGGTGTTTTATGTTGACGTTCCCTTCCAGGTGACCACAACCCCGGCGTCCGTGATCGGCGGACAGTCTTCAACCGGGCGAATCGACATCAACTCGGTCGCTCCTTCTGGCGGAGTTACCTTTACCTTGGGCTCGTTCGGCAAAGGCATTGGCGTTCCCGCTTCCGCCACCATCCCTGCCGGCGCAAAGTCGGTCACCTTTCCAATAACGACGATCTCCGCCTCAGATTACGACCTCTACGGAGAGATCTTTGCTCAAGATCCGAACGGAGCGCCGATGGTGGCTGACCTGGCAGTGAACTCATCGTGGACGGTCCAGAACCTTTGGCTGTCTCCGCAGTCTGTCTCGGGCGGCACTTCGACATCGATAACGATTGTATTGAATGGACAGGCTTCCAATAACGGTCAGAACGTTGCCATCACTTCCTCCGACCCTGCGCGCGTCACCGTCCCAACTTCGGCTTACGTTCCGCCTGGACAAACAACGGTCTCCGTGCCCGTCAATACATCGACGGTATCTGTCGCGACCGCAATCACCATTACCGCGTCAATCGCTTCCCCCTATAACTCCGCCTGTTCGGTTCAGCTTGAAGTTACTCCTGCGCTACCCGGAATTACCTACACACTTTTGAACCCGGCCAATGCAACCAACTCAGCGGCGACCGGTGTTGTCGGCTCAGTCCAAGTGGGTAACGCATCGACTCAATTCGCCACTCATGCCGGAATCTGGCAGGGGACTGCGAACAGCTTTGTCGACCTTAACCCAGGTAATTGGGCGAATTCTACGATCGCCGGATTGTCTGGGAATCTCCAAGTCGGGTCGGTCTCCAGTAGCTCGAATAAGGTCACAACCCATGCTGCCCTTTGGCAAGGAACCGTAGCGAGCTTCCTCGACCTTAATCCAGTCGGTGCTGCCGGATCCTCGGCGAACGGTGTCTCGGGCACCACGGTAGTCGGCAGCTTGCTGGTAACAGTCAATAATTCGGGCCAGACCTTCCAAGTCAATCATGCATGCGTCTGGCCTGGATCCGCGACCAAACACGTCGATCTCGATCCTAAAGACATAGGAAACTCAGTTGCGAATGCGGTGGATGGCAAAGCCGTAGTTGGGGTCCTTGCGAACCAGGCGGCGCTTTGGTCATCGGGGACGGTTGGCAGTTACGTCAACCTACAGCCATCGAATTGGAATCAGTCGGTTGCACTTGGCGTGTCAGGAGACACCCAAGTTGGCTCGGTTGGTTTGACCACCGTCGATATCAATGGCCATTCGCAGTTCTTGGGGCCTCATGCCAGCCGTTGGACCGGAACGGCGGCGAGTTTCATCGACCTCCAGCCAGTTGGAGTTTTGACGTCCGAAGCTAAGGGAGTTGCGGGAGAAATCGTGGTAGGAACGGTTACTTTCTATCCCTACAACATGGATTCCGTCTATCCGGTGCATGCAGCAATATGGTCTGGGGATGGTTCGACGTTCATCGATCTCCAAGCCGCAATCGGAGCCAACTGGGCGACCTCATCTGCGACAGCGGTCTTTACCGATTCCACCGGCATCTACGTAGTCGGCAATTGCGACGCCGGGGCTATCCTTTGGCATATTCCGCCGGGCCTATTGCCCATCGCTCGATCCCATTCTCCCAACAACCCAGGCAAACCAAAATGAAAGCGAACCCAAGATCTTTGCGCTTGGCTCCATTTACTGAAACGGCGATCGTGATTCGCCTCATTCTGGCAGTCTGCGTTTTTATTGGAACTACAAGTGGGTCACGTGCGCAGAAACTCAGTCAGATCAGCGTGTCACCTGCGTCGGTGGAAGGTGGGACCAGTTCGACTGGCACAGTTACGCTCGGTAGCCCCGCGCCGACAAAGGGCATCAAGGTCTTGCTTGGCAGCAACAGTCCGTGCGCTCTTGTTCCAGCGTCGGTTACCATTCCCAAGGGGGCAGTAAGTGGAACGTTTGGGATTGCTACCCGCAGTGCCGCCAACGCGATAAAGGCGACCCTAAAGGCGTCCTTGGGTTCCGTTTCGAAGACGGCGACGCTAACGGTTCTGCCGATCACCCTAGTTGGCCTAACATTCGATCCCGCCAGTGTTGTAGGTGGCACAAGCGCAACGGGAGTCGTAGCTTTGTCGGGGACAGCCCCAGTGCGGACAGTCGTCTCTCTGAGCAGCAGTAGCCTATCGGCAACGGCACCGACAATGGTGATCTTTCCGGCAGGTTCGTCTAAAGCTTCGTTCTCTGTTACGACAACATCGGTGACGAAACCGGTAACGGCGACAGTATCGGCAACGTTGGGATCGGTCACTCAGTCGGCCACCCTATCGATCAACGTTCTCGATCCGATCCTAGACGTCACCAGTTCTGTGGCAGTGATGGGAGGAAACAGCAACTGGGCCTATGTCTCGCTCGTCGCACCGGCGGGCCCAAGCGGAGTGGTGGTTTTCCTTACGTCCTCCGATAGGAGTGCGTCAGTTCCCCCGAAGATAACCATCGGCCCGGGACTCTCAAGGGCAGAATTCGGGATTGTCACCTCTGTCGTATGGAAGCCAACGACGGTGACCGTTACGGCATCCGCGGACGGTTCTAGCCAATCCACCAAGTTTGTCATCGATCCTCCGTTTCAGATCGCCGTAGCACCGGAAGAAATAGTCGGCGGAAATACTGCAACAGGAACAGTCACGCTGGCTGGGCCTGCGCCCGCTGGAGGATTAACGTTCGCGCTAAGTACCGAAAGTGACGGGGCATTGATCACAGCTCCGCCGTCTGTGACGATTCCCGCTGGGTCCAAGTCGGCTAGTTTCTCAGTTGACTCAAGCGCTCCGACATGGGACGGAACGAACGAAATGATCCGGGCCACCAACTCCGACGGTCTGTACAGCTACACGTATGTGACCCTCGACAAGGAGCTGAAGTTAACGAGCGTTGTGCTTTTGCCAAACAGTGTTTCCGGCGGTGCAAGCACTTGTGTACAGGTAACCGTTAACGAGGTGGCACCGGTCGGCGGCTACGTTGTGCAATTGACTGCCAGCGCACCCTCATTGGCTAGAGTTCCAGCAAGCGTGACCATACCGGCTGGCGCAAACAGCGCCGTAGCGACTGTCGCGACTGCTTCAGTGTCAAGCTTTCAATCTTCCGTAATCACAGCGACCTTTGGTGGATCGACAATGGGAACGACGCTATGGGTGACGAAAGCGCTTCCCGGAACGACCTACGTGTTGCTGAATCCAGACTCCTGGGGAACATCCCGAGCAGGGGCTGTCTCAGCGAAGAATCAAGGCGGTTATGTCGATGCGGTTACGAACAGCGGCAACGTATTGGTTCAGCATGCAGCATTCTGGAGTGGCACGAAGTCCAGTTTTGTCGACCTTCACCCATCAAGCTGGACTGGTTCGTATGTAGCCGGACTTTCTGGGAATCTCCAGGTTGGTAATGTCTACCAAATTCAAGGCGGTGGCCATGCCGCTCTCTGGAATGGAACCGCTTCCAGCTTTCTCGATCTCAATCCTCCAGGTTCAGCCAGTTCCAGCGCCAATGCGATATCTGGCACGACGATCGTCGGGTATGCGACTTTTGCAGGTGGGCAACACGCCGCGCTCTGGGCGGGGTCGGCATCCAATGTGATTGACCTGAATCCGATTTATGCAGGGCCCTCCAATGCCACCGCAACCGATGGCAAATCGACGGTCGGTTATATTGGGGCAGGAGCCATCATCGCAAGTTCGGCAGCGCTTTGGACCGGTCAAACGCCCGACAGCTACGTCAACCTAAGTCCAACGGGTTGGAGTGCCTCATCCGCTCTTGGGGTTTCAGGAAACAACCAAGTCGGCTGGGTTGGCAACCTAACTTGGATTTCTGGATTCGGGATGCCCTATCCCGAAATCACGGGTCCATTTGCGGCAAGATGGTCGGGGACGAGCGGCAGTTATGTCAGTCTCGATGTTCCAGGAGACATATTCTCCACTGCCTATGCCATTTCTGGCAACGTTGCTGTTGGCTATGTTCAATGTCCGGGTCAATACGGAGTGCATGCAGCCCTATGGCTGGATACCGCCTCAAGCTTCATCGACCTGATGGCACTTGCTGGCGCAAATTGGGCTAACTCTAGCGCAAACGCGATCTATTCCGATTCCACCGGAATCTACGTGGCCGGCTGGTGCGACGCGGGGGCCATCGTCTGGCATATCCCAACCTCCGATCTACCTAAACTCCTTGGAACTCAGTATCAAAAACCGAGTTCGCCAATACTGCCGTAATTCTGAGTTCGGTTTGACCATCTTGGGCAGATGTCACGCCGCCAAATCCCCGATACCACTGCCATTAGTTCTCTAGACGCCCCACTCCTCTCGCTTTGGCAGACTCACGGCAACGCGTTCGGCTTCGTCGGAGCGGTTGGCGACGACGAAGAGGATGATCGCGGGGAGTTCCGAGCCTTCCTTGGGAGCGTACTGGTGGTGGAGGAGGGCATCGAAGACCATCGAGTCACCCGGCTTCAAGTGACACGGGTCGCCTTCCACCCTGATGAGGGCTTCACCGGAAAGACAATAGATGAACTCCTCGCCGAAGTGTTGGTCGATCGCGCTGGTTTTATAGATCTCCATGATGCCGCTCGACATCACCCCACCAGCCAACTCGCTTCGAATAAATCCGGTGAAGAATCGCTGGTATCCCAAATTGGCGCGACGACGCCGTTCGGCGGGATCATCGACAAAGCTATAGTCGATATCCTTGACTGGGCGGCCTTTATGATCGCGATGGTTGGCCGCCATCCAACGAACCTGGTCCTCGTGGCAGGAGGAGAAATACTCCGACTCGGACGGGTGCCGCACCAATTGAGCCGAGAACAAAGCGTACGCGCCGCGAAGCGCGTGAAAGCTCTTATCGGTACACGGCTTGCCCTTCTCGACCCGCATCACGGTATCGCGAGAAACGCCTGAGCGAGCGGCGACCTCGTCAACCGACCACCCGAAAAGCCTGCGCCGTTCCCTGAACTTCCGGGCGACCAACTCCCAATCCCATCTGCTCTTCTCTCTGGGCTCGATGACATCCTCCCTGTCTCAAAAGACTTCTTGAGCCGAGAATCTCGCCTTCGAATCTTCCATCAAAAAGTAATTAGCACGAAAAGTGCGACTAAACACTACAAAACAGTGGCATGGAATCCCAATAGTTCCTTAAGTCGATCTACTATTGCGCCAACTCGGACGTAGAGTAGTTCACGATGAGACGTATCGGATTCACATTGATCGAGCTGCTGGTGGTGATTGCAATCATCGCGATCCTCGCAGCTATTCTATTCCCCGTTTTCGCTCAGGCCAAGGCAGCCGCGAAAAAAACGGCATGTTTGAGCAATGTGAAGCAGATGGGCACCGCCGCCCAACTTTACTTAGGCGATGCCGATGATGCGTACCCAATTGGGTCCTCCAACTCGCCAAGTGGCTTCACATACAGCAACACCCATTACTGGTATTTCGGGTTAACGTTCGTAGACGGCAGCAATGCAAAGCTCCTTCCTCAGGATGGACTTCTCTATCCCTCTGAGAAGAGCGGCGCGATCGTCAACTGCCCGGACGGAACCAACTTGAAGCCGTCCAGCGGCGGGGCGCCCTTCAACATTGACCCGTCAGGCGCGCCGCTTGGCTACGACAAGAACATATTGTTGGTCTCCGGCCAAACCACGGCAGCCGGCACAACGTACGGTCCGTTCCCAAATGCGACCGCATGGGACGACGTCGCCGATTCCGTTCTACTTGCCGACGCCGGTTTTGCGGCTGGCGGAGGGAGCATGGCCCAGTCTAGCTTTAACGGTCTCGTCCTTCCGAAGACATTGTCAACGGGACTTGATGCACGATGCAGCACGGCGAATATGCAGGCGCGGCACAATGGGTTTGCAAACGTAACGATGCAAGACACCCACGCAAAGGGATTCAAACTCACCCTTCCTCCCGATCGGACAACGGGTACACCGCCATGGCAGTGCATTAACGACCCCATGCATACCGGACTCCTGGTTGGACCCGGTGTCAGCCTTCAATGGTCCTCGAGCGGTGGCAGTCTTCCCGCGCCCGCAGGCACGAACTTCTACTTTGTGCCGGATAAATCGCTCAGCAACCCTAACTTCTAGATCCTCCGAAACAAGCTGCTGCGCCCGTGGCGTTGCAGCTTGCTTCGTTTCAGTTTCCAACCACAAGATGATCTCGCCAGCAGTAAGTTTTCTCCTCGCATCTATCCTCACGGGATCCTCCTCAGCGTCGCAGGCTGCAAAACAACCGACACCAAAGCCCAACCTTGAGCAGGCGAAATCGCACATCAACGAGTTCCGATCGAAGCTGTATGCCGATTCAAAGGCATCAGCCGCCCCAGAGAATCGCTCAACTTTAGAATCTAAAGTTGCACAATTCGCTAAAGAAGAGCTGAAAAATGTCGCTGTGAAATCCATCCCAGGCGCCGAGGCTTCGGAATGGGCTGGGCTCTTCGTGCAAGCTGGAGATAGCGCCGCAGCAAGGATTCTGGAAACGGTGGCGATTGACTACCACAGCGTGCAAATGATGTTCACGGTTGGCGACCTTCTTCCAGGTGTCCTGAGCGAAGGAAAGGAAGATCAGGCGTTGTATTTGCTACGCCATGCACCTGACTCGCAGGCCAGCGAAATAGGCATGATCGGTGAGATCTTCTATGGCAATTGCACCCGTCTGAAGCTCGACAAGACGAAGCCGACATTCGTCGAGCACGGACTGCGCATCCTTCAGAACAAGGTGGATCGCGTTCCAAACACATTTGAACCGCGTAGCACCGCGATGGCCGACTACGTTTTTGTCGACCTTGAGATGAAAGTGCTGGAGATGAAATACCGGAATGCGCCTGGGCCGGGTGTGCTAAGCCTAATGCAGCAGCTACGCTCGAAGTTTTCCGCCAGCACATCGAAGAATGCCTTCGGGCAGAATCCCGCCTATCGTATCGACGATTTTCTCGCGAAAACGAGTGCGATCGGCAAACCGGCGCCCCAAGTCTCATTTCAAAGGTCGATTGGCGCCTTCAATGGATTGGAATCGCTTAAGGGCAAAGTGGTGGTACTCGACTTCATGGCTCACTGGTGCGGACCGTGCAAAGCCGCCTTGCCCAAGATCAAGAGCATGCAAGATTCGCTTGGGTCCCAGGGCCTACAGGTCGTGAGCGTAACTTCTTTTTACGGTTATTACGCCGGCAAGCAGGGCGTTTCCAAAGCCGATGAATTCGGGCGGATGCAAAACGAATTCGTCAAGGAATTCAAGATGACTTGGCCCGTCGTTTTCGACGAAAAGCAGCTCACTCAAGCGCGCTACGGTGTCTCTTCGATCCCCCAACTCGTAGTTATCGATCGCAACGGGATCGTGCGTCGAGTGCAGGTTGGCAACACCGCCGTAGGCGAGGAAGAAACCGAAGCGTTGGTGAAGAAACTCCTCAAGAAGTGAAGACGCGCGGACATACCGATTGGAGATTTGGCGGCCCAACTGGGATGAAGTTCATAGCTTTGCGACGAGGGTCGCAGGTCGTATCCACGAACTTCGCGTACGCTGAACTCGTACGTGATTTGCTGCTAACTACCGTTGACGATCAGCAGGAGCAATTGACGGAGACTTGGGATTTGCGGAATCCAGCGTCGATTCAAGGTTCGATCAAGGGCTCAGTCAACTGAGCCCTTAGGCGAGTCCTAGTTGGCGAGTTTCATCGAGAGGATCCGAATTCCGCCTTCCGATGGCAGAAGGATCGACTTCAGCGTCTTGGCGGGATCGAGAGCGAATCCGTATGCGTATACGTTGAACGGCCGGGTGTCTTTGCTCCCGTCGCTCATATCTCGATATGGCGTTTTGACCGCAACGACTTCACCTGGAAAGCCCATGGGCTGAGACCAATCGCTGAAGTTCTGATAGAACTTGGCGCTCGTTCCGTCATCGTAGTTCACGGTCAGGGTCTGATTTCGATACGGTCCGTCGACCGAGGCGCCGAGAAGCCAGATCGACTTGTAAGACCCACTGAGCGGTACCTCTTGCCCCTTGGCAATCAGGATGTTTTTCTGACCGGCGGGCTTCACCGTGAAGGAGATTCCGCGAACGGAGACAGTGGCCTTAAGTGCGCTATCCGAGTAGGCAGCGCCTTCGCCGTCGAATCCGGTTCCAAACTTGGAGCCGTCGGCGACGATGCCTACCTCGTTAAACGGAAGCTCGACGGATGCGCTCATCTTCCCGACAGTCGGCAACTCCCGGGGCTGCATCGCCGGTGGCAACGGTTTATCGAAGAGGTGGGCCCGGTTCGTTTGATAGACGGTCATGAACTCGTTCCATAAAGTGCCGATCGATTTGCCGCAGTACTTTTCAAAGAGTTCATCTTGGTAATCGCCGAAACGAGTGGCTTCGTTGAGTTTCGAGACAAGTCGGCGATCGTAGTGAAGCTCACACCAGCCAAGAAATGCCGCCCCCGTGCGGTAGGGATCGTGAGGCGTGGCGGTCTTCGGGTTGATCGAGAATGTGAAGTTCTGCGGCTCGAATCGAATCCATCGGACGTAGTCGGCAATCGCCTCGATAAGCCAACCCGGATTGCCACCCGACTGGACGACGTGAGCAGTTTCGTGGACGGTTAGGCCGGTGTCGTTCGGGAATCTTCTGGCGTAGGCAGAGTTGACGGTCATGACTCCACCTCCAGTTGCCGCGACTCCCGTAACCCCGGGGCCGGTGGTGTAGATGACGTTCACCGAATTTGGCGGAATGAACTTGTCGGTGTATAGCAAGGCGTCGATGTCCGGCCAGAAAGCCTCCATTTGGGCCTCGGCTTTAGCCGCCCACTTGGCAAGATCCGGGGCTTGGGAAATGTCGACAAAACCTCTGGGCGCTCCCGCTTGGACGTGGGTGATTGGGACATCCGAATCGACCGCGATCTCATTGATTTGAAGATGCGAGGCACCTGCGTGAGGTCTGAGTCGGATCCTGATCGACTTCACGTGTTGGCCTAACTTCTGGGCATAGGCGACGCCATCGCGTCCGAAGCGGGCGGCAACCTTGTAAGCCGATCCATCTTGACTCGTCTCCAAGAGCGCGTCGGTCAACAGGTTCTCCCCGTTGGCCCCGGTCGACACCCGGATCGACTTAGCCGAAACTGGAGCGGATAGGATGACCCTGAAGTCGTCGCCGTCCCCCATTCCGCCATAGGTGAGATACGAAGTCCCAGGGTCGCCGTCCATCGCCAACTCCGGACGATGATCGAACGTCGAAGGCATGGTCGAATAAATGAATGCCTCCACGCCGGCATTTGGGGTCGTTCGCTTAATAGGTTGAAATCCGACTAGCGCGCAGCAGAAAATTGAGAGCACAGTCCACCGAGTTTACAAGAACGAATGCGAGCCACTTGGGTGAAACCCGCCGGCCACATTGGACATTTTTCAAACCGCACAGGTTGTTCAATGACAGAACTACCCTATCGATCCATAGGATCATGTTGCGGAACACGGTAGGTCGCGATGAGATCTGAGGGACAGCATCAGACGAAGCTGGGACAAAGCGATGACCAATCTATTCGACGTCTTTGACCTGAGAGGCCAGCAACTTCGTAACCGAACGGTGATACCCCCCATGACTCGAGCGCGTGCTTCTGCCTCATCGATATGCTCATCCCGCAGCACAGCGGCCCTCCACCTCACCGGCGCGGCTCCTGTGCCTCTGTTCGCCGGCAAGAAAGCTCGAATGGAGAAGGCCCTTTCGCTCGTTTCCAAATACCGCACTGAGATCTTGAAACCGTCTGTCTGAAAACGAATCTTGCGCGTCATGAGCGTCGAGTGGCAGAATGGCTCATGCGCCGCCTGCTTTTTGTTTCGCTTGCTTGTGTTTGCACTGCCTCCGCAATGGCGGAGATCGATTACCGGGTTAAGGTTAATTCGACGGAACACAGGTTCGAGGTCACGATGTCGGTGCCAGTTTCAGGGGCCGGGGCACTGAACGTCCAGATTCCGAATTGGGCGCCGGGCGCCTATTTTCAGCGTGACGGCGGGCAGAGCGTCCATGATCTCTCGGTAACCGATGCGTCGGGGACTGCATTGACCGTCACACATCCGGACGGCAATACGTGGGCGATCGCAGCAACTGCACCGGGGGCGGTTACGATCAAGTACTGGACTCCGACCAGAGGCGGGGGCTTCGGAGGTGGTGGACGTGGCCCGGTCGACGAAAGCTACATTCAGCTATCTGGTCCGTCGGTCTATATGTACGCGGTCGACCGCAAGCAGGAACGGTGCAAGGTCACTTTTGACGTCCCGTCAGGTTGGCCATGCTTAGTGGGGTTGGATCCGACGTCCGGACCGGCAAACACGTATATTGCGCCGACTTACGACGTCCTTGCCGATAACCCTATGAGCACGGGCCAGGTAAACGTCGAGACCTACAACCTGCGCGGCAAGACGCACACAATCGTCCTGGAGGGAGCGGGCAAGGATCTGATCGACAAGGACTTGATCCTAAAGGACTGCCGGTTCGTAAGCGCGGCGGAGACGGATTTCTGGGGAGGGGCGCCCTACCACAAGTATGTTTGGCACTTTGTCGTGACGCCGCACGGCCGCGGAGGCGGTGGCCTTGAGCACCTGAGCAGCACGCAAATCACCCTCTCCAGCGACCTGACACCCAGCATGGTCAGCCTGCTGGCCCATGAGTACTTCCATTTGTGGAACGTCAAGCGAATTCGATCGAGCGTGCTCGGACCCTTCGACTATAACAAGCTGCCAAAAACGGGGGCGCTGTGGTGGCTGGAAGGGGTAACGGACTACTATGCCAGCTTGCTTCCATATCGGTACGGCGCGTGGACGCGGCAGCAGTTCTACGGTGAGATCATTCAGAACATGCGGGCGATCCAGAACAATCCCGCTCGGTTGACGGTCTCCGCCAATGACGCCAGCTTGCGGGTTGGCGAGGCGAACGGAGGTCGCGGGAACAGCAACGGCTTCCAGATCAGCTACTACAACCTTGGCTGGCTCGCCGGTTTGTGCTTGGACACTGAGATCCGCACCCAGACGAAAGGCAAACATTCGTTGGATGACGTCGCCCATGCGCTATTCAACGAGTGCAAAAACGATAAGCCCGGATTCGAGGAAGGCGAAATCAGAAAGCTGTGCGTCAAGTACGGCGGACCCGCACTCGGTCCGTTCTATGACTCGGTCGTGAACCAGCCGGGCGAAAAGCCAATCGCAGAACAATTGGCGAAGATGGGTCTCAAGTTGGAAACCCACGACGAGGCGTATACCGAGGCCGGATTCAATGCATCGCCATCTTTTGGTGGCGGTGGAATTGGCGTGGGTGGTATCCGCGGGCCGGCGGTAGGCAAGCTGGAGGCGGGCGACGTCATCACGTCTGTTAACGGGACGTCCATCGAAGGAAAGGACATGCGAGATGCGATCGGCCTGGTTCAGGCCGCGGTTACAGGAGCGAAGGTCGGGACGCCGATCGAACTGGGGGTCAAGCGCGGTAGCGCAGATGTCAAAGTGACGATCGTTCCGGTTGCTGCAAATCGCCCGATCCACACGGTGGTTCCCGATGCCGCCGCGACTCCGGCACAAAAAGCGCTCGGCGATGCATGGCTGATGAGCAAGACTCCATCCGTTCAATAGTCAGCGGCGCTTGAAAGATGGCAGCTCTAGTCTCACAAGATCCGGATTCCTCATGGACGGACGTCTGGTTCGATGACGCCCGTCTCTGGATTGAGTCAACGCTCGATCGATTGGAGAATCGCACGATTGGCGACATCGAGCCCGTCCGGTTTCGCCCGTGGTCGGCAGTCCTTCGCGTGGCGACCGAACAAGGAGTGCTTTTCTTCAAGGAGAACGCGTCAACTCAAAGGCACGAAGCCGCCCTCGTTCAACAACTAGCGCGTCGGCATCCTGATTGCATCCTCGAACCGGTCGCCGTCGACACGGTGGGTCGGCGAATGTTGCTTCCGGATGGCGGCGCCCTCATTTACGAGGCGCCCCACGACCTGAGCCATTGGCACAAGACGCTATCCCGTTACGCGTCGCTGCAGATCGACGAAGTCGATCGCATTGGCGACCATTTCGAAATCGGTGTCCCGGACCGCCGTCTGGTTACATTGCCCGACCAATTCGAAGCGCTAATCGATGAGGTCGAGCAGCCCGTCCACGGTTGGGACTCGGTCAAGTTTCAGGCGATGTGTGACGAGCTAGCGGGATACCGTATCCCGGAAACGATCCAGCACGGGGACTTAACATTTCTCAATATCTTCTTGATCGATGGCGAACCACGTTTCTTCGATTGGGGGGACAGCAGTGTGACCCACCCATTCTTCGGCATGGGCATCACCCTGCACTCCGCCGCGACGGATGCCTCTCTTCGAGAGGACGACGACGCGATATTGCGACTCCGGGATGCCTATCTCGAACCCTTCACAAAATACGCATCGCGCGCAGAGATCACGTCGGCATTTTCGCTTGCCTCTCGCGTGAGTGACGCTGTCTTTGCGCTGGCATGGAGGGCGATGTGGACCTTCTCCGGCGACGGCGCCGAGGAGTGGCGGACCTTCCTTGGAAAAATGCTAAGTCAGATTATTGGGGCACGGTCAAGTTAAGGCAAAAGCGTGGGCTCCCACAACGATGAATTCAACGCCGTGGGAGTTCAGCAAACTCAAAAGTTCGCTCAAGTCTTCGTTGATCGGCGGAAATCCAGGCATTCCTCAACTCCTGCAGCGCCTGAACCCTTTCATTCGGGGATCGCTGAAGGTTTTCTTGCCGATCAAGAAGCTCAGCTTCTTCCGGCGTCATCACCTTGCTGATGCGCTTCACAAGTGCAATTTACCTTTGCCTCTCAGCGGACCCGTCACCACTCATGACGAATTCCCAAGAGGCTGCCCGTCCTGGACAGTTTTCAAACCTTGACGAGTACAAAGGGCAATCCTGGCTGGTGAACCGACACCTCCTATGACATCAGGGCGATCTGGAATCAGGCCGCAGGGAATTGATACCATGATCGCTTTGGAGCGAAAGGCGCAATCTGCTCTAAGCTTGCCATGGGCCGCCGATGGGGCCGGTTGGATGCTCGCTTTTCCTGTTGTAGAATGCGGCTATGGCCATTGCTACCGTGAGGAAGTTGGCATCCATCGTGGGCTGCACGGTATTCGTGCTGGGATGTGGCGGAAACGGTTCACCCCAAGGTCCTCTGCAGGTCATCGCAACCTATGATGGTCATACATCCGGAAGAAGCGCCACTGACCGGTCCCTCACCGGAAAAGTGTCAATAGTCGTAAATGCAGACTACACCGCTTCCATGACCGTCTACGATTCGACGTCGACGATTATGGCGAAGCTTAGCGGCAAAGTGAATTCGCAGACGGGCATGGCATCGTTCGAGGATTCGACCAGACAGATCGCTTTTTCCGGATACTTCTCGCCCAATTCACATCCGTATCAAAATAGGAAGTTATGGTCCGGGCTCTTATCGGGGGTGCCGAGTGCGAACGGCACTTGGCGAAACTACCAGAACGGCTCCTCCGGAAAATGGTCGACGCTAGTGCCCGTCATCACGATGCCCCTCACCAAGGCTCAGGATAGCGCATTGGCGGCGGGCGTAGCCGGGATATTTGTCCCGGGGGCTTACGGCCCTGATAACACCCAGTCATTTACTTGTCCCAGTTCGATCGTTACTTCGATTATTGGCAATGGCCCTAATGATTGGGGGGCGTTTCCTTACGCAGATTCTACGGGAAACAGCTTCATCGTGGTCGTGAAAAATTACCCTCCTAGAAATGGCAATTGGCTGCCTAACACGTCGTTCGTCTATGCCTCACTAATGGCTCCGGGATGCAACTTAGCTTTCGTACCTTCGTGGCCCAGCGCTTCCGCAAACCTCGCTGACATAGAACCGTTCGGATTTCTCGATCTACCGTCAGGCTAACCCTTGCGACACGAGAAGTTGCTGAAGCGGCGAGGTCGGCCCATCGATTCTCGGAATCGATGGCAAAACGGAACGACGCACTCAAAAGCTATCGATGCCGGACTAGGATTCGAACTCCGACAAACGAGCTACTCACGTAAAGCAGCGTCTCGTCACGTTCTCGTCACAGGCGATGTCGTACGGTTTTGCTCATGCGATCCGTTGGAGGGAGTCGAATTCTATGAAACGTCTGGGTTTTACACTTATTGAGTTGTTGGTGGTTATCGCCATCATCGCCATTCTCGCCGCAATCCTTTTCCCCGTCTTCGCCCAAGCGAAGCTCGCAGCCAAGAAGACCCAGAGCATCAGCAATTTGAAGCAGATCGCCCTCTGCTCTCATATGTATGAGGCCGATAGCGACGACCTCGTGCCGCTTGCGCTTGAGGTCAACACGTTCCACACATGGGCCGACGGCGTTCAACCGTACATCAAGAATTGGGACGTCTTCTTTAGCCCTCTCGGCGGAAACCGCATGATCGCCGCGTTGAACGGGCAGCCACAGATCCCCGACAACTGGAAGTACTTCGTCCAGTACGGTTACAACGCGAGCTACATGAATCGCTCGCCGGATTGCTCGGCAGGCTCGTTCCAGGCGAATGGAAATGCGTTCGGCGCGCCGATATCGTCGACATCAACCCAAGATCCTTCGAATACCATCGAGTTTGCCGAAACGGGACAGGACGCTCCTAACGATAATGTTGGGACAATGATCGTGTACGGCCCCGGAATGCAGACGGCGAACGACATTTGCACCTATGGCGATTGGGGATCAACCAATAGCTTGTACTACGGTTTGAAGGGGAATACCGGAGTGACCTACGCCGGCTTCTTCCGCCCTCGTGAGAACGGCGGCGTCGTTGGCTTCCTAGACGGACACGCCAAGCTTATGCAAATCGGGGCACTCGCCGGTGGCACGAACTGGACGAGCAGCAGCAAGTTCGGTTCGACTCTCATTATCGATCGCTCCAAGTATCTCTGGGACCTGCAATAGAACGCTCTTGTCAGGTCCTTGTCTCGGCCACAGCTATTTCGACCCCGGAATCGCATGCTCCAAGGCGGCTTTGCCTCCGACGACCGGCAGTTGAATCCGGGTCGAGTCGAGGTCCACGGTTAGTTGCGTTCCCGGCTTTGGCCAAAGCGTGAAGTCCCGATCGCTAGAGAGGATCATCAAGGCGACTCGCTTGCCGGCGGGAATGATCTGATCCTTCGGCTCGAGATCGAACGTCAAGTTCACAAATTCGCCCGGTTTGAGAGGAACGCCGGGCGCCTTGGAGTGATAATCGCCTCCGCGCCGTAGCGATCGGTAGTTCTGGGGATCCGCCCAGCCACGGGTGATAAGATTCGTCGTGCTAATCGGTCCGCGGGTCCAAGGAAGCTGCACCAAATAGACCGAGAGATTTGCGGCCGGTGTACTTGAGGCGAGGCGTAGCGTTACGCGGGCGGTGCCGGAGAGATGGAGGGGCGACGCCAGTTCAGGAGCCGAGTAGATCAGCCGGTGATTCGATTCGGCGGCAACGGCGAGCGTCGGCGCGTCAAACGAGACGTCGTCCGTCAGATCCTCCTTTCCTTGCTTCGGCAGCCGAGTCGTGGATAGTCCACCGGCCGTTCTTCCTCCTGCGCTGGGGAATAGGTCGACAGGTTTCGCCTCGGGATTTGGAAAATCGGCGTAGGGTGTGGGAGGACCCGCGCGGCGCGTGGCCCCAGGTCCGCTTTCTCGCACGATGTACGCCTTCGGCCCATCCTCGACCCCGTTCTTTACGTCGTAAAGGAAGCGAGTAAACCACTTGTTCATCAGTTCCATCGGTGGTTCGCCGCCATGCCCGCCCTGATGGAAATACTGAATCAGGGGCACCCTCCCTTTGACGGCTTGGCTGATACGAGTGCTGTGTTCCGGCACGACGTTCCAATCGTTGAAACCGTGGCAAATCAAAACCGCACAGCGGATGTTCTTCGCAAACGGAAGCAGGTCGCGTTCTGCCCAAAAGTCGTTGTAATCGCCTGTTTTGCGGTCCTGCCCCTTGGCGAATTCGCCGTCGCGGTAAAGCCGGTTTGCGACATCGCGTCGTGCCGGATCGCCGCTGTGAATGAAATCGTACAGCGAGTCGACGTCCTCACCGAGGTAGCCGCCCGGACTTCGAACGAGTCCGTTCGAGCGGTAGTAGTGGTAGTAAGACGTGTTCGGCGAGATTGGAACAATGCACTCGAGCCCTTTCACCCCAGTGGTTGCCGCTGCAATGGGAATCGTCCCGTTGTAGGACGTACCTGTCATTCCGACCTTGCCCGTGCACCATTTGGCGAATACCTGGGTTTGCCCGTTCACGGTGGTGAACCCCTTTGCGCGACCGTTCAACCAGTCGATAACGGCCTTGGGAGCATAGCGCTCGGGCACTCCGCCCACCGTCGGGCAACCTGTCGATAGACCGGTACCGGGAGCCTCGGAATGCACGACGGCGAACCCTCGAGGCACCCATGTCCCCACAAGCGAACTCGAAATGCGAGTTCGGGTCGGATCGAATCGGATATTGGGGTGAAAGGTCCGAGGGGTCGGGTCGGTACCCAGTTCCTGGTGAACGTCCCAGTTAATTCCAGGCCCACTTCCCGTACCTGCAAAGTACGGCGAAGACTCGTAAATGACAGGCACGCGCAAGCCATCGGTTTCGGTCTGCTTCTGTCGGGTGACATCGACATGCACCCGGTCCCGCTGCCCGTCGTGGTCCGAATCGAACTCCGTTTCAACCCAGAGGCTCTCGTGGATCCACTCGTTCGAGTTTGAGAACGTTCCCACCACCTGGGCTTGTCCATCTTTGAAAACCGCATGTGCCGGCTCCGCTTTGGTCTGGGCGGAAATGACAACGACGGCAACGACGAAGGAAAGACCGATCCCGATCCGGGGCATCCATAACTTGGCGAAGGGCATCACCCAACGATTATAGGGCAACGGCTCACATTAGTATTCGTGCTGCTATCGATAGCAATGCGGTTCAGGCGGCATCGCCACGTACTGCCGCTTCGATCTTGCCGACGTCGACCTTCTGCATGTCCATCATCGCCTCGAAAGCGCGTTTCGCCGTTTCGCCTCCCTTGGCCATCGCCTCGGTCAGCACGCGAGGCGTGATCTGCCACGACAACCCCCACTTGTCCATGCACCAGCCGCATGCGCTCTCTTGTCCGCCATTACCGACGATCGCGTTCCAGTAGCGGTCAGTTTCAGCTTGATCGTCTGTGGCGATCTGAAATGAAAACGCTTCGCTATGTTTGAACATGTCTCCGCCGTTCAGACCGATGCACGGAACGCCACACACTGTGAACTCGACCACCAAGGCATCGCCCTCCTTTCCGCCCGGGAAATCGGACGGAGCGCGGTGTACCTTGCCAACCGTGCTATCGGGAAAAGTCTCGGCGTAAAAGCGAGCAGCCTCTTCGGCGTCACGGTCATACCAGAGGCAGATTGTATTCTTCTTCATCGTTTTTTCCTTCTAGATCTTTTGGTCTATCTTTTAGCCGACGCGCTAACTGTCTTCCGGTTCCCATTCCACTGTGAAACGCATGCCTGGAACCGAGACACCACCGCGGTCGCCTGGAACAACCGAGCCATATCGGTCTGCGAATATGAGTGGCAACTCAAGTCATAGGGATAATCCAGTCAGATTTGTCGTCGAATGCTACCCATACTGGGCCCCGGTAAGCCCTTCGGTCCCTTCTTCACAAATGCGAGGGCGCCATCAACTCCAATCGGATTCAAAAAGTCAGCTCCTGACCTGAACTCAAGGCGATGCAAAAGGCTCGTGATACAATGAGCCATCTCAATTGCAACTTTGCTAGCCGTGGCGATCCTGACGCATCCCGCTGTACAGGAGCCTGATACCAACCTCAGCAAGCTTGAGCTTTATGGGAAGATCCGTAGTTGCACGGCTAAGGTGTACGCCGACTTCGGGGACAAAGCCTACACGGGAAGCGGGGTTTGCGTGGAAAGGTGGGGCCAATGGGCGCTGATCGTCACGAATTCGCACGTAGTTCGTCAGGGCGATACAACATCGCCGCGAGTCGAAATCAAAGCTTATAGCAAGTCTGGCAGCGACCGGATGCCTGCCTATGTCCTCTGGCAGCGAAAGAACGACGCCGAGTATTTCGATTTGGCTTTCCTGATCGTCCGAGATCCAAAACGCTCGATTTCAACGGCCCTTATGGGAAACTTGGTCGACAGCGGTTTGATAGTCAACGCTCCTATGAATCCGACCTGGCGGACCAAGACTGTTTATGTCTGCGGCAATCCTAGAGGCGAGGAGTTTCTGGTCGATCACGGCAAACTTCTGCCCAGCCCTTTCGGAACCGGGAACGACGCTCCGAAACACGTTGTCTACCATGACGCCTTAATTGAGCACGGCAACAGTGGAGGCGGGCTTTTCGACGGTTACGGTCGGCTCATGGGGATCAACACGTGGTTGCTCAACGACGGCAAGACCGGAATGGCGATCGACCTGAAGTACCAGTTGCTTGGGTGGTCCCACCAGGTTTTGCCTGCTACTGGGGCTGGCCCTGACGAATTGACAAATCCGGATGGCTCGGAGGCGGACGGCTTTGTTTCGTCCGGCGGAACTCAATTTGGGGGAACGTTTGTCGGTATGGGGTTGCTGGCAGTCGGTAAGTGGCGTCCTGAACCGTCTTGGCCTTTCGCTGCCGCAGGCGGGTACACAGGCGGCGAAGCATTGAAGTACGACCCGAGATTTAACTTCGGCAGCCTCATTGCTCGCTTTGATTTCCCCGACCACTCAAGTGTCTTCCAAAGCTTTAACGTGGCCCACAGAGGCCCGGGCGGAGCAATCGTCAACTACGATGACGCCAGATTGGTCGCGATCCCGCCAGGAACGAACGGCAGATTCGATCTGCGCATGAACGCGAAGACGCTAACCAAGGCAGAAGGGTCAATGGACGTGTTTTGGGTGATCTTGGTTAAGCCGAATACGAAGCTCTAGTTCTCAGGATGGGTGATATCGGCCGCATCGCCTTTGCCGCCTTTCCTTCCGTCTCCGCCGTAAGAAACGACCGAAATCTGGCCGTCCTTCCGAACGACGTAAACGTACGCATGCTGCCAAGGATCCAGTGGCAACTTGCTGACATAAGGCCCCATCCACCCTTTCATCGCGCTTGGCTTAATCACTAGACAAGCGAGCCCTTCCGCCGGAGTGGGATACCTGCCCGTGTCGAGATGAAGCCGTGCTAGAGCCGCTTCTAGCGCCATGATATTGCTCAAAGCTTCTGTCCGCATTGCTCGGATACTCCCCTTCACCGTGGGCGCAGACGAATGCTGCTGCTTTCCTTGTGCCCCAAGCGCGAGGCAAGAAGCAGCGATTAGAAGTAGGAGACCTGACCGAAACATCTAGCCGCGATTATAGACGCCCTCGACCTACCAAGAACGAAGGTTAGTCGACGAGGCTGATTCCCATGCGAACCGCCGGAAGCTTGGTGCCGTCGACCAAGTTCAACTCGACGGATTCCTCAGCGGCGAACCCTAGTCGTTCGTATAGAGCAACGCCGGGAAGAGTCGCCATCAACTCAAGGCGCTTGAATCCTTCGCGTACGACGCTGTCTCGGCATACGCCATACAGCTTTCGAGCAATCCCACGCCTGGTAAAAAGAGGATCGACGAAGAACGCCCGGATCCTCGCAGGCTCGGTTTCAGGATTCAGCCAGGCGCCGAACCCCGCGTCGTTCTTGGAACCAGTATAGAGTTTCCGGCGCTTGCTCCAACCTCCGCCACCGACAATTCGCCCGTCGACGACTGCAACAAACAGCGTCCCGTCAGCGATGAGATCGTCATCGGGCACCGTAATACACTCGGCAGCGGACTCAATTTGAGATGCGCTATAGAATTCCGAACTCAATTCCAAAACAGCCCGGATTGCCAAAGCCGTCAATTCGTCCGCATCCTCAGCCACCGCCCGACGGATCAACATAGGCACAAATTCTAACAGACATTTTTGGAACCTATAATCACGCGTCGATCGGCGATTTGAGGGCCAGACGAGAATTTGGGGAGATCGGTGATAGCGGTATTGAGCACTTCTCTAGCATTTAGGATTCATTCAGCCGCAAGGCAAGCCGTGGGCTTTGGTTGCCTCTAATTGCTGATCAACGAGCCTACGCGAAAGGGATATGCTTGTCCGCGATGACGTCTCCCCTGGACCTTGCCGATATCGCGCCTTCAGTCGACGCCCTATTTGCCGAGTGGGACAGACCCGATTCCCCAGGATGTACTGTCGCCGTGATCCGAGACGGGAGAACAATCTACCAGAAGGGCTTTGGGATGGCCAACCTCGAGTACGGGATTCCCAACTCACCTAACACGATCTATCACGTTGCCTCGATCTCGAAGCAGTTCACGGCTTTCGCCGTGCAACTCCTCGCCGCCGATGGGAAGATCAGCCTCGACGACGATGTGCGAAAGTTCGTGCCTGAACTCCACGACAATGGATGTTCCATGACTTTGCGCCATCTGATTCACCACACCAGCGGATTGCGCGATCAATGGAACCTGCTTGGGTTGGCAGGATGGAGGTCGGGGGACGTGATCACTGAGGAGGATATCCTCAGGGTCACGTGGCGGCAAATGGAACTCAACTTCGAGACCGGCAGCGAGTTCTGCTATTCGAACACCGGATACACCCTTTTGGGTCTGATCGTCAAACGAGTTTCCGGTGCTTCTTTGAGGCTGTTTTGTCAGGAGCGAATCTTTGGTCCCTTAGGGATGACCAGCACCCATTTTCACGACGATAACACGGAAATCGTGAAGGACCGGGCCTATAGCTACAGTCGAAATCCTTCCGGCACCTTCCAGAGCTTTCCCCTTCAATATGCCAACGTCGGCGCCACCAGCCTTTTCACCACCTTGGAAGACATGGCGCTATGGGATCGGAATTTCGATTCTCCCAAAGTCGGCGATACAGCCCTCCTCGCGGAGATGCACAAGGGTGGCGTACTCAACAATGGCGTCGAACTCGATTACGCTTCGGGCCTCATCAACGGTCGCTATCGTGGCTTAAGAACCGTCGGGCATGACGGGGCCGACGCCGGTTTCCGGACCGCCTATCGGCGCTTTCCCGATCAGCGTGTTGCGGTAATGGTGTTCGCCAACCTAAGCTCCTTCGAACCAAACCTGCTTGTTCAGAGGGTCGCCGATCTATTCCTGGGCGACGTTATGGATCCCATAGCGGAGGGCGAAACCGATTCGCCTACTGCCCCGGCTGAATTCCCAGTGAGCCAGGACGATCTCCGCCAGTATCTGGGCGATTATTACAGCCACGAGCTCGGTGTCATTTACAGCATTTCGGAGGTGGAAGGAGAGCTTAGGATGGAGTTTCCAAAAGGCGTTGCTATCCTCCAGCCGGTCGGGGCGGATGCATTCAACGCTCATCCGATCGGGGTGATGACATTTGAGCGGGAACAGGGGAGCATATCGGGCTTTCGGCTGGATAACGGTCGTGTTCGACGCCTGCTATTTGAGGTGTGGCGGCACTAAAGCTTCGAAGCGAAAAGGGCGCCCTGGTTATACTGGCTTCGCGGCCGTATGAAGACTCAAGATCCGTTTGCCACCTTTCGATCTTGGGAACGAGCCGTCGACGGAACGTTCCATCGGTTCGATAGTGCGGCAACGAACCTTGAAACGACGCTGCCCTCTTGGATCCCAAAGCCCGTCTTTCGCGGAGTCAATCGCACCCTAAAACTGCTTGAGAGCCGGTGGATCGTCGCCTTTCTTCTGTTCTTTCTGCTTGCATCCAGCCGTGCCGTCCACTGGTTGGCGAACCCTCAGTTTTACATCGAGGATGGCCAGGAGTTTTACCTCTCGGCCTTCAATGAGGGGTTGCACAGTATCTCGCGTGAGTATGCGTCGTACTACCACGTCGTCCCGAGGATCCTATCGTTAGTTGCGGCAGCGCTTCCCCTTCGTTACGGACCCCTTGCCCTAGAGGTCGCCGCACTCTGCGTTCAAGCGGGAGTTTCCGCTTTCCTCCTTTCGCGTCGGATGGCGAAACAGATTCCTTCGAAGCTCGTCCGTTTTGGCCTAGCGTTCTTCGTGATCGCCGACCCAAACTCGACTGAGCTGTTCGCCAACGTCTCCCACAGCCAATGGTATTTGGGAATCCTCAGCCTCGCCATCCTCTTTTCTGCTCCCGGTCGACGTGTCCTCTCAACGCTGAGCGATGGAGTCCTGCTTCTTCTTACCGGTCTCACCGGGCCGTTTGCGCCGGTCATGGCGATCTTCGGTTGGTCGCATTTCAGGCAGCTGCGTTCTCGATGGCTCGTTTTGACCGTTGCAACACTTACGGCTGCGGTTACCGCCGCTTCGATGATTCAGCATCCTCGAACCGGCATCGCCGACGATGCGGGCGCCACCTTTCTCTACCGAATACTCACAAACCAGATCCTGTACGGGACACTTCGTGGATTTCACTACGCCTACCACACGGTAAGCGACCCGATGTTCAACTTGAGGGAGTTCGGGTGTGCGATTTTTGGCGTCGCCGTTATCGTCGCTGGCATCTGGAAGGCTCCCTCCTTTATTCGTGCGTTGGGCTGGCTCGGCCTTTACTGCTTGGTTACCAGCCTCTTGTCAGGGGCCTCCTGGAACCTGCTCGGGTGTCCAGGTGTGGGTGAGCGGTATTTCCTCTACCTCGACATTGTCTTCGTCTACGGGCTGTTTGCCCTGAGCCAACAGGCACGCAGCGCGCTGATTCGCTGGGGTTTTCGTGGACTGCTGCTTGTCATGGCCGTCGCCATTGTCCAGGAATGGGTTTACGACCCGCCGTTTTCAAGGTTCGATTTTGCCCCCCAGATCGCCGGATACGACAAGCTGCGTCCTGGCGAAAGCATGGAGGTCTTAACTCCGATCGACCGGAAGTCACCTTCTGTTTACTGGACCATTACGGTCCCCAAATAGGGGGAGCCGCAACTTATCGAAATGCCCATGGTCCAACTAATAGCGAACTCGCTATGAAAACCTCAAAGAACCGCCTTCGCCCCGCTCACCTAGTGACGGCCATGATCGCCGGACTATGGGGCTATAACATCGCGATGGCGTCCACACCCCCCGAGGTGCTGACCCATCGGTTCGCAGAGGTCAATACGTTGTTTGCCAATCCGGGGCAAGGATGGATGTCGACGGATCGAACGCCGTCGAAACCACCCCGTTTCCCTTGTTCGGTCGTGTACCTCAGGTTCGATTGGGCGGATGCGGAACCCGAAGAAGGCAAATACAACTGGAAGTTCATCGACGATGTGATCCAGGCGTGGAAACCGTATCATGCGGCGGTCGCTCTGCGGGTGATGACGGCTAATGCGCATAGTGCCGGTTACTACTCCTCTCCGAAGTGGCTCTTCACTGCAGGTTGTCGCGGCTTTGAGTATCTGGCCGGCGGTGCTGACCCGACCAGCGGTGGCGCCCTGCTGCCTCGAATCGAGCCCGACTATGCCGACCCGATTTATCTTGCCAAGCACGCGCGGTTCATCGACGCCCTCGGACGAAGATACGACGGCAACCCCGATGTCGAATTCCTCGACATCGGATCCTACGGAATCTGGGGTGAGTGGCACACAACCCACGAAGCTCCGCTAGAAGTTCGCAAGCAGATTGTCGATACGTATCTCCATGCTTTCTCGCGCACGCCTCTCGTTTTCATGACGGACGACGCTGCGACACTGGCCTACGTCGTCACCAAAGGCATCGGGCTCCGTCGGGACGGAGTTGGGTCCCCTTGGCACGAGAAAGCCTGGATAGGTTCCCCACGCTATGTGGGAGTCCCGCACATGGATGGGCAGTGGCGGATGGCGCCCGTCGTCTTTGAGTGGTTCGGCGACTACAACTATATCGAGTCACAGAAATGGTCGTTCCCTTCGGCGGTCAAGTTCATGCTCGATAACCACGTTACGATGATCAACGACAACATCGGCGCCTTCCCAGAAGAAGCCCGGCCGATGTTGGAGAATTTGGCTCGAAGGGCCGGCTATCGTTTTGTTCTACGGTCGATCGACCACGCTCGGTCGGTCAGTCGTGGCAAGCCATTACCGATCTCAATGAACTGGGAGAACGTCGGCGTCGGCAGACTCTATCGGCACTTTGACCTGCAGATCAGACTTCAGAATCCGAAAGGCAAAACCGTACTGACGCGCACGGTTTCCGACGCCCGAAAGTGGCTTCCTGGCCCAATACCGATATCGAACGCGTTGATGCTCCCAGGAAACCTTGAACCCGGTAAGTACCGAATCGAACTCGCCATCGTCGATGCCAATCGCTCAAGAAACCCACTCCAGCTAGCGATCGATCTGCCGAACAATGCAGGGTGGTACCCGGTTAGTGAAATAGACATCCGGCGATAGGTCTTACTCCATTCTCAAACCGAAATGGTGAACCGAGCACGGTCCAATCAGACCTAGGTAGCACCTACTCATCGAAAACAAAACCTAGTATCCTAGACTCGAAGTGGTGAGTATCAAGGTGATCGATGAATCGACCTCTGGAGGGGTACTGAATACCTCTACGCTCGAAACTGAGACCAGGGAGCTCACGGTTGGCGAGTTGATCGCCTTACGTGTGCGGACCGAGGTGAGGCGATATAACAACGAAAAGAGCGATCGCTACTTTGGGCTGGTCCAGCCTTCCGAAATCGAACGCACGATCAACGGCAGTGCGTTACGTAAGTTCAAACCGATCGACGCGGACACGCAGGTCGAGGCCGCCCTCAGCGGTTTCAATGCGCAAAGTTTCGTTGTGCTTCTGCCAAACGGACAGGCCGAATCGCTGACGGACAAGGTCTCCCTGCAGGATAACGACTCGGTTAGCTTCCTCAGGCTTCTTCCACTGGTCGGAGGCTAACCTTTGCTCAACTTTTTCAGGAGGCCTAAGTCGGCGGAGACTGTGTTCAAAGAGGCCGCTCATGCCCTCCAAAATGAACTTTTGGCGGGCTATGAGGCTCGGACAGGCTTTACGGGCAAGGTCATGCCCCGGCTCGCTAAAACGAAGAATCGAGCGTATGGCTGCGTTATAGCATTTGAAGGTCATGCACGCGGACACATGGCGAATGCCCTCGTTCAAGCAGCCATAAATATGCGCATGGATCCCATGATAAAGGCCAATTGGTACAGCCCAGAGGCGAGAACCGAAATGTGCCGACTAGCGTACGAGTTGGTTTCGGCGGACCAGACGCTAACTCCCGTGGAATTCGCAACCCTTGTCGAAAGGTGGCTCGAATGCACCCGTAATGACGCCCCCTATGCCTCCATTGTAAAGGTCACCGAGCGGTTGATTGTCGAATTCGGCCCTATTCCCGAGATCGAAGCAGCCCTTCGGAAGATCAAGACTGCTATCGCAACAAACCACCCATACGGATACTGCAATGCATCCGAACGAAGAGAGCTGCTTCGCGTGGAATGTCTTCTCGATCCAAATCTAATCGGCCAAATCCCACTGCCTGAGCCATGGCAGGTCCCATTTTCGGACGCATCCTGGGAACCGATGCTGCGCTACGCAATGACAGCAACTGCCGCGAAAATGTCGACGAGTTGGGAGAGTGGCGCCAGGCAGATTCTCGATAAATCAGACACCACAAGGTTCCTCGATCAATTCGATCAGTCCGCCTCGGCGGTGGCCAAGATGAATGACGCAGTCGACGCGTTACACGGCGACATGCTGCGCGGACTTGCATGGTTCGCCTCAATCGAGGGGTCGGATCGGGCCGCCACGATCTTGGGACGGCTGCTTATCGCATCCAGCAAGAAGATCGAAGGAATCGGCGCCAAGTCGCAAAAGGGCTTTAACAGCGCTGCCGAGGCCCTCGGAAGGATGCGGACGTTTCGGGCTCTTGCCGAACTCTCAATAGCCCGTAACAAAGTCAAGCAGTTCGGGCTTTCGAATAAGCTGATCGAGATCCTGACCGGGGCGGCCGAGCGTCAAGGCATGCCGATCGACGAACTGGAGGAGCTCGTCGTACCCAGCTTCGGCTTGGAGCTACCGGGAGTGCGCACTGAAACCCTGGGGACGGTGGAAGCAGGCATTGAGATTCAAGGCTCGGACAGCGCCGTGATTCGCTGGTTCAAGAACGGAAAGGAACTTAAGTCGGCGCCATCCGAAGTTAAGTCAAATCACACGGTAGCTCTCAAGGAGCTTCGACAGACTCTTCACGAGATCGAAAGCGCCCTGCCTGCCCAACGGACGCGAATTGAGCGAATGCTGCTCACCGGCCGGACTTTGCTCTATCCCGCTTGGCGAGAACGGTACATCGAGCACCCACTGCTCGCGGACATGACAAGGCGACTGATATGGTGCTTCTCCACCGTCGAAGGCGACGTGCTGGGTATTCCGCTGCGGGGCGTTCCGACCGGTGTCGAAGGCCAGCCAATCTCCTGCCTCGGCGACGAAACCGTTGTCCGCCTTTGGGCACCCGATTCATGCTGGGTTGGCGGACATCGAAGCATGGCGCGAGTTCCTCGTATCGAATGAAATCCGCCAGCCGTTCAAGCAGGCACACCGGGAGATCTACATCCTCACCGACGCCGAACGGCAGACGCGGTTATATTCGAATCGATTTGCGGCACATATCTTAAAGCAGCATCAGATGGCCGCATTGGCCAAGGGCCGCGGATGGCGGTATCAACTACAGGGGTCCTTCGATAACCAGAACAACCCCACACTCAACCTTCCACAGAAGGATCTTTCGGTCGAGTTCTTCGTCCAGCCCGAGGAGGGCGGAGTCGCCGACTTTGCGGAATCCGCCATCGCGGCGATCGTCTCGACGGACTATGTGAGGTTCCTTGAAGCTCAGATCCCCGTACCGTTGGAAACGGTTCCTGCCGTCGTGTTTTCTGAGGTGATGCGCGACGTCGACCTTTTCGTTGGCGTCGCGAGCGTCGGCAATGATCCTACTTGGCAAGACCAGGGAGAACAGGGCGCGTTTGGACCTTACTGGCGTCAAGTGTCGTTCGGAGACCTTTCGGCAACGGCTGCAACTCGCAAAGCAGTCTTAGAAGGTCTGTTACCACGGCTTGCCATTGGTAAGAAGGCGCATATTGCTGGCAAGTTTCTGATCGTCCAAGGCAAGCTTCGAACCTACAAAATCCACCTCGGCAGTGGCAATATCCTGATGGAGCCTAACGACCAGTACCTGTGCATCGTCCCTGGTGCTGCCAAGGCCACTTTCCCGAGCGCCCTCTACTTACCGTTCGAAGGGGACGGAGTCTTCTCGATCATCTTGAGCAAAGCCCTAATGCTTGCCGATGACGACAATATTAAAGACCCCACGATCATGCGACAGATCCAATGGTGCGGCGGCGCCTGAGTGAAGTTCCTTTTCTATTCCGCGAGTAAACAGATCGACTTGTAGAACCCACTGGGCGGAATCTCTTGCCCCTTGGCAATAAGGGAGTTTTTCTGACCGACAGATTTCACAGTGAAGGAGATTCTGCGAACGGACACAGTGCGCTTAAAGGCGCTGCCTTCGCCGGATGCAACGGCCTATCGAAGACGTGGGCTCGATTCGTTTGATAGACGGTCACCGTTATCGAATTGGTCGAGGTCTATGGCTTCGACCTAGTAATGCTGTACTTACATTTGGCGCCAGAACTGGCGCGAGGTCATACCTTTCTCAGTATCCAACTGGGTATACAGTTTTATGGCTTTTGATGTCTATGTCGGCCCTCTCTCGCGATATATTGCTGGCGATTGGAAGACCCTTGGTCAACAGATGGCTGAGCAACAGGGACTCAAGTTCGTGAAGGTCACGCCGAAGGAAGGCCTGCTGAGTAAGTGGTTAAAGCCGAAACCTGAGAAAGTGTATCGTGATTTACGCGAAGCGATCCGGAATTCGCTTCAAGCGGCCGGCTTTTCCGATCCCATTTGGGACGACTCACCTGAGCGAGACTACGTTACCGATCGACCGGGATGGGAGGGCCTCGTCGCCTTCGTTGCCCAGTACGCCTATGCTCGAAACCCCGAACTTACTCCGCCGGCTAAAGCGCTTTCGATGCCCGAGCTAGCCGAAGATCCGGCGTTTGAGGCAGAACTCGAGAAAGATGGCTCGCCCGTTGAGGTAATTATGTCAACCCGTTTCTTTTTGCCGGGCACCTTTTCCTACGCTTTCAATGTGGGAGGCCATGGTGTGGCGCCTATTGATCTCCTCGACCGAGCATTGACGACAGTTTGCGATTTTTGCTCTCTTGACCGACAACAACTCATCCAAACCCCAATCGATCAGGTCGACGAGGATGCGACCTTTGCGGAGGCCACCCTGTACGGAACCGCGATCTACGCGAGATTGGTTCACGAAGCGCTGGCACAGAATCTTCCGCTGATCCATGACTACTGAAGAACTACCAATCTTCCGTCCTCGGTCAGTTCACGAGATCGAACTTCTCGTACATCTTTGTAGAGAAATCATAGCTGCCGGGCTAGGATTCGAACTTGGCAAAGCCCTAACAAACGGCTTCAAAGTAACGACAGGGCCCAACTCTTGATTTCTTCGAGATCCGAAACCGCGTTGTTAATGTCCGCCTCAGCAAACTGATTGCCACCCGGGTACCGAGTGAGCCAAGCGTAAGAACTCGTCATTGCAGCAGCAGAATTCAGAGATGTCGTGATCTTGGCATTCGGGATGAGCGCCATCAATTGGGGCAAGTCATGGATCTTGGGCGGAGCAATACCTGCCTCTACAAGAACCTCTTTCACGTATTTCTCGGCGGCTTGTTAGACGTGACAGGCGGCGATGCTCCATGGCCCGCCGTTATAGCGAATCAGTGCGATAACTTCCTCGTCCTCGCGAGCTTTGTCCAGCCATCGCTGCCCCTGAATGCTAGGCAACGTACTCCTTGCCTTCTCGTTCAGCCCAATAGACTGCAGAACCTAGCATCTGGGCCTCGAACTCGGCTTCGGCAGGTGTATATACTAGGAGGTCAATTGCGAAATCCCTGGCTCCTAAGTCCAAGAGCGCAAGTCCTTGCCGCTTGATAAAAGGAATCTCAGTGTCAGCGATAACCAACACGTCGTAGTCACTTTCAGGCACAGTCTTGCCTATGGCACGTGATCCAAATAGAATGATCCGCTTGACATCGAAGCGCTCACTTAGTCGATCTCGGACTATTCTAAGGACCTCGGAGTCGCTCACTTTTGGTGCATCCTTGGGGGGAAATTGTGGCTGCCGGACTAGGATTCGAACCTAGACACACGGCACCAAAAACCGTTGTCCTGCCATTAGACTATCCGGCACAGCTTGGAGATTATATCCTAGTGGCCGCTTGCCAGTGGCTGGTGGTCAGTGAATTGCTTCGGTTTTAGTGGCCGGTGGTCGTTAAGGTGCTTCTGGAGATTGGTCACTGGCCACCGACCACTGGCCACTAGAAGCCCACCAACCACCAAGGCGGATGCCATACTTTCATTTATGGCGACCTTGGCCGGTGCGGCTCGAATCGAGCGACTTTCTTCTGTTCTTCTCTCCGACGGCATCGATTGTTTCGTTGCTCAGCACCCGATTTCGATGGGGTACTTGCATGGGTTTCACGAGCATGCGGGGGAGCGGTTTATGGCAATGTGCATCCATAGTTCGGGGAAGATGTGCATGATCTGCCCGGCTCTATCGGCATCGCAAGCGGCGCGAGCGGGGATTCAGGACGTTCGGCCGTGGAAGGACGGCGAGGACCCGTTGGCGTTGTTCGCGAAGGTTGCCGAAGACTGGGGGCTTAAGAGCGCGATTATCGCGGTCGACTCAGATATGCCGGCGCGGATGCTGTTGCAGATGCAGGACGTGCTTCCTGCAGCGCTCTTCAAATCGGGAGAAACCCAACTTGCCCAACTCATGCGGATTAAGTCGCAGGATGAAGTTGACCTGCTGCTCCAGGCAGGCAAGATCGCCGACGAAGGGTTCCTAGCCGCATTCCCGCATATCAAGGCGGGAATGACGGAGCGCCAGGTGGGCAAGCTGCTGACCGACGCGATGTCGGCGCTCGGCGGCGTTCCGACATTCTGCATCGTCGCGACCGGCGCGAACTCGGCAGAGCCGCATCACCTCACCGACGACACCGTGCTTAAAGACGGCGACGTCCTGATCCTGGACTTCGGATGCAGCGTCGATGGCTACAACAGCGACATTACGCGCACCGTCTCGGTCGGGAAGGCATCGGAGAAGGCGAAGCAGGTTTACGATATCGTCTTCCGTGCCCATATGGCGGGGCGCAACGCGAGCAGGTCGGGCGCGACTTGCGGTTCGGTAGACGCAGCGGCACGAAAAGTGATCGTCGATGCGGGATACGGACAGTACTTCGTCCATCGAACCGGTCACGGACTCGGCATGAACGTCCACGAGGAGCCGTTCATCATCGGGGGGAGCGAGATCGTGCTTGAGCCGGGCAACTGCTTCAGCATCGAGCCGGGGATCTATCTCTCTGGCGAACTCGGAGTCCGAGTCGAGAACATCGTGGTGGCCACCGCAGACGGACACATCAGCATGAACGCGGAACCGAGCGGGACGATGCTTGAAACGGAATAAGGGCTACAGAGGAACAGCGTTACAAGCGTTGAAGAGAGATTCGGTATTTCGGTATTTCGGTATTTCGGTGTTTCGAGATGGCTCACGCGTTGGGCGCAGCGGATTTGGCCGGTCGATGGCTTGACCGGACAGTGGGCGCCACTTTCTCTTTCCCTGCGTCCTTTGCGTCCTCCGCGTGAGGCTCTTCACTTTTGCCGGTTTCTGATTTCACGCAGGGTTCGCGGAGGGGAGTGCGGAGAGACGCGGTTTTTGGCTGGTTGCCTCCCTCTATAGGGTGTTCTGACCGATGGTCAGACGGCTAGCCCCCTCCGCGTGACAAAAACCACTCAACCAGGAGGCCGTGATTAGGCAAACTCGCCAATATCAACCAATTAATTAGTCGTTGTCACGAATACACCGTTGTTTGTGATGAAAAAGCCACCAAAGGCATTGCAATCGTTAGGTTGACTTGTGGCACAATCTCATCGCCTCGGCAAAGGTATTGAGTGCGGACCGATTGATGTGGGTTATCTTCTGTTAAAAGATCCAACCCCACTTCCGAACCTTGTCTGCACTTGAAAATCAAAGGGTCCTCGCGGACCGAAAGAGTTGGGTTATCGACAAATAATCGGCCGGTCGCTGGTTCGAATCCAGCCTCTCCGCTCACACGGAGGGTAGCTCAGCGGATAGAGCAGCAAAAAAGCCCAGTTCGTCAACTTGTCTGCGAGAAACTTTTGAACGCCAGGAAACCAATCATGAACCGCTACCAGGAAACGAAACACGTGATGCGACGAGAAAGCTGCGGCTCGCTCGTGGGCATAGCCGTGCTCGTAAGCCTGCCAATTTTCTCCGATCCCATGAAGGGACGGCACTAGAGAAACTCTAATCTCGACCGCCCTCTCCCTTCCAGGAGCGGGCGGAATCCAATCTCGGACTTCACCCTCTCCCTCGACTCAGCCTTGGTTCGCGCATGGTTACCCATGATTCGGACCTCTCGACACGAGCCGTTTGCTCGTGCTGCGCAAGAGGTGAAACACAGTGAAGTACGCACAACTTTTTAGTCCAATCCAGACCCCACAGACGTCGCCGATTCCGGGTTCGAACCAGGTTCGAAACTCCGCGGGCGGGTTCGTGTGGAGCCTGGATCGGTGGACGGTTCTCGACAGGTTCCTCATTCTCGGCAGCGAGAGCGGGACGTACTACGCTTCGGCACACTCTCTCACGCACGAAAACACGTCCAACCTTTTGGGCCTTATCGCCGACGAAGGGGAAAAGGTCGTTCAGCGGATCTGCGAGATCAGCCAAAGCGGTCGGGCGCCGAAAAACGATCCGGCGATTTTCGCACTCGGGATCTGCGCGTCCTTAGGGAACGACGCAACTCGGGCGGCGGCGCTTCAGGCACTTCCGATCGTCTGCCGGACGGGAACGCACCTATTCCAGTTCGCGGAG
>Ga0364866_10163_pt1 | contig 49529 bp, 39 predicted proteins | sample ExccelAu500001D3_3_FD_206913 | JGI IMG/M metagenome (GOLD analysis project Ga0364866, IMG submission 206913) | Enriched cells from Trout Bog Lake Hypolimnion, Wisconsin, USA - BchlTB.Aug13.5000.01.D3 | ecosystem: Environmental > Aquatic > Freshwater > Lake > Hypolimnion/Profundal zone | place...
GCTAACAACATGTCATCATGAATAAAGTGTCGTTCTTGCAAAAATGTATTAATGTACTGGAGACCAATTTTCAATTGGAGTTCTTCTGTCTTAGATGGGTTGCAATCGCTTTCAATGACGGTTCATTCGTCAATTTTATAGAAATGACCAAAGTCCAGGTGTTGGTTTTTCACTGTGAAATAGTGAGTGGTGTTACCCTAATTCTAGAGAGGTAATGGCATATACATGTTCCATCATGATATTTGGCGGATCTTGTAAGTACATTCGTGCTGTTTCAAATACAGGCGCTAATTGATAATCACTTATTAATTTGATTGCATCTTGATTACAGGCTGGTATATCTAAATATATTGGCTCTCCATGTGCATGATGGGCAAGGTGGATGAATAATTGATTGGCTATGTCGACATTATCCGCAAATAATGGGCCTATTCTAAAGCCATCTACGCTGGGACGAATCGTGCCATATCCTTTGATGTGATTATTTTCTAAATATGCGAAACTTTTGGAGCCTGGTTGATGTATCCAACATCTTAAGAAGTTATCTCTATAGGCAGGGAAATGGCGTCTATCATACTCCCGTAATTGGTTGAAACTTATTGCCGATAACGGATGAATTGCTGGATGATGCTCTGACTCTAGGGCAAGATTTTTTGTTTTATAGCGCGTATTCTGGTGGGCAATTTTGTACCCTAGTCGGGCATATTTAGAGAGCATAGGTATGACGCCATCTAAACCAGCATTGCGGGTTCCAATATAGTCTAGTCTGGCTTTTGTAAGTGCCAAGCCAAAACCCTTACCTCGATAGGAAGGATCAACAATGTAAAATCCACAAAAAGCATAATTTTCATCGTAAATGATTGCCGATCCCATAGCAATGATTTGATCGTTCAATTTACCAATAAAGAAACCTTGTGGATTGGTTTTATAAAAGCAGGATATATCGTTAATCCCAGGGTTCCATCCTGCTTTTTTGGCCCATTCAAATAATATAGGCAGGTCATTTTCACTGATCTGAGAAATAGTGTATTGATCCATTATACTTACTTACTTCGCTTCGCTTGTAGCCTCTGCAGATTGTGCTGCTGAGTATTTTGCTTCTTGCTTAATCAATTTACTGAGGTGCTCACTCAAGTGGTGGTTCATTTGATCGCCTTTTAATAATTTAATGACGGGCGAGAAATCTCGAAAGTGTACTTTACCACTTGAAACATCATACACAGATCCAACGATACCAATTTCATCATTATCGATCATATTGCGAAGAATTTTACTTTGCTCATAGATTTGTTGAAGTGTATTGGCAACATTTAATTCAGTGACATACTTTGTGAATTGATGATTCTGACTTGTACGATCATCAGTGATATTCTTTTCGGCTTCAATGGCGGGTTGAATTTTGGCGAGTAATTCCGTGATATGACCTTTTTCAACGCCATCACAGGCCGCTGCAATGGCCCCACAGCGGGTGTGTCCTAATACGACGATTAATTTTGCACCAACCACATCACATGCATATTCAATGCCGGCTAAAATATCATTGTTGACGACATTGCCTGCGATACGGGTGATGAATAGATCGCCAAAAGTCATATCAAAAATAGTTTCGACTGGAACGCGTGAGTCGATGCATCCGAGTACCACGGCGATAGGGTGTTGCATTTTGGCCGTATGCTGAATATCTAATTTGGTTGCACGGTGAATTCGTACATCATGAACAAAACGTTGATTACCTTCGCGAAGTATATGTAACACTTGAGGCGGCAGTAATGCGGCTTGAACGTCGTAGGTTGTTACATTAATAAAATCCATATAGTTATGAATGGCATATTTTTTCTTGAAGCCAATTAAGTTTAAGCTAATAGATTTTAAAGGTGCTTTCTCTTCATGGAATTCTTGGATCAGATCTAAAATTTCCTTATCAATGTAAGATGAAGAGCGTGCATCTATAATCAATTGAGAGTTGTTGGGAATTGTTTCTAATTCTGCAACTAAGGATGCTTTATTCAGAAAGGATATTTGTTGGGGTAGTATTAAACGATTAATCACACCACCAGGGTAATATTCTTTAACTAAATCAAGTCTGGCTAGGCTGTTTGATCTTAAGATAAAAAAGAGACTCATCATCAATCCGAGAAGTATTCCGGCTAAAAGATTGAAAGCGATGATGACAATCAAGGTTACGATAAAGGGAATAAATCGATCCATACCTTGTTTATAGATTTTTTGATAAATTTCAGGTTTTGTTAGTTTGTATCCGGTGTAAATTAAAATAGCGGCCAGTGAGCATAAGGGAATTTTGTTCAATACTTCAGGTAGGTATCGAATGGCTAATAGAATAAATAAACCATGCAATATCGTTGCTAGCTTTGTTTTAGCGCCTGCTTGGATATTTACGGATGTACGCACGATGACAGAGGTAATAGGTAAGCCACCGATAAATCCTGCAAGCAAATTTCCAACGCCCTGAGCCATTAGTTCATGATCTTTAGAGTAGTAACGTCTTTTCTTATCTAATTTTTCTGCGGCTTTAACATTTAATAGTGTTTCTAGTGAGGCAATTATCGCAATAATAAAACCATAAAAATATACCTTGGGATTTTGCCAAGAGGACAAATCGTGAACGGTTACTTGTTGTAATAAATGTTCAAAACCCATTAACTTAGGGATGTTTACTAATTGAGGTGAATTTTGAGCTAGAGGAGAGCCATATAAAACGAATCCCTCATTGATCAAAATGCCTAATATAACAACTACAATAGGGCCGGGTATTTCTTTTAATATAATTTGACGAGTTTTATCAAAGTAATATAAAACAAAGAAAGAGATTAAACTGATAATAATTGCACCATTATTGACATGGTTCATCAACTCTTGGAACGGTAAGAATGTAAATCCCTCAGTTGTTTCGAGTAGGTGTGTTTGTAGTTCGTGAATATTACTGGATAAAGTGAAGGCTAAAGGTAATTGTTTGATGATGAGTAAAAGTCCAATCGCACAAAGTAAACCTTGAACCACATTAGAAGGTACATAATCCGCAATAAAACCTGCTTTTAGGCTGCCTATTAATATTTGGATCCCTCCCGCGACAATGAGTGCGGCTAAAAAACCATTAAATCCGCCAAGTTCGGCAATCGTCGTGACAACAATGGTTGCCATTCCTGCGGCTGGACCACTGACACTTACTTGAGAGCCACTTAGTAGGCCTACAACCAAGCCACCTAAGATCCCACTGATAATACCTGATAATAGAGGGGCTCCTGAGGCGATAGCTATTCCTAAACAGAGTGGAATAGCAACGAGAAAGACGACTAATCCTGAGACTAAGTCATATTTTAGAAAGTCTTTATTATAAAGACGAAATCGTTGATAGTTGTTGGTGATCGCTGCTTCCATTATAACTTTCCTCGATAAAGGGATTAGGACCATATTAGGTCTGTATTATATAGAATTACGACACATACAACAAGTTTGTTCGCAGTTTCTTAGTTTAACGGTTGACCTAGTAAAAATACCTCAGTATACTTCGCCCAATCAATATCGGAGAGATGGCCGAGTGGTCGAAGGCGCTCCCCTGCTAAGGGAGTATGGGTCAAAAGCCCATCGAGGGTTCGAATCCCTCTCTCTCCGCCAGAACATGCGCCCGTAGCTCAGTTGGATAGAGTATCTGGCTACGAACCAGGGGGTCGGGAGTTCGAATCTCTCCGGGCGCACCATAAAATAGATGGAGTTACGTGATTTTTCACGTAACTGAAATCTAAAAAATCCAGGGTCTTTCCCAATTACGGGGGCAGCTTCAATCACCCGCAGAGCGCTCGAACTCGAACAGGTTCTATTGTTTTGACGAACCACAGTAGATATTATAAATATCACACTAATTTCAGCCGGCTAGGACATTTCCTGTATTTCGCTGCGCTGCATACAGGCTACAAACTGATTCATTTTGAGTATTTGTCTGACGGCTTGCATGCTTTATCTCCTGTGTTTGATCCATATTTAATTCATCATTCCAGCATTGGTTTGTTAACCAGTTAGTTGGGTATTTCCAAGGCGGTACCCAAAGACCGTGACGTTGCTATTGTTCGCGAAGTTGTATTTGTGCAGGCAGTGCCTGCATGATTTTATTGAATAGTGCAGTATCTGGATTAAGCCGATTGAGTTGACGAACGAAGAATGGGAGCCATTGAAGTCGCAATTTGCGACTTCAATCAAAGGGGAAAAGTTAAGCTAACAACAGCCTTTACCTGCATTAGTTCCAATTTAATCGGTGATCCGAATCTCAACATGTTTCCCCATTGCATTTGCAGTACTAACCAAGGTTTTAAGACTGATGGTAGTATTTTCGGGATCGAGCAGTCTATCTAATTGGGATCGACTTGTTTTCATTGTTTGAGCAAACGCTGTCTTTTTAATATGATTAACCTCTAGAAAGTTTTGAATTTGCCATGCAATAACGCGTTTTAATGCCTCAGCGCTGGTTTCAACAAGTAAATCCTCTTCTTCTAAAAACTCATCAAATGAACTACCAATATGTTTATTCATTATATTCTCCTTTACCTTTTTAACACCCGATCCCGTCGATTTTTAGCAATTTCTAATTCGTTGGGCGGTGTTTTCTGGGATTTCTTTTTAAACGCATGTAAAAGTACCATCAACCCATCAAGCACTGTGAAAAATACCCTCGCGATCTCTTTATTTGTTATATCAGAGCGCACTTCCCATAAATCTTTTTCTAATTTCCGAACAAGCGGCATCCCCAACGGCCAGCCATATTCAACTGTTTTAATATCCTCGCCAATAATCCGTTTATCCTCTTTACTAAGCGATTTTAACCATTCTTTAACCGGCTCATTCCCTGAAGCAGATTGATAAAAATTAACATTTATTACTTTCATGATTAATTGTACCATATAAGGTACGAATTTCAATATTCATTCGTACAAAGTTAAATAATAAAAAAGATCATATCTATCAAATTTCAAAAAAAAATTAATGACAAAATAAACTACTTATGCAAATAAGTACACGGTACCTATGTGTCATAAAACGTGGCATAACTGTGACAGTACCACACTGATTTAGGCAGTTTTAGACCGTTTCCCTTAAATTTGATGCATCGCAATCTGTTGATTTTAAAAATAATTAACTATTGAGTATAAGGCCACGAACCAGGGGGTCGGGAGTTCGAATCTCTCCGGGCGCACCATAAAATAGATGGAGTTACGTGATTTTTCACGTAACTGAAATCTAAAAAATCCAGGGTCTTTCCCAATTACGGGGGCAGCTTCAATCACCCGCAGAGCGCTCGAACTCGAACAGGTTCTATTGTTTTGACGAACCACAGTAGATATTATAAATATCACACTAATTTCAGCCGGCTGGGACATTTCCTGTATTTCGCTGCGCTGTATACAGGCTACAAACTGCCATTAATATCAGTTGTTTTTTCAAATGGAGTTGATTCGTGTATATCATTAATGATTATCAAATAACTTCGATCAAATCAGAAAGTTATATTTACAATGACACTAAAGCTGCAAAAATTACCAACCAGGTATTGAACCAAATATTTGCCGAATTACATCAACAAGATAAATGCCAAATTTCTGAAGAACATTTATCGCTTTTAGCTCAAAAGCATCAAATTAATTTGAAACAATTAAAAAAAATTCTTATTAATCAATTAGACGTACTGAGGCCATTGTTAGCAAAACAATTTACTGCGATTTATGTTAACGCCGATGATGATTTTGTTGCCGATCTATTAATGAAGAGTTTAAACGATAGATATGAGGTTTGTGTGGTTCATCAGGATTTTGTTGAATACACCAGTGGTTCTTTGGTCATTTTTTATCGTAGTAATTACTCCAGTCGTGATTTTCAACCAATGTATCGAAATTTAGTGGATGATGTTTATGTCATTACGGCGGGTATCATTCATAAGACTTTGGTCATTGATAATTTATATTTCAATCACAGTGGACTTCCCTCACACATTGCAAACTTACATCAACTCATGGCAGTGCCTCATAGTGATCCATCCTCGACTCAAGATAATTGGCTTGTATTTTATAGAAGTATGGTAAATAACAAGGTTGATGAATTCCCCGAGCCTAAAATTAATGCCTGTCAAAAAGGCTTTGTTGCTTATTCACTTTATCAATTTGTTTCACAATATACCGATTTTTGGAGAATCCCTATGCCCTTGGATCAAGTCAATTGGTTTTGGCGCGTTGATCTAAAGACTTTTAGTGTACATAAAGAGGTTGCAGAGGGGGTCATCACTTGTTATCAGCCGCAAAGTGCTCATTCGCGGCTGATAATTTCTTTATGAATTTTTTATACGTTTGGATAATAGACATGAAATAGCAGGTATAGTCCAAATATAAAAAATATAATGCCGGGCACTTTGAGTGCATTGGGATTCTTTAGAGCAGACTTACCTTTTTTGATAACGAAATCTAGATTAAACAATCGAAATAATGTGGTCAGTAAGAGAACCCATGAAAAAATTGTGATAGCAACGGTCCAGTGATTGACCCAGATATTATGACTTAGAACCAAAAGCAACGCGATAATATAGGTAAAGAGCGTAAAAGTGAAAAATAAACCACGATTCCCGAGTATGTCTGTTGCAACTGCTTTAAATTGATCGGCACGTAGTAAAATAAATGCGCTCAAAATAATCGAGTACCAACCTATTGCTGTCGCTAAAAATATTGTATTCATCCTTGTCTCCTTAATTATCCTTGATAGTTAGATCATTACATCCTTTTCAACTATATCACAGTGTCTTATTTAATGAATGTAACTGCTCCTGTTCATTCAATGCACCAATGTTCTATTCTAAAAAACGCCCCAATACTTTGATTTCCATATAATCTTTCGGTACGATTTATGCTCTTTGAGCATTTTGGTTTATCTAAAAGTTTGAATATGATTATAAATGACCTGCAACAAGCACGAGATATTATTAAGAAATATAATGCTTATTATCACGAACGTTTGCTAGGCCCTGATAACAAACGCAATCCCAGACAAGCTTTAGAAGCCACTAAGTCACCCATTGCTCAGCAAATGGCGGTGCGTCATTATGCTGAGTTATCTCGTATCGAACAAATTAAACGACGGATTGCTGCACGAAAATTACTTAGTGCATGGAGACATGTTCAATCTAAGGATACCTTAGTTACAGTTAACCCTAATGGCGCGCATGCTGCTGCTGTTGCTCATCTCATTAATGGGCAAACGACCGTTAAAAAAAATATGAGTCAATATAAACGAAAACGATTCTTAGATGCTATGCAGCATAATAATTGGCGTGATGAAATTTTTGATGATTTATTCATTTTAGAGATCGCCATGGCGGCATTTGTTCGTGATGAAATTAATCATCTTCAAATGGAAACTGTCATTGGATTGATTGAATCAACTGTTGATTATGATGGTCGCAAGAGAAAAGTGACCCCGTATGCCCTGTTGAATGGTGAGGGGAACTTAACGAAAAAGGCCCACGATTTATTCATTAAGCACTTGGATAAGTTCATGGGACGAATTATCACGTCAGAAAATATGGAGCATTTTATTTGGCTATTAAAGGCGTTTATCGAAATAACGCCGTCTGAAAATATATTTTACTTTTATGATATTCCGTCCTCTTATTTTGTCAATGCAGATTTTCAGCCATTGGCTATAAGGCTTTACGATCGACAAGCCACACTGTGGTGCGAGTCAGGACAAATTTGTCATCTATCTGCCAGTGCGCATGATGCATTTCGAATTGCTGTGTTTGGATTGGAAAATTTGTTTCCAGCTAGAGTGATGTTAGGGAAATTGACAGTGTACGATATCGAACGAGGTATTTTGAACGATTATCGACCTAAGGCGGGATTTTTTCCTCATGTTGATTTTGAGGAAAGTCCTCATGACTTTTTGCAAGTGGATAGAAAAACAGCGGCCGATCATGATGATTATCATGCGGATGTGAGTTGTCATGTAGGTGCTATTATACGAGGGGTTTTCAAAAAGTGTATCGCTATTATTCGTGCGGAGTTATTGAGTAAAACGGATAAACAGAATGCATCTATTATTTGGCGATTGGTCGATGGGGAGTTTTTATATTTTCGTGAAGAGAATCCAGTTGATTATACAGACCAGACTGTTGCAGAGACATTTACTGATGGATTATTGTATTTCCTGACGAAAGAAGATGAAAACAAAGTTTTTATGACAGAAAAAGGCGGTGTAACAGATGCAGGGATTGTTTGTTTTATTCATATGGCTACAAACCTAGAGGATTGGCATACCCAGATTAAATTTCATCCTGAATTGATGATTTTAAACTTTAAGGAATATTTTGACATTGCCATGAAGTTAAGACCATTTTTTACCGAAGACACGATTCACAATATTTTAATATTTCGTATGGTCTTAGTTCTCAGTCAGTATATTGATGTCAGTGCGATTCATTCTGTCTGGATAACCGCGCTGAAAAAACAATGGCCGATGATTCAAGATAGATTTTCAATTAAACGTAATAATAAAATTGCTTTTTTAGGGGCGATTGATCGCGACATGAGCAATATGCCTTGTGAGGATTACACATGGCTTGATTTCATGAGATTAGTTCAAATTAATCTGAGATTAACACCGCCACTCAAGTTGATTACCCCTCTTATTTTTCTATCGACGGCCTATTTATTGACAAACTCTTTTGTTGAAGCGACACAAAATCGTTTTGTGAAATCGCAGGTGTTAGTCCCCCTTTTTCAATTAATGACTCGAAGTTCACTATCACGTCGCTTCGGTGCAAAGGGCTTAGAAATAATACAAAAAAACTTGGTTGAGTATTTGGATTACACCAATAGTCAAAAAAGCACTGTAAGTTCAAGTGTGCTAACCCCCGCTGAGTTAGACGTTAGTGAGCTGCTTCAAGCTAAGAACTTTTTGAGGAAAGTAAGGCCAACGATTGATATAGAAAAAATATTAAGGATGGACGTTCATTCTATAGTTTAACCATTACTCTCCGCTGACTTGTTCAGTCGTTACGCTCAAGCCAGTAGTGAGGGATCATTGACCGTGCCATCCAATGAATCTGGCGATGTCGTCGGCTCTAAATCTTGATTAGGAAATTTAGTTTGATATGGCTCTAACCTACCTAATAACCCCGTTGACCAAAAAGCCAAGGACATCCGAGTAACACTGGCGAGAATCTGATGAGGGTTTGACGGTTTTGCTACATCGCGATAGGGTTGGATGGCTGGTTTATCAGACGCAGCTTCTTTAGGAAACGCTTCCACTGAGAGCAAGGATGCTAATCCCATATAGTTGAATTCATCTTCTGCAGCATCAATGTTGTCCAAACAAGGTGTCGCTGTGAATGAGCATCCTGTTGTAGTCAACACAACGTAGGGACCTCGGTGGCAAACAAGAGCTTTTCCTAAAAAATTATCTAGATTGAGTACATTCATTTCCTTAGTGGCAGTTGAATCATGTCCATGCACATAAAGCACTCGGTATCCTTGATGGATTAAATCGCGCTTTAAGTGACGTTGATTTCGATTCCAGATTAAAAAATTAATAGGATCGTTAAGAAATCCTGCTTCTCTCTGAGCTCTTGTCTGGCCTCGGACAAGCTCATTCACACATTTATCTTGCACGCGTTGTTTAAATTCCTGATTAATATCATCGATAGTGTTTGCCAAGGCAAACATGGTTTCATCGTGATATTCAACATCGTCTAACTGAAATTGAAACGCAATATTCTTGATAACATCTAAATCAATAGGAGCATGACTGAAGATATTTATTTCCTGTTGGTCAATAGAATAAGCAAGTAACTTTAAATGAGGATAATAACTTTCTGCTAACATGGCATCTATCGAAGATCGCGTAATTAATTTGTAATCAATTAATTTTTGGAGGTTCATGAGAGAGGCGGTCAGTTCCGCATTCATTTGCTTAATGGTGAACACAGGTGTTTCTCTTTCATGTGCTGAAATAAATTCAAAGCCATGATTGGATAATAAAATATCGAATTTTATGCCAGCATGATGTAGTCGATGCAATATTTTTAAAATAAACCAATCATTTTGCCCTCGATCGGCTAACTCATCACCTAAAAATAAAAGGGAATTATGGGTGGTGGTTTTAACCGACATTTTATTGATAATCATGTTAAAATCGCTGAGGTCGCCATCACTTAACTCGTCGACTGCACATTGATAAATCTCGACCAATCTTGCGTAGTCATCCTCAGCAATTTCAACTACACCATGTAAAATTAGAGAATAAACTAGCTTGATGGCATTGGCATGAAGATCTCCCAATACAATTTGTGTTGCTTGCTTTGCATGAATAACTAGTTTTGGATAGGTGTAAATATTTACGGATTGTATTTTTATGACTTTTTTTGGCATAGATTGACAACTTAAAACAACAATAGATGAATTGTGAGGCATAATACTTAAGGAAAGATTAAGAAAGCAACTTTTTTGCTTTTGATTGTTGTGCAGGATAAAAATCAAGTCATGAAAACGATAATTAATCAGTGGCAATATGACCTAAGTGCTACAAATGGCCAAAGTCCAGTCAAATATTTTCTTTTAAAAAGGTGATTAATTGCGGTGACATGCGTTTCAGTTCATTCGATCCGCGAGTTATTTTTGCAATACTGACCTGTAAATCTTGCGCAATATCACGTTGTGTTTTTTCTTGTTTAAACAGCTCTTCAATAATCAAATAGCGCAAGGCTAAATTTTCCTTTTCTTCATGGGTTAGAAAAAGTTCGAATAAGGCCGATAGCATGCTGGCATTTTTGCTGGCTAAACATAGTTTGATAAAACGATCCCAACCTGTTTGGTTCATATTATGATTTTCCTTGAAGTGGATAGATGTCTCGCGCAAGCTTGGTCAAGGCCAAAGGCGCGGCACCTTCTTCCAATGCTTTAACAAATAACGAGCCTATCACAACACCATCGGCATGTGCCACAACCTGATTCGCCATGCTTTGATTTGAAATACCAAATCCAACGACGATAGGATAGTCTGATATCGATTTCACGGCTTGAATCTTCTTTTCAAAATCATCGGGTAATGTATTACGTATGCCGGTGGTACCTTTGCGACAGGCGTAATATAAAAATCCCTGTGCATGATGATTGATTTGTTCTACCCGTTTTAATGATGTGGCAGAGGTCATAACGTAAATCAAATCAATGCCATGTTGCGAACATTGTTCACGGATAAGCGCCGACTCCTCTAAAGGACAGTCAACCAGCAGAAGTCCATCGATGCCGGCTTTTTTGGCTTTGGGGAGAAAGTCCACCGGGTTCGCCGCTAAGATAGGATTCAGATAACTGAATAAAATCAAGGGAATCTCACTGTGTTGACGGATTTGTTCTGTGAGCCATAAAACATCCTTCAAGGTCGTACCACAGGCTAGTGCGCGTGTTGCGGCGCGTTGGATAATCGGACCATCAGCAATAGGATCGGAAAAGGGTACGCCAATTTCGAGCATATTGACCCCGCCCGCGATCAAGGCCAGTGCTGCATCTAGGGTTCGTTGGATACCGCCATCACCTGCAGTGAGATATGCGATGCGGGCTTTATCTTCGGCAAATAATTGTTTAATTCGTGATACTGGTTTCATTCGAGTACTCCCATATTCATTAACTGCGGCAAATCTTTGTCACCTCGTCCCGATAAATTGACCATAACACAGTGATCTTTCGGCAATGTCGGCGCAATGGTGATGAGATGAGCTAAGGCATGGGCGGACTCCAAGGCGCAAATAATACCTTCGGTACGTGCCAATAATTTTAATGCATATAATGCCTCATTATCGCTCGCAGCAACGTATTTGACGCGCTGACTTTTAAAGAGAGCCGCATGTTGTGGACCTACGGCCGGGTAATCGAGTCCTGCTGAAATCGATGCTGTTGCTGCAATTTGCCCATCAGGATCTTGTAATACATAGGTAAAACAACCATGTAAGACACCGCACGTTGCCGCCTCAAATCGTGCTGCATGTTCACCGAGTTTGTTGCCATGACCACCGGCTTCGACGCCAATCATTTGAACTTGTGCGTCATCTAAAAATCCTGAAAAAAGTCCTATCGCATTTGAGCCTCCACCTACACAGGCCATGATTAACTGAGGGTAGACATTTAAATGTTGCGCTTGTTCACGACATTCTTTGCCTATGACCGCTTGAAATTCAGCAACCATATCCGGAAATGGATGAGGTCCAAGAGCCGATCCCAAACAATAATGAGTATCGCCAAAAGATTCTGACCAATCACGCAGCGCGGCATTGACGGCATCTTTTAATGTCGCCGATCCTTCTTCAGCGGGTATGACGGTTGCACCCATCAAACGCATGCGTGTCACATTGGGCGCTTGACGGGCCATATCGGTACTGCCCATGTAGACAACACAGGTTAATCCAAGGCGTGCACAAGCCGCGGCAGTTGCAACGCCATGTTGACCTGCACCTGTTTCAGCAATAATACGCGTTTTACCCATTTTTTTGGCTAACAAACATTGACCCAAGGCATTGTTTAATTTATGGGCGCCTGTGTGGAGTAAATCTTCACGTTTTAAAAAAATTCGCGGGCCATGAATGGCCTTCGAGAAGGATGGGATCTCAGTTAAGGCCGTGGGTCTGCCCGCATAATTTTTGAGTAGTTGCGTTAACTCATTGCGAAACACGGGGTCATTTTTCGCATGATTCCAGGCGAGGATAAGTTCCTGAATGGGCTCTATCAAAATTTCTGGAATATACATTCCACCAAACTCACCATAACGGCCCGTTGCCTCGGGTGATTGATTTTTATTTGACATACTGATGACCTCGCACTTTTTGAATAAATTGTTGGATGAGCGAAATATTTTTATGACCTTTCGATGACTCGACACCGCTTGAAACATCTAGACCGTTTGGTTGTAGAGTTCTCATGGCTTCAGCGACATTTTCAGGTGTTAATCCGCCAGCTAAGATCCATGGATAAGCCGCTGGACCCCGGTAGGATTGAAAGAGGTGAGCAGCTAAGGCTTGCCAGTTAATTGTTTTGCCTTGGCCAGAATCGGGGTGATCAATCAAAATCCAATCACGTTGAGGATCAAGGTATTGATTCACTTTTTTCACTTCGTTATTTGAAAAAGTCAGCACGTCAATTCGTTGATAGGCGTCGGGCAAAAAATGATGATGGGCTCGCGCCATCTCACCATGTAGTTGGATAATTTGAATATCAGCGACTTCACAAATCTCGCGCATCTCAGTATCTGTTTGATTGACAAAGACAGCAACGGGTTGGGCACCAAAGTGTTTGCTGGCCTGAGAAATGGCGGCTGCTTGTGCCAGTGTGACATAGCGGGGGGAGCTAGGATGAAAGACCATACCTATTAAATCAGCCCCGGCAATAGCGGCTTGTTTCGCTATATCAGGGTCACAAATGCCACATATTTTAATGATAGGATTAGCCATGTTGACATGCCTTAATAAATTGCTCTGGGTGGGCTGACTTGACCAAAGCCTCACCAATTAACACGGCATCGAACCCGGCTTGATAATATTCTCGTGCTGTGGCCGGATCACGGATGCCTGATTCAGCAATTTTAATCAGGTGATCGGGTATCGCTGAAATAATTTGCAATGCGCATTGCGTGTCAACTTGTAATGTCTTTAGATTGCGGTTATTTACACCAACGATGTCAGCACCACAATCTAACGCAAGCTCAAGCTCTGTATGATCATGAACTTCAACTAAAACATCCAGATCAATTGAATGGGCGAACTCCAGTAGGGTTTGAGTTTGTTTGCCGAGTGCGGCAACAATCAATAATATAGCACTAGCACCGGCTACACGAGCTTCGGCGATTTGTACTCTATCTATGATGAAATCTTTGCGTAGCATCGGGATAGCTTGGGGATGGGCAATGCTTGCAACTTGGATTAAGTCCTCGAGTTGACCATCAAAAAAAGTCTTGTCAGTTAAAATGGATAAGGCGTTCGTACCACCAGCAATATATTGATGCGCTAATTCGATGGGATTTTGGATCGCAGCAAGCGCGCCTTTACTCGGTGATTTGCGTTTGATTTCGGCAATGACCGCCAGTGACGATGACTTTAATGCGTCTTTAAACGCAGCTGGGCGTGAGGCTTGCTGTTCTCCGGATAATAGTTGTGCAATAGGGTGATTCGGATCATCTTGCAGACGCGCATACAGTGCGGCTACTTCACGTTTTTTTTGCTGTAAAATCAGTTCAAGTTTATTGATCATGAGAAAATTCAATCCAGTTATTTAATAAAGTTAATACAGCGCCACGGTATAAATTATCACGAGCTTGCTCACAGGCTGCATGAATCGATGGGCTTATTCCGTTAATATAGAGCGCCACCGCAGCATTGAGAATACAGCTATCAGCTATAGCACCGCGCTCTCCTTGAAATGTTCGCATGAGTCGTTGTGCATTGTGCTTCGCATCGCCGCCACGTAAATCGTCGATACGACAACGGGCAAATCCAAACTCTTCGGGATTGAGTATCCACTCAATTTTTTCTTGTTGATTGATTTCAATGAGTTGTGTGAGGCCTGCACAACTGATTTCATCTAAGCCCATGCCGTGAACGACGACTGCGCGATCATGTCCCGTTTCTCTTAATACATCCGCCATCACGGGTAATAAGGCTTCATGATTCACACCTAAAATAAGCTGCGCTGCTTTTGCAGGATTTAATAGAGGGCCCAATAGATTAAAAGTGGTCGGTACATTTAATGTCTTACGTAAATCGCGTAATGTTTGTGTGACGGGATGAAAAAGGGGAGCATAGCAAAATCCGATACCGATTTGATCGATGCTTAGGCTGATTTGCTCCGGTGTTAATTGGATGTTCACGCCTAATGCTTCAAGGACATCCGCCGATCCCGTGAGTGAAGATACGGAGCGACTGCCGTGTTTAGCGACTTTAACACCACAACTCGCGGCCAGCATGGCACTGGCTGTTGAAATATTGATGGTATTTAAGCGATCGCCGCCAGTACCTACGATATCGAGTACGCGGAGATTAGTGGGTACCGTGATCATTTTTTGTCGAAGGAGCTTAACGAAAGAGGATAATTCATCTGCCGTTTCAGATTTTGCATGCAGTAAAACTAAAAATGCTGCGAGTTGTAGTGGGTTGGTAGCAGGATCGAGCATCTTTTCGAATGCTTGTTCGCAATCAGCATAGGACAGGTTTTCGCGACGCATCAATTTTTCAATCAACATTTTAAGGATCATGATCTGGCTCCTTCATCATGTTTAAAATCGTCACACAACGAAACAAATGCGGCTAATAAACGTGACCCCTCCGGTGTCAGGATAGATTCCGGATGAAACTGCATCCCATGAATAGGTAAAGTTTGGTGACGCATCCCCATAATCATGTGGTGTTGATTTTCCGCTTCAATGATGAATGATGAAGGTAAACTCTCACGTTCGGCAATGAGAGAGTGATAACGGCCTGCTTTAAATGGCATGGGGAGTGTTTCATATAAACCGCTTTGCTGATGAAAAATAAGATCATCTTTGCCGTGATAGATTTCATTCGCTGGGATGACTTGCCCTCCTAGCGCTACTGTAATGGCTTGATGACCGAGACAAACACCTAACAAGGGGATACCAGAGAGGGTTCCTGTTAGGATGGCATGAACTAAATCAATACAGATTCCTGCCGATTCGGGGCGCCCCGGTCCTGGTGAAAGAATGATTCCTTGCGGAGCAAGTTGTTTGATTTCCTCAATCGTAATCTGATTATTGCGAACCACTTGCACTTGGGGATGGGTTGATGCAATGGCTTGATATAAGTTGTAGGTAAAACTATCGTAGTTATCAATAATTAAGATCATCTTATTCTCCATGAGCCTGGGCAATGGCATCTAACATCGAGGATGCTTTTTGGCATGTTTCGCGTGCTTCTGCCGTCGAATCGGAGTCATAAACAATACCTGCACCAGTACGAATGGTGGCGATCCCATCCTTGAGCACAGCCATTCGAATAGCGATACAACTTTCTAAGTTACCTAAGCTGTCCAGACGACAAATTGCGCCACCATACATGCCTCGACGTGAGTGTTCTAACTCATCGATGATTTGCATGGCACGAATTTTGGGGGCGCCACTCAATGTGCCTGCCGGAAAACCGGCGGCTAATGCATCGAGTGCGTCATACTGATTTTGGAGTTGCCCTGTCACCGTCGAGGTAATATGGCTGATATGAGAATAATGTTTGACTTGTAGAAATTCACGCACCTTAACACTACCGGGTTGACTGACCATGCCGACATCATTGCGGGCTAAATCAACCAACATCCGATGTTCAGCTAACTCTTTGGGATCACTGAGTAAATCAGCTTGGATCTTCTCAGCAGAAATATCTGGGGCACATTGACGAGTCCCGGCGATGGGATTGACAGTCATTTCTTGATTGTGGACACGAACTAATCTTTCAGGGGATGCGCCGATAATGATGTGAGATTCCGTTGGAAAATAAAACATAAATGGTGAAGGGCTAATTGTTCGTAATGTTTGATATATGTCGAAGGGTGAGACGGCATAGGGGCGGGTAAAACATCGTGAAAGAACAATTTGAAACGCATCACCTTGGACAATATAATCTTTTGCTTTTTCCACCATACACATAAATTCAGCATCTGATGGTTCGACAACGACCGCATTTCCGAGTCCCCTAGATCCCGTGGACAAACCGCGGGACGTTGGTGGCGTCGGTGAGGCATTGAGCTGCAGCAGGATAGTATTTATTTTTTGTCGGGCTTGTTCGTAGGTTTCTTTGAGATTTAATCCAATATTCACGATGATACTGATGAGGATCGTTTGTTGTGTATGATCGAAGCTGATACTTAAGGCATAAAAATGAAATAACAACGTTGCTAGTGACGGATCGGGGGCATGCCGGTCGGGAATGTCTTCAAAATAACGCACGGTGTCATAAGTCATGAATCCCATGGCGCTGGTAATGAGCGGAGCGGCTTCAGCTCTTGTTGTGTAGGCATATTTTAATTGTAAATTACGCAATACCGTCAGGGGATCTTCTTTATCATCAAGATGCATCGTCAGTGATGTCATCGGATCAAAACCAATAAAAGAATAGCGCGCGCCTTCTCTTTGCTGCAAATCTTCTAAAATGACGCCATGAGAACCATACAGTTCATTGAGCTGTGTATAGATTATCGCTGGCGTTAATGTATCGGCCGGGAATGTTTCAAATACAGCGATTCTCTCCGACGTTTTAGCGTGCTCTTGGAACTCTTCAAAGGTGAACGGTTGCATCATTTATCAAGCCCTGTTAGTATGTAAGCTTGTAATGTTATAGCATTACATGATTGGTGTCAATGATTTGAGGGGCAGAGATGAGTGGAATGAATTTGAATTATAAGCAGATTAAGAAATTGCTGACGGCAGAGGAAATCATCCAAATATTTCCCCTGTCAACCATAGCGCGCGAACAAATCATGCAGCATCGACGAGAGATTAAAAATATTTTAGAAGGGCATGATCCGCGATTACTGATGATTGTCGGACCTTGCTCCGCATGGCCTAAAGAGGCTGTTCATGAATACGCCAAACGTTTAGCTGAAGTGAATGAGCAGGTCAAAGATTCGTTAAAAATCGTGATGCGGATGTATATTCAAAAACCACGAACCACGAAGGGATGGACTGGACCGATTAATCAACCGAACCCATTTGCTGAACCTGATATTGAAGCCGGTATTTATTATGTGCGTGAAATGATGGTGAAGGTTGTAGAAATGGGCTTGCCGATCGCAGACGAATGTTTATTTACTCACAATATGCGCGGATTTTTTGAGTTAGTTTCTTGGTTTGCAATAGGTGCAAGAAGTAGCGAAGATCATGAACATCGTATTTTTGCTTCGGCAGCGAATTGTCCTGTGGGTATGAAAAATCCAACACATGGTTCATTAGCCATTGGCGTGAATAGCGTGGTTGCCGCCCAGCATCCGCATGTTGCTGCTTTTGATCAACATGAAGTTCAAACATTTGGTAATCCGCATGCGCATTTGGTGCTGCGCGGTGGAAATCAGCGACCTAATTATTCACGACAGGATCTTGAGGAAGTGGCGCGGCATATGTCGATTCATCAAGTTAAAAACCCGGCAGTGCTTATTGATGTGAGTCATGATAATTGTTTAATTGATGGTAAAAAAGATTATCGCTCACAATCTGCTATTATCATGGAAGTGATGCAATATTTAGAAAATCGACCCGATTTACGTTACTTGATGAAGGGATTTATGCTGGAGAGCTATTTAAAAGAAGGGAGCCAAAAACTGGAAGCATGTGATGCATCGAGTATTGATTTAGAGGGGTTGTCGATTACCGATCCTTGTCTTGGTTGGGAGCAAACAAAAGCATTATTACTTGAATTAGCTCGGAAGCACTTTTGTCGCTGAGGAGTGTCGCTTATGGTAAATAATTGTCAACACACCCTAATTGGGAGATAAGAAAATGAAACCTATAGAAATCGTGCTCAGTATTCCCGGTCGTCCCGCCGTGGATTATCCGATTTTGGTTGGTGCCAATTTATTCGCGGTGAAAGCTTGGTTACCCAAGACGGCCATCAGTCAAATTGTGATTATTACCGATAACACCGTTGAAAAACATTATGGGGCACAATTGTTGGGCGCATTGCAGCAGGCCGGATCTGCTTGTTTACTATTATCATTTCGAGCTGGGGAACGCTCTAAAAATGATACAACAAAACGCAGGTTAGAAAATGCGATGCTACAACATCGTTGCGATAGATCAACGTTAATTGTGGCTTTAGGTGGTGGTGTAGTCGGGGATATGGCGGGCTTTATCGCCGCAACTTATTTACGTGGGGTTTCATATCTACAAATTCCTACCACCTTGTTGGCTATGGTTGATAGCTGTGTGGGGGGGAAAACGGGGATTAATACGCCTTATGGTAAAAATTTAGTTGGGGCGATTTATCAACCAATGGGCGTGGTTGTGGATGTCAATTGTTTAAAAACTTTATCGAAAAAACATCGTATTAATGGGCTAGTTGAGGCCATAAAAGTGTTTTTAACTTACGATGCGGCTAGCTTTCGCTATACGGTGTTACATCTTTCGCAGATGCTTCAGGGCGACCAGGCGTTATTACAAGATCTTGTCATCCGAGCTATTAAGATTAAAGCGGGTGTTGTCAGTCGAGACGAGACCGAGCGCGGTGAGCGAAGCGTGCTCAATTTCGGGCATACGATGGGCCATGCACTAGAAAAAGCATCTGATTATCGTGTGTTACATGGTCATGCGGTGGCCTATGGGATCTTAGTTGAGGCGACAATCGCTTATTTACTGGGATTATTAGATCAACAGGCTTTAAACGAGATAAAAGTTTGCCTGGCGCAATTAGGGTTTCACGGAAAAGATTTGCAGTCATATGATGTAGATCAGCTGATTGAAATCACGAAAGGTGATAAAAAAAATCAAGTGGGGCAAGTGCGCTATGTATTATTGCAAGATATTGGGCGGGTGCAGTTCACCGATGGGGTTTATGTTCATGTCGTTGGCGATGAACTTGTCCGCCAAGCCTTTAACTCACTTATATCAAAAGATCATTAAGGTCTTGAGTTGTTCACATCATTATCTGCAGCAGTACTTGCCCGTTCGGCTTTGTCCAGTAGGATTTTAGTGCGTTGGCTCCATTTACCGTTGATTGCATCAGGATATTTGTCCTTAATGACCAAAATGGCATCACGTAAAGGCGATTCATTATTTGCTAACGCCTCTTCCCAGGCTAGTTTTAATTCGGTCAATGCTTGAATTTTAATTTGTTTTAAATTTTTGATACCGTGATTCCAAAAAGGAGCATTTCGAAACCCCTTAGATTCTTTTTCAAGCGAAGCAATTAATAATTCAATCTCTATAATAGGTTGCTTTGAATTATAGTTTACGATGTCTTTTAGATACGCATTGACGTTAGCTCGAGTTACTTTTCCATTTGGCGCATAATTTATGTCGATTGCGCAGGGCATATTTTTATATCGTTTCATGATAAATTCACAAGCCGGTTCAAGGAAGCAAGCTTGTTCGTCAGTTTGCTTTAACATGACATGCGCGTAGGCTAAGTATTCCTCAATATGATGTGCCATTAAATCATTAAAAGACACTATCTCGGTCAGAGAGCTTGCCCATGCAAATGCTTCAGCTACTCTACCTTCAAAACAATAAGCGTGTGATATTTTTCCACAAAATTCATTAAGCCGTCCGGCATTGTGAGCGAGCTCTGCGGCACCAAAGAAATTGACGATTAAGCGATGTAAGGTCTTACGATATGCTGGACCGTCAGCAATTGGGCCATGATCAGTGTGTAACGGTAGGTTGGGGGTCAAATAATATAGCTCGCGAAAATTTGTTACGGCATGTTCAACAATCTCATCTTCGTTTGTTATCAGATTTTTAAGACCAGGCAGCATGACGTTTTGCATGGTATGCGATTCACTGATATTTAATGCGAGTTGCTTGACACGGTCGCGAAAAGTCCGAAGGTATGCAAGAAAATTTTCAGGATCGTCATCGAATTCTTGTCGCTTGCTAAGCTTTGCTCGAAATGAGCTCAATGTTTCGGACTGGTTTAGTTTTTGCAGGACTAAGTTCGTTATCGAATTGCGAGACCCAAATAAACCACGCTTATAATCTTCGGTGATGAGATTTAGACATTGTTTTTCTTCGGCATTTAAAACGTTTTCGTTACATTGTTGGCAAAATGTTTTTAGGATCTGTGTCAACTTGGGTTTGGATCCTTTACCACTAGCGGGAATAAGTTCAATGAGATTTTTTAGCTGGTCTCGTGTGATGATATTACCCGTAAATGAGAAGGCGTTAATCTGCGGTAATAGGATTTTCTTAATGTCTTTTATATTCATTGTTAGATCCTGAGTTGACTTTATTTGCACAATTATATATCAAAAAAGCAGATAATGCAAAAATATTGTACAAAATATTGTACATATGGCTTGTTTTTTTGATGTGTATGAAAAGGTTTTATGTGAGTTGGCTGTTGGCGTTTGAATAAGAAATTTTTGAGGCAACGTCAAAATAAGTGTAGTGTATCCATTTTGTTGAAGAGCCATTTATCCGCCGTGAGGGGATAATAAAGTCAGTTATTTGAAAGGAGTCGCTTGATGTTGGAAGATCGAAATATTCAATTGGGTTGTGGGTTTCAAACTGTTGAGGGGCGAGGTGTAGCCGTTATCCTATCAGCTGATGTGAAGATGGAAAATGGGATTCCTGAGCAGCGTTTTACCTTTCATGCGAAGCTTTGTGATTCGGCCGAGGAGTTGCAAAAAAGCTTTAGTGCAGCCATTAATGTTTCAGCGAGTGCACATGGTGCCGATTTGGGCACCAATGTCAGTGTGAGTAAGACCACAGATGCGGCGCGTTTTGACGCTTATTATATGATGGAACTTGAGTTTAGAGAGGAGCGTGTTTCCTTAGGGATGATGAATGGCAATGGTGAAATTTTAGATCCAGGTATTCGACAAGAACTGGAGTCATTAGATACCGTTGAAAAATGGGAAGAGTTTTATAGAACGAAGGGTGACCACGTAGTTAACTCCGTAACCTATGGTCGTAAATTAATCATTATTGTTTCACTCAGTCATAAAGTTCGCAATGAACAATTTCTCCGTATTTTGGAGGCAAAAGTAGGATTTTCTGCATCAAGTATTGCGAATGGGCAGGCTAATTTGCATGTCGAATCTAAGCTAAAGGCCTTAGCAGAAGAAAACATTTCAAGTATCCAAATTTATGCAATCGGAGATAGTGATCCTGATTTTTTAAAAGAGATTGGTAAACTAGTTGAGTTGAAAGAAAAAATGAAAAACTTTATAAACTCACATTCGACGCAAAACTCAGACATGGATAGAGCACCAGATTTGAATGATGAAAAGCCACGGCTTCGCACCGCAGGAAGGCACAAAGGCGTTGTAATTGCTTATTCGACTTGTTCTTATATCGATTTTCTCGCTAAGCATACTGAGAATCGTCAATCTATTGAAAAAGCTTATGATCAAATGCTGCAAGCCACGAATAGATCATCACGTTACTTAGAAGCTATCTCTCAGTGTCATAGTCGACTGGATATTTTGTTACGTAGTATGGATTTTTTTCTAGAGGGGCATGATGGTTCATTTGTATTGAGTGCTGCGGCTGAGGACTCTGTAGGGCAATTACGAGCGATATTGCGTAAACATGCTACGACACTTCGAAGTATTGCTCGTGAAGTTGTTGCAGAAACGGCGGGTCTTAGTGAAGACGGTCGGCGTCGCAGAATGCTGCTTGAAGAAGTTAGGGGATGCTTGGGGTTGTTGGATGACATCCCTATGAATTTAGACTTGAGAAACGAAGAATATGTTCGGTCATTATTAACGGCCCGTTTAAGCTTGATTGATAAATATGAGATGAAGTTAAAGGGCGGTGTGGATGGTCTTCATTTGAAACAGCGAACGCTTGATTTGCTTGCGGTTTTTGACGAATCGGTCGATGTCGATAAAGGCAATGTTCAATCGTTTAATCATTTGCGAGTCCGTTTTGATCAGGAGATGAGGCCTATTTTGGCAGAGCGAACAGATTGGGTCGAGGGACTCATGCGGCACTACTCAACACTATTGTCATCTTTATCTAAACAGTTGAAACCCGAGCAGGGTATCCTTGTTGATAATGAAAAAAAATTATTGTCAGCCTTATTGACGCCATTGCCAATACCGTTAGGTGAGGAAAAGATTCAGGATGCTTGGTTTGAGAAGGTGGTTTTGTTGCGTGAATTTTTACGGGCAGAATTTAAGTCGTTTTTGGAACTAGAGGCTCAAACTGAGCCTGAGCTTAGTAAAACACATAAAACATCATTGACACGGGAGCAAATAGTACAAGATCTGGTCCCATATGGTGATTTACTTGAGGAGTGGGGGCAAGTAGACAGACATTACAATGAGGATCGATCATCTTATGGTTATCCTCACTCAGTGTCATATGAGTTAGATCAGATTGAGGGAATGATTCGTTTATTGAAGGATATCTCTTTTTTTGATGTTGAGAGATTTAAAGCGATAGGGCAAGAATTGAATGCATTAAAAGATCAGATTGATGCGTCGATTAAAAATATACGGGGTAACCTACAGATCAGTCTCGATGCCTGTCAGTTAAAGCGCGATGAGATATCGTTGCTCAAAAATGCTTGTGAAACCTATGTTCAGGAAGTTGAACAGCGAGAGTCAGTTGATGTTTGGTGGCAATCGCGTTGGCGACGAGTAGTGCAAGCGTCCCAAGATTTAGACCGGATTGTGAGGAATCAAAAGCCAGAAGGTGCTCTCGATCATGTGAGTCAAGTGTTCAACGCGATAGATTTTAAGCATGAAGCATTTTTAGTTGGTGTTTTACCTGTAACACGGGGATGGGGATTTCATAAGAATGAATTTAATGGTAAAGCTTATCAAAAAATGCGCGTGCCTAGTGCCGCGAATTTTCTTCGTTTTAAAGTTGAGGGAGTTAATTTACCTGCGCAACCGGTATCGTTTGATTTGCAGAGTAAGCCTAAGGTCAATGTTGCAGGGCGAAAGTCTGCTCATCGTACCCTATATAAAGAAATCAGCCCAGGAGATCCGATTTATCCCTTACAACCCAATATGCGCGATGTTGCTAAACTCCTTGAAGGACAGACTGAAGCAGATTCATTGATGCGAGGTGTGGGGTTGATGCACGATATCAATGAAACGGCACTCTATCGGAAAGTGCGTATTGCTCATCTTCACTTTCGGGGGGGCGAGGTGGACATTCGTTATCTGTCCATGTCGGTGATGATTTATGCACAAATGGGTAACGGCCTGGAACCGTTGAGTTTATCCGATGAGGCGCCTAGGGGGCAGGCGGATTATGGGGTGCGTTTCCGTATGGTTGATACGAGTTATACGTCTCATCAACGATTTGTAAGTCATACACAAGCGATATCACAGCCGATATATTCTCAAATGGCGGCTCAGCAAGTACCACGACGGCGTCAAGCATCATTTTTTAATTCGCCGCGAGCTATATTACAGGTGGCTCCTCAACGAACAGGATCCCCGGTTAGTGTAAGGGAAGCTGAGGTTCTGGATCAGGCAGCAAATAATCAGGTGATACCTGAGGATGAAAGGTCGAATTCGGCCGCTTCTAGCGCGCAGATGTCAGCATAATTCATTTAAATTGTGTCCTATTAATTGAGGCACATGAAATAAACCTTTCGAACAAAATATAAGCTGGAAGATAAATTTAGGTCAGCTTAGGTGGTGCGGGAGGTTCATGTTTCTCAATCTGCTTTTGTTTATCTCTTTTTGCCACTATTTCATCTTTCCACTTAGCGTTAAAACCTTTATATTTTTCTGTTTGATAAGCACGCTTAAGATCGGTTTTTTCATATTCATAGGTCGCTTTAGTTCTATTGACGGGCGCTTCAAAAGCAGCCGCGACTTTTGCCGCCAAGTTTATGGTTGACTTAGAGTCAACTCCATCTTTATAGATTGGTTGAATGATTACTTTTGGTTGCTCGCCGAATAGCCATTTCGAAAGAAAATCTGGCTTGTAAACTTGAACGCTAACTGACGCTTTTGTCGTATCATCTGTCAATGTTATGGTGCCTTCATAACCAGTAAAATGATTCAACCATGATTTTGGTTTATCTACGGTTGCCCGAATTTCTTTGCCGATTCTTGGAAATATATCTTGGGTATTTGCATTAGCTTGGAGGAGTAAATCTACTTTTTTAAAAGTAGAATCTTTTTTAAGCTCGCTAGAGTTAAGCTCATATCCTGGGCTCATTTTCACGAAATGAAATTCGAAGGGGTTATTTTGGATTTCATGATATATTTCTTCTAGAAATTTTTCGTCAAAATCTTTTTTATTATTTAATTTTCGTAGATTGTATTTCATTCCATTCAAGGTCATTTTTTTATTTTGTTTTATGCTGGGATTATGTAAATCAGTATTCAGCAAAATGGCTTGGAATGCTAAAACATATGCGGCGTCTTCATGTTCAACCTTATCAGGGTTTTGTCGAAAATAGGCCTTGCTAAAACTTTCAACTAACCGGTCTATTTTTTGGGCTTCTCCCGGTAATTTAAATGTGTTTAAAAAAGTTCTTAAACTCCCGATAAAACTTTGTCCGTTAAAATCAAGCTGTGCGGTAAAAGCTTTGAGTACCAGCTGATTTTCAACTTCTGTACTACTTAAATAATCACCAACAGCCGCTAAGTCTAAATTTCTTTTTTGGGTGATAAAGAATTCAGCAAGCTCACTCTCAAAGCGTCCCTCACTATTCAACAAGTCCTTTATCATATTGATGCCATTTTTAGGCTTGGTGTTAAATGCTTCAATAATTTCCCGCCGTTTTGCTTTGATTATTGGATGCATCATTATCTCCCTTGTCGCTTGATAATTAATCTAATTATAGAAAATATATAAAATAAAGTGATAGCTATATCGTTACAGTATAGACCTTATTGTGTCTTTGGTGTTCTAGCGATGCAGATAGTTATCTAATCAATTAATTAACAGTCAAATTATTCTCCATTGTTACAAAGAGGTTAGAGTGATATACTTCGCGCGTTTTTTCACCTGACATGGAGGTTTTGTGCCTGACGCTAATCCACTGCAGTTATTTCAGAAAATCGTTGTTGATGAATTCTTACGTGAATGGCAATTTTTTCTTGATGTCAGCGCGGGGCGTTCAACTGAGCGCGCGGATTTTACCGATAAATTATTGGCCTTGACCCAGGATCATATTGTTGAGTTGTTGAGTGATGTGCCTATTCCCGGGGTAAGTCTTCTCAAAGGTGCTGTGAGTTATGGGATTGATTGGTTGAATGATAAACGTAAAGAGGGTAAATATGATCAGATTCAGCTTATTGCTTATGGTGCGGATGCTGACAAGCTTAGAATCCTTCTAGAAGATGTTGCGATGGAGGCTGCTAATCGTTATCAATATTGGATAACGGCCTATTTGGTTGAAGAGCCACTAGAAGGCGTCATTCCTTTTGCAAAGGCCTGTGTTGAAAGGATGCTTGAATATGTCTTGCGTCAAAAATTGCCGTTGACGTTCGAGCATTTACTGCATGGATTGATGGCCGGCCGATCAGGGGGGTATGTGAGTGGTTATCGTAATACGCGCCTCAATGTGCGTGAGGATGACTTAGCTCAAGGTTTTTCTGCGAAGGCAAAACGTCTTTTAACGATAGGTAATTATACCGCTGAAGGGGCATTGGCCAGGCCGGGTCTGCAAACATATGATGACGAGTTATGGGTATTGAAAGATAAAAGTAAGACAGCGCAACATATTTCTCATCATCTTCAATTTAAAGCACTTACTCATCTCAGTGATATCCAGTTGGAGCAATGGTTTGATTATGGTTATACCAAATATATTCATCAAATTGATCCGAAATATGGACATATTCGGGTACCTAAAATGCTTTGGCAATCACTTTATGGCCATTTGCCAGAAGCAGAAACGCATCAATCGTTGACTGATCTTTCTCCGAGTTTTCAAAAAAAGTTTAATCAATATCGTCCGTTGTGGGCCACCATTACGCTTAAAGAATTAACAAGCTATGCGCAAACGCAAAAAAAAGATTCGTTATTGAATTATTGTCGAAAATTAAAGCCAGCTTATGTGAAGATTGAGCGCGTATTCTTCCGGGCTGATGCTTCTTTGGATGAGTGGGATTTAACAGCGCTAAATCTCGAGGGCGGTGACTTTTCGAACTGTGTTTTTAATCATTGTCGGTTTGGTGGATCGTTACAGGGGACTCGTTGGCAACATAGTTATTTGCGCGGGGCTGATTTTAGCCAGGTCACCAGTGCTGAGCAGGCCGATTTTAGTGAGGCACATTTAGAGTTTTTAAAAGCTCCCAAAATTAATTTTGCGCGCAGCACGTTGATTCAAACCAAATTGCAATATGCTGATTTGCGAGCAGCTAATATTGAGGGTGCTATTACGTTGGGGACGGAGTGGAGCAACGCATGTTTAGAGGGGTTGCAAACGGTTGAACTTCCGCATATTACGTCGATTGAAAAAGAGCAAACGGCAGTAGCTCTTAAACATGCGCAGGCGCTTCTTCAAATTAGTCTTGTACAAGAGAAACAGCAACAGCATATTTGGGATTTGCGAAAAGATCTTTTAACCTTACAATCCAAAGCCTCCGAAGATTCGCCTACAGATCTTAAACCACCTGCTAATTTTAATAAGTTAGAAGAATTAACTGCATCATTACTTCAAGAGCAACAAGCTAGATTGGCTTTGTCGCGTCATTGCCAATCTGAATTATTACGCTTATCGCAACAGGTTGATATGGCTCAACAAACCGGTCAAGAAAATACCGATAAAATTGCTGTGTTGCAGGAAAATATGAAGTTGTTGCAAAAGCAGCAACAGTATTTTAGTCAATTCATTGAAGAGACGCATACTTTATCTGAAAAAGTGTCGCGCAATGAGATCAAGGTGCAGGAGCTAGATGCCCACCTTGCGCAACTAGAAGATCACTTTGAAAAACGTTTGATCGTCGTGGAAAGTCAGTTGGATCTTTTAAGATTAGAAGTGGCGTCTGCTGTGAAGCAATTTAAAAGTGAAACATTACCCGAATTAATTGCGGCATTGAATGCACAGGCTAAGCATGTTGCCAATGCGATGGATTTACCTCAATTGGAGCATTTTTATATTCCGTTAGCGGCAAGTCGGGATAAACATCATAAGTTAGCGCATCAAGACTCAACAGTTCTCATTGATGAGTTTTTGTTTAGTCCTGCAAGTAGAAAAGAGCGCGTTTTTTTGTTATTTGGTGAGGCGGGCAGTGGTAAGACCATTTTTGGTTTAAAATTGCAGAAACGTTTATGGGACATGGCTGGTGCATCACCCGGTTCTGCTTCAATTATTCCCATTCGTATCGAGATGAAGCGTTTTAATAAAGAGTCCGCGGAAGATTGCCTTAATAGAACTTTGAAGTTGGATTATCATTTTTCGGATGATGCAATTCGTAGTTTAAAAGATTCTGATCATCAATTTATATTTATTTTTGATGGATACGACGAGCTAGCAGGTGGCGGCGTCGTCAATCTTTATCAAACGAATCGATTGGGTGATTGGGGAAATAACTCCAAAGTGCTGATAAGTTGTCGAACAGGGTATTTGCATGAGCACTCATATCGAGAATTGTTAGGTCCTGGTGGCGAAGAAAATGACGATCAAATGAGGGAATGTTATTTATTGCCACTTGATCGCGCACAAATTAATGAATATTTGTATCAACGTGAAAAAAATCATGATTTAGATGGACGAAATTATGAAGACTATGAGCGTTGCTTGCTTAATATTCCAGGCCTTGCCGAATTAATTAATACGCCTTTTTTATTGAAAATTTATGTTAGTGCTTTTCCGCTGTTGGAGGGGAGAACATCCAGAATTTTACGAGTCGATTTGTATGAATCATTTATGACGGCTTGGTTTAAAAAAGAAGAGCAAAAATTAATTGATAGTCTAGGTTCATTAGAAGGGGATATTAAAAAAGCCTTTTTGCAATTTTCAAGACGTTTAGCGTTTGCCATGTATGAGGAGCAGGTGAATGAAGTGTCTTATAGCATGGAGGTGGAAAATCCTTGGGAGGATGATTCTGATGAGGATGATTTAACCAAGCAAGCTAGGATAGATTTGCAACGCAAAAATGCCGAAAAATGGGAGCAATTTTTCTCAGATAAAGATAAAAAAACAGTACAAGCTCGACGAGGTTGTCCTTTACATTCAGTGGATGGCTCTCTTTATGGCTTTATTCATCAATCATTTTTAGAGTACTTTATTGCAGATAGCCTTTGGGAAGCGTTGATCAATCCCTCGAGTAAATTGATGTTAAAATGGGGGCAGCACTGTTTTACAAAAGAGCCTAAAATGCCGGCTCTGGTTCAATTTTTAGCGGAAAGAGTTCGTGATCACGCTAAAAAAGATATTGCACAAAAGAGGCTCTACCAATTAATTCAAGCGTCAAAATACTCTGAGACACAATTATGCAGTCCCGTTGAGAAGGCGAAAATTCTGAACGCGGCAGCTAATGCGATGACGGTATTGAATTTTGGGTTAGTCCCTTTTTCTATGAAGGCGCAAGAGGAACCTGAGTTCTTTTGCGGTATTCAAGTGCCTTATGCTGATTTGAGTACAGCCGAATTATCAGGTATTGATTTATCGAATGCGAATTTATCCCATACTAAGATGGTCGGTGCAAAGTTAAGTCACGCAAAGCTTGATGGAGCTGATTTAACCGATGTGGATGTCAAACAATTCCCTATGTTATGTGCAGAACAGCCGATTCAATCGGTGGTTTATTCTAAAGATGGCCAATGGATGGCTGTTGCAAGTAAAAATATCATTCAATTATATCGACGCTCATTATTTCATTGGAAGTCTGAGCTGATTTTACATGGGGATAAGAAGCCTATCTCAAGTGTTGCCTTTGCGCCAAATAATTTAGAGATTGCATCAGGCAGTGAAGATAATAAAATTCGTATTTGGAATACCGAAGGCCAATTATTACACACCTTCATCGGGCATACTGGCTCAGTGACGAGCGTTGCTTACTCGCCTGATGGTTCTATTCTTGCTTCGGGCGGTACAGATAAAGTGGTCAGACTTTGGGGATCTGACGGGAAGTTGCTATCTGTTTTGAAGGGCCATAATAGATTCGTGACTTGTGTTGATTTTTCTCCAAAGGGTGATGTTTTGGTGTCGGGCAGTACAGATAAAACCATCTGTTTATGGAGTGTGGTGGATCGAAGGTTGATTCGCGTTTTAGCAAATAATCCAGCTCGGGTCACTAGTGTTCGCTTTTCCCCTGATGGATTGCAAGTTGCTGCCTCAGGTTTGGACAAGATGATTCGATTTTTTAGTCTGGATGGGACAGCAACTACTTCTTGTAAAGGGCATATGAACGTTGTTAACAGTATTGTATTTTTACCAAATGGCCAACAGTTAGCGTCTGCCAGTGATGATAAAACCATTCGGATATGGCGAGTGAGTGATGGATCAGTTGAGAGTGTTTTAGAGGGGCACACGGAACCTGTGATGAGTTTGGCGTATTCCTCATTTGATAATCAATTGGTTTCGGGAAGTAAAGATAAAACAATACGATTATGGGGGGTCGATAGTACAGTGTCGCAACAATCCTCCATGTATAATTCATTTTCACCCATGATGGATGGACATATGGCTTGGGTAACCAGTGTTACTTTTTCATATGATGGACGTTCAATTGTGTCAGGAGGGTATGATCATATGCTGCGAGTATGGTCACTTGATGGCACTCAGCGACTTGCTTTGAAGGGGCATACTGATGTGATCACAAGTGTGATTTATTCGCCAACAAGCCATCAGTTAGCTTCTGTTAGTCAAGATATGACATTACGTGTTTGGCAGATTGATAAGCAAACGAATGTAGTGATTAATACTTCAGATATTACTACCTGTGCTGCTTATGCACCTTCAGGTCATCAAATGCTGGTAAGTCATGATGAGAAATTGGAGTTATTGTCATTAGATGGTGTTGACAGTGGCCACATGCCTCAATCAGTCGTTCTTAATCAACAACCATCAAAAAATATGCATCAATCGGATTCGCATCGTCATGAGGTGCCTGATCCCGTCCGGCAAATATCGGCACAGAACGCTTCGGTTAAAGGCCCCTCATCCACTTTGCAGGCATCTTTTTCACGTGCCAAGAGCGAAGGGAAAAAGGAAGAGGCTTATTGGGTTCGGTCATCATCAGAGGGGCGTCCCTCCAAGCCCATCGTCGATCATGAAAATGTGCGAATTAATTGTATGGTTTATGCACCGAATGGTAAGCACATCGCTTTAGGCGGAACTGATAAAAAGGTTAGATTGTGTGGCATGGATGGGCAATCTATTAAGGTTTATCATGGGCATTCGGCTGAAGTGAGTGCTATAGCGTTTTCTTTTGATGGCCAGTTTTTAGCCTCCTGTGGTTTTGATAAGACGGTCAGAGTTTGGGATGTTTTGGGCGATACCCATTATGAGCTTAAGGGGCACACAGATGGGGTCACCAGTGTTAGTTTTGCTTTTCATGGGCATTGGATTGCTTCAGGAAGTTATGATGCAACAATTCGGATCTGGGAAAAAACAGGTGCGATGAAGGCGGTATTAACAGGACATAAAGAAGCGGTTACTAGCGTGTGTTTTTCGCCCAATAGTGACTTGCTGGCATCGGGGAGTTGGGATAAGACCGTCCGCCTATGGAAACCGTTGCAAAACGGTGCTTGGGTGCCAATGTGGCAACATAATCGAGATAACAGATTGGATGTGAGAGATGCCTCCATGGTTGATGTTTTCGGTGTGACCCTTTTGAATCAAAAATTGTTTGAACAATTGGGTGTTACTTTTTGTTCAAGGCAGTTTCGTGATTCAGAATCAAGTAATGGTCGACAGATTGTAACGCCGCCACGATCTAGTCAGAATGGTGGTTCACCACCTTCCCCCGCTTCATCGAACTTAAGTGAAGATCCTGCTCCTAGAAAAACAATATGGGCTAGAGAGTTTACATTGTTTAGTCGAAAGACATTAAAAGTGGTTACACCGCCCAATAGTCTGCGGGGCTCCGAGGACCTAGAATTAGCTGATATCAATAGTAAAAAAACAGATCTTGTCGTGATGGATATTCGAAGAGACTCGGATAGAGGATCTAGTGCGAGTGCATCGTTGAGGCCAGTAGAATCATCGGATGATATTGTAGCCAGTGCAGCGGATCCCGAGACGCCTGTCGCGAAGAATGAAAATATCGTTGTAGAGCTGCCTCCGATGGAAAAGGCTGAGCGAAAACGTTGTTGCTCAATACTTTAGAAGCAAGGTGGTAGCAGAGCAATTCAGCGAAATATTGTACGCGATCAGCTTGTTTGCTTTTATTTGATGTTTGTGCAAAAAAATGTTATTTTGCAAAAATTAAGTTCTTTAGGTGTGTGATTAGTTACTTTATCGTAAAGTTTGGGGGTAGGGTATGTTTCAATTTGTGAAGCGTGGATTCATATTTGTTGTATCGATGGTGGATCGTATTATTGGTGCCACTTTGGGTCTTGTCTTGTTTCCTCTGGTTCGATTGTTAAGATCGCCCTATTTTTATTTGGCGGCAGTTTTATTGATCCCTGGTGTGATGGCGCCCGTTTTATTATGGGGTGCGGCGGCTGCGGTCATGTTATTGAGTAAAATAGGTCTTGGTGCGTTGTTGGTCTCACCTATTGCCTCTTTATTGATGGGTATGACACCTTTTTTTCTTGCCTCATTAGCTGCTAGTGCTGTGGGTCGTTTTGCTCGGTTTTTCATCTCTTCAGCATTTGAGGGATTGAAAGTAGGTCTTTTTGAAGGAACGCTTGGTGTTTTTACTGGGATGAAAAATATTATATTAGGTCGTCCTGTCTCTGAGCAGAAAAATGCTGACAAGATCTGTGAAACAACAGTAGTGGGTGGAGCAATCGCAGCAACTGATAAAGATAGCTCTCAAAAAATGGCTAAGAAGCTTGAAGAGACAGATTGTAAGTCAGGTGAGAAGAAAAAAGACGTGAAGTCAATTTATCCTGATATGAGTGATCTTGGTTGTGCCGCAAATCAATCAAAGCAAGATGATAGTCAAGTTAAATCAAGTGTCTTTGAGGAAGATGAGTTTTCTGAACCCAACCATCATACAGCATCAATTTAAAACACCGTATTCAATTGTTGGGCCAAGGCCCAACCTACCTTTTAGTTCTATCCTCGCAGCAGTGACTTATCTTTTCTTGCTATGTTGACCAGCTTTCATCTAAAGTAATAATACTATGACTTAGTCTACCTGGGATAAAGTTTATGATTGATTCGATTGGTTACGCAGGATTTGATGCTACATCGCCATTAAAAGTATTTGAGTTTTCCCGTCGCGAAGTGGGTGATTTTGATGTCCTGATTGAAATAAAATATTGCGGGGTTTGTCATTCAGATATTCATACCGTTCGCAACGAATGGGGTGGCGCTAAATATCCATTGGTCCCTGGACATGAAATTATTGGTCTCGTTCAAAAAGTCGGATCACAAGTGACCAAATACCAGGTGGGTTCAGTGGTAGGTGTTGGCTGCATGGTGGGCTCTTGTGGACATTGCTCAAACTGCTCCGATAATTTAGAGCAATTTTGTCATCAAGGTGCAACGTATACTTACAATAGTCTTGAGGCGGATGGCAATATGACTAAGGGTGGCTATTCTACGAATATTGTTGTTCATGAAAAATTTGTTCTAAAAATTCCTGAAAATTTAGATTTGGCTGCTGCAGCACCGTTGTTATGTGCTGGGATTACCACATACTCCCCATTAAAACATTGGAAAATTAAGGCGGGCGATAAAGTCGGTGTTATTGGATTAGGTGGTTTGGGACATATGGCGGTTAAGCTGGCTCGATCATTTGGTGCAACCGTTGTCTTATTTACAACCTCGATACAAAAGAAAGCAGATGCGTTAAAAATGGGTGCGCATGAGGTGGTCTTTTCTAAAGAGCCGAGTGAGATGAAAAAACACCGCGATAGTTTCGATTTTATCATCGATACAGTTTCTGCGCCTCACGATGTTAATGCCTATATGGCTTTATTGAAAAATGAAAAAACGCTCTGCATGTTAGGGGTTTCGCCTAAGCCTCATCAAATTGCTTCTTCGAGTTTATTTTGGGGGCGAAAAAATTTGAGCGGCTCATTAATCGGCGGGATTGCTGAAACACAAGAGATGCTTGATTATTGTGCGAAAAATAATATTAGTTGTGATATTGAGTTGATTCCTATTCAAGCTATCAATGAAGCTTATGAACGTGTATTGAAAAGCGATGTTAAATATCGTTTTGTCATTGATATGCAATCGCTTGACAGTGAAATGATCAAATAAATTTCCTCATTAAAATAAATCTAACTACTTATTGACGTCCCGCGGCTTATCTGCGGGACATCGGTCAGGGAATACATTAAGGTAAATTTCAAACAGGTTGGAGCGGTCATGATTTTAGAACATTTGTGTAAACATCAAGTTGTTTTGCGTTTGCTCAGAGAAGCTGACATGGCAACATTGACCAATTTAGCCGCTGAAAAAAAGATTTGGGAGTATGCCATTCGATCTTATGATGATCGAGATGTTTTTCAAGAAAAATGGTTAGCAAAAGCCGTGAAGCAGACTCAAGCAGGCAATCGCCTTTGTTTCACTATTCTCGCTGATAATCACATTGTCGGATCTTCGAGTTATTACGATATTGATCATCATCATAAAACGATGAAAATGGGTTATACGTGGTTTCACCCGAGCGTGTGGGGGACGAGCGTCAATGCTTTAACAAAATTCATTCTTTTTGAATATGCATTTGAAAAAATGGGTTTCAATCGTATTGGTTTTTCAGTTGATAGCTTGAATCAACGTTCATGTCGGGCACTAGAAAAACTTGGCGTCAAGCGTGAGGGGATTATGCGCCGAGATATGATATTACCGAATGGGCGTGTGCGAGATTCAGTTATTTTCAGTGTGATTCGGGAAGAGTGGCCTGACGTTAAACATGCGCTTGAGATTCTCGTTGAGCAAATGCTTGTTGTTCAATAGCCAGAACGCTGCACCCAGGCTACAACTACAATTCCGCCCCGCCTTATTTTTAAACACTCGAGATGACGAGAAAGCAATGACAAAATAAGCTAGCTTTACGAGTAGAACTCAAGTTTAATTGCATTGTTATTTTATCACACTAGTTTTGGGAAGCGGGTGTATGTATCTAGATACTTTTTTTAGTTCAAAAATCAATTTTTCTACGGATGTTGTTAGGTTATCGGAAAATATGGCCTATCATCAACAAGCCACAGAATGGGCAGATAGTGTTTGGGGTTATCTAGAAAATTTTCAAATGAGTTACTCTGACGATATTCTGGCGCATGCGGATAGATTTTATATTATGCGGTATCAAGGCAATATGATCGGTATGTTTTGTTTATATGAGCATGATCCACTGGGTGCGCAAGTGGTTGATAAATTAGATTACGTTTATATTCATCCTAATTTTAGAAATTTTGGTTTGGGTAAAAACTTGATCGAGCAAGCCAAAATGGTCGCTAGACGCGATCACCATGCTGATACCATTTTGCTTGAAACGTTGGATGCAAAGTTAAATAAATTTTATGAAAAACTAGGCGCTAGATTTGTTTGTGATAGTCGAACGTTAGATACGACGAATGTCGTTGAAACATCATTACTCCGTATGGATTTGGTGTAAATTATTTGAGGTAACTCCCCTAGTTTCTGTAGGTTGGGTCTTGCATGATCCAACAATTATTGACGTTAATATTGGCATAATGTATAAGGGCGAATTATCTATTTCTATCCCTTAGGAAAATTATTCATGTTGACGAATCAAAACGAACCCAGCAGCGACACACTATCCGATATATTGAAATATGGAGAAGCCATCTTATCCGGCGCTCTAGATACCCTTGAGGATACTGCAAATTTGCTTGCACATCCGATAGACAATGTCTTAATCCCAATGTCTATTCTTGTTTATGATGCTGCCATTGTGATAGCGAGATATAAAGTACAAGAGCCTGGCTTAGAAATGTTTGCCGAGCTTTTTGAGAAAAATCCTGAAATTTATGCTGAGTCAATGGGACGTTTTGAGCAGCTCGTCGCATCGATCAAAAAAGCGGGAGTTGATTTTTCTGATGCTGATGGCTTGGAGAGAACGCGGATGGCCACACACGTGGTGACGAGTGTTTTGCTACCGGCTGCCTATTTCAAAGGCTGTAAGGTGATAAGTCGGATGGTACGAAATCATCATACTTTTGGCTTGCTATCTGAACCACCATTATTTGTGAGTGCCTTGCCGGAGCGTCAATTAGCCGCACAATCTTTTAAATTTAATGCCCTCACTTTAGAAGAAATTCGTAAAACAGTAGGTATAAAAAACTATATTTATGTCATCACGGAAGATAAAGAAATTCTCATGGCCTTAAGACATTTTGAAGGACCGGAATTTGTAAACGGTACTTTCAGAGATTATTTAATTCATACTGATCTTGCTGGTTTGAAGCGCGTTTATGCGGCAGGAGAAGTCTATACTGAACATGGTGTGATTAAACAAATTAATAATTGCTCGGGTCATTTTATGCCCGAGGGTGAGCATCTTGCTCGGGTGGTAGAATCAGCATTTTTAAATTATGGATTTGCAGAAGCACATGGCGCTTATTCTGAACTTAAATTGTTCGCTAATGCCAAGCCTATTATTACGCGAGGTATTATTTATCCGCTTCAACCTTCCTCAATGTATTCCTCAGCGATTGTTGGCTCTTCTAGCGGATTGGTTGATCTATTGCAGCAATCTGGCAAAACGACGGATCTTGGAGGCTTTGAACTGAGTTTCTCGAGCTCTTTAGAAGAAGATGATGATGAAATTCACATGGAGGAAACACCCAATGGACTAGAAACTGCGGCGAAGTGGGTATTTGATAAGCTTGATGGGATGATTTCACTGAACACCGCCCAGGCTTCTGTTCCTGAAACACTAGATATGCTGAATGAGCAACCAGAAGCTTCATCAGGAACGACAGTGACGACAATTCAATCTTATCGCCCTTCAACGGATTACAGTGAGATATTGTCAGGTATTCGCTCAATGATACAGGGTGTTGATGACAATAGATTAGTCACTCATGCCATGTCATTTTTTACTCAAATGGATGAGTATGAACAATTAATGGGGCAACAAGTTAAAGATTTCTTAGAGCAGCATACCCATGGGCTAAATCTATCTTATCGTCAAGAGAAGCAATATCAGTATTTACTAAGCCAAGTATTGGCGGAAACGTATTTTGAAAAGACAGAGCTTACAGAAGAGGTAGCATCAGTCTCTTTTGCAAGAAAAGAGCCGCCAACACGAATCAATCGAATTAATGTATCCCGGCAATTACATCAAGCATCTAGTCAAGCACAGGCTGAATTAGCAAGACACATACAGCAAGTGAATCAAGCTATCAGTGCAACACCTCAATTAATACCCATAGCGACATCATCAGAGACCGAGTCAACCGCAATCTATGAACCCACATTTAATGATTATGCCCAAACTGTTGATCAAGCAGGGCAGCTTGCCGCTCATTTTGCACACTTTATTGGACACGATCGTGAAGCGCAAGTCATTGGTACACTGACGTCATCAGCTGTTACAATAGGTATTGCATCCGCAGCCCTCATCGCCGGTACCATTTATACGCCATTAGGTTGGTTGATGATTGCAAACGGTGTGTTGGGTGGGATTCGAGGGCTAACGCAAGGTTCAGATCATTCTGTTGAGCAAATGATGCAAGCGGTGCAATCATTGGCTTCGCTCATTAATACTTTGCATCAGCGCTTTGATCATATCGATCGGATGTTGGATCGCCAATATTTAGAAATGATGGCAGGCTTTAGTGCGCTTCGCTTGTCGAATACGCTTAATTTGGCAAAGCTGAATTTTATTTATGCCAAAATTAATAAAGTACAGGAAGAAAACACGGCCGCATATAGTGCTTTAACGCAAAAAATAGATCATTTAAGTGCCGTATTAATGGCGCATCATCGAAGTGCAAAAGAATCTGAACTTAAAATACAGGTTCTTAAAGTCCTGAATAAAGCATCAGATCTCTGGAATGAAAATGCTTATGATGATGCCTGGGTTGGGTTAATCGCCGCTTTAGATCAAGATGTCACATTGCCTTTATTGACGGGTAGTGAAGTAAACACACATAATGCACGTGCAGTCATTGCACATTTACGTGATTATGCTTATCCAACAGCAGTGGGATATGACATTAATTTGATCGCAAATCATATCAATACGCTAGGGCGTTTTTATGTACCTAATCAATTAAGGCAACGCTATCATAAAGGCCTAGTTCATCAATTATTGAAAACTTATCTTCAAAAAGAGGTGGGACAGCAAGGTACAGAATTGATTATTGAAGGCACCGAGGATCCTACTGGATTAAGTCTTGAACTATTGCTGCAGCTAAAAACCGCTTTAACGAGGATTGATACCCCCGTGTTGTTACCACTTGTGAATCGTGATGGATGGACGTTGATTTATGGTCTGAATCATGACAACGCAAGCCTTATTTATTATTTTAACCCGCAAGGTGGCATGATTCCAGAAGCATTACTGCGTTTCTGTCAGCATGAATTGTCAGAGGTTGTCCTGACTAACTTTTCTTATTTGATGAACGTCAATCAAGATGATACAGCGTGTCTTGTAGTTCATGCAGCTCAATTATTGTTAAAACAAAATAATATTGAAACGTTCCTTAATACATTTAAGCAGCTTAAAGAGAAAGGTTCGGCAGGTATTAATGCACTGAAAATAGGGCAGACAGAGTTGATGCAAACAACGGCTGAAGCCTTGCCTTGTGATCTACCTAATCCATTAATGTGGTCCTATTTAACAACCACTCTATTGTATCTTATGAATGTCTATCATGGTGGACCTTCTGGAGCAGCTGTTGGACATGGTATTAAGCGAACTTATCTCGAACAGTTGGGAGAGGTGATTCAGGTTGGTGAGCGGATGACCAATATGATTTACAGTTTACGCAATCCAGCCATTTATACTCAACTTACTCATCGTTACCATACGGCATTCGCTTCTTTTAAGCAGGCTTTTGCTGCCGAAATTGAATTATTTAATGCCCAATATGATACTAAATTAAACGATGATTATGATGCGAAAGCAGTGAATCAAATTGATTGGTTAAGGAAAAATGCAGATTTCATGGAAAATAAAATCAAGGCATTTGTGGAGGCGCCGCATTATTGGTATCGCACCTATGGATTTAGTCAGGGTGATAAATCAGATCATCTTAATAATCGTTTGAATGGTGCTGGAGATGGCCGAACTGTTAGTGGGGCAAATACTTACCAAGTTACTCGTGTGACGGAAATTCGTAACGCAATGGCTTTATTAGTAAAAAATAGGGAAAATAATCAGTCGACAATTGATAAATGTCGTCACCATATATTGGGACATCCGGTGCATGCTGAATGGGTTGAAATCAATCCTAACAAAATATTCCGCGTACTTTTGCCAGCAGATAGAGATGACTTATCTCAACTTGGCAAGCCAAGTTATGCTGGAGATGTGTTGGCTTTGCCTATGCCGGATGATTTCTTGGATTCGATTCCTGTAGAGCCTATTTGGTATCAGGCCGAAGCGTTAGGGTTGGGTCAACTGAACTATTTATACTCCTATAAAAATCATGGTGATAAACCTCGCTTTATCATTTCTGTTCATTTTATTTCTGATGAGCGATCTACATTGCCGCCAGTCTTAGTTGAGCAACATGAATATGATTTTGTGGTAGCAGAGCCCTACCAAAAAGTAGTCGGAAAAGAGAATGCCGAGGCGGTGTTAGCTTTTTGGATGGATAATAGCTTGACGCCAACAGGTGCTATGAGTCGAACACCTTGTGGTGGCAATGGCCGATGGGGTACAAAAAGTAATTATCAGACGCGGGAAGAGCAAGAGCTGCCTAATTTTAAATTTCAAGAAGGTCATCGTAATAAACTGAAGACCTTAAATCCAAAATCATTACTGAATGAAGTTAACCCTCATTATGCTGAACAGAAGCAGATGATGGTGGCGGGTGTAGCGGATCATTTTCAGTGCGAGCGGCGTAAATTTTATGATGACTATTTGATTAAGCGATTGTCAGAAGACTCTCCCATCGGTAATGCCTATGCGGAACTGAAGGCCGCCTATCATCTCTTATTCGAATCGCTACATTTGGCGGCCAATTCGAGTCACGATGCGTCTATCATTGCCCATAACACACTGAAACAGCAGCTGATATCGGCTGAGCAAATATTACATCACCTGCAAACTGAATCGGCCTTGCTTCAATTAACGATTCCGGATCTTGATATGCAGTTATTTATTGATGTCTTTGCAGAGTTAGGCAGCGATAGTTTGTATCCCTATTTGGTGGAAACGTTGCAGAAAGCAAATGAGTACTATCATGCTTATCAACATGCTGCCGTGGATGAGGTTATTCATGGCGATAATCCTGAGCTGGAAGCTGCTCGAGCAGAGAATGCCAGGCTAAAAATTGCGAGTTATGAGATGCTTAAACGCGCTGAGCGTGAACAATGGCCTGCTAAGGTGATAGATGGTCTGCGTGAGAGTTTGATTACGGCTGATGAAATGGTAAGCGCGCATCAGAATGGTGTGAGAGTTGTTGATGCAACCGCTTCAGTTCGTCCTCGCTTAACGACCTCAGTGATGGCTTCATTACCTCGTATTCGGTTTCACTCACCAATCTCTGCGAATACAGCGAATCATGATATAGTGATGCCGTCGACTAATCCAGCGAATGCAATGAATTCATCTAATGAATAAAAGGAAAAAATATGTTCCGTCCCGAAAAGATTCCCGCTTTAGTTTGGGAAGATACAGATTATTTTGGTTTGAGTATTTCACGCGTTGCTCAAGAGTTATTAGAAATATCTACGGATCAACTTCTACCTAAAATGATGTCTTTGCAAAAGGATTTGGAGCAATATCACTTGCGCGATCTTCAGTGTTGTTGGTTAGCGATTGCCTATGGACATCCCGATTTAAGTCATGAACTTTTGATGAGAATGAGTGGTTTGTTGAGATTGTCACCCTCTGATTCTCTTTTACTGGCAGCTACTTTTGGAAACAAATCTTATTTTGAAAAATTGACCCAAGATATCAGTACAAGCCTAAAAAAATTGGTCGAGGAGTACGTTGTGGATCGTGCTATTGGCAAAGCGATACGTCATAAACACCCTCATCTTATTCCGTTGTTGCAAGGTGTCGTATCACATTGGCCTGCCCTCAGAAGTGGTCCTATTTGCATGCCTCATTTTTCTAGCTCTGAAGAAGAAATTGAGTTTGCAATAGCATTGCGTGACCATGGTGTTTTTTCGGGTCAGCGAGAAGGTGCTCATTTGCCCACAATAGATCGCGATCATACCGTCAATGTCTTGGATATGTGAATAAAATTAGGGGTACGAAATGTAAACAGCCCCCATATAGGTGAGCAATAATTATGAGCAAAATGCTACATCCCGATCCCAATGTTTTGTATCCTATACCGGGCGTGACGAGGACGTGCTTCCTTAAAAATTTAATCACGAAGCCGCAAATTATCGTCGGCGATTATACTTATTATGATGATCCAGAGGATGTCCATAACTTCGAAAAAAATGTGTTATATCTATTTGGATTTTCAACCGATAAGTTGATCATTGGTAAATTTTGTCAAATTGCTACGGGTGTACGCTTTATGATGAATGGTGCTAACCATGCAATGAAAGGCGTTTCCACTTATCCGTTCAAAGTGTTTGGGGAATCTTGGAATGATGTTGAACTTGATATAGTTAGCAAGGGAGATATCGTGATTGGCCATGATGTGTGGATTGGTAACTCAGCAACTATCATGCAGGGCGTCAATATTGGACATGGGGCCATTATCGGCACGAATGCCCTGGTGACCAAGGATGTAGCGCCTTACACCGTGGTTGGCGGGAATCCTGCAAAAGTGATTCGTCAGCGCTTTGATGATGATACGGTTGATTTTCTCGTCAAGCTAGCTTGGTGGGATTGGCCTCTAGACAAAATAGCGACTCATCTAAATGCTATTTCAAATGGTGATTTAGAGGCTTTAAGAAGGGCAATATGAGTTATTTCATGATCCCGCGAACGAGTCGCGAGACGTTGGGGTCGTTGAGAAATTTACCTCTTAGCGCTTAACTTATCGACATTGTGAATGCCTATATAGATGGCGACTTCTTCAGGTCCGTTATAAATTTCAAAATCACTCAAATAACGACGTTGATATTCCTGGTTTGTCGCAAAATAGCGCCATACTTGTTGCCAGGTTTCTATGACGGCAAGGGGCATGGGACCAAAACCCTGGAAAACCAGATAATGTCCGGCTTGTATTTGAATGGTGTCAAATTCAGTGCTTGGATTATCGTTCTTAACGCCTGCTGTGACAGTGTATAAACCATGAGCATCAGATGCATAGTCTGAATAAACGCCATATGGAGGCGCGTTGAGGGCTAAAGCTGAAGTATGAAATTGTTGCCAAAGTTCAGGAATTTTAGCCTTCGTTTGGTTAGATTCATCGCTGTTTTGGGTTCTGACGCTGAAGCCGGTTACGATAAACGGATCAATTTCTTTAAGAGTTGGTGGGATAGGGGGCATGCTTATTTCTCCTGTTGATGGGATGATTTTTCTAAACTGACCACACGTAGTCGATTACCATCTGGATCGATCCCTACAAACGTATAACCATAAGGCAGCAAGTATGGTGGTTGAATTATTTTAATCGCTTGATTTTGCCATGTTGTAAATAATGCATCGACTTGTTGCCTATTGTTAAGAGTGAAAGCCAGTTCACCATGCCCCCCGGATTGTGTATGAACGGCTGGCTCTACAGAATCTTTTGTTTTTAAAGCGAGGCCCATCCCATTCGATAAGCTGAATGATGTGAATGTTGGCGAATGCTCATCCGGCTTAATACCAAGTAAGCTTTGGTAAAATTGGCTGCTGACTGGAAGATTATCAACATAAAATACAATAACATTGGGCTCGAGCATCATGTCTCTCCTATTTAATAATTTGTTTTATGAACGAACCACAGTTTACGCAATGAGACTGACAGTTTCTGTCAGTAGGGTTTATTGCTCAGGGATATGGTGGATTTCACGCCATTTTTTTAACAAGCCTTGGCGTCGCTGAGGATAGCGTGTCTCAATTGTGGTTAGTTTGACAATTCTATCTGTTCGAAAATGTCGAAAGTCTTCTCTTAGCTCACACCACGCGACAATAACATGCATTTCTTCAAAAAAGCCTAGAGCAAGGGGCCAAATGACACGCTCTGACTGATCATTTTTGACATCAATATAGGTCATTTGCAATTTGTATTCTTTACGGATCGCATGACGAATCAGGGCCTCGTCTTCATGGGTATCTTTTGCGGGAGCTGTTTTTGTAGGCCCAATGAGTAAACCCGAAATATCGAGTTGATGTCGAAGCTCATCGGTAAGAACGGCTGAAATTTTGGCTAAGGCATTGGTGGCTGCCAATTGTAATTTTTTATCAGCCCTGCGGGCTACCCAGCGTGAACCGAGGACTAATGCTTCGATTTCCTCTTCAGAAAACATCAGGGGCGGTAATATAAACCCAGGTCTTAAAACATAACCAAGACCTGGCTCACCCATGATTGCTGCACCTTGAGCTTGAAGGGTTGAGATATCTCGATAAAGGGTTCGCAGACTGATATGAAGCTTCTCAGCGAGTTGTTTTCCACTGATAGGATAACGATGTTGCCTGAGAAGCTGGAGCAGATCAAAGAGACGTTGTGTGCGAGACAAAAGAATAACCAGTTGAATAATGTTGTTTTATTTTGGCAGCATTAGCTTTAAATCTCAATGAGGTGATACCTTGATTATGCGAGTGTTTATTAAAGTCATGGTAAACATTATTAATATAATGATAAACAATAATAAAATATTGATAAACAAGTCATGTTGATTATATTGTGCTATATTGGATGAACATATTTAAGAAGTCTTAATATTTAACGAGATAATATGACCATCATCATTAATTTGGACGTTATGCTTGCCAAGCGTAAAATGAAGCTACAAGATCTAGCGGAAATCATTGGCATTACCCCGCAAAATTTGTCCATATTAAAAACAGGAAAGGCAAAAGCAATTCGTTTTTCAACTTTAGACAGTATTTGTAAGTGTTTGGATTGCCAGCCAGGGGATATCTTAGTGTGTAGTCAAGCGGACGATGTGGCGAGTAATTATGAATAATAGTTTGAGAGGATGATGATGTACAACCAACGATATTGGGCTAGTTTGGCCACCAAATCACCCGCCAATTATACTTGTTATTTATTTTACTCAAACTGTAAAAAATGCAACAGCACGAGAAGATATTGTTGCTTCTGCAGCGCGTTTATCACAATGATTGATGAGATAAAACAAAGCGCAGCCTTGATCCTATCAATATAAACAATTAACATTGCCACCACTTCATTTCTGCCTCGACGCGATGCTTGGTCTTGGTGGAAATACATTTTTCCATCTGAATATATCTAGTTTTTATTTTAAAGGAGTTAATAACATGTTTGGCATTTTGACCGATGTAGATCCAGCGAATAATTGCGATTTCAAAACAGAGACTGGAGCGAATGCTTATAATATGTTGTTTTTATTGACGGGTCTTGCTGTTGCGATGTTTGCATTGGCAAAATTTGCTGAGTCTAAAAATCGTCTTAATTATGAGGATCGTTCTGCTCGTATTATAGCCGGTTTTATCGTGATTATGGTGAATTTGTTTCATGCAAAAAAGGGAGATGTAGAGATTACTGATGCTAAAAATAAACTGATTGCCATAGGTCCACACCGAACGAGCTTGGATGGTTTTGTTGTTGCCTCAAAGATTGATAAGACACCGCCGCGGTTTTTTGCAACAACTTCTTTTAATGCGTTGCCTGGTATTTCCTCTTTGCTGAGCATGTTTAAAGTTATCCCGGTAAAAGCAAATGAAATAACGAAAGGTGTTGGTGGACAATCTGCTAATGCGAGTTCATTAGAGGATGCGAGTCAAATACTCAAGGAAGAGGGTTGTGTTGTCATTTTCCCTCAGGGTAACTTTTCTCTAAAGGGCGAAGAGCCGCCTAGAGTTTATACGGGAGCTGCGAAACTTGCATTGAAAAATCAGATACCTATTCAGGTTATTCGACTAGATGGTTTTTGGTCTTTAGAAAATTCGCTGATTCCTATCGTTATTCGTAACAGTGTTTATTATCGTGCATTTTTCTCTCTGTTTCATATGAATAATGTGCGCACCACGCTCTGTGGAGAGATTGATTTTCATCTTAAACCTGAGAATGCGGAACTCACAGATGAGAAAAAAATTGAGGAAATATGTGCGCAGCTGTATGCATACTATCGGCATACGGAAGAGCTCACTGCTGAACAAATTCGTGCGATCAAAACACAAATAGCCGATAAAAGGCATACGTTATTTTGGAGCAATAAAGTTAAACAAGATGATTTAGGAAAGCAACTTCTAAAATTAAAACAAGAAGTAGCTGATCTGGACGCAATAAGCCCACAAAACCAACTTCTTTAATGATGAGGGGCGCGTAATTATTCCGTGACAGGGAAAGTAATTACGATTTGACAAACAAAAAATTAAAATCTAGCATACATTTGGTTGTTAGATGGCGCGGGGTGTCGGAAAACCGGCTGAGAGTTACCCGTCGAACTTGATCTGAGTCATATCAGCGTAAGGACGCCTTCAAAAAATCCATGCCATATTTCTATGATTTCTTTAAATATGGCACGGTTCCCTTTTGCCATCTCCAATATTATCTATGCATTAATATAAGGAGTTATGGTCATGTCTTCACTAAAATCTAGAGTTACTTTATTACTTAATTGGTACACCAATCCTTATCACGCACCCATACTTGTGGCACAACAATTAGGTTTTTATCAACAGGAAGATATTAAATTAGCTATTTTAGAACCCGCTGATCCCAGTGATGTGACTGAGCTGGTTGGCTTGGGTACGGTAGATTTTGGCGTAAAGGCTATGATTCATACCGTTGCGGCGGTTGCTAAAGGTTATCCTGTCACATCCATTGGCACATTACTTGATGAGCCACCTACTGGTTTAATTGCATTAAAATCGAGTGGTATTAATTCGTTTCAAGATATTGTTGGCAAGAGAGTTGGCTATATTGGTGAGTTTGGGAAGAAAATGATTGATGATTTGGCCCGACTGGCAGGTATTGATCCTGCCAGCTACCAAACAGTCCGCATTGGCATGAATGTCACGGATGCGATTTGTCGCGATGTGATTGATACAGGTATTGGGTTTATTAATTTTCAACAAGTTGAATTAGAGCATCTGCGCGGCGAAACTGTATTTCTACGTATTGATCAATTAGCTGGTTTAGGGTGTTGTTGTTTTTGTTCAGTGCAGTTTATTGTGCCTGAACGGACACTGCAACAACCTGAGCTGATTCAAGGGTTTCTCAGGGCAACACAACGAGGTGCTGCGTTGACTACAGAGCATCCAGAAGAGGCGTATGAGTTAATATGTCAAGCAAAGCCTCAGTTGCGTACACCCTTATATCAAACCATCTTTATGCGTACTTTACCATTTTTCTCACGTAATTTACTGAATGTTGAACGTGATTGGCATAAAGTCGGGCGCTACACTAAACATTTAAATATTATTGATGAACACTTTGATTTATCACAATGTTATACCAATCGCTTTTTACCGGAGACACCATACTCTGATTTAGCGCCCATCGCTTGTTGTCTTGAAAGTTAATTATGCAAGCAGGTATTGTGGGCATGGGAATCATGGGACGCTTGCTGGCACTTGCATTGCATCATGCAGGCTGGCAAGTGACTCTTTTTGACCAAGATTCAGGGGATCTTAATTGCAGCTTAGCTGCCGCTGGGTTATTAACCCCGTTTTCTGAGTTAGATAAAGCAGATTTGCTCATTTTTCATTTAGGTCAAGAATCCATTCAGCAATTTTGGCCACAGATTGTGGGGCAATTATCCGAACAAATTTATTTCCAACAATCTGGAAGTTTGGTACTGAGTCATCCGCAGGATCAGGCTGAGTGGACACATTTTAGTCGGCGTATATCAACACAATTAGATCAGAATGACGTTAACTTTCAAGTATTATCCAATAGGGCTGTGATTGAGCTTGAGCCGGAGTTGTCTAAATTCGAGACAGCTTATTATTTTCCCGAAGAAGCGCATATTGATTGTCAGTCGCTCATGCCGACCCTTAAGTTATATGTAGAGGCTCAAGGCGTACGATGCTTGACGAACTCACCCGTTCTGTCACTTGAACCAAGGCGAATTGCAACGAACTCCGAGTCGTATGAGTTTGATATGGTTTTTGATTGCCGAGGCTTAGGTGCTCGTTCGGTTTTCACCGACTTACGATCATTACGTGGTGAATTAATCTGGTTGCATGCGCCTGATGTTCAGTTGCAGCGCCCCATTCGTCTTTTACACCCTCGTTATAGTTTGTACATCGTTCCGCGTCCAGGCAATATTTATCTTATTGGCGCTAGTGAGATTGAATCGGATGATTCAGGCCCAATTTCAGTACGCACCGCCTTGGAGTTGTTAACCGCCGCCTACTATGTCCATGCCGGTTTTTCTGATGCACGTATTGTCAAGACAGTGACTCATTGCCGCCCCACATTATCAAGTCACTTACCAAGCATTAAATTAATGGATGGGCTTATTGCTATCAATGGACTGTACCGTCATGGTTATTTAATTGCTCCCGCGCTGGCAGAGGAAGTTTTGCGCGGCCTTAAAACTAATTATCAACAGGTTTTTTATCCAACAATTTGGGAGCGTTCATAATGGTCAGCATTCATTTTAATGATGTTCTGCAGCAGGTTGAATCAACACAATCGTTGCATGATCTTTTAATACAAAACAATTATATCGAGCAACATTTTGCAGTTGCCATTAATAATCAACTGCTGCCTCGTAGTGCTTACAGCAGCACTTTATTCAATCCAGGCGATCGCGTCGATATCATTGTGCCTATGCAAGGAGGTTAAGCATGTGGAACTTAGCTGGACGAATGTTAACGAGTCGTTTAATTCTTGGAACTGCCTGCTATCCGTCATTAGATGTCATGGCAAATGCTATTCGTGCTGCCGAGGTGGAAGTGATGACTTTATCCATAAAGCGCCAAGCACCGCAGGGAATAGGCGGTGAAGCATTTTGGCAAGCCGTAACAGATTTAAACTGCCATCTTTTGCCGAATACAGCTGGCTGCCGTGATGCGAAAATGGCTATTAATACGGCGATGCTCTCAAGAGAGTTATTTGATACTTCATGGATTAAATTGGAAGTCATTGGCGATGAGTATAATCTTCAGCCCGATCCGTTTGAGTTAATGAAAGCGGCCAAGATTTTAATTGATGAAGGATTTGAGGTTTTTCCTTATTGCACAGACGATTTGGTTGTATGTCAAAAATTGGTTGATGTGGGGTGCAACATTCTAATGCCTTGGGCGGCTCCTATTGGTTCAGGTAAAGGGTTGGTTAATCCATATGCTTTAGAAACGTTGCGTCACCGTTTACCTAAAACAACGTTGATTGTTGATGCCGGGATTGGTAAACCTTCTCATGCAGTCCAAGTGATGGAGTTGGGGTTTGATGGGGTATTATTGAATACAGCGGTTGCTCTGGCCAATAGGCCTATCGCAATGGCAACAGCTTTTCGTCATGCCGTTATCGCGGGTTTTGATGCATTTCAGGCAGGAATCATGCTTGAAAGAAATGTAGCTTGTCCTAGTACTTCATTAATTGATACCCCGTTTTGGCATCAGGAGCATCAACGCTAGTGTGCTTATTTTCAAACAGTAATATTGTTACGCCCACGCTGCATGAGGCAGCAGAAGTATTGAATCGCTCACTCATTTCCTATCAAGATATGGAAGAGGCTGCCCACGCAATATTAGCTCGGGGTGCCAACAGTGTTTTACTAACAGGGGGGCATGTTAACGATAGTGTATTTAGCCAAGATTATTGGGCTAATGGACAGGAGGCTTTTTGGCTTGCCAGTCAACGTTTGCCCCATAAAGCTAGTCCCGGTGCGGGGCGTGTTCTTTCTTCTGCGCTTGCGGCTTGTCTTGCATTGGGTTACTCAATGAAGGATGCAATAGTGATTGCGAAAATGGTTGTCACTCGTGGTATTAGACTGGGATCGGATCTGGCGCAATATCCGGAAAAATTATTCTATGATGATTGGCCAGAGGATGAAATGGATCTCCCATATCTTTCACCAAAGCCCTTGTTAAAATTACCGACGCCTTTTAAACGCTGCCAGTTAGGATTATATCCCGTTGTGGATGGCAGTCATTGGTTAGAAGAGTTATTACCGCTGGGTGTGAAATGTATTCAATTGCGGATAAAAAATATGCCTCAAGCACGCCTAGAAGAGGAGATTAAACGCAGTATACTTTTAGCTAAAAAATATGCTGCCACTTTATTTATTAATGATTATTGGGAGCTGGCTATTCGCTTTGGTGCCGAAGGTGTTCATTTAGGCCAAGAAGATCTACATGAAGCAGATATCGATAGTATTCACCAGGCAGGATTATTTTTAGGTGTGAGTACGCATTGTTATGAGGAAGTGGCGAGAGCTCATGCTTTGAATCCATCTTATATCGCATGTGGTCCTATTTATCCGACGACTAGCAAGGTGATGTCATTTTCACCGCAGGGAATAGAGCAGTTACACCGTTGGCGACGAACACTTCATTATCCATTAGTTGCCATTGGTGGGATCAATTTGGAACGATTGCCTG
>Ga0364866_10165_pt1 | contig 49033 bp, 42 predicted proteins | sample ExccelAu500001D3_3_FD_206913 | JGI IMG/M metagenome (GOLD analysis project Ga0364866, IMG submission 206913) | Enriched cells from Trout Bog Lake Hypolimnion, Wisconsin, USA - BchlTB.Aug13.5000.01.D3 | ecosystem: Environmental > Aquatic > Freshwater > Lake > Hypolimnion/Profundal zone | place...
GCGTTTCTCCCAGGGTGACGAGTGGTTCGAGTTTCGAATCGACGAGTTCGTCCACAGCCTTTAGGAACTGCCTTGCGAGTTCCCGGCACTTGTATGCCTTACAGTGCTTGTGCAGCAGGATGCGACACAGATCTTGCTTGAAGTCGTAAATGAGCTTTAGCACGGGCATTTCCCTCAGATAGGCCTCCAACCGATCTGCTTGTTCCGGAGATTTGAGGTTGGCACGATGCCGACGCATAAGGCTCAGCAGACCACGGCTCTTGCCTCCGACCGGATCCAGCATCTTCCAGGTGGCCAAGAAATGGTGATTCACCAGGCGAATAACGTGAAAGCGATCGGCGACGATCTTGGCCTTCGGGAAGTGCTTCTTGACGATGGCGCGATACGTGCTCGAGAGATCCATACATACGACCTCGACCAGATCCTTACCCTTCAAACGGGTTAGATAACCCTCCAGGGATGCTTCGCTTCGTCCTAGGACAACGTCGTAGACCTTGTTCTTGCCTAAGTCGCACAGCGTTGTCGCATACCCGTCTTTTCGAGAAAAGAAGTGTTCGTCGATGCCAAGCACGCGCGGGCAAGGAGCGTTCTTAACCTCGCAGAGCAGACGGCCCAGGCAGTCGTGAAACCACCGCCCAACCGTGGCACTACCAATCTTCTCACGCTTGCTCAGACAAGAACGGTTGATGCCGTCACGATGCTGGTTTGCCACCGAACGCCGAAATGGCTCGCTTGAGCGCTTCCCAGGAAGAATCCCTGGAAAGCGCTGCCAAAAACTCTTCCCGCAACCACGGCAAAGCCACTTCCGGCTCTCTATCTCCAATTCACAATGACGATCGCCGATGCTCTCGTGACGAACACGGCGAACTCGACGACCACGATCCCTTAGATTCTGGCCATCGCAGAATGGACAACGACGAATGCCGATGTAGCGAACCGAAACGCATACCGTACGACCACGATAACAAATCCCGGTAACCTCCAAATCGGGCAGGCCCACCAAAGCCTCCGAACTTAACACAAACTTTCACCTCAATGAAGTTGTGTCAGAAGAGGTTGCCTGCCCCCACGAATGATCTAGAACCCGTCGCGCTAAACCCAGTAAAACCTGCTTTGTCGCCAACAGCCCGGAACGCGTTGACTCCTAAGCGGGCAACGTCCCCTAGTCGCGATGGACCCGTTCAATTACCAGGTACGAGCTGCCGGATTCTTCAAGGAATTGCATGATCCTGCTTTGCCTGTCGCGAAGAATGGCCAGAAGGTCACTCGTAGAGCAGTTCCCTATCCGAAGCCAAACGACCTTTGGAGGATGACCGAAAACAAAGCTCCGCTGGTGAAAATCGGAATCACGGCTAAGGATCGCAAGGTCGTTGGCTAGGGCGAAGTTCCAAATCTCTGTGTCACTGGACGACTCCAAGAGCACATCACGAACATGAACGGAATGGGGAAACAAGGGGCGCAGTACAACTGCCAATCTTGGTGGAAGATTCTCGTCGATGAGAAAACCCCGGGCAGCGCTCACGAGGCGGTGGCCAAAAAGCGTTCACGATCGGCGGCAAACTGAAGAGATGCTCGAATATCATCCAACTCCAGATAGGGAAAGTCGCTTAAGATTTCCTCGTTCGTCATTCCCGACGCAAGGTAATCAAGGATGTCGTACACCGTAATCCGCAAGCCTCGAATGCAGGGCTTCCCGCTTCGCTTGTCGGGCTCAATGGTGATCCGGTCCTTGTAGTTCATTTCCCTTTATAGACGCATAGACTGGCTTGATGGTTGCTGCTCCGACTACCCGGAGATCTGTGGGTGTTGGAACGAACAGATCAAGCCACCAAGCTTCTCGTCGCAAAGTGGAACCCTCGGTTGCCCAGAAAAATCCCGAAGCCCAGTTTGTAGCCCAACATCTACCCACTAACTCACCCGTAATCCAAACCTAACCGCGCGTTTCTACAATTCGCCGATTGAAATAGATAGACATTCCTTTCCTGGGCACCACGTTCCATTCCTAGGTTCAAATGAACTTAGAAAATCCACCTTTTCGGGAAAGGACTCATGTTCCTTGTAGCCCCAAAAACCATGGAAACGATGCGAAGATCCCTTGTGCCAGCGACAGTAGCCTGAGGGAAGGCGAAACGCCTTAACAAACATCCCATCCCGTGAGCGGCATAGTCACCTATATGGAACGACGCGCCTTTACCGGGGCTCGGTCACTAAGACGCCCTTGCTGAAAGTCATTACACTATCGAGGCAAGTGCAGTTTGGCCACCGTCGGTCGATCAAGCGGCATCGCACAATTCAGGCAGTTTGGTGTCCGCCGTTTATTCTCGTGGATCGTCTAGCTATTCATCCGCATCTATTTCCTAATTGGGTTCCGCAACGGCTTTGCCGTGATGCTTGAGTGGATGTGGGCATATTTCATTGCCGACTGTACCGGGCGGCTGATCGTACAGTCCCATCGGTCGTCCGAGCATTCCGGAAGCGAATGACTGCGAAAAGTCATAGAATGTTATCTCCACTAAATGATGAGTCAAGAAATCATGTATAATCGATTCATCTTATGAGACTTAACGCCCAGACTGATTTCTCGCTTCGAATCCTTATGTATCTGGCCACAAAGGAGGGCGGCGTGGCAACCATCCAGGAGGTCTCATCCCGCTTGAGCCTTTCACAGACACACTTAATGCATGTCGCTGCAAAATTGGTCAGTCACGGTTTTCTCTGTTCCAACCGCGGCCGCATCGGCGGGATTTCACTCGCCCAGAACGCGTCAGACATCACGGTAGAGGATGTGATTAAGGCGATGGAACCTGACTTCGCGCTCGTCCAGTGCTTTGACCCTTCAAAGACGGTGTGCTCAATCGAGCCGGGATGCACGCTCAAGGATGTGCTGTCTTTGGCGATGGAGGCTTTCTTTTCTGAACTGCGGAAGGCGACCATTGCGCAGATCACACGACCTAATCACGCCGAATTGGTACATCTGTTTCGATTGAACGATCCGGCTTGGAAGTCTACGATGCAGCTGGTTTCTGCGCCGATCATCGACGGTCCAAAAGCTCTGCGAGGTGTCCACTAAATGCCGTATGTCATTACCGAACCATGTGTCGGAGTCAAGGACAAGTCGTGTCAGACCGTATGCCCCGTTGATTGCATCTACGAGGGCGAAGACATGCTTTACATCAATCCCGACGAATGTATTGACTGTGGGCTATGCGAACCCGAATGCCCGGTTAATGCCATCTTTGTCGACTCGGACGTACCGAAAGTCTGGGGTGACTACATTGAAAAGAACGCTGTCGAGGGTCGGCGCTTATCCAAGAGCGCAACCCAACCTGTAACCAACTAAGGAGAAACCATGAACACCCAACTACTCGATCGACCCGTCGGCCAACTCGTGGCCGAAAAGCCCGCGCGCTCGCGAGTATTCGAGCGGTGGGGTATTGACTACTGCTGCGGCGGAAAGAAAACCTTATCTGAGACCTGCGAAATAAAGGACATAGACACCAAAGATATCGTCCGCGAGCTAGAGAACTCAGATGTAGACTCTTCCTTTGAGACCGGCGTCATTCTGACGTCTTTGACCCTCTGTCAGCTTTGCGACCACATCGTAGGGACTCACCACAATTACCTCCGCGAAGCGCTGCCGCGTCTTTCCATGCTCGTTGAAAAGGTCGCCGACAGGCACGGACCCGAAGATCGGCGACTGATCGACCTTCAGCGCCTCTTCGCGAGATTTCGATCCGAAATGATGAGCCACATGGCCAAAGAAGAGCACATGCTGTTCCCAATGATCCAAGCTCTCGAGACTGGCGCTACGGATCGCGGCATAGAATATCCGATCAGGGCTATGCTTGCCGAACACGACAACGCGGGCGCCGACGTAGCAGAGATGAGATCTCTGACAGATGGGTTTAAACCGACACCTCATGCCTGCAACACCTACCGCGCGATGGTTCACGGCCTGGCGGAGTTGGAGTCCGACCTACTTCAGCATGTACACAAGGAAAACAACATCCTATTCCCTCGGGCCATCGACATAGAAGCCGGTCTGGCGTAGCTATGGCCCGTCGCCAACACGTTACGGCACGAGTCGCCGGGTGCAGGATTGCTCTGAACCCGGCGTTCACAGGAACATCGTCCGACATTTCGTCTTCTAAAGGCACCGTCATCCGGGATATAAGGCATATGCAGAAAGCTCCACGTGGTTCAGTCGCAGCTTGCGAATCATTAAACAGGCGGATTGTTTACCTGGCAGCCGGTTTGACCGCATTTGCGGTCCTTGTTTCGTTCCTCGGATTTGTTGTTGGTTGGTTTGGTCGTGGAGTAAGTCAGACAGATCTGCTTCTGCCTGCAATTGGTTTGGTCCCTGCAGTGTATATGGCGATGTTCTTTGTCATTTACTCGCTTTATCAGTGCGTTACGCGGCTGATGAACAGACCCGAACATTCAGCGCGCCATATGAACGAGGACTATCACCGCCTACATACGGCGGTAGCAAGTACCGCGCCAGCAGTTGAGGCAACCAGATAATGAAGCGTCATCCGAGCCTTGAGCCCTTCTCCCGCGATCACAACGTCGGTCTTGTTCTCGCAAGGCGAGCTATAGAATCCACACAGACGGACGCTCCTGCCAGTGAACTTATCAGGCGCGACCTTGTACGATGTTGGGACGATGAGCTCAAGGACCACTTTCGGGAGGAAGAGAGGCTCCTCTTGCCGCTAATAATCGAGAGCCAACTATCGGCTAGGCTCTTGAAGGACCATTCGGACATCGAGGGGAAGATTGAGGGTCTCCGCCAAAGCTCTTGGCCTTCTGCCTGCCTTCCTGAACTTGGGCGACTACTCGACGAACATATCAGGTGGGAGGAGCGGAACCTCTTTTCGGCCATTGAGGCATCAACCACGCAGGAACAAATGGCCCTTCTTTCTGTCCAGACCGACAACCTGGAAACCCGCCGTGCTTCTTCGGACTGGAGTCCCAGGAGAGGCGAGCTCATGGCAATACGCAAAGATCGAACAACCCAATGATCCCATTCGACGCTGAGCGCAGGGCGGTCCACTACCCGCCAGATCGCCGCTTTCGCGTTTGGATTCGACCATCTCTACTAGTCGGAGTAGGAACTGCACTGCTGTTGGCAGTTGCCGTGGCATGGATCGAAGTTGGCGTTACAGGCTTGCCGGATATTCCACCAGTTCCTCAGGTTTATCTCAACAACTTCACCGGGCCGCACGGCTTTCCTTTTTGGGTTCGATTGAGCCACTTCCTTAACTTCTTTTTTGTCATGATGTTGATTCGAAGTGGCCTCTCCATCCTAGTTGATCATCCGCGCTTGTACTTCAATGACGATTGCACGCCGGACAGCGAGTGGATCCGGGTTACTCCACTTAAGTTTCCCCGCGATCGTATGTGGACAGCGAAAGATGATGCCCGCTACATTTCTCCGTTAGTTGCTACGCCAGGGTATCGACACACGATAGGCATAGCTCGCGTGTGGCATTTCATCAACGTTCACGGATTCATCGTTACTGGCATCTTTTTCATCACTATGCTTTTCAGCACCGACCAGTGGAGGCGCCTTGTCCCCACGTCCCCGCTTGTGATTCTGCAGGCTTGGAACACCTGGGTTCACTATGCGACCTTTCATCTGCCGTCCGAGCCAAATGGATTCTACGGTTACAACGCACTGCAGCAGATCGCGTATTTTGCGGTGGTCTTTGTCATTGGCCCGCTGGCCATCATGACAGGCATCGCGATGTCCCCAGCCGTGGTGAATCGGTTTCCTTGGTACGCGAGGATATTCGGCGGCAGACAGTCGGCCCGCTCGATTCACTTCCTTACCATGCTTAGCTTCCTCGCATTCCTGGTGGTCCACGTAACCCTGGTCGCGATGACCGGATTCGTGCGTAACATGAACCACATCGTATTGGGCACGGATGAACAAACCAATATGGGAATGTTCCTCGGCCTCGCCGGTATCACGCTTGTTTGCCTTTCATGGGTCGTCGCGCACTACATCTCATGGAGTCATCCGCGAGCATTGCAACATGCTCTGAAGGTTGTCGCATATCCGATGCAGCTACTTACCCTGAATCGCTTTGTCCCGCATGGAAAATACACCGACAAGGACATTTCGCCATACTTCTGGCCGAATGGGAAAATGCCAGTCAGCGACACCTGGAAGCGATTGGCAGTAGACGGATTTCAAGACTACCGGTTAAAGGTGGGAGGACTAGTGGACAGTCCGATTGAGCTTTCGCTCGCCGATCTTGAAGAACTGGGAGGGGCCGAGCAGATCACGATGCATCATTGCATCCAGGGGTGGAGCGGCATTGCGAAGTGGGGTGGTCTTCCGATGAAGAGGCTCGTCGAACTGGTACGACCAAAGCCGGAAGCGAGAACTGTAGCCTTCTTCTCGTTTGGCGAGGCTCTCTACGGCGGCCCCTATTACGACACGCAAAGACTCGACAACGTGCTCAAAGCAGAATGTTTGCTCGCGACGCAGATGAACGGACATCGCCTGCCGCTGGAATATGGCGCTCCGCTACGGCTGCGGGTCGAGAATCAACTTGGCTATAAGATGGTCAAGTGGATCGAAAGAATTGAGTTCATTGAGTCGGAAAAACAGCTCGGGCTCGGGGAAGGCGGCAAAAACGAGGATGACGAATACTTCGATTTGCTACCAAATATCTGATGCCGGAGTCCCGACCGGCCAATTCCCGATATCTGGCCGTGTTGATTGAAGGTCGAGCCAGGCAACCGGCTTTAGTGTTGAACGAGGAAAGAAAGCAAATGGTGAAGATAAAGAGAGCTTACGATCCAGGTACGGACCAAGACGGGCAGCGGATCCTTGTCGACCGGCTCTGGCCCCGCGGGGTCAGCAAAGAGAAGGCAGGACTTGACCGATGGGAGAAGGAACTCGCTCCGTCGACTGAACTCCGAAAATGGTTTGCTCACGACACTGAGAAATGGGTCGAGTTCCAGCAACGCTACGAGAAGGAGTTGCTTGCCCACGTGGACCTGCTGAAGCACCTTGCGATCGAAGCCCATCATGGTGTTATTACGCTTGTATTTGCCGCCAAAGACGAGGAACACAATGAGGCTGTCGTACTCAAAGCATGCATCGAGCGACTCGGACAATAGGTTCCTCTTTTTTGGAAGGTGTAGCCCACGTTTTAGCCCAACACGTACCCACTAACCAACCCGTAGCTCCGTACTAACTCCGAGTCTCTATCTAGTCTTGGGTTCCTTCAGGTTGACGGTTCCTTTCCTGGGCACCAAACCGATGCAGCAGGTATTTGGCTTGCTATCCAGAGAAGGGTCCCATCAGGTTCTCGATCTCTTCGGCGTCAGCAAAGTCCTTGGTTCGGCCGGCGGCACGTTTGTTCTTTACGTAATCGGCTGCCGAAATGAACCACACGTGAGAATCGCCAAGCTGCCCAGCGACCTTGCCCTGCCAGACATCGTCGAACGAAATCCCGTCAATTCTCGTGATCAGGTCTATGCGATGCGGCTCTTGCCCAAGTTGGACGACGACACCTGCGTCGTAGAAATCGGATGCCTTCAGGCCCAAGGACGCAAACCCAAACTCTCTGATCGCCCGTTCAAGCTTCAATGCGTTCGCTTCCGATGAACGTACGAAGAAGTCGATATTCCGGGTGTATCTTGGGTGGCCGTGGAAGGCGAGAGCAAATGCTCCAACGACTACAAATTCAACCTCGAGTGCGGCGAGTAACCCTACAAACTCTGACAAACCCTTGTTTAGCTCTGGCGTCACTGTTGATCAGTCCCAAGAGAATCTCGATCCGCTGTTGTGGAGTGAGCTTGCGATATATTTCGCGGTCGGCTTCGTCCGCGTCTTTGTGGCTGCGAAAGATGCGTACTACTTTATCCACAACCCCATTTTACTTAAAGAACCCCGTTCCAAAGGAGCATCTGGATTTAGACCGGTTGCCCGCAACAACGGGGGCGGGCTGACGGCGATCGGACGAGCTTATGCGAACAGACTCTCGGCACGCTGAAGCTCCACGGCCTGGCGAGTCCTTCCTGGGCGCCGCAACACTGGATTGGCCTACGAGATTCGAGGGCAACCTTACTTGGATCCATTGATCCGCTGTAGTTCGCTAACCAAGAAATCGATGTTCGTGAATGGATCGCCACCGGTGCGCTTCCATCGGACGCAGCCTTTCTTGTCGATCAGAATCGTTGAGTGAAGCTCGATCTCCTCGAAATCGTCGTACGAGGAAAAACGGCGAGCATTCTCGTGAGCCTTATCGGATAGGAGCGTGACGTTCACCTTGCCGAGGGTGGCGGACTCTTTCAGCTTGGCGGGAGTCGAACTGCAGACCGCCAGCACGACTGTATCTTGAGCTTCGAAGTCGGAAGATCGGTCGTTTATGGACTTAAGCTGGCCTACACAATGGACGCATTCATCACCAAGGAAAAAGACCAGCAAAACGTTCTTGCCCGCATAGTCCTTGAGCTGAATCGGTTTCCCTTTCACATTCAAGACCTGCAAAGCGGGCGCCTGGAATGGACGCCAGTTCATTGGGCCCATCGAGTCGAGTTCCTTAGGGTGATAGATTCGTTCCGGCCTCGGGGTTTCGGCGATCGGCTTGGTTGACAGGCCGAGTTTTCGGACGTCTTCCAGCCATTTCAGATTGGGATCGGCTTGGGACCAGACGTACTCCAGACGCCCCGCATAGTAAGCCGCTTTCTCGTTGTTGCCGCTCGCATGGTGCGCGAGGGCAAGGCCGGAAAGAGAAAAACCGTCGTTTGGCTCCTGCTTGAGGGCGCGTTCGTAGCACTGGATGGCGAGTTGATTCTGGCCTCGCTTGCGGTAGTCGTCGCCAAGCAGGCGAATGACTGGCCATGATGTGCCGGGAGGATCACCACCATAGTGTTTCGTATCTTCTTCAGCAGCATCCAGCAGAGCCTTCTGCCCCTCCAGCATTTGTCCATCGGAAAGGGCAACCATCCCTTCCGCAACGTTCACGGCGGCGGCAATTCCCTTCGTTGCGGGGCTTTCGGGATCCTTGTTTGCAGCGGCAATCTTGACTTGGAGTGCCCTCAGGTCCTGCAACCGCTCCTTCGCTTCCCTAGGCTTGCCAAGACCGTTTAATGCAAGAGTTTCCGCGAACGCTTGGTCGAATTTGCCGAAGTCGTCTTTGTTGTTCCAGACGACGACCCCTTTGGCCAGAATCTGGTCCCATCTCTCGAACTTGATGAGGGCACGGACCATAGCCTCGTGTCCCTCCAATACGGCACGTCCAGCCGATTCTGAATTGAGATCGGGGTCGCGGGGCGAGGCCAGCATGTCGCGAGAGCCCTGGAGAGAGGCGTCAGCCATGCCAAGTTGCTCCTGGATGTAGCAAAGATAGTTTCGATTGTGCGGATAGTTCCAGGTCTCGAACGGCAGGGCGAGCCGGTCGTTCATGTAACGGAGTTCGATCCGGGTCGCCGAATCCATCGCGATGGCGGCCTCGTGCCACATTCCGATCTTGGTATAGATGTGCCCCGGCATGTGAAGGGCGTGTCCGATGCCGGGCGCAGACTTTCCGTAAAGCTCACAGCTCCGAATGGCCTGATCTGACGAGACTCCGTCCCAGTTGTGAATACTCGCGTGGTGCGCACCGGGGTGCATCGAATTCTTGGCCAGCACTTGGTCGATCAGCAGTTGGTTGGCAAATGCGCTGCCGTCGCCGATGTTGAAGAGAGCAAGGTGTGCCTTCGCCTCCGAGTCATCCGGATACTTGATTACGATTTGCTGAAGGCACTTCACGAGGATCTTTCGGCCCTCCTTCACTCCTGGGGCAGTCGCTTGCGCCCACGCCTCGATGTACATTCGCTCTCGTTCAGAGACCTTGTCTTCTCGGCGAACCGCTTCCTTAAGAAATGCCTTGTACCGATCGAATTCCCTGTCGTCGAAGTTCGGCGAACCCATCGCGAACCAATTGAAGCCGCATCGAGCAAGGCTCCAGTACGCCATAGCACAATCAGGATCGAGCTTCAGGCACCAACGAAACGAGCGCTCCGCCTCTTCGAACCAAAAGGAGTGAAGGAGAGAGTTGCCCTGGTTGAACCACTTTTGCACTTCCGGATTCTTGGTGGTAATGGGAAAGGGCGCCTCGCCAATCCCATCCATGACCCATGGCCGCGTTCGCATCCCGGAATCGAAAGCCGAACCGTGACTTGAATGCCCAGGCTGATCGTCGGCGATCGCTGAGACCGAGGCCAAGAGGAAGAGGATTGCAAAGGTTCGGCGCATAGAATCCCGCAATTATATACAGGCGCCTTCCTAATTGCGGGGTTCGATCTCTTGCCCCTGAGGCTAGTGCGATAATTGTTCGAATGATCGCTGATAACACTCAACGATTTCGATTCCGGCTTCTACGGCCTTGCCCAGGCTAAATCTTCCTCAGGCCGTAGGCAAGCTCATTTTGGTGGCTCAACGCCATTCGTGGGGCAACCACTCGGCATTGGTACTTGGGCGTCGGTAATCTGACCTGGTGCCTACGGTGCTCAAAATTCCCAGCCACGACATTCAAGGAATGGTGATCGATATCCGCCATTTGCTGCCGCACGTCGGTGACGCCGCTGCCGACCTCAGTTGGCGCGTCCTACCAGATTTCGAAGCAGTTTGGCAGTGCGGAAGGGAGACAGACCTCAAAGCATTGTATGAGTTCTCAGATCGAGTTGAGGACTCAGAGAACGGGGTCGACCTTACTTGGCCCGAGCTTCAGGAGCTTGCACAGTCGATCATGCAGACTGTTTGGGGCAAATTCATCGGCATCCGCCCTGACACGCCCTGGCCAAATCTGACCGACATGTTAGTGAGTGGCTATGGATATATCGACAGGGCGACTTCCTCATTTTTCGATTCGGTGGATATTGCCCTTATGGCCTGTGACAATTCGTACTGGCTCGTCTATGTTCGGGATAGAGATGTCAGGGAGCGGGTTCAGGCGGCGTTTGACAATGTTGAATCGATCGAGGCAATTGGTTGAGCCGAACCCGGCGAGAATCTTCTCGATAAGCTTTGGATCGTCAGTCATATTGGCTTTGAATCGGTTCCTATTTGAGGGAAACTAGAGTACATGCTGATCGGTGTTGCTCTGGCTTTAGTTACTTCTGGCAGTACGTTTCTGGCTGACCGGAATGACAGGACTCCGGGCCAATATGCGGCTTCGCTTAAATGGACCGTCGAAGCTCGGGGGCCCCTACTCTACCTTCCGAATCGAGCGCTCCAAGTTCCAGACAGTCCTCGGTTCGATGGCGGATTCGCAACCTACGCCTGCAAATCGCTGCACGTCATTGCGCCGGCACAGATGACGGTGATTGATCCTGACTATCGACAGTCGCCGAACATCTACGAGGGCCTGCCGAGAAACCTCAAGGTCCTCTATCTTGCCTCGACGTTCAGTCAGTCGCAGTGGCAAACAGCCTGCTCCACAGGAATTGGGTTCAGCAGCATGAGCCGCGAACAGCAGGCGGTTTATCGGTCCATCTTGCCTTCCGAGTTCAAGTACGAAACCTCCACAGTTATCAACCCGTTCGATCCTGCCGGCGGTCCACGCACGCCGAGTACGCAAACTACTCTCACTGCCGATGAAGAATCACAGGTGCTGTTGAAGATCTACAAGGAGATGACCTTGGGGGTTCGACTGGGAGATCAGGGCGGGTTTTCGGCAGTGTCGGCACAGGAGTGGGATCGCCACAAACTGGGTTCGAAGAGGTCTGCTCGAATCGACAATGCCGCTGAAGACAAAAACTCTGCATTCGGTGTCGAGATTCGCAAGACGATGCCGAACCAGTCAAAGCCGTCGGATTTGGATTATAAGAACTCCGCCTATGACATGGCTTTCCCGCTAAGCCCCACAAGTTCGGTCAAAGAGATCTGCAAAACGGCGTCGGGGCTCATTGGCAAAACCATCCTTCCCGACGCCCGGTTTCAGTACGAGACAGTGACTTCCCTCGGCAGTTCGGCCCGGTGCGGCGACGTGCTGAAAGGGCTCGCACTATGCCTCACCGGCACGTACCGAAAGGTTGGAGACACCTTCGTTTTGACCTCCGACATCGAAGGTATCGGCACGAAAATGACGAAGCTTGCCTTCTGGCACTGGAATCTGAACCAGCTTGAGACGAAAGAGTCGGAAACCTGGAAGAGCCAGATCGCTGGTAACTCAGGAATTCGGTCCATCGGCTATTCGCCCGACGACCTTTTAACGCCCAACGAAGCCATGCGCAAGTTCATGGACACCGACTTCGAGCAAGGTGACAAGACCATGCCCGCTTCGGCCCTGACGCCCGCGTGGTCACAACTGCTGAATTCCAAGGACAATCACTTTGGCGTGCCCTTGCGTACCGACGTTGCGGAGCCTTGGGATAGCGTGTTTTGGTGCTTCGTCACCCCTGGGAACGAAAGCCTTCGTTGGGAAAGCGAACTCTGTGACCTCAACGACCTCAGCCACTATGCAGAGCGCCATCTTCCGCGGCCGCAAACTCAAGAACCGAAAAGGATCGAACTTGACAGCTTGCCTGGTTCGGCTCTCATCTTCAGTTCGGAGGATCCTGACCTAGCCGCCAAGCTGCCGCAGTTTGCGAAGTCTCTGGGCTTTACCGAGTTGTGGCTGCAAACGACCCAAACTCGAACTCTCTCGGCGGCTTCGGAGGCCGGTAAGGCCGTTGGAATCGCCGTTAAGTTGGTGGCAGAGCCTTTTACGACCATGCGCGGCGATCCCAAGGATCAGTTCGATCGAACGATCATGGGCTACACCTACTCCCAGGCTCAGAATCTGATCGACGGCTCCGAATGGGTGCAAAGCTCGAACAAGATGTTCAGCGCAAACGATCGCCTCGTCGACTTCGTGCGCCAAAGTAGTCCGAACCTAGCTGGCCACTGGAAACTTCTGAGCACCCTTGCCAGCAACCCTGGAATCTCTGGGACGGTGCTTTTGACCGGCACACCCGAAGGATACGAACAAAAGTCGGAATGGCCCAATTACGAACCGCCACAATTGGTGGCGCCCCTTGCGCTCGGGTACACCGTCGACTTGCGGGAGAAGTTTCTCCTCGCGAACTCAGTCGATCCGGTCGACTTGCTCGAGGTTCGAGATCAGTTCGACTTACAGCCGCTCGAGCAGACAATCTCGTCGTTCGGCGATCTTAACAATTACACCTACGGAAAGGTGGCAGAGAATCCCCCGTCCTTCCGAGACAAGTGGGACAAACTACGTTCGGAGGCGAATGAGGAGCAGCTCAAGAAATTCGAGGCCTATTTTGGGTCGTCGTTTTTCGTGGAATGGCGTCGACGGATTCACGACACGGCAATGAACTGGGATAGCGTAGTCTCCCTGCATACAGAGGAAGCACCAGTTGAAACGATGGACGACGATCCCTATAGCAAGACCATTCAATCGGATGCTTACTACCTACAAAAAGTCGGCTATCCCCTTTCGGAGGGCGCGGTTTTCCACCTTCGTCGGCACATGGCGAACCGCATCAAAAAGCAAGCTACCAAGTTCGCTGTAGATCTGCGCGCCGTACCTACCGATCACCTCTCGCAAGCTCTGAGGCTACTCTTCGCATCCAAGTCTGAAAAGCAATGAGTAAATCAACGCCCGTTATGAATCCGAGGAATTCCGGATAAGCCCTGGTTATAGAGGGCGGTGACTTCGGTCGACGTAAGCGCCCGATTGTAGACCCTCAAGTCCGAGATCTCTCCGTTCCAACCCTCGTTGTAGACGGACACCCCAAAAGCGTTTGTGGTTCCGATTCCGAGGCCGGGATTCGAGTTCGGGTCGAGTGGCACAACTGGGGTCAGGTTCTTGTTATGCAGGACCTCGCCCACGAGCCCACCGTTGAAATATAGTCTCTGGGTTCCGGTCGGCTGATCGTATGTTCCCGTCACAAGCACCATCTTGTTCAAGGGCATTGCGACGGTCAATTGCGAATAATCGTACTGATCGGTGTTTCCCGTGATGAGAAATGTCATGTGGCCGCGTGAATCCACCTGCAGGGCATACGGATCAAGCCCACCGCGGTCGTCGCCATCGAAGATGATGCAAGAGCCCAATTGAGAATCTGTCGGAATCGTGTACAGATTCGCCCAAGCGCTCAGCGAAAAGGAGCCTTGAAACTGCATGTCGGTCGCCGGCGGCAGGCTAATTCCTGTTGTCGTACCGTTGAACACAATTCCCTGCCCGGTTGGCGAGCTTGAATAAGACACCGGACCGATCGGCGTCGCGCTCAAACTGCCAACTGAATCGTTCGCATCCCCATTGAACTTCCACCAGTGGATCAGTCCTGCTGAAAGTGAAGATGCCGGTGGAGTCGAACTCCCTCCGCCTCCACCGCACCCTGCCCCGATAATTGCCGCAACCAGTGCAGCTATGGAAAACCTGAAGGACCTGTATTCTTTCATTCGTAGTTGGGCACCACAACCCCACCGATCAGACGCCTCACGTTACCCTGCGTTCTCGTTGGTTATTGGGATTAGTGATCACTCACTACTCGAAGTAAAGACAAGAATTGTCAGGGATGGCACGTCCGCAGTCGTCTTAGCCGTCTATTCGCAACCGGCCTTAATCACTTTGAGCCGTGCGGAATTCTGCCTGTAGGGCTGTTGTCGATTATCGGCTTGAAGCACCAGACAATTGAAACTACCGATAGTAAAACTACGCCGGCCATAAACACCGTGAGCCCTCTCGGAATAGGTCGCTTGACCACGATACCAATCCCCCAGCAAGTCAAAACGAACCCCATTCCCCAGAGGAAAACAACAACGCCGGTAGACCCTCCCGGGTCCTGAGTGGCAATGGCGTAAAGGGACCCGAACCAGATAGAGACAGCGCCAAGAACTGAGAGCAAGACCGGACGCGTAGTTCTCATATCGATCGATCTCCTGGGCAGTATCGCTAGCATTTTACAACACCGAAATGGTCGATGCCCTGGGCGCAATTCAGAGGGATTGATAGTATTTCGCTGTGCAATCGATCCCATCATTATAGGAAACCGGTTCAAAGCTAAAGGCCGAATTGAACTTGGTGGAATCGAAGATATAGGGAAACTCGGACTGGTATGCCATCTCAATAGTCTCCTTTACGGTGCGGTCGAATATCCCTCCAAGCGACATCATCCACTTGGGCAAAATAGTCACGCCGTTTGGCCGGTGCATTGTGTTGGCGGCTGCCTGGACAAATTCTCGTCCCGTCATTGGGCTTCCTGCAGTGGGTAGGTGCCAAGTTTGGGCATGACCTTCATCCAGTTGAGACAATTGAAAAATCGCCTTGGCCGCGTCCTGAATGTATGTAAACGAGTGCGGGACATCAGCATTGCACAACCACTGAGCCTTTTTGCCGTGTGCCAGCCTGTCGAAAACGAGCATATTGGGCACGCTTGTTCGATCGCCATTGGGACCGTAAAAGTCGGCACTGCGTGCGATCACTGCATCGATATTCCCCACCTTCATTTCTTCCAGCAGCTTCCGAGCAATTCGAGCTCTCACCTCACCTTTGCGACTCACCGGGTTGAATGGAGTTTCCTCGGTCATCGCGCCCTCGACTCTGCCGTACATGTAGACGTTGTCAAAGAAAACCAGTCGCGTAGAAGACTTCTTGCATGCATCGATGACATTGGACATGATTTTTGGCCACTGCTCGTCCCACACTCGGATGTCGTAAGGAAGACCCACGAGCAAATAGGCCACCCTGGACCCCTCGATTGCTCGTCTGGCAGATTCCAAATCGGTGAGGTCGGCTGCAACCGCCTCCATGCCCGGCAGTGCACGTGCTCGCCTCGACACAAGCCTAAGTGGCACATTGTTGGCCTTCAGGATCGGGACAAGTTCATTTCCTATTGCGCCGCCTGCTCCAAGAATTGTGTGCAAACTCATTGTTATATACACCTTACAAAGTATCCGACTTAAAGAATACAAGCCTGCGCTTTTGCTTTTCGACTTGCTTACTGTTGCCGATGTTCTACGTCTAGCAACTTCCGTGGTTTTGCCCATCTAGCCGGCTGAGCTGGGCGAGCGCCATCTGATAATCGCAACCTTAAAGCCGTCGTTGACGACGAGGCAGCAAACCATCGCGAAGCCGAAGACCACAAATGTCTGCGACCACGGGAGCGGCAAAAGGTCCTTCAGTCCGACACGAGTTAGCGCGGTACCGGCAACGGCGACGCACACAAGGGCGGTTGCTAGGGGTTTGCTTGGCATTGTCGACCAAAATGCCCGGCGTTCGCGAGCGTTCAGAACGGAGAACAGGGAGAAGTAGAGCATGAGAAGGAAGCTAAATGTGGTCAGATTGGACCCATTCTTCGCCAGGCCAAATCTCGCCCAGCAAAATCCTAGAAGAGATAATTCCTCAGTGACCATTAAGAGCCCTAAAGAAACTCCGGTGAAGATCAATCCCTCAATTTTCCAAGTCTCCGGCTTCTTCGATGGCCTGACGCGGTCGGTAGCTAGAGCGATTGTTGCGAAGTCCATCACAAACGTCAGGAGCAGCATACCGAGAGCTGAAATGACGAACTTTCCCGTGACGACATAGGCGAAGGACACGAAGCCGGCCTTGAGGATCGTGTGGCTCATCTTGTTGACGATCCACGTGACGATTCGCTGGTAAATCGTCCGCCCTTGTTCGACGAGCGAAACAATATTCGTGAGTCCTGGCTTAGTTAGCACAACACTGGCAGCACCTTTTGCAACGTCCGATGCTGAGCTAACGGCGATGCCGACTTCCGCCTCCCGAAGTGCAGGGGCATCGTTCACGCCATCACCCGTCATGCCAGTTACATGCCCGGTTGCTTGTAGGTGCTGCACGACAATAAACTTGTCCTCTGGAAACACCTCTGCAAATCCATCTGCTCCCTCGAAAGGATCTTCATCGCTCTTGCCTGACGCTTCTTCTGCTTTCTTCAGATCTGCCATTCGGCGGATGTTTGGCAAACCGACACTATTGGCGATCTCGATTGCGACTTCCAGTGCGTCGCCAGTGAGCATTTTTACGGCGATGCCCCGGTCCCTGAGTGCCGTGACAAGGCGCATGGCGTCTGGCCGCAACGGGTCGATAAGCGACACCAACCCGACCATAACCGGAGCGCCCGTTTCGGTTCCCCGTGCCACTGCCAACGTTCTGTATCCCTTCACGGCCGAAGGCGCGATCCGGGCATCCAGTGCAGCGATCTCTGGGGGATTGAGTCCACATGCCTCGGCAATTGTTCTCATCGCCCCCTTCATCACGCGCAGTCGCGTGCCGCTTTGCTCTACCACCGCCTCTGTGCGGCGGTTCTTCGCATCGAACGGCGCAAATGAGATCGGCATGAACTTTGGAATCTCATCGAAGGTCTTGCGCTCTTTTGCAGCAGCCAAGAAGGCCTTGTCGATCGGATCTTGATTTGATTCCTGTGAGGCCAGCGCGCCAGCCCTGATCACGTCGGCTTCAGTGAAATGCTCCAGTGGGATAACCTCTGCGACGGCGAGCTGATTCATCGTAATTGTGCCGGTCTTGTCGACGCAGAGAACGTCCATCGTCGCAGCGTCTTCTGTAGCACTTAGGCGGGTAACGAGCACTCCGCGCTTTGCTAGTTCCTTTGATCCAAGCGCCATGCTGATTGTGAAGAGCACCGGAAGGGCGATGGGTACTGCGCTCATCAAGAGCACAAGCAAAAGTGGAAGAACCGAAAGCAAAGACACACCCCGGATCAGCGAGAGGGCGAGGACGATACTGAGGAGCGTTCCGACGATAGCAAACAACCACCGGACCACCTTCGCCACGACAGCTTCAATGTGGAGTTTGGGTTTCGCACGCTGAACGAGTTCCGTCGTCCGGCCATAGTATGTGTTGGCGCCGGTCAACATGACCACGCCATTGCCTTCGCCTTGTCGAACGATCGCTCCCGACGAGAGCACATCATCGGAAACCTTTTCAGCATCTTTCGACTCGCCCGTAAGGGCCGACTGATCGATGGTCAACGTTCCAGTGAGGAGCTTTACGTCAGCAGGAATAATGTCGCCCGGCCTCACGCGAACAATATCTCCCGGCACAAGTTCGCGGGACGGAACGATCTTCCAGGTGGAATCGCGCAAGACACGAGCGCTAACCTGAAGCCGCTTTCGTAGCGCTTGAACCACGCCGACTGCCCTTCGCTCTTGCAGAAAGCCTATTACGGCATTGATAACCAATAGGGATGCCACGACTACGAGGTCCGCATAATTCCCGAGAACCGCCGAAAGAACCAGAATCAGTTCGAGCATCCATGCCGAGATCCCCCAGAACTTCTTCAGGAACCTGAGTACGGGATGCTCTTTTTCCTCGGCCACTTCGTTGTAGCCATGCTCCTTCAACCGGGCCCTCGCGTCACCCTCGGAAAGACCGGTATCAGGGTCCACTTGGAGCGATTTGAGCGCTTCCGGGATGCTCAAAGACGCGATTTCGGGCGGAGCTTCAGCCTGCTTTGCCTTAGGCACGTGTATGCCAGCAGGCTTTACCGTCATTGATTTGTGTGGACTACCGGATCTCATCTGCCTGCGACTTGCAGATGGCGATGGCATGGTCCGTTATAGTTGCGATCTCATTCATGATCCCTTCGTGGACCTTGCAGGCATAGCACGTGTTCCGTCTGTTGCACCCTAGGCCGAATCAACTAGTCGTTCGCAGGCGACAATCCGATCGTTTAGGTTCCTAATCTCCTCTCGGTCGAGGTCGGAAGGCTCGTTTGTCTACTCAAGCGAGTGATTCGAATCGAAGCCTTCTCAATAGGCAAAACGAATTGCCGAATTGGCGGAACAACCCCGCACTCAACATGGACCTACCAAAGCGCGAAGACCCTGGCATGAGCCGGACGCAAGAGAACCCAATGACCGAAAATACAAACTTAACCGAACACACCGTCGCTGTCTATTTGTCGCACGACCAAGCAGAAGCTGCCGTAAAGAGCCTTAACGACGCCGGCTACAGCATGAAGAACCTGAGTATCGTCGGCCAAAACTACTCGACTGACGAGCATCCAGTCGGCTTTGTCAATGCAGGTGACCGGATGTGGACATGGGGAAAGTTCGGAGCGTTCTGGGGCTGGATCTGGGGCATCCTCTTCGGTTCGGCGATGGTGTTTATCCCCGGAATTGGGTCAATCATGTTCGCCGGATTGATCGTATCCGGGCTTGAAGGCGCAATCGTCTTCGGAGGCGCCGCAGCCCTAGCAGGAGCTCTGACTTCAATCGGAATTCCTGCGGACACCCTTGTGAAATACGAATCGGCGCTGAGGGCCGGTAGCTTCTTGCTTGTCGCCCACGGCAACGAAGCGGAGGTGAAACGTGCGAAAGATCTCCTTGCCTCAACGAATGCTTCCAACATCGATTCTTACTCGACAAGGCTGCCTGTCGGAACCCACTAGCGAATTGTGTTGAGCCCGTCGTTAGTCTCACGCTCCTGAGCACGAGAAACCAACCCTATGAATTCTCAACTTCTTTCCGAAACGGTGAAGACCCTATTCGCTAACGACAAAGGTCTGCTAGCGATGGACGAAAGCAATCCTACGTGTAACCGGCGCTTTGCCGCTGCGGGGATTCCTCAGACTGTGGAGGCGCGACGCGCGTATCGCGAAATGATCGCAACGACTCCGGGTCTCGGAGAGTTCATTGGCGGTGCGATTCTTTACGACGAGACAATTCGCCAGGAAAGCGACGCCGGGATTCCCTTAGCTAAGGTCCTGTCCAATGCAGGAATCGTTCCTGGGATCAAAGTCGACATGGGGGAGACTGACCTTGCCGGCCATCCCGGAGAGAGAATCGCCGAGGGTCTCGACGGGCTTCGAGATCGTCTAGCTGAGTACTCCCGCATGGGGGCTCGCTTCGCCAAGTGGCGCTCCGTGATCACTATCGGCGAAGGCTTGCCTAGCCGAGGCTGTCTAGATGCCAATGCTCACGAATTGGCTCGCTATGCCGCACTATGTCAGGAGGCTGGCTTGGTCCCGATCGTCGAGCCCGAGGTTCTCATGGAAGGCGACCACACGATGGAACGCTGCGCGGAAGTCACCGAAGAGGCGCTCCACTCGGTCTTCGAACAGCTCCGCGTGCAGAGAGTTGCCCTTGAGGGCGTGATCCTGAAACCCAATATGGTGCTGTCGGGACTCATGAGCTCGAGGCAGCCTTCCATCGAAGAGGTCGCCGACGCTACCGTGACCACGCTGTTGCGAGCAGTTCCCGCCGCAGTTCCGGCAATCGCCTTCCTCTCCGGGGGACAAACATCCGAATTCGCCTCAACTCGATTGAACGAAATGAACATCCGGTTCCGGTCGAAGGCGCCGTGGGCGCTAGCCTTTTCTTTCGCTCGAGCGATTCAACAGCCGGCATTGGAGATTTGGCGAGGCGAGAAGGCGAACATCGAACTTGCCCAACGTGCATTGATTCACCGAGCCCGCTGCAATTGGGCAGCCCGGCGTGGTGAATACAGTACAGCAATGGAAGAAATCTGATCGCGAGGAATCGCCTTATCGATTCCAGCCGGAACCCATGAGGATCGCTTCAAAACGAGCGGCGACGATGTAGTAGAAACTCACCCTTTCGACCATGGTCTTAGTGTTAAGTCCATGAAAAAAACACGCTGTCTTCTCATGATCGCGTGGCTGACAATATCGGTTGCAGCCTTTGGTCAGACGTATCCAAAATACACCGACGTCCACGATTTTGGCCCGACGATTGTGTACGTCAACGGAACGAGCGGACCGGACGGCATCGGACCGTACACAGGAGTTACCTTCGACAGTGCCGGCAATATGTACGGAACGACGATCGGGGGCGGCAATACGTTTGGCGCTGCGTATGGCGGAGGAATCGTTTGGGAGATTACGACTTCTGGGGTCTACAAGGACCTTCACGACTTTGGCGGGACCGTTCTTAATGCCAACGGAGTCCATGGTCCCGATGGCAATTCCCCCTATTCCGGCGTGACGATTGACAGCAAGGGCAATTTGTTTGGCACGACGTACCAAGGCGGCAGATACGACGTCGGCATGGTATGGGAGATTACGGCTGCAGGATCGTATTTAGACCTCCATGACTTCGGCGGCAGCATTATCAATGCCAACGACACGTACGGGCCAGATGGCACTTTCCCGATGGGTGGCGTTACGGTCGATAAGGCTGGCAACCTATTCGGTACGACCACTATGGGCGGCCCGATCAAAGGTAGTTCTGGCACGACATCTTACTGCGGCATGGTTTGGGAGATCACGGCTGCCGGATCGTACTTGGATCTCCACGATTTCGGCGGCCCAATCAAATATTCCAATGGAGCGGTCGGTCCAGACGGCGCCAATTCGGCGTCAACCGTTACTCTAGACAGCGCTGGGAATATGTATGGCACCGCGACCCTCGGCGGTCCAAATCCTGCCGCCAGTTACCATGCCGGGTTGGTTTGGGAGATCACCGTGTCCGGGACCTATTTGGACCTTCACGATTTCGGTGAAAAGATCATTAACGCTAACGGTGGTGTGGGGAGTGACGGCGCCTTTCCCGGCGGTGCGATCACGATCGACAGTGCAATGAACTTGTACGGAACGGCGTCGGTAGGTGGCGCGAACGACTCAGGATTTAGATTCGGTGGGATGGTCTGGGAGATCACGGCATCGGGGGGATACAAAGACCTGCACGATTTCGGCGGAACGGTCGTTTATCCCAATGGATCGACTGGACCGGATGGCGTTCTGCCCGAGCTGGGTGTTACATTCGATCAAGTCGGCAATATGTTCGGCACGACATTCTATGGCGGTGCGAACGGTGAGGGCAATGAAGGGTTCGGCACAATTTGGGAAATCACCGCTGCAGGAGGATATAGAGACCTGCATGATTTCGGTGGATCTGCCAAGAATCTAAGCGGAACTGTCGGAGCGGACGGACACTTCCCTATATCGGGCGTTACCCTAAGCAGCACAGGCGTCTTGTACGGAACTACGGAAGACGGCGGACAATTCTCACCGTATCCCGGAGTTGGGATGGTGTGGTCTTTGGCTCTCGCACCGAGCATCTCGGTGAAAACCCTAAGCGTTGCCCCAGCCTCAATCCTCGGGGGCGCCTCCTCGACTGGGACGCTTACGTTAACGGCGGCCGCTCCTACTGGCGGGGGTGTCGTGAGCCTCTCGTCGAATGTCGCATCTGCCAAGGTTCCCGCTTCTGTCACGGTGGCCGCCGGGGCAACCACTGCTTCATTCACGATAACGACGACCGGCGTCGATGCGCAGACCCTGGCAACGATCACGGCAGGGAGTGGGAACGGAGCTCAGACGGCAACGTTAACGATCGCGCCTGCGGTGGTTTCCTCGCTGACTATCAGCCCGACGACTGTAGCTGGTGGCGAAGATTCGACAGGCACGGTGACGCTGAGCGGCCCGTCTGGGCCTGAAGGAACATGGGTTGAAATCACCGACAACAGCGACTACGAGGCATGCCCCGCGAACGTACTTGTGCCTGCAGGAACGACATCAGCCACGTTCAACATAACGACCAGCATCGTGGACGACAGGACGACTGCGACCATTACGGTAACGCACGATGGCGTTTCCAAGTCCGCGGATCTCACGATCACGCCGCCAACTCTAGTGGAGGTCAGCGTGGATCCTGCCGACGTCGAGGGGAGGATCCCCACGACCGGCACCGTTACCCTTACCGGAGAAGCCGGCACAAAGGGCCTCGTCGTCTCCCTTTCAAGTGACAACTCCGCGGTCACGGTGCCGAAGTCGGTGACAGTTGAACCCGGACAAAGTGAGGCAACGTTCAACGTCACCACGACTACCGTTGCCGAGCAACTGGAAGTAACCATAACTGCGACCAGCGGATCCGTGACGAAGACGACGACGCTCACGGTTACTCCTCCCACCCTCATAGCCTTCAGTCTCAATCCAACGACCGTAAGCGGTGGCGCCTCCTCAACAGGCACGGTTGCGCTAAGCGGCCCAGCACCGGCAAGTGGAATATCGGTGAAGCTTTCAAGCGACCTGCATTTGGCAACAGTTCCGGCGACCGTGAAAGTCAAGCCAGGACTTAGGTTGGCCACTTTCACGGTTAAAACCGTCACCGTCGGCGCTCAATACACAGCCAATATCAGCGCGAGTCTGGAGGATGCGACGCTGTCGAATGCGCTCAAGATCTCTCCTCCTGACCTCGTATCTGTCACGATCAAACCCACGAGTCTAATCGGAGGCGCTACTGCGACTGGCGCCATAACCCTAAATGGACCTGCTCCTGCCGGCGGAATGCCGGTGACCTTGTCCATCTCTCCATACGGATCGGTGCCTGCCACAGTAACGGTACCGGTCAACAAGACCTCCGCCACGTTCACTATCAAGACGCCAGCGGTGGCTACCGATACGACATCGACAGTTACCGCCGAAATTGGAACGAGTTCAAAGTCAGCCACTTTGACGATAAGTGCGCCCAAACTCAAATCGTTGACGTTGAGCCCAACGACTGTCGTACACGGTAAGGCGAGCGTAGGAACTGTGACGCTCACATCTGCCGCTCCCTCCAACGGTTTGGCAGTGGCGCTCTCAAGCAGTCGCACTGAGGTTACGGTGCCCGCTTCCGTCACGATTGCGGCAGGCAAGACATCGGCGACTTTCTCGGTCAAAACGAATTCGGTGAAGTCGAAGACCTCGGCGACGATCTCGGCAAGCGCTGGTGGGGTGACCAAGACAGCGATGTTGACCATCTCTTAGCCTATTCGCGTCGCCGCGACGAATCGTAAGAGCGTTACTTATCCACCGGTTCTCCGTTATAAGTGATGTAATAACGGAGGAGTCATGGAAGTGGTCACGATCACTCAAATCGGAAATTCACTTGGGATCGTTCTGCCAAAGGAGGTTCAGTCGAAGCTGAACGTCTGCAAAGGCGATCGTCTCTTCCTGCTGCCTGGCGTCGACGGTTACCAACTCACCGCCCACAATCCTGAAGTTGCTCGTCAAATCGCCCAGGCGGAGGCAATCACAAAACGCTATCGAAACGCTCTCAAGAAACTGGCGGAATGACTCAGGAGCCGACTTGGGTACAAGGCTCAACTGCACGGCAAATTCATCGACTGCAGATAGATTCGTTCGGCGGCCTTGATGGAATTCGAGACGAGGGAATGCTGGAATTCGCATTGGCCCGCCCACTGAACCTATGGCACTGCGAGCGAGCTCCCCTTTTCCAACTCGCAGCCGCATACGCATTCGGCATTGCGATGAATCACCCGTTCGTCGACGGCAACAAGCGGGCAGCTCTTGTTGTCTCGATACTCTTTATCGAACTCAATGGATTCCAGTTCAACGCGCCAGAGGTCGACGCAGCCACGACATTCTTCGCACTTGCCGCCGGCGACCTGAGTGAAGGTCAGGTTGCGGAGTGGTTAGCGCTTTGGTCATCGATGCAAGAAGGTGCCTAGCTTCTTCGTCAGTTTCAGCGAGATCCCCGCATCGTTGCATCGTAACCTTCAGGTCTGCCGCTTCGTACAACGACGCGTGCCGTCTCGAATCTTGTTGATGATCGGAGTGTGGGCAGTAACGTGCTCCGTTTGGGCTCAATCCAGTCGACAGCCAGTAACCATTCCCTTTTCGCTCCCAAAAGACAATCACATTCATGTCCGAGCAAAGGTGAACCACGGGCCCGAGCTCGATTTCATCTTCGATACTGGCGCGGATACCTGTGTTCTCACCGAACTTGGGAGGGCGAAGATGACCCAACTCAAGTTCGACGGTCACAGGGAGACTCTTGGGTCTGGCGGCGCCACCGATCAGCCAACTTCAAACAACGTCGACTTGACCTTGGCTGGCCGGACATGGTCCGAGCAGAGCTTGATGTTCATCGACTTCAAAGGAGCGCTCCGAGCAGACGGCGTGATCGGTTACAACTTGTTCTCACGGAACGTGATCGGCATCGACTTCGACCGATCGACCATGACGGTCTGGAACGCCCTTGATGCACCCCCGGCAGATCATCAGTCAATTGATGTGACGGTTCGAGGTGGTTTGGCATTTATCCCCATCCAAATCGGCGCTGGCTCAAACCAAACCACCGACATGTTTGCAGTCGACACAGGCTTTGGAGGCACCGCCACCGTAACTGCGTCGACGGCGAGATCCGCCGGACTGCCCGGAAATCTCGAACAGCTCGGCACCGGCAAGATGGGCGGCACTGGAAACGGTTCCGTCGATGTCGCCAAAGTCCGTTTACCGATCCTTTCAATTGGCCGCATTTCAATGGCCGGAATTCCAGTCGACGTTCAGTTGAGTGAACCCCGATCTTTCAAGACTTGGAATATCGTCGGCACCGAACTGATTCGAAGATTCAACGTGGTGTGGAACATCCCCAGTCGGAAGATGTACTTCAAACAGAACCGCCATTTCGCAGATACTTTCGCCACGCCCTCAAATGGAAGCAGGCGTTTGGCTTTGCTTGTCGGATCCGTCGTGCTGCTTGTCGCCGCCATCGTTCTGGTTCGGATGGTTCGTTCATCGAAAGTTGTACTTACGAAGTAGATCTGCCGCACACGATTAACTCAAGGCACTCCCAAATCAGGATTTATGGAGGACACCCCCGTCTTGCCTAATGCAAGACAGGGGCGCCTAAAACCTCCGTATTAGTCGAGGGTAAGCGGGAAGGTGACGGTCACGCTCTTGTAGGTTGCGGTAATCGTCGTTGTCGTTCCCTTAGGGGTGCCGGCGGCAACGTTCATCTTGAACGTCGCGGACGACTGCTTGTACGGAATTGTAACCGTCGCAGGCGGAGTAATCGCCGGATTGGAAGAAGCCAGTGTCACGACTACGCCGGATGGGCCTGCGGCGCCCTGAAGGGCGACCAACCCTGAAGCTTGGTAGTCTGCGGACTTGCACGTTAAGTACCCCAAAATTGCAGGCCTGATTTGGTATCGAGCCATCGTTTTGAAACCGCCAAGCGTCGCTGTGACCACGACCGTCTTCATCGAATCAACACCGTTCGTCTGCATCGGGAATGCGACGGCCGATTGGTTCGCCGGCAGTTGGACCGAAGGTGCGACGGATGCGAAATCCGAGTCGCAACTCAGACCCAGGTTCAATACGGAAGGGTCGATACCGGAGATGTGGACGACGGGGTGAACGATCATGCCACCAAGAATTGCTCCATCGACCGGACCGAGAATCAGTTCGTTGTTTGGCTGCAAGACAAACGCCTGTTGATGCCACAAGCGACCGACCTTGTGCATACCGAATCCACAGATTGCGCCCTGAGGGTTGATCGACGTTGCCTGTTGGAACTTCCATAACGGATCGTTCACCAACGAACCGACATCCGTCGAAACCCAGGCGCCGCTTTTGAACTCCCAAACCGTCGCGATCTGGTTTCCTCCGGCATCGACCGTGTAGCCGGCCACCCGAGTTCCGCCGTAGTCGACGCCCAATCCGTGAGTTTCGAAGTACTGATTCTGAATTCCCGGCAGAACGCTCCAGACGCCGGTTTGCTTGTTGTAGGTTGAACTCCAGTAATACGTGTTTGAAGCGTTTTGGATGTATGTCATCACATCGCAGGCGACAGTCACTCCTCCATTTGTCGAAATCGCATTGGGTTGCAGATAGGTGCTGGCTCCTGGCCCCATGGCATAGCTGATGGCGCCATTGGCAGTAACAAACGCCAATTCTGGGATCTTCCAGTAATTCGTTGGCACAAGGTTGCTCGCCACCATCGTCCCGTTTTCATTGATGCCTCCGGCTACCAAGTTCTCCCAATCGCCGGTTCGAGATTGAGTGGCGGGGTCCCACCGGAACATGTGGAAGTGAAGGCCATCGGGATCCTCGCGATGGTAAGAGCCGACCGCTATGCCGGCCTGATTGATTCCCGCGGCAGTGCTTTGATAGGTATAGGTCAACCCGGCCTGCATATTCAATGCCTGCCCACCCGGTTTGTAATAGAGCGCGGTCGGATGTCCGACATTCCACGCCGTGCCGACTGCCGAGCCGCTATTATTCAATCCGGTCATTTGGAACGTATTCCAATGCGGCGGAAGGTTGTAGGTGCTTGACGATTGCCCGATGCCTCCGAGTAGTGCCGTGTAGTCGTTCTGGTTTGTGTCGTAGTTGGCCGACCCGGCAATCGCCAGATAGGAGTTGATCGCATAGGCAGCATCCGGAAGGTTGTCGATTCCGGTAATTGGGTAGGCATTATAAGTGGGCCAATCGGCTAACGCCATTTGCGGCAAAACCAAGGCGAACGCAGCTACCGCCGTAGCAGCCGCCAAAGATTTCCAGGTTGTTCGATTCATTGAACTCTCTCCTTTCGCTCAATTGACCAGTGTCAGAGCGCATGGAGAGGAGTTATGGCGGCGCGAAGTGACAGAATCGTTACCGAATCGTGACATAGACCGAATAGGGTCCATCGTCCCATTCGTTAATGGAAACCACCATCTATTGATGGAAAAGCGCCACACCCTCATCGGTCGAATATGGGACGTAACCCGATATTCGTCCGCTTCGAAGGGCGACTTCGGAGTCCTTCTCGATCCCGGTATTGATGTCGAACTGCCTCATCCTGTAATTGCCGTCGATCACGCTTGAAAATGAAATTGACTTCTCACCTGGCCCAAAGCCCCCAAGCCACTGAATGCGCATCAAGCAGTACCGATCCGACGACATTCCGGTCGCTAATACACCTGAACCTATTCGCGGGATTCGCACGCCTTTGAGCTTAATCCAATCGGTTCCAGGATTATCGATTGACAGTTCATTCTCCCCCTTCGGGAAAGGAACCACCAGTTCTTGATCGATTTGGCGGTCGCCAGACGAACCGGGCCATGACTTGGCCAACACCTGAGCCCCATTTAGCGACAACTGGAGCGCACCTCCCGCCTTTGAGACCCCTCCAACCAGGACGTGCGCTTCCCCGCCCTCGATCGCGTGAAACCGCAGGCGGATCGGGTCGCGCATAAGTCCCCGGTTGTGCCCTTGCCGATTTTGGATGTAACTCGAGAGCTCGGGCAACGACCCGGTCGATCCGTCAACTGGAAGTTCAAAGACGTATTTCGTCGTCGCACCCCAACCGATACCGGGCATAACGTACAAGTCGCTCGGAGACCCACCGCTTACAGCGATTGAAACCGGTTTAGTCTTTGGGTTTTCAGCGAATCCGGTGCGCTTCAGAACTCCGGATTCGCGAGCATATTCTTGATAAAGGTGATACTTGTAGGCTTCGTCCCAATACCAATACTGTGCAGGACCGGCTTGACATGCCAGCAGGCCGGCCCAGAACCCATCGCGCAACGCTCGAATGGCGACCTGTTCGGTAACCAACTCGAAATGTACGCCAAACTCGCCAAAAAAGCTCGGCTTATCGTGGGGAATGGGAGCCGAAAGAATGGCGCTGAAGATGCTCGGCGGATAGGAGTGCGGTTGCAGATAGTCCATCGTTTCGAACACACGAGGGTTTAGCTCTTCCGACGAACTGCTTGTCACGAGATGATGGTATGGATCGAGTGATCGGACGAATTGACCCATTTCACGGTGCCACGCAACGATGTCCCCGATACGTTCGGGATGCTTCTTAGCGGCATCGACCCACTGAACTTCGTTGAATAGCTCCCAAGCCATCACGGCTGGCGAATGCCCCCATCGGGCGATCGCATACCGTAACCAGTCCTTGGTCAGACTCCTTGCTCTTGGGTTCACGAAGAAGTCAGTCGGGTCTTTGAGGAAACCCCCATTCGCCGTATTCCACGGGTGCTCTCCCCAATTTGGATCCGTCGTAGTGCTGAATAGTCCGTGGTGAAGCAACACAAATTGGAACTTGATCCTGTTCTTTTCGCATTCTCGGATAATCGAGTCCCACCGCTCAAATGCCGCTTCGTTCATCTGGCCGACGGGAACACGGTGGTTTCGATCCTTGCCGATGTATGGGTTCTTTCCATCCCAATGATTGGCCCAGATTCTCGTCCAATTCAATCCGGATTTGGCCATATCGGCTAACTGCTCGACATAGGAAGGGGCGCCTTGATATTGCCAAGCAAGGTTGTGACCAAATGGGATGTAGGGTTTCCCCGATGAAAGTCGGAAGCGTTTGCCGCTTCCGACGACGAACTCAGAATTCGCCGTCGGAGAAAGCGCAATGCGAATTGGACTACCCGGCACTAGCTTGCCGTTTACAAAGAAATGGGCTTGAAAAACTCCCCCAGTCGGGGCAGCCAAGGTCGCGTGCCACTTCCCTTTGCCAAAGTAGGCAAGGCGTTCGTACCGCTTCCCCGATCCAGTGAATATTGCCCGCACGTCGTTCTTTGTTGAATCGAATGGGTTTCCCGTAACGGGTAGCTTCTGATCGATCGTGACGGGACCAAACCAACGGCTACCGAGGATTGCGGTACAGACGATAGATGTAAAGATCATTCTGTTACGCTTCCCATTTCATCGGCCCTGAGCGATCGCTGGAGCAGGCGATGCATGGTTGGGCAGGAGCGATTTGAGGGAGCAATCGGCGAACCAATAGGTTTGACCGGCAACGGTCCCGAGGTCGGTAAACGAGATTCGGACGTTGTCGTCTTCCCATGGCCCCTTAAAGTTGAAGTGCAGGAGCGTCCAAGACGTGGTGACCGGCAGCTTAACGTTGGTCTCGTGCTCCCACGGTTCGTGATTCTGGTTGCACTCGGCAGTAATGACGCCGGGTCGCGCAGCTTTCGCCCAGAACGACATTGAGTACTGCTTTCCCTTCTCGATTCGCATGCCTGTTTGATAGATCTGAAGGTGCCAGGCGTGGTCTTCGACCGACAGAACTTTCAAGCGCATGGCGGGTTTGCCGCCCGGGCCTTCGGGAACTACCTCGGCCGCTCCCTTTGCAGAGCCCGACTGCTCCAGCACCCATTTCGACATTCCGTCGCTGAAGTTGCCGTTGGAAAGCATCTCGGCGCCCGGTTTCAGTGCGGACTGAGCGGTAAGCCGCGGAACCACATGTTGGATCGGTTTCGTACTGGCGACTCGTACCTTGCTTAGAACCAAGTTGTCGATCCAGACGACTCGATTGCCAGTGGTAAGCCCACTGGCGAAGAACTTAACGGCAAACCCGCGGACGTCCGATACATCGCCGACAATTGGAACGGAGAGGTGAAACCACCCTTTGCGAGTGTCCAGATTCTCCCCGTACTGCTTAACAAACGTGTGCCCCTCCTTTCCGGTCCGTATTCCGAGTTCAAACCACCCGGCATGAAAATCGCCCCAAGCCGGAGATTTGGGGTCCACTTTTACGTCCAGCCTGATGGAGTTGAATCCTCTGGCTTTTAGGTCGATCCCAGGCGAGAACTTGTCGAGGTTGAAGTCGAATTCCCCGTCCTTGGTGAATGGAAGGACAAACTTCATCGATCCCTTCATGGGGCGCCCACCGGCATCCGCGTTGGGATCGAACGCCAGCTTGCTGCCAGGTAGCCCACTCGCAAACTTCCATTGGGCGACTTCGTTGGATCGATCAAATCGATCGATTACAAGTTCATTGTTCGCCGGACTGGGCTTTCGGTTCTTATTTGCCGATTGATGATGCCCGGTTGCTGCCGACAGACTTTGGCTCAAGATGGCAAGAGCGACGATCGTTCCCAAGTGGGTAGTTGATATGAGGTTCTTCATGATTCTTTCTCTGCGGCTTCGCAGGGCGTATTCGGAGGCGGCGGGCAATTCGTTTTGTTGACTAGGTTTGTCGATCGTGGATGGGCGCAAGACTCACGGACAATCAACCGAGGTGCGATAATCGGCCGCATCGGAGCGCCGAACGGCGATGGCGCCTTCATGCGTTCGACCAGCACCTCTACGGCAGAGCGCGCCATCTGCTCCATATTCAGGTCGACTGTCGTTAATTGGGGGCATAGGTAAGTTCCGAGATCGAGGTTGTCGAACCCGGCAACGGAGATCTGCTCGGGAATCGAAACACATGCCTGCCGCAGGCATCTACAAGCCATCGCCGCCAATGAATCTTGATAGGCGAATATTGCGGTCGGCGGACTGGGCAAGTTCAACATGCTCTCGATGGCAATTCGGACCTCTGCTTCCGTCCTCCCTGAAACGTAGATCGGCTCGGTGACATTCCCATCGGAAAGCCCCCTTTGAAAGCCTTTGAGCCGGTCGAATGGACCTCGATGGGGCGCTGCGCCAAGAATTGCGATGTTCCGGTGGCCAAGCCCGATAAGGTACTCGGCCATAAGGTAGCCGCCCGTTTCGTCGTCTCCAAAAACCATATCCACTTCCGGTGCATTCTCAACCCACCCAAGGAGGACCACCGGCGATCCGGAACTTGCCATTTCGCTTAGCTGTTCCCTCGCAACGAGGCCGCTCTCGGACGTCACAAGAACCACTCCATCGACTCGTTGCTCAGAGAGAGAAGCAAGGCAATCCGCTTCCGACTCCTGGTTTACGCCGCTCAGGTGGAGCTGCAGGCGATATCCCGCTTCACGAGCAAAGTCGGCGATCAGTTGAACCAACTTTGGGAAAAATGGATTCGAGATCTCGGGAACGACGAGACCAATCGTGAAAGTGGACCGAACCCTCAGATTGCGAGCAACCTGATTGACTTTGTAACCGGACTCAGCGGCAAGTCGCTGAATGAGCTCTCTTTTCTCGGAGCTGATCCGCGGACTATTCGCTAAGGCCCGTGAGACCGTCGATTCCGAAACGCCTGCGCGTTCTGCGATATCTGAGAGCTTGATCATGGTCGCGCTTGAACTCCAATTCGGCGATTTGCCATCTGTGCAATCGATTGTATCACCTTTCCTTTACAATTTGTGCAATCGATTGCGCGGTGACCTTCCTATGTGGATATACTGCGTAAAGATGAACCCGAGCCTTACCGATCTTTCACGCTATATCTATGGAACCACTCGACTTGGAGACGAGAGCATTCCTTTCTCTGAACGCCTTGCGATCGTTCGGGAAGCGGTTCGAGCAGGTCTCTGGATTCACACGAGCCACCAGTACGGCGACGCATTGAGAGTACTCAACGCGCTTTTCGAAGAGGACCCGCTGCATTTTCCAAACGCGATCTACAAACTTGGAAATAGCTCTCCAGAAGAGGTTCGCGGGCAGGTCGAGCTTCAGTTGAAGGCAGTTGGAACATCCAACATGGCGATCGGCCAGGTCTTCCCTAGCGGCCAGCTTGCCGAAGATCTTTGCGAAGGTGGACCCGGAATTGCTGGGCTTGCCAAACTCAAGGAAGATGGGCTAGTTGGGCGATTCGAGATGGAAGTTTGGCCCTGGAGTTCCGATATTGCCGCTCGATGCATCCGAAACGGTCACGCCGACGACGTCATCGACGGCTACACCTTCTATCTGAATCCGCTCCAGAGATTTGTCACTAACGAACTGTGGGATTTAATGCTTGAGCGGAACGTGTCTATCGTAGCCATGCGCACGGTTGCGGGCGGCGACGTTCGTCACACGCTCAAGAAGCCGGATGCGCCGGAGTATCTGCGAAAGAGAGCGGAGGCAATTGCGCCGATCTTTGAACGATCGGGAGTGGAGTCTTGGACGGAATTCGCCGTTCGATTCTCCCTCGGATTCCCCCAGGTGAGAGCAACTGTCGGGTCCACCGCGCGAAACGGAAATCTTGCCGAATTCTTGCGAACGACAACGGAAATTCAGCCGCTGGATGAAGCGATCGTCAGTGAGATTCTGCAGCTTCAACGAGTCTGGTCAGACGATCACGACGTTCACGCTGCGCCCTGGTCGATGTAGTCGATGAGCGAAAAGCATGCCCATTCCTACTGGAATGGGTTGCTCATGTCAAATCCCGTAACGACGTTGAATATCTGCGTTGGCTTCTTGTAGCCGGCATGGCCATCCGCGAACACATAGTTGCACCCGCCGGTGTGCCTGTCGGAGATGGCTCCCGTTTGTGGGTCCATGTCGTTCTCGGGTGCGACAGGGTTGGAAGTGTTCCACCAGGAATGGTAGATGTCGTCACAGTATTGAGGAACACCATTCACGGGGACGCTTCGTCGCTCGCCGAAGTACAAGGTGCTCGAAACGTGCTGAACCTGCGATTCGTTTAGCCCCCAGACGAAGAAACCATTGATCAAATAGCTATTGACCTGCGGTCCGCCTACGTTGATCGTTGTTGGGCAGGCTGGGTCATTTGGATTTGGATCCGCCGGACAGACATACAGCTTGGTCCGGATCATCTCCTCATCGGTTGCCTGACCTTTCTCAATGTAGGGAATCAGCCATGTGAAAACTGAGCCTAAATCGGGCTCTTCGATGCTTCCATCGGCATCGTCGATTTGAGGCTGATTTGTTGTGGTTGCCTTGACTTGGGGATAGGCGTCATCAAAATCCTGAATGTAAAGTTGAGACGAAAGCCCAATCTGCTTCACGTTTGAGAGGCACGCTGTCTTCTTGGCTGCCGCTTTTGCCTGCGCAAACACCGGGAATAGGATCGCTGCAAGAATCGCGATGATCGCGATCACGACGAGCAACTCAATCAACGTAAACGCATTTTGTCTGTCTCGGCAAAGGGCTTTCATAGTGTGGTGGTAATTATACGACGTCGGCAACCACCTGTATTGGCATCTTGTCTGCCGAGCATGAGCATTCTTACCCAAACGGCAGGAGCATCTTAACGTTACATTGACATCCCTGAATCAGCTATTTCCTGGTCAATTGCACCAAAAACTAAGGTCAGTCACAATGGTTGCACCAATCCTTCAACTCGTAGTAGGATGGTAACTCCATGCAGACACCCCCAGTTGATTCAGGCCAGAGCAACTATCCTCGACCAGGTCTCGATTACGATCGTCAGGTTCTCCGCGAAGTCGCGATCTCCCAAAAGCAGATCATGTATTGCGTTCTCGGCCAGCTTGAGATCGGTGTCCTGAACGGTGTCGCAAACGCCGGAAAAATGCCGATGTTGTCCCTCATTGCGCTCCCCTTGGCGGTTGGACTGCTCGTCTTCATGATCGTCTCAGTGGTGAGGCTTGCAAAGGCTTTGAATCTCTCTCAGGTTCTGTATGCGATTCTCATGTTTATCCCGTGCGTGTCGCTACTTGTCTTGCTTTCGCTAAGTGGAAAGGCAACGGGTGTTTTGCGCCAAGCCGGGATCAAGGTTGGTCTGATGGGCGCCGATCCCAATTCGATTTGAGCCACCTGACCTAGTTCTTACATCCGGCGAGTATAGAAGCGATTCGGTCGATTGACCGAGATAGACTGGGCCCATGTGCGCTCTCCTATCCCTCTGCCTTAGCCTTATTGCTCTCGGAGAGCAAGCCCCCAAGGTGATCGACCTTTGCCAGTACAGGTCGACGGCTGAGGCCCGAACGAACTGGACGCCGTTTGATGGCGGCCTGCCCGTCGAGGTGCAAGAAAAGGGGATCCGGCTCCCGTGCAACGTCATCGGGAACCATGCCCGTGCCTACTGGGATCGTGTTCTGGACATGGACCTGAGCGGAGTCGACCGCATTTCCTTTTCGTTTTATGTAGCTGACTCGAGCAAGCTCTCGCCAACGTTCAACTTCTATTTTCAGAGCGAACGTGGCTGGTACTCAGCCAGCTTTGGCGCAGAACGGGGATGGAACCGAGTCACTCTTTCAAAAGCTCAATTCGGCACTGAAGACACTCCCACAGGTTGGAAGCACATCACAGGCTTAAGGATCGGAGCTTGGAAATCGGTCGATGCTGAGACAACGCTCGCCATCGCCGACATCAAGGCAATATCCTCCGACATCGTCGTGATTCTCGGAGATCGCACTCCAACGACTTCGCCCGAATACCCTACCGTTGTCGGACAGGCGAAAGTTGTGAGTCGAGTGCTGAGTGAACTCGGGGTCGAGTCAGGTGGCCTTTCAGATAAAGACGTCGAAGACGGCGCTCTCATAGGACGCCGAATTGCGGTCTTTCCTCACAACCCGAATATGACAGAGAAGGAGATGGACCAAGTTGAGAAGTTTGTTCAAGCGGGCGGACGCGTCATCGGCTTTTACAGCGTTCATCCTCGTCTTCTCAGGACGATCGGCGTGGAGCTCATCGGTTGGAAATCACAAGAGCATCCAGGGCAATTCGCATCAATCAAATTCGGAAAGTCACTGATACCTGAACTTCCCAACTCTGTCTTCCAAGCGTCATGGAATTCAAACATCATGCGGCCTGGCCGAGCGACAGCTCAAGTCATCGGTGAGTGGTACGACTCAAAGGGTAACGCCACCGGGGTTCCGGCGATGATCGCATCCGATACCGGCGCCTACATGGCTCACGTTTTGTTGGCGGATGACCCTGCCGGTAAGAAACAGATGATGCTTGCGCTGATCGGCCACTTCGATCGAGACGTCTGGCGCACCGCCTGCCAGCGCGCCAAGACAAGCGCCGGGATCGTTGGAGAGTACACGACGGTGGCCGCAGCGTCGGCGAAACTGGGGAAAGCCGCGACAGAGGCGAGACGCCTCTATGCTGGCGGCCTAACGGCACAGAGTCATGACAGGTTCGGCGAGGCCATCGACCTTTTCCGGCGGTCAAACGAGGCATTCGTCGCCGCATATTGCCGCGCCCAATCCAGCAAATCCAAGGAGATGCGAGCGGTATGGTGCCACACCGCATTCGGTGTTGCCGGATTGACCTGGGACCAAACCACCCAGCAACTCGCAAACAATGGGTTCAACATGGTCTTCCCTAACATGCTTTGGGGCGGCCTGGCGTACTACAACAGCAAACTGCTTCCCGTCGATGAATCGGTCGGCAAACGAGGCGACCAGATCAAGGCTTGCATCGAGGCGGCAAAGAAACACGGCATCGAAGTCCATGTATGGAAGGTCAACTGGAACCTCGCAAATGCGCCCGCGGATTTCTTGGCCCGAATGCGTTCGGAGCATCGCACTCAGATGACTCCAACCGGCAAAGATATTGACTGGCTCTGCCCGTCAAACCCTGCCAACTTCGAACTTGAACGCGATTCCATGCTCGAAGTCGTCCGCAACTACGCGGTTGACGGAATTCACTTCGATTACATTCGGTATCCGGACTCGGATGGTTGTTACTGCGAAGGTTGCAGAACCCGGTTCGAGGAACAAGTCCAAGTTCACATCGCAAATTGGCCAAAGGACGTTATTTCCGGTGAGTTGAGGGCCAAGTTTCTTGACTTTCGGCGAGCCAATGTTACGAAGCTCGTCAGGGCGGTCAGCACCGAGGCGCGCAGGATCCGGCCGGGAATCAAGCTTTCCGCGGCAGTGTTTTCGGATTGGCCACAATGTCGCGACACAGTTGGGCAAGATTGGGTGAACTGGGTTAAGAACGGCTACCTCGATTTCGTTTGCCCAATGGACTACACAGAATCGGCAACCCAATACGCCCAATGGATGACGATCCAGTCGGAAGCGATCGGGAAGGTTGCCCTATTCTGCCCAGGAGTTGGAGTCACGCTAGACAACACCATGTCACCCGATCAGGTCGTCAGGCAAATACAACTCGGTCAGAAGGCAGGTTCGTCCGGGTTCATTCTCTTCAACCTCGACGACACGTTGTTGAAGACGGTCCTTCCCTTTCTCCACTTAGGAATTACGAAGGAGCCGGCCTTGCTCAACCCACATGCCGGCAGCCCTAGATGACACCGTCCTTCCCTATGGCCGTGGTTGCTTCGCCGGAATCCTAAAGACCCAGTCCTGCAAATGGATGGTGTCTGTATTTCGCCGAATCAACTGTGCCAACGTGGTTCGTTTGATCATCCATCTTGTTTGAGTGTCGAAGTCCTGATTCTCCCAAAAGAACCGATCCCCTGTTCGGAGGTTGTCGAACTGCCAAGCGACGATTGTTTGAAATGTTCGACCAAGTTCAGAACCATCGACGTGCCTCTCAGCTAATCCCCCCATAAAAAGGTCCACATTGTCGATTGAACCGTACAGGTCCGCGAAATTACGCTGGAGCACGAAATCGCTAGTTAGCTCGGCGAACGACCTATACGGCGGGAGCCAAAGCGCGCGTCGCGTCTGATTCAGCAATCCGAGGCCAACGTCTCGCCCCCGTTGAATATCGATTGCGATCAAGTCCATCTGATCGACTTCACCACCTACAAGGCCTGCAAAGAGCAGATTTCGTATCTCGGGGACTGCGCAGGCATCGACTGCCTGCGACGAATCTGTTGAGATGCCCCGAAGGAGCGGATCGATGCCATTTGCGAGGTCCTGTGCGGACGAATTAAAAAACGCGTCGGCCAAAGACTGACTAAATACGATATTTCCATTGTTGTCGATGCCGTCTTGTTGACCTGAAACTTGTGAGTGGCCAGCTCGAAAAGCTGCAGTCGTGAACTCTTGTGTAACCTGAGCGTTCACCGCCGGATTGTAGCCATGGTAGGGCCCTAACACCGGTCCGATAAGCATTGGCAAGTACTCTTCGTAGACTATGTTTTGATACTCGGCAGTCGTAATTGCCTTAGCCAAATCGTAAATAGCGCCACCACTCCAATTTGGATGTTGAGTCGCCAGGATCTTCGCCCAGTAATTGTGCTCACGCATGAACAGGGTGGTTACGGCTACGAGTTCCGGATTCTCCATCACACGCGGGTCGCCCGATATGAACGCACCATTAACTATCGGTAATGCCTGGCCATTCGATGAAGACTTCAGCGACCCGTCATTGTTTCTTAAGCTATTGGAAATAGCATCGGTTGATCCGTACAACTGAGAGAGGTCAAGATAGCCGGCAGTCGTATTAACTATCGTGTTAGATTTAGGATCTCTAACGTCTCGCGTCATCGCTATTTGCGTACCTTGCGCGAAAATCGGGTCGCCATTTGGCACTGGGATGGGAATCGGGTCGGTGGTCGTTAGGTTCAATTCGAGGCTAAGATCATGGTCGACAAACTGGCCAAATACATACATCCAAGCCGAACCGTTGGGATCGACGCTTTCAGCATTTTGCCCTTGTCCACCAATACCTCCAGAAATAATGTTGCTGATCTTACGTGGATTTGGTCCACTTATCAGCGAGTTACTCGTTCCAATTGCGAAATTCAATGGAGCGATGTGAAGCTCAGCACTTCCAGGTACTGGATCAGTCAGCGGGTTACGCAAATTGTTATGTCTGCCACCAATAGGCCGATATTCCTTTAGTGGAAGTATCTCTGGAGTTTGGTAGGTAAAGGCCGAAACCGTATCGCTCAACATAGTGATGCAAATTACTAGGGTCGCAATCGATGTGAAAATTCGAAATCCATTTAGCAAGTATTATCCCTCAAGTTAACGCATACAAATGCGCCGGATAGTGAATGTTAGATCTCAAAAAACAAAGTTGCCAGGCACTAGCGAGATTTTCCGCAAGTTTGATTGAATCGGTCTATCACACTGTCCAACAAATAGCGCAATTAGGTTCAAAACATATTTCCTATTAATAGGCGTTCTAGTCGAAAGTCCCATTTCGATTTTCATGATGTCTAGACAACCGAACCTTAGAGGATTCGCCCCTGTGATTAACTCGACAGGCTAAGTCCTCATCTGAGTCGGATGTTGCAATATCGCGTTCCGGTGCCCGCTTCACTTTTGTCCGTCCCACTTGTCGGATTTGGAGGTGGTGGCGCCGTAGGTCTGAATCCGGAAGGGCACCCGTCTCCTAGGCAAGCAGGTGTACCGGCAACTTCATCGTGAGTGATTTTATATACCCATACCCCCTATCCCTATTGTATAATCTTCGCGCGGCGCCAAGAAAGCCGTTCGGAGGTCAACCTTGCCAAAATCTCGTGCCTTTACTCTCATCGAGTTACTCGTCGTCATCGCGATCATCGCGATTCTTGCTGCAATTCTCTTTCCGGTCTTCGCTCAAGCGAAAGCCGCTGCAAAGAAGACGGCAGACCTAAACAACCACAAGCAAATCGTCATTGCGGTGATGATGTATGCGAGCGATGCGGACGACTGCACGTGCCGCACCCACCACGACCTCGCGCCTCCTGAGACCATCAAGGACCTCTACACGTGGTATCAACCTCTTCAGCCCTACATCAAGAGCAGCGGCGTGTTTCTCGATCCGTCGGTGAACGACACACCGACCCTCTTCCCTTACCCAGTCACGCTTGCCAACTGGTCGACGTACCGAACCGACTATCTCATCAACGGCTTCTTCGCACACGGAGCAAACCTCGGCGCTTTCTCCCGCCCCTCGGAGCAGATCATTATTGCGGAGAGGCATGCAGGGATCGCCTTCTTCGACTATCACCCATGGCCCTCCGCACCTGACGACAACTGGGAGCGCGGATACCTGGACGGGTCAGGCTATCAGATCGGAGACGCCAACAGCGACTCTCAGATTCCAGACCCATTGAACACCGGCAGGCATATTGGTGGGAACAACTACTCTTTCATCGATGGCCACGCGAAGTGGTTCAAGTTCACTCAAACTCTCGATAAAACGATGAGTGCGACGTTCGTTCACAACTGGGGCATGCATAACATCGACAACTTGCCATCCAACGAGTAGGAAACCACAATGCCCTTTGATCCTCCAAGTTGGAGACAATCGAAAGCAATAGCAGTAGTGCTTGTTTCCGTGATCGCGGTGGCTGTCGTCTGTCTTTCGGCTTACTGCCTACGCTCGATCCTGCCGTCAGGATCGACCAAGTCTGAGGCAACGCAAATGAAGCTGGGAGTCCGCTCCAAACTCAATCGTGCGTCACCGCCATAGCGGTGGCGCACGGAGATATACTCGACCGATGTTTGAGGCCGTGCTGTTCGATCTGGACGGCACCCTAATCCAGTTTTCCGCGTGCTATGCAGATTTCATGCGAGACATGGCAACGATGTGGGGAATCACCGATGCTGCGGACCCATTCTTCGACCATTACGGGACCGCGATTCTGGCGGAAGGCGCCGTAACTTTCAGGTCTTCGATTGAATTTGCCCTTGCTGCAACTGGCCGCAAACCGTCCCGCGACTTTAATGATCAGTGCCGGGATGCGGTCCGCGGATATGCCGGCGGAATTGCGGTCCTTCCCGGCACATTGGAACTGCTTGCCAGCTACCAAGGACTACCAAAAGCGATCGTCAGTAACGGTCCCTCGGATATGCAACGTGCTGCCCTTGAAGCCTCTGGCTTGACTCGGTTTTTTGACCACATCCTTATTTCGGGCGACGCAGATGTCGCAGTTCGAAAGCCGAGTCAGAAGATCTTTACGGAAGCATGCCTCCGTCTGGGAGTGGCTCCGAATCGGACTCTCATGATCGGAGACAATATGGCAGTCGACGTTTATGGCGCACAGAATGCTGGTCTTCAGGCCGTTCACATCACCCAGCTGACCAAAGCATCAATCCCAGACAAGAGACCCATAACAGGTTGACGCCAACTCCCATGGTTCACTAGAATGGAGCATCGCCACTTTGGCGCCCTTCCGTACTGGATTCTCACATGCTGCCAACTATTTCTGCGATTCTTGCATCGCTTATCGCTACGTCATCGTCCATTTCCGTGACTCAGGGTCCGCCTCCGTTCCACCCGACCCGGTCGCAGATCGCTCAGGCTGACCTGCTTATGTCGCTGGTTACCCGTAATCAATCGGGCGTTACCGCCGCTCTCAAAGCAGGCGCCAACCCGAACGAGCCCGACTTCATTGAGATGCTTCCGCTGTTCTTCGCGCCTGACGTGCCCACCGCAAAACTGTTGATGCACCATGGGGCGGACATCACCTCCGTCACCCGCAAAGGAACTTGCGTTATCAATGCCTTGCTCGCCGGCAGCGACGATGTTTCGGAATACTTCCTCAAGCACGGAGCGCCGTACGCAACCGCGCGAGCCGACAAGATGAACGCTACGATGGCAGCCGCCCAGATAGGAGCGATCAAGAGCTTGCGTATCCTCATCTCTCGAAAGGCGGGAATCAACTCATCCGACCGCGAAGGGTCGACTCCGTTGATGTTCGCCGTCCGAGGCAGCCAGCCCAAAGCTGCGGAACTCCTTCTTACTTCTGGAGCCAAGATCGACGCCGTCGATCATCAGAAACGCACCGCTCTTCACTTCGCAGCGATGCGAGGGAACGGCGCCATGGTCCGACTGCTATTGGCAAATGGCGCCTCGCCCACGCTGAAAGACGCAACCGGAGAAACACCGCTACACCTAGCAGCTAAATACTCAGGGGATCCGTCAACCGTCCGCCTGCTGATTAAGGCGGACAGAAACCTGAATATCAAGGACAAGTCCGGCAAAACGCCTGCCGATTTGGCGGCCCGGTATAGCAGCCTTTCGGTAGCCTCGTGCTTCGGAAGAACCTGTTCGACTCCGGACCCTGTTCGGAAGAGAACGGCGGATTCGGCGATTCGGCCCGCAGTCAATCGGATTCAGCAGGGACTTTCCGTCTTTGTTCAAAAGGCGGGATGCGTTTCGTGCCATCACCAAGGCCTCGGCGTCATCGCGTTGACACAAGCCGCTCAACACCGGTACTCGGTAGACAAAGGTGTCCTCGGCGAGTGCTTCAAGCAGATGGAAGAGGATGGAAAGCTCGACGCCGCCGCAACTCATGCAGCCGTCCAGGACTCCAAATACATCAAGATGCTTCCACCTGTTCACTTAGGCGATCAGGTGTATGGAGGCGCCTATATTCTTGGCGCCCTCAAATCGGCGGGCGTGCCTTCAAATCCCGGTTTTGGCGAAGGCGTCACCGTCATGGGTCGCCTGCAACTCCCGGATGGAAGGTTCAACTCGATTCAGCGTGGGATCATGGAACATAGCGATGTGCTAACCACCGGATTGACCCTCGGAGTTTTGCGGGCGTATTGGCCGACGGATCACACCGAAGAGTTCCAGAAGATCGCGGGCAGAGCGCAGCACTGGGCAATGTCCACCGCGCCAACCTGTGCAGAGGACCTGGCTGGACGACTCCTCGTCCTTTCGGAATCGGGCGGCGACCCTACCGAAATCGCCAGTACGGCGAAGTGGCTGTTGAAAGCACAGCGGATGGATGGAGGATGGGGCACGCGCGAAAGGATGGTAAGCGACTCCTATACAACCGGAGTTTGCCTCTATGCCCTACGCAACGCAGCGAAACTGCCGCAAGCCGATCCAAATCTGAAGAAGGCGGTGGCGTTCTTAGTCAGAACTCAAGAAGACGATGGATCTTGGTACGAGCCGAAGCTGACCCCAGCCTATAACAACCACTTCGACTCAGCATTCCCACACGGATACGACCAGTTCGCGTCTTTTGCGGGAACGTGCTGGGCGACGATTGGACTGCTCTCGATGACACCTCAGTAGGATAAAGACATTCTCGGGATCCGTTTCATATTCGAACGGATCCCGTATTGTTTGATCTCACGAGTGGCTGGCCAACAGAACTTTGATCTTGGGTGTTCCAAGACGCATGACCTTCTATTTCATGTCGTCTCCGAGCCCTTCACCGATCTTCAAATGCGCAGCTGATAGCTGGGCTTCGTCTACGGTAGAGTCAATCCCGAACCAGGACCGACCATCCCAGATTTCACACCAGTAGTGCCCAAAGAGCGCTCCATCGACGGAGTCAAGCCCCGTCGCAATCCTAGCCGGAATCCCAGCCGCCCTAAGGAGTGTTGTCGTATTGATGGACTAAAGGCCAGTGCAGCCATGAACCTATCGAATATGAAGAATCTGATCTTTGAAAGCGACATAGGCCTCCAGGTAGGCCGTCAGGCTGCGATCGCCGCTTTTACCCTGATTGGCGCGGCCCGAACGCAGTCGGTTTCAAACGGACCTAATTCGGCTTGGTACGTATGATTGGCCAGACACCCATCGAGGTCTTGTCGTTAACTGGCAACCACGTTCGATAGGGCCTTCGCTGCTCTCCGGCAGAGCAGTAGTCGATAAGATGTGCGGCTGGAGCGTTACCCATGGGAATCTCTAGAGATCCGAACCCAGATCCCGAAAGAACGAATTTCGACATCTGTAACCGTTCGATGCTGAGTTCCGGAACCGCGCATTCGAATTCTTTGAAGTTAATCCAAGTGTCTTTAGATTCCGCCGATCTCTTTCCAAGCGCCTCGATCCGAATGGTGTGACTTCCCTGCCCGAAACCGCTTCGCTCCCAAGCGAAGGGAATGTTACGTCCAGGACCGAACATACTGACATCTTCAACGACCTTTCCGTCGATCGAAATGCGCGCGATACCGCCATCGTCGAATCGGAAACCCTTCCATGAAATCGCATCACCCTCAAATTTCGACTCTACAAACGCTCCCGCTAGGCGAGTAGCCCACAGAGATGCGAATTTCTGCCAGCCTGATTGAAACGTAGGTTCAGATACGACGCTCTCCAATGCAAAAAGGACCGGTCCACGGTAAATCGATGCCTTACCTTCTGCTTCCCGTTGACCCATCCAAAATCGAATGGACATATCCAAGTCGATCGAAACGACATCTCCCGTACGCCATTTCCGGTCGAGGATTGCGTAGGAGCCTGGTTTACACGGCTTAACCTGCCCATTCACCGAAAGCGAAGTCGCCTTGGACCACTGTGGAATTCGGAGCTTGAGGGCGAACTGGACCGGTTTTGTAGGCGATACCTTCAACTCGATATGTCCCGATTGGGGATAGTTCGTATTCTGCGCGAGGGTTACTGTACTTCCCTTGACAACTGCCTTTATGGTCGAAGGTCCATACAAGTTGAGGATCAGTGCCCCTTCCTGTTTCATCAAGGCCCAGTCTGAGATCATCCCGATCCCCCGAGGCGCATTCACGCTGCAGCAATTGAGTTGCTCACTTCCTTTGCGGATCTGGAACGAGATATCTTCCGTGCTCGGAATTCGAACACCGTCCATTGGCGTGTTATAGGTCGACCATGTGCAGTCGGATGAGAACATTCCGATTGATTGATTCAGCGTACTAAGCTCCAACTCGTCGGCTACCGTTGAATCGCCGGTCAGTTTGAGCATCTCGACGCTCAAGGCCATCCAGGCGATCGTGCATCAAGTCTCGATTGGTCTTGGATCGTATGGATCTCCTTGCGCCTGTTCACCCGAAGAGAAACCGCCGTTGTTATGACGGTCAAGCCGCTCGATGCTGTCCCACACCCGAATGAATGCCTTTCTGTAGTCGGTATTACCGGTGATCCAAAAAAGTTCTGCCAACCCCATAATGCTATGGAGGCTCTCCCAACGAGGACCTTGATTCGGAAGCTCGAAAAACTCTTTACCGGACAATGCCAAACGCACGTAGTCCCCTGCGCCATCGGACGCAAAGTCGCTAACGATCCTCTGGGCTAGGTCTAGGTACCGCTTCTCCCCTGTCTTTCGGAACAGGATGGCAAGGGAATGAACCACAGCCTGGTTCATTCCTGGATTTCGCACTGAAGATACAGGGGCGCCATTAGCCGAGAACCGTTCACACAGAAGATCGCCGATCTTCGCAGCGCAGGCACTTGCCTTTGGGTCTCCGACCGCTTCGTCCCAACGAAGCAATCCGATCATGGCGTGATAGTGTCCCCACACGTCCCACGAATCCCCCTCGCTGCCACCAATATTCGGCGCAGTTGCCGTCAATCGGAACCGCTTCGGGAACGGCCCCAAGTAACCTTCTGGAGTCTGATATGAAATGAACTGCCGGACGAATTGGGAGATCTGCTTCTTCAATAGTGGGTCGTGTGTCAACGCATAGACCGCGGTCGCTGAAGTCAGATACTTCCCTGCAAACTCTCCGGACCAAGGTAGAAGATCGCGAGGCGGTAATGCCTCGCGAGTGTCGAACATCTCCAGAATCGCGGGGTTTTTACTTGGGGCAACGAGCAACCAGTTCCGAGTGATCTGGGCGAGGCGATTTCCCAAATACCCGCCGAGTGTGATCGATGGGCAAGCATTCGACATAGCTGGCAGAACCGCCAAGGAGACCTGTTTTCGTGTAGCGACGGTCATTAGGAGAAGGGACGCAGAGCAGATTATCATCGACATTTCCGGTGCTCCTAGATTCTGGTCTGTATATTCCTACTACTTTGGGAATCGATTAACTAGGTCTTCCGCAATGACTATAAGCTCCAGTTGTGATAGCATGACCTAAACAAATTCGGCAATCCGCACCATCCTCGTCGGGTTGACATAAACACCAATGCATATACACTCGAATTTCATGCCACCTGCGGGCGCCGTTGCCAAAGCATCTCGCCTGCTTATCGCTTTTGTTTCTGTCGTTTTGCTGTCCGCACTGGGCCAAGCCCAAACGGTATCCAAATTGGCCCTTTCGCCAACATCCGTTACTGGAGGAACGTCGGTGAAAGGAACGGTGACCCTGTCCAAGAAGGCAATTGGAGACGGTGCGTCGATCTCCCTGACCTCCACTAGCTCCGCCGTTTCTCTTCCGCAGGGTGTGTTCGTTCCTTCAAACCAGACAACTGCGACGTTCACGATTACCACGCTAGCGGTCCAAGCCAACACGACCGCGACGATTAAGGCAAGCCTCGGTAATAGCACCGTCTCGGCTGTATTGACCTTGAAGGCGCCATCTCTAAGTTCGCTTGCGATCGTTCCCACGACTGTAAACGGCGGATCTTCGGCAAGCGGAAAGGTCACTATCTCTTCGGCCGCGCCGGCGTCAGGAATGACGGTCAAGCTCGCCAGCAATCAGACATCCGTGCATGTCCCAACATCGATCACGATAGAAGCTGGAGCGACTTCCGGCTCGTTCGATATCGGTACACAAGCGGTGTCTACGAAGACATCGGCAAAGGTCACCGCAAGCATTGGAACCACTTCCATCGGTTCGACGCTGACCGTAAATCCGACCTCGATTTCCGGAGTGACCGTGAACCCTGCAACAGTCGCAGGTGGAGGATCCTCGACGGGCGTAGTGACCTTGAGCGGGGCAGCGCCGACCGGCGGATTTAGCGTTGGTCTGACCAGTAGCTCGACTTCGGCAACGGTACCTGCCACGGTGACCATTCCCGCCGGCGCGACATCGTCTAGTTTTTCGATTACCACAAAGGCTGTCACTTCTCAGACTGTCGCAAAGATCACAGCGAAGCTGGGCACGGTTTCAGTCAATACTTCCCTGACAATTACCACTGCTCCCAAGTTCACTGGGTCCTTCGTGGGCTCATTTTTTTCTCAATCGGGAGCGATCGGAACCGCGTCCGTCACGATCACAGCCGCGGGCGCGCTATCGGGTTCGGCAGTGAACTATTTTAGCGGCACTCCGGAAACCGTTCAACTGACGGGAACCGTATCCAGCACGGGCCAAGCAACGATCACCTCGACTTCTGGCAATCAGACAGACACGAGCACAGGCCTGTTCACGTTTAACGATGCCGGCGATCTGGTTGGAACCGTAACTTCGACTGCGGTCGGCAATCAATCAAGCACGACGATCACGCTCAACTCTACGGGTCGCCCACTTGAATACGCGGGAAGCTATTCAGGTACGGCAACGGATTCTCAGGGCGGAACAACGGCGATCAGTAACTTTACGATCACCAATGCTGGCGCAGTTACCGCAACCGCCACCGGTACTTCCAGTGTGACCGGCACCATCACACCATCCGGAGTCGCAACGCTAACAGTGGTCCAAAGCAACCAAGTGACCGAAACCGTTACCGTCTACTTTGCCTATGCGGACTCAGGACTCCTTGTCGGGTACGTCTATCACGGGCAGGGCGACACCACGACCTTTTCGCTGACAAAGTCGTTCGCCGGCTTTTTCCAGGTTCCAATGTCTAACGGCCCGACGGTGTTGTTTGCAGTATCGGATACCGGAACCGTCACTGGGTCGTCTGAAGACCCAATGAATCCATTCTTGTTGACAGGCACCATCTCGTCGACCGGAGTCGTCGCCGTTACGGCAACGCCGACAGGTTCAGGGAGCGGAAACGGTACCGCAACGCTGACCGGGTCGTTCTCGGCGATCTTGGGTGGATTCACTGGCAGCGGAATAATCAACGTTAAGAACGGAAACAACGGCGATTGGTCGGCGACGGGATTACCCTCAAATGGCCGAACGTTTGTTGGGTCCTATTCTGTGACAGTCAGGAACGGCCCAACCTTCAACTTCAAGGTGAATTCGGCCGGAACAATCTCCGGTACGGCTTCAGGAGTTACGATCACAGGTGCAATCCTGTCAAACGGAACTCTTGTCATCTTCTCGACGCCGACAGGCGCCGGTTCTGGAACGGCAACGGCGACCTATCTCGGATCCTTCGTGAGAGCTGGAACCACCTTTACGGGTGCGGGAGCGTTTACGGATCTTGCGGGTAATGCCGGTAGTTGGACGGGGACGGGAACCGCAGGTTAGTCGTAGAACTGAAGGTGGGTGAAACGTTTCGAGCCTTGCGATCTCGGAACTATCGCCTCTTCTTTATCGGCCAGACGCTCTCTCTAACTGGGACCTGGATGCAGACGGTAGCCATGAGTTGGCTTGTCTACCGTCTGACCGGGTCCAAAGTTATGCTCGGCACCGTGGCACTATCGTCACAGATCCCGATGTTCTTTACGGCGCCCTATGCCGGCGTCATTACCGATCGTCTTGATCGGCAGAAGATTCTCGTCGTCACTCAAGTGCTTTCGCTTGTTCAGGCGGCTATTTTGAGCGCGCTCGTACTAGCTCACGCGATCCAAGCCTGGCATGTAATCGTCCTAAGCGCGTTTATCGGAATCGTCAACGCGTTCGACATGCCAACGCGGCAAGCATTCGTTCCCGGGCTAGTTGAAGATCGTAAGGATCTATCGAATGTTATTGCGCTCAATTCGACGCAGTTTAACTTGGCCCGTCTTATCGGTCCCGTCGTGGCCGGATTGGCAATCCAAATTGTCGGAGAAGGCATGTGCTTTCTTCTCAACGCCGTCAGTTTCTTGGCTGTGATCTGGGCACTCGTCTTGATTCGATTGCCGAAGCATCGCCCGTTAGTGAGTGCGGCGAACCCGGTTTCCGAAATGGTCGCAGGGGCTCGTTATGCATGGCAACTCCAACCTATTCGTGCATTGTTGGGTCTCATGACCGTCATCAGTTTCTCAAGCGGATCGTTGCAGCAAGTGTTCATGCCCGTCTACGCGAAAGAGGTCTATCACGGCAATTCGGGAACCCTTGGGACCATGTATGCGACGGTTGCCGTTGGCGCATTGATCGCAGCCTACATGTTGGCGAGGAGAACAAGCGTAAGGGGGCTTGGTCGGTGGATCATCATCGCGGCGAGTATTACTTCGATATCGCTGGGAGTTTTCGGTTTCACTTCAAACATCTGGTTCGGCTTACCGGTCCTCGTATTCATGGGATTCGGAATGATGAAGCACATGGGGTCGACCAACACGATGCTTCAGACGATTGTTGACGACCACATGCGCGGCCGCGTTATGTCGTTCTATGCGATGGCAATGGTCGGTTCGATGCCAATCGGCAGTTTTGTTTCTGGACTCTTGGCCGCATGGATCGGATCCGCGGAGACACTCCTCGTATTTAGCCTCATCAGCATCGCCGCAACGCTTTGGTTCCTAAGGTCGTTTCCGAGATTCCGTCGCGAACTTGGGCCAATCTATGAGCGTAAAGGCGTACCTCTCGCGGGATCCTAAAGAATCAACGCCGTTTGATTCGAAACACGATCGTGCCGGATGGAATCGAGATGTTCCCGTCAGATGCGATCAGCGTTCCAGTTTTCAGGTCGAAAAACGTGTTGCACGTCATTGTCGAAGGGTTGCTCACCCCGGAACCGGCCTTGTCTCCAAACCGAACCGTCAAATTTAGCGATACCGACATGCCGCCACCTCGTTCCTTTTGGAATGCTCCCGCTCCGCCCACACGAATTGAACTGTCGAACTCAGTATCTGGAACCGTAAAGTTCGTTCCCGGTCTGAGCGGCTCCTTCGGTAGATACCAAGCAAGGAAAGGCATCATGAACATGCTTGTTTGGCCGCCAAGTACAAGATCAAGGGGAAATCCAGAGGATATAAACCTAAGCGGCGCCGCTCCAAAAGTCTTCTGAACCGGAGCTTCCCTACCGTCGAAACTCGATTTGAGGTTGAGAAACGTCGCTTCAACCTTTACGTCGGGAACCTTGTCTTCGACGTGCTCGACAGCCATCTTCATTTCGTAGTCGTAATGAGCCTTTCCCTGGTCCCCGTCCCAATCTAAGATCACAGAGTATCGATCGATCTGATGGCGCTTGAAGACGCGTTGGATCGGCG
>Ga0364866_10168_pt1 | contig 48751 bp, 54 predicted proteins | sample ExccelAu500001D3_3_FD_206913 | JGI IMG/M metagenome (GOLD analysis project Ga0364866, IMG submission 206913) | Enriched cells from Trout Bog Lake Hypolimnion, Wisconsin, USA - BchlTB.Aug13.5000.01.D3 | ecosystem: Environmental > Aquatic > Freshwater > Lake > Hypolimnion/Profundal zone | place...
TGTTTTAGTTTAAAAAGGTTCCATTTAGGAACTATTTTTTCTACAATGGACCCGAGTTCAAAAATAGGGGGCAACATGTCCATCAACGTCAAATTATCAAATTCCTTGGTGGAGCAGGCTAGGGCATATGGTCATATTGAGCATCGCTCAGTACCTAAGCAGATTGAGTACTGGTCGCAGATCGGCAAGATTGCCCAAGAAAACCCAGACTTACCGTTTTCCATGATTCGTGAGATCTTGATTGCAGATCAAGAAGCTGTCATCGGCGAATACGTATTTAATTGATGCGTTTACTTGTTACAGCCACGTTTGTTAAGGCTACAAAAAAACTTCAACCTTCTCAAAAAACAGAATTAGATACTGCGGTCAAAGTGATCAGCGTTAACCCATCCATTGGGGAGGCTAAGGCAGGGGATTTTTTGGGAGCTCGAGTTTACAAATTCAAACTGTCGCAGCAATTATGCTTGCTAGCGTATCGAATGTTGGATGAGGAAAGCATCAAATTACTGAGCTTTGGGCCTCATGAGAATTTCTATCGTGATTTGAAGCGCCAGGGTGAATGAAGGCATGGAGAATATAAGAAAGAAAAGATTAGCCGTTGCTCCAATGATGGAGTGGACAGATCGTCATTGCCGCTCTTTTCACCGCACCCTTAGTAAGCAGGCGGTGCTTTATACCGAAATGGTCACTACGGGCGCACTGATTCATGGGGATGTGCCACGTCATTTGGATTACTCACAAGATCAACACCCAGTGGTATTGCAATTGGGTGGTAGCGAGCCTTCTGATTTGGCTAAGGCTGCTGAGCTTGCACAACAGTGGGGCTATGACGAGATAGATCTCAATTGTGGTTGCCCTTCAGAGCGAGTGCAGCGCGGTGCCTTTGGTGCTTGCTTGATGGCTGAACCAAATTTGGTGGCTGATTGTGTCAAGGCCATGAAGTCAGCTGTAGATATTCCGATTTCAGTAAAGCATCGTCTGGGTTTGGATTCAATGGATGCGGCCAATTCAGAACGAGATTATCAATTTGCATTGAACTTCATCCTTGCGGTTGCTGATGCAGGCGCCAGTCAAGTGACTATTCATGCGCGCAATGCTGTACTAAAAGGCCTATCCCCAAAAGAGAATCGTAGTAAGCCACCACTGCGTTATGAAGTTGTCGCTAAGCTACGAGTCGATGCGCAAAAACAATTTCCGCATCTACATGTTTTACTCAATGGCGGACTGGAGACAAATGAACAAATTGCAGGCCATTGGAATGATTTTGATGGTTTTATGATTGGCAGGGCTGCTTATCATTTCCCAGTAATGCTCTTGGGCTGGGATGATTTGATTGATACCGATGGTGAGGCTGCAGGCTATCTCTTTAGCGAAACCGAGTGGCATCGCATTCAGATTGGATTGGTCAAGCAGGTGCAGTCCTGGTTTGATGAGTGTCGAGAAAAGGGGAAGCCTTTCTATATCGGCGCGTTTACTCGCCATATCCTGGGCCTAGCTCACGGTAGAGCAGGATCTCGCTACTGGCGTCAACGACTCTCAGATCATCATGCCTTAGCTAAAGTTCAGAGCAAAGCAGCGATAGCTGACTTTTTCCTAGACGCTTCTCTAACCCTTGGAGACTGGGCTGCTTTTGAGTTTGAGGGCGCCTAATATAGCGCTGAGTTACCGTGTTTTTGACAGGTTTTGGGCGTAAAAGCTATAATCTTGGATCTACGATGGCGGACGTAGCTCAGTTGGTAGAGTCCCAGATTGTGATTCTGGTTGTCGCGGGTTCGAGCCCCGTCGTTCGCCCCACTATTTTTAGTTTTTTAGGCTCCGATTTGGGGCCTTTTTTATTTCTCTGCAAAGCTATAACTAACTACTTTTTCTCAAGGTATAGTTTTTATTCCTATGACTGATTTACCCAACTCTAGCACTTCTGAGATAGAAATTACCCCCGATTACCAGGCGGTGATTGACGCCATTGAGCGTCACGATCCCTATATTTTTGTGAGCGGTAAGGCTGGGACCGGCAAGACCACCTTAATTGGCTACTTGCGTGAGCATATCCCAGGTAACGTGGTCGTAGTAGCTCCTACTGGAGTGGCGGCATTGCAAGTCAAAGGAGTGACGATCCACTCTTTCTTTAGATTGCCGCCGCGCTTGATCTTCCCCGAGGAAGATATCAAGCCTTTAAAAGACAAGCGCCTCTACAAAGATATTCGCTTGCTCATCATTGATGAGATCTCGATGGTCAGAGCAGATGTAGTCGATGCAATGGATTTGTTCTTGCGTGAGAATGGTCCGCAAAAAGGGAAACCCTTTGGTGGTATTCAGGTGATGTTTGTGGGTGATCTCTTTCAGTTGCCGCCCGTTGTATCCCGAGGGGATATGGAGGTATTAGCAGAGCGTGGGTATGAGGGGCCTTATTTCTTTTGCGCCATGGCCTTGCACCGCAAAGATGTCACGATGGTCGAGCTCTCCAAAATCTTCCGTCAAAAAGATGAGCACTTCGCTAGCTTGTTAAATCGTATTCGGATTAACCAAGATATCGATGAAGCATTGGATACTTTAAATGTCCAATGCTATGAAACAAAAAAAGAAATCGATGAACAAACGATTACCTTAACCACTACCAATGCTAGGGCTGACCAGATTAATGGCGCGGGTCTGCGCGCTTTAACGACCGATCCGAAAACTTACGCAGGTAAAACAACTGGTAAGTTCAATATCGACGAACGCAATTTGCCATCTTCTGCAAATCTCGTTTTAAAGGTGGGCGCCAAGGTCATGTTTACGGCAACGGATAGTGGCTTTCCGAAACGATGGGTCAATGGCACGATCGGCGTGGTGCGTGAGTTGCTCGGCGATAAGGTGAAGGTGTTAGTCAAGAATGGACCTTACTCCAATACGGTTGAGGTAACAGGTCACCAGTGGGAGTCCTATCGATACGACCACGACATGATGTCAGGCAAGATCTCGCCAAGCATCATCGGTACTTATGTGCAGATCCCCTTAATGCTGGCTTGGGGCGTTACCATTCATAAAAGCCAAGGTAAGACCTTAGAGAAGGTGAAGGTAGATCTTTCTTCTGGGGCGTTTGCATCAGGGCAGGTCTATGTTGCCCTCAGTCGTTGCACCTCAATAGAGGGCATTTCCCTGGAGCGACCCATTGAACCAAAGGATGTGCGCTGTGACCCAGAAATCAAACGTTTCTATATGAACTGCCTACCCAATTCATAGGCCAAAGCAAACCTAGCAGCCTTAATCCATATACAATTACTGCTATTCATTCACCCAGTTGGAATCAGCCCACATTCTTCCGTATATGAAAATCTATTCTCAAATTTTGAAGTCTTTTATTGCCGCATTGTTTATTGGTGCTGCAGTCTGCGCACAAGCCCAGACAATTAATCCAATGCCTAAGGTGAGCGATGATTGGCGCTACTCCGGAACCATCAGCATGTGGGCTCCAGCTACCTGGGCCACTGAAACGATAGGTAACCGTTCCATCACCTCCGACAGTTCTATCAGTCAAAATGTGAATGGCGCAGGTCCCATGGCCATGTTTACGCTCGAAGCCCATAAAGGCAATTGGGGTGTGATGGGTGACCTGGTGTATTGGCAGTCAACGGGGAGTGGCAGTTCAGTGCATACATTGCGCGGTAAAGATAATTCTTTCTATGCTGGATATAACGCAACCATGAAGCAGACGATGTTTACGGCAGCAGCAACTTATACAGCCCTGAGCACTCCTTCTGTTTACCTGGACGGATTGCTAGGCGCTAGATATATTTCATCAACAACTTCCGTCGTTGATGCTCAACAACTCAATCTCAATGGCGTTGTCGTCGCATCTCGCGTTGGCAACCCTTCGCGCGTGAACCAAACAACTGATCCTGTGATTGGCTTTAAAGGTCGCGCACGCATTTACGATACGTCTTGGTTTATACCGTTCTATGCTGATGCTGGTAAGGGTCCTGGCTCCAATAATGGTACTTGGCAAGCTTTGCTAGGTATCGGTGATGCATTTTCTTGGGGTGATGTCACCTTGGCTTACCGCGCAATGGGCTTTCATTTGAAAGATAACGCAGGGTCAACCAATTGGACCAATGCTGGACCACAACTCTCAGCCACGATTAATTTCTAAGATATTAAGACTCCCTTCGGGGGCTTGACTTAAGCTTGGGTTAGTAATAACATTGTTATTACTATGAGCAAACCCCTTCAAATTAACATTCGCCAAATCGGCAACTCTAAAGGAGTGGTCATTCCAAAGGCTATCCTAGAGCAAGTCGGCCTAGATGAGGCTGTGGAATTGTCTGTTGAAGGTGATAGCTTGGTGTTAAGAAAACCCAAAAATCAAGTGCGCATTCACTGGGCGGAAGACGCTAGATTAATTGCGCTATCTGGGGAAGACAGGCTTGTATTGGGTGATTTTGCTAATAAAGATGATGGGGATTGGGTTTGGTAAAAAGTATTGTTTCGCGCGGAGAAATTTGGCTTATTAATTTAAATCCAACGCTTGGAAGTGAAATCAAGAAAACTCGCCCCTGCGTTGTAGTCTCTCCGCAAGATATGAATGATTACCTCAGGACGGTCATCATTGCACCCATGACTACCAAAGGTAGAGCTGCAGGCTTTCGAGTTCCCATTACTCATGACGGAAAAAAAGGCTTAATTCTATTGGACCAAATGAGAGCTATTGACAAGACTCGTTTGGTAAAAAAACTAGGCACTATAGGCGCAAAAACATTGCAGTCCACTTTAAATACCCTACAAGAAACTTTTGCTCTCTAGCAACTCTTAAAACCCAGCCGCCAATCCATCTCTACGGTGATCACTTCCAGCAATATATCCAGAGCTGGTATCTTCACCTAACAATGCAATGGCTTGAGCGCTACCGAAGTCCAAGCTATTGGCCGGCATGACAGTCACCTCATGACCAAAACTCTTTAAACCCTCAAGCACTGCGGTGGGCATAGACGCCTCTACAGTCAATTTACCTAGGTCATCAATGCGCCAGCGTGGGGCGTCTGAACAAGCTTGGGGGTTGAGATATTCATCTACGAAGCGCATGACTACTTGGATGTGACCTTGAGGCTGCATATTGCCGCCCATCACCCCAAAAGCCATCGTCGGCTGATTACCTTTAGTCAGAAAGGCGGGAAGGATCGTGTGGAAAGGGCGTTTACCTGGAGCGACCTGATTAGGGTGGCCATCCTCTAAATTAAAACTCATGCCGCGGTTATGAAACGCAATGCCGCCCGGTGCAACGACACCTGAACCAAAGCCTTTGAAGTTTGACTGGATATAAGAAATCATCATGCCAGATTCATCGGCGGCGCAAAGGTAGACGGTGCCACCTGAGTGTGGATCACCAGCTGCATATGTGCCTGCCTTTTGATGGTCAATCAGCGCTGCGCGACTGGCTAAATATTGTCGATCTAGTAATGCATGCGTCGTGACATTCATGGTGCTGCATTCAGAGACATGGGCATACGCATCAGCAAAAGCCATGCGCATCGCCTCTACTTGCAAGTGAATACGCTGCGCAGAGTTCGCAGGATATTGTTTGGCATTAGCGGCTTCCAATATACCCAAAGCCATTTGGGCGGCGATGCCAGAACCATTAGGCGGAATCTCATGCAAGGTGTAATCACCGTAATCGAAGGCTAGAGGTTCAACCCACTCTGGTTTGTTGGCAGCAAAATCAGCCATGGTGAAGCAACCACCGGTAGCCTGCGCAAACTCCACCATGCTTTTAGCAAGGGCGCCGGTATAAAAAGATTCACCTTCAGTTTTTGCAATCTCTTTGAGCGTATTGGCTTGCGCAGGATGGCGCCAGAATTCTCCAGCGGCAGGGGATTTACCATCAATGCAAAATGATTCTAAAAATCCGGGCTGTTTGCGAAGCACCGGAATAGCCTCGCGCCATTGACGTGCAATGACAGGTGAAACTGGAAAACCATTTTCAGCGTAATCAATTGCGCGTTTAAATAGTTGCGCGAATGGCAGCTTGCCAAACTGACCGGAGAGTTCAATCCATCCTGCAACCATGCCGGGTACCGTGACGGTATTCCAACCAATCAGATCCATTGCAGTTTTGCCAGCAAAGAACTCTGGGGTCCAAGCGCCGGGCGCGCGACCAGAAGCATTTAAGCCATGAAGTTTCTTACCATCCCAGACCAGTGCAAAGCCATCACCACCAATCCCATTCATGGTCGGCTCAACAACGGTGAGCGTAATAGCTGTCGCTAGGGCGGCATCAACAGCATTGCCACCGTTTTGTAAGGCTTCAATCCCTGCTTGGGTTGCCAGCGGTTGTGAGCTGGCTACGGCATTTCTGGCTAATACTGGGGCGCGACCGCCACCAAATGGGGGTGAAATAAGCATCAGGTAAGGTACTTTTCTAGTTGGTTGAATCTAGTCAACTTTAACATTGGCTGACTTCACTATTTTTTCCCATTTATTGTGTTCTGCAGTCGTGATCTCCGCTAGGCGATCAGCATTCTCAAACTGAGGATGAATACCTTGGTTAGCCATACGCGCTTTAAAGTCAGGATTGGTCAAAATCTTCCGAATTTCTCTCTCTAGACGCGCTACAACATAAGAGGGGGTGCCCTTAGGTACATACACTGCGTAGAGATTTTCCACGTCAAATGATTTCATGCCATCCTGCCCAAGAGTGGGGACGGTTGGCATGAGTGGTGTACGCTCTGAGGCAGCAATCGCAATCGGGCGTAACTTGCCACTCTGAATATGCGGCAATGAAGCAGTTACGCTATCAAACATCATTAAGGTATTGCCGGCAATCAAGTCAGGCAAGGCAAAGCTGCTACCTTTATACGGGATATGTGTTCCAGTAGCGCCAATACGCTGCATAAATAAGATGGCCTCAAGATGGGAGAGGCTACCGTTGCCTTGGGAGGCGTAATTGAAGTTCCCATTCTTAGATTTAATAAAAGCAATTAACTCTGTTAAGTTTTTGGCTGGAACTGTTGGATTAACTTCTAGCAAGTGTGGAATAGAACCCAGTTGTGCTACCGGTGCAAAGTCTTTACGCAGATCTGCTGGAGGATTGGTAAAGAGTGCTTGAGAAATGGTTTGATTGGTCAGCGCACTAATGTGAATGGTGTAACCATCAGGCGCCGCTTTAGCCGCTGCTTGCAAGCCAATCATGCCGCCGGCACCAGGCTTGTTCTCAATAATCACTGATTGTCCAAGCGCTTCACCCAATGGTGCAGCTACTGCACGCGCAAACACATCGGTTGAGCCACCAGCTGGAAACGTCAAAATTGCCACGATTGGCTTTTTAGGCCAGTCAGAGTCTGCCGCATAGACTTGACTGGAAAATCCCGCCGTTAAAGAAAGGCTGAGCATGAGGCAACTCAGTAAGTGATTGCGTAAAAAGCTAAAACGGTGTTTCAGAGTGTTCATTTCGATATCCAAGGGGTGATGGGTAATATAGTATTGGAAAAGCAAGCGAAGTAAAAATTTACATAAAAACGAGATATCCATGACTGCAGCTTTAAAGATTCCAGCTTCGATTGACATGTCTGCCTATTGGCTGCCATACACGCCGAACCGTTATTTTCATCAGCATCCTAAGGTGATGCAATCAGCTAAAGGAGCTTACTACTACGATGATCATGGCCGTAAGCTGTTTGATGGCCTTTCTGGGCTTTGGTGCTCGCCATTGGGGCATGCCGATCCACGTATTGGTGCAGCCATTGCCAAGCAGTATGAAACCATGGATTACTGCCCGGCATTTCAGATGGCGAGTGAGGCCACATTTACTTTAGCAAGTCGTATTGTGAAGATGGCTCCTAAAGGCTTAGATAAAGTATTTTTTACCAACTCTGGGTCAGAAGCGGTTGATACCGCACTCAAGATTGCGATTGGCTATCACCGCGTGATGGGTAATGCATCTCGCATTCGGATGATTGGGCGCGATCGTTCTTACCATGGTGTTGGGATTGGCGGTATCTCTGTTGGCGGCATGGTTGCCAATCGCAAAATGTTTGCGAGCATGATGATGTCTGGTGTTGATCATTTACCGCATACCTATAATCTTTCGCAAATGGCTTTCTCAAGAGGGCAACCGACTTGGGGCGCACACTTGGCCGATGAGTTAGAAAAAATTGTAGCCTTACATGATGCCAATACGATTGCAGCAGTAATCTTAGAGCCAGTGCAAGGCTCCACTGGAGTGCTTGTTCCACCAGACGGATATTTACAAAAGATTCGTGAGATATGTACTAAGCACGGCATCTTATTAATCTTTGATGAAGTGATTACGGGCTTTGGTCGACTGGGTGCAAACTTCGGTGCCGATCGCTTTGGTGTTACACCAGACATGATTACCTTTGCTAAAGCGATTACCAACGGTGTGATTCCAATGGGTGGTGTCTTAGTGCGGGGCGATATCTATGACGCCATCATGGGTGCAGGCGGACAAGAGCAAATGATTGAGTTCTTCCACGGCTATACCTACTCAGGCCATCCTATTCCAACAGCGGCTGCGCATGCAGTCTTGGATATTTTCGAATCAGATGATTTGATCAATCGCGCCAGAGCGCTTGAACCCGTATTAGAAAATGCCTTGCACGCATTAAAAGGAAAATCCGGAATTTTGGATATTCGTAATTTTGGTTTATCAGGTGCCATTGAGCTTGATCCCGTTGCTGGAAAACCAGGTCTGCGCTCTATGAAAGTACTCGAAGCTTGCATTGAAAGAGGTGCACTTGTTCGTGTGGCTGGCGATGCTATCGCAGTAGGGCCTCCATTTATCTCCACGCCAGCCGAAGTAGAAAACCTCATCAGCGTATTGGGTGAAGCAGTTGATGCTGCAATGAACATTTAGAAGAATATTCTTAGGAAAACATATGACTACACAGAGAATCCAGTTTAAAGAGCGCTTGAAATCTCCGGGACTTATTGTTGCTCCTGGCGTTTATGAAATGGTTTCCTTACGCCTTGCTGATCGCATGAACTTTGATGCTTTGTATATGACCGGTTACGGAACGGTTGCCTCGCTGATGGGTTTACCAGACGCAGGCATAGCAAGCTATACCGAAATGGTCGGTCGTGTGGCTGCTATGGCAGGAATGGCAAAGACACCCCTAATTGCTGACGGTGACACTGGCTATGGCGGCTTGCTTAATGTCCGTCACACTGTGCGCGGCTACGAAGCAGCGGGTGCAGTAGCTATTCAACTAGAGGATCAAGAGTTCCCCAAAAAATGTGGCCATACACCCGGTCGCAGAGTGATTTCACTTGAGGATATGGTGAGGAAAATTCAGGTGGCTGTTGAAAACAGAGCTGACCCCAACTTTAAAATTATTGCTCGAACCGATGCTCGCACTACCTTAGGCTTGGATGAGGCCTTGAGACGCGGCGAAGCATATGCGCGTGCGGGAGCGGATATTTTATTTATTGAATCTCCTGAGAGTCAGGAAGAGATGCGACGTATTGGTCAAACTTTTGCAGGGCATCCTTTGATTGCGAATATGGTGGAGAAGGGGAGAACTCCTGTTCTGAGTCAAGCCGAATTGGAGAATCTCGGTTACAAAATCGCCATCTTTCCGGTAACTGCTCTGCTAGCTGCAGTGCAGGCAATGACGGGGGTATATGAGCACTTTAAGGCTACCGGATCTTCAATCAGTAACCCCGTCGATTTATATGACTTTGGAGAGCTCTCTAAATTAATGGGTTTTGAGGATGTTTGGGAATTTGAGAAGCGCTACGTAGAAACCAAATAAAGAAGGCGTGCCATGAAACTACCAGTTTATTTCCTGCAGTTTTTTTGCTTCATTACTGTTTGCTTTGCTAATCCTTCCTTAGCGCAATCAAATTATCCCAATCGACCCATTCGTCTTGTTATTCCATTTACGCCTGGAGGCGTAACCGATACCTCAGGGCGATTTATTGCCGAACAACTCTCACTCAAGCTAGGGCAGCAGGTGATTGCTGATAATAGACCGGGTGCATCAGGAAATATTGGCACTCAAATGGTTGCGACTGCTGAGCCAGATGGCTATACCCTGTTATTAGGTTTCGATGGGACGCTCACTATCAATCCATCCCTGTTTGATAAAGTGCCATTTGATAGCGTTAAAGACTTTGCTCCCATCGGAAAGATTGGTGATGCCATATTGATATTGGTTGCCAATAATGATTTCCCTGGAAAAACCTTAGCTGATGTGATTGCCATTTCAAAAAAAGATCCTAACGGCCTTTCTTATGGAACATCTGGCGCTGGTGGAACACCTCATATTGCCGGAGAATTGCTAAAGCAAAAAACAGGCGCCAATTTGCTTCATATCCCATATAAAGGTGGAGGTCAGGCCCTAACGGACTTGCTTGGTGGAAATATTCCGCTGGTCTATACGGCAGTAGCAGGGGCAAATCAATACGTTAAATCTGGGCGCGTAAAAGCGATCGCCGTATCAAGCGCCAAAAGAAGTCCCAGCCTACCCGATGTTCCAACCTTTATCGAGAGTGGCGTGAAGGACTTTGAAGTTGATAGTTGGGTGGGTTTATTAGCTCCAGCAAAAACACCGAAACCCATCATTGCAAAACTCAATAAGGCTCTGAACGACATCCTGAACTCGCCCGAAGGGAAAGAGAAGTTGCTGGCGATGGGTATCGTTCCCGCCCCCGGGACCCCAGAGAAATTTGCAGAGCAAATTAAGGGGGATCTCATTCGAATCGCGCCAATCGTGAAGGCGGCACAAATTAAACCTGAATGAGGATTAATAATAAATAACTAGTGCTAGATTAATCCATTATCCCTTTATGTCTAAAGGGGTTAATGGGGGCTTCAGAAATATGTGTAACTCGTTGCTATACAATATGGTATGATCAAAACATTCCGTCACAAAGGCCTACAGTTATTTTTTGAGACGGGAAGTAGGGCGGGTATTCAGAGTTCTCATGGCCCCAAATTGGCAAGGCAACTGGCGAGACTAAATGAATCAACCTGTCCTGATGATATGAATATTCCGGGATGGCGATTGCACCCCCTGAAAGAAAAGTTAGCCGGACATTATTCGGTTGTAGTGAGTGGTAACTGGAGAATGACTTTTAAGTTTGAAGGTGAAGATGCAGTTTTGGTTAGTTATCAGGACTATCACTAAATTATTAAAATGAAAAAAATGTTTAACCCTCCCCATCCAGGACTTACATTGCGTGACGATGTATTACCTGCTTTGGGTATTTCTGTGACAGTTGCAGCTGAGCAGTTAGGGGTTACTCGCCCAGCGTTATCACGTGTTCTGAATGCAAGGGCTGCAATCTCTCCTGAGATGGCTTTGCGCATCGAGGCTTGGCTCGGAGTTGAAAATGGTGGAAGTGCAAGTATCTGGCTGTCTCAGCAGACTGCTTATGACTTGTGGAAAGCCAGAAAAACTATTAAACCAAAAGTAAAGCATGTACTCATACCGGAATTACTTGCCGCGTAAAGAGATTTACTAATTAAACAAGTGATAGATGATCGGAATGGCAACTGCGCTAATCACGCCGTTCATTCCCATGGCTAAGCTGGCGTAAGTTCCCGCTTCTGGATGAATGCTAAAGGCGCGTGAGGTACCTATACCGTGCGCACCGATGCCAATCGCAAACCCTCTTTGCCACCACTCTTTCATGCCAAGTGCATTGAGAACAAAGGGCGCGAGGATAGCCCCTAAAATTCCGGTAGCAACGGCAAAGATAGCGGTGAGGGTTGGCGATACGCCAATGCGCTCTGCAATACCCATGGCAATCGGTGCTGTGACAGATTTTGGATACATTGCACCAGTAATACTAGAACCAGCACCCAGAAGGCTAGCAATATTGACTGCGCTAAAAATCGAGACTAGGCCACCAGCAATCAAAGAAAAGATCAGTGGAATGGACCTGCCTTTGAGGCTGCTTAGTCCGCGATAAATGGGAATGGCCAAGGAGACTGTTGCCGAACCTAATAAGAAGTGAATAAATTGCGCCCCTTCAAAGTAGCTCGAATAGGGCATATCAATTGACTGTATGACTGTGGCTACTAGGATGATGGCAATCGCTACCGGATTGGCTAATGGATTTTGTTTGGTCGACTTATAAACCCATAGACCAATTTGATATGCTGCCAAGGTAATAAAGAGTGCAAAGAGTGGACTACCCGATAGGTAAACCCAAATCTCAACGATAGAATGTTTTTCACTCATCGGAGACCTTGCTGCTTAAAAAGCGTACAACGATCGCGCTTGAGCCAATGGTGAGGACTACGCTACCCACTAGGGCACAAATGATGGCCAGAGCATTGGCTTTGAGTTGGGGCAGAAATAAGACGACCCCAACAGCAGCTGGCACAAATAAGAGGCCGAAGTATTGGCTAAAGCCATCAGCTACCGTCGCAAGATGTTCGTTTACTTCTTTGCGTAAAACCAGCCAAAGCACGAGCAATACCAAACCAATGACTGGACCTGGGAGGGTGGGTAAGACAAACTTGGAAATGACTTCCCCAAGGCTTTGAAATAACAGTATTTGTACGAGTCCAGAAATCATTCAAGAATCTTACTGCCCATCGATATATGTTGCAATGCAATAACTTAATTCTTGGTTAAGATAAGGACACGAAAAGTAGGGGCATTCATGAAGATTGCCCCAATATAAAAATCTTTAGGAGATCACGCATGGCTGAGTTAAACATCAATGGTAAAAAATATAAGGTGGATGTTGATCCAGATACCCCGTTGCTGTGGGTTATTCGTGAACAAGTTGGCTTAACTGGTACCAAGTATGGCTGTGGTGTGGGTCAATGTGGCGCCTGTACTGTTTTGTTTGAAGGCCAAGCAGTCCGTAGCTGCTCTTTGCCAGTGTCTGCCGCAGAAGGCAAGAAAATTGAAACGATTGAAAGTCTTGAGAAGAGTGGTCAGCTCTCCAAGGTTCAAAAAGCCTGGGTTGATAACCAAGTGCCACAGTGTGGCTACTGCCAATCCGGCATGGTGATGGCAACCACCGCCTTGTTACGCAATAACCCCAAGCCTACTGATGCGCAGATTGATGAGTCCATCACCAATATCTGCCGTTGTGGCACTTTCCAACAAGTGCGTGCAGCGATTCATGCTGCTAGTAAGGCTTAAGGGGATCAAGATGACTACAACAATTAAAAACGACATGACAAATTCTTCCCGCAGAAACTTTATCGTTGGTTCCGCAGCAGTGGGTACCGGCTTAGCGATTGGTTTTGATCTTTCCTTTATTTCAGCTGCAAATGCTGCAATGGGTTCTGGCCTTTCTTCAACAACGCCTTTGGCAACTCCAGAAATCGGTGTTTGGGTAGTTGTAAAACCAAATGATGATGTCGTGGTGCGTATCGTTCGCTCAGAAATGGGTCAGGGCACGATCACTGGTTTGGCACAAATGGTTGCCGAAGAACTTCAGTGTGATTGGAAAAAAGTTTCGTATGAGTACCCGTCTCCTGGCGAAAGCTTAAAGCGCAAGCAAGCGTGGGGCAGTTACTCAACAGGTGGTAGTCGTGGTATTCGTACTTCTGAGCAATATGTACGCCAAGGTGGCGCTGTTGCACGCGTAATGCTGATTCAGGCGGCCGCTAATACTTGGGGTGTTCCAGCTTCAGAGTGCGTAGCGCTTAATAGCGTCATTACCCATACGCCATCTGGCCGTAAGACTAGCTTCGGTAAGGTTTCTGTTGCTGCTTCACAATTGCCAGTTCCAGCCTTGACTAGCGTGACCTTAAAAGATCCTAAAGAGTGGACCCTAATCGGTAAGCCAGTCAATCGTATTGATGGTGTAGCTGACAAGGTGACTGGTAAGCAAATCTACGCAATCGATTTGAAGATGCCTGGAATGTTGGTTGCCAATATTAAAGAGTGCCCAGTCTTTGGTGGCAAGGTGAAGAGCTTTGATGCTACTAAGGCGCAAAGCATGAAGGGTGTTAAGAAAGTTTTGCCAGTAGGTGAGACGGCTGTAGCGGTAGTGGCCGAAACATTCTGGCAGGCTAAGACAGCTTTGGATGCAGTCAATATCGTTTGGGATAACGGTGCTAATGGCAATGTGTCTAGCGCTTCGATTAAGAAGATGCTTGAAGCAGGTCTTACAGCGGATGACGCATTTGCACACAATACTAACGGTGATGTGAAGGCGGCTTTATCAGGCGCATCCAAAACCATTGAGGCAACGTATTTCTATCCATTCTTGAACCACGCAACCTTGGAGCCACAAACAGCAACTGCTAAGTGGACGCCAACGAGTTGTGAGGCTTGGGTACCAACCCAAGACGGTGAGGCTTCTTTGGCAGCGGTGATCGCTGCTTCTGGCTTGCCTGCTGAAAACTGCAACGTTTATAAGGTGAACCTTGGCGGCGGCTTTGGTCGTAGGGGTGCATTCCAAGATTACACAACCCAAGCAGTCAACATTGCTAAGCAATTACCTGGTACGCCGATTAAGTTGATCTGGACTCGCGAAGAGGATATGACGCAAGGTCGCTATCACCCCGTGATGATGTGCAAAATGACTGCTGCTATCGATGATAAGAAGAATGTGACTGGCTTGAACATGCGTTTATCTGGCCAATCCATTTTGGCAGCTGTGCGTCCTGCGGTGGTTGCTGCTAATAAAGGTAAAGATCCATTGAGCTTTCAAGGTCTTGAGCCTAGTGGCGAGCATGGCATCACTTACAGTTTTCCAAACTTAAATATCGATCATGCGATGCGCAATACGCACGTGCCGCCAGGTTTTTGGCGTGGCGTGAACGTGAACCAAAATGCAGTCTTTATCGAAACCTTTATGGATGAGTTGGCTGAAGCTACTGGTATGGATGCAGTGGAGTTCCGTCGCAAGCATATGCAAGAGTTCCCACGTGCAGTAGCAGTTCTCAATGCGGTTGCTGATGGCATTGGCTGGACTAAGCCTGCTGCTCCAGGAGTCTTCCGGGGCGTAGCCCAGATGCGTTCTTTTGGTAGCTATGTCGCTGCTGCTTGTGAGCTGTCTGTGAAGAATGGGAATGAAGTGAAGATTCATCGCATTGTTGCGGCAACGGATCCTGGCTATGCAGTAAACCCAGCGCAGATCTCCCGTCAGGTTTCAGGTTCATTTGTGTACGGTCTATCCGCCCTCTTTGAAGAAGAAATTACTCTCGAGAATGGCGCCGTTGTTCAAAAGAACTTTGACACCTTCAACTCAATTCGACTCGCTCAGATGCCAAAAGTAGAAACCATCATCATTCAGGGTGGCGGCAAAGAGTGGGGCGGTGTTGGTGAGCCAACGATTGCTGTAGCAGCGCCAGCCGTGTTGAACGCAATCTATCGCGCTACTGGCAAACGTTTGCGTACAGTACCGTTGAAAAACAGTGGCATCAAGTTGGTTTAATTAAACCTACTTGAAATTGGCTCGATGGGAATGAGGTATGCGCCAGCAGCTTTTTTGCTCAGCATCCTCAGTTTCATTGCTCCAGTACACGCACAGGTTTTGGTAAGGGATTCGCAAGTCGAGTCCCTTACTGCTTCTGCAGGCGACCCAGTAAGAGGTAGAGCGATCGTTGCCAGCCGACAAACAGGTTTATGTTTGCTATGCCACAGCGGCCCTTTTCCAGAAGAGCGTTTTCAGGGAAACTTGGCGCCAGAGCTTGGAGAGAGTGCCGCTAAATTATCTGCAGGTCAATTGCGCGCGCGCATTGTGGACCCAAGCCGCTTTGATCGTGACACCATCATGCCTGCGTATTACAAAACCGAGAATCTGAATCGTGTGGCAGCAAAGTTTGCCGGACAAACGATTTTGAGTGCCCAAGAAATCGAGGATGTTGTGGCCTTTCTGGTCAATTTAAATCAAAAGAATGTTCAGTGAATGTATCAATCATGAATAAGCACACGTATCCTCGCCGTCGCTGGCTATCGGTATTTAGTCTTCTCGGTATTGGGACTTGGTTAAATCCAGTCTTGGTGTTTGCCAAGAAGCCCGAGGCCATGGAAGCAATTACAAAAATTGTGGGTTCACAAGTACCAAAAGATGGACGCGTCAAGTTGGTCATTCCACCCTTGGTGGAAAACGGTAATCTTGTAGTCTTAAAGGTGAGCGTAGAGAGTCCAATGACAGCTCAGGATTATGTTAAAGCCATTCATGTGATTGCGGAAGGTAATCCTCTGCCTAATATCTTTAGCGCCTTTTTGACGCCACGCTCTGGAACGGCCAATATCACGACGCGTGTGCGCCTGGCAGAGACCCAGCGAGTATGGGCGATTGCTCAAATGAGTGATGGCAGTTTTTGGCAGGGATACGCAGAGACTTTGGTGACACTCTCAGCTTGTACGGAGGCAATATGAGTAAGACTTCCCGTACATCGATCACGATGCCTGCACAAGCAAAGAAAGATTCCGTTATTGAAATCCGTGCGATTGCTCAGCATGATATGGAAACAGGGTTTCGGTATACGGAGGCCGGTAAACTCGTGCCACGTGACATTATTCATTTCTTCACTTGCCGCTATAACGGAGTAGAAGTGTTTAAAGCAGAGTTTCATCCGGGCACTGGAGCTAATCCTTTGATCGTCTTCACCACCATTGCTACAGAGTCTGGCACCTTGCAATTTGAGTGGCAAGGTGACGGAGCTTATGAGGCAGTGAATCAAAGCCAAATCACTGTTACGTGAAATTACTTTCAGTATTTGCACTCCTGCTGGCGATCCTATGCCCAGCTACGAGCTTTGCCGCTCGGCAATCTAGCTATGAACTGATGACGCCAGAGAATCAGGCGATGCAAGATGACCCAAACTTAAATCCAGCTCAATTTTGGGTGATGGATGGTCAAAGTCTTTGGCAGGAGAGGGCTGGTAAGCGCAATATTTCTTGCGCCTCTTGCCATGGCGAGTCAAAGGCTGCAATGCGTGGGGTTGCAGTCCAATTTCCTAAGATGGTTCAAGGAAAACTCCAAACACTTGAGGGCCAAATCAATCAGTGTCGGGTTACAAGGCAACATGCCCCTCGATTGGCATATGAGAGTAAAGAGTTATTAGCATTAACTGTCTTCGTGGCAACCCAATCAAAGGGCATGCCAATTGCCATTGAAGAAACGCCCACAAATAAAGTCTCTTTGCAAAAAGGTCGCCAGTGGTTTGATACCAGAATGGGTCAACTCAACCTGTCTTGTGCACAGTGCCATGAGGATCGGGCTGGATTGAAGTTGGGTGGGAGCGCCATACCGCAGGGTCACCCTACGGCATATCCTATTTATCGCCTTGAATGGCAAAACCTAGGTTCCTTACAACGCAGATTACGCAACTGTATGAGCGGAGTTAGGGCGCAACAGTTTGAGTACGGCTCTCCAGAGATGGCGCAGCTAGAGTTGTTTCTGATGTGGCGCGCTAGAGGCATGCCCCTGGAAACTCCAGGGGTCCGGCCTTAATCCTCTTAGTCTGAGAAAACGACAGAAGTCGTACCATTAATCAAGACGCGATCGTACAAGTAGTAGCGTAGGGCACGAGATAAAACAGTGCGCTCTAAGTCACGACCTTTACGAACTAAATCTTCCGGTGTATCGCCATGGGTGACGCGGGTGACGTCTTGTTCAATGATTGGACCCTCATCTAAATCGCTCGTGACAAAGTGCGCGGTCGCGCCAATCAGTTTGATGCCACGTGCATGGGCCTGATGATATGGTTTGGCACCCTTAAAGCTGGGCAAGAAAGAGTGGTGTACGTTAATGCAGCGACCAGATAATTTGGTGGATAAATCGTCAGACAAAATCTGCATATAGCGTGCCAGGATCACCATATCTACTTTGGAGTCAGCAACGATCTCTAGTAGCTTGGCTTCTTGTGCTGGTTTAGTCTGTGGTGTCACTGGTAGGTGATAAAACGGAATGTCAGCAAAGTCGATGCTCGAGTAAACTTCGCGTGGATGATTAGAAACAATGCCACAGATCACCATTGGTAATTCACCAATGCGCCAGCGGTAGAGTAGATCGACTAGGCAATGATCTAATTTAGAGGCCATGATCAATACGCGCTTGAGATCTTTTACAGCACGAAGATCCCAATTGAGTTCAAAACGCTTGGCGATTTCTACAAAACCTTTTCTTAAAGTTTGTGCATCGACTGAGCAGCTAAAGCTAACGCGCATAAAGAAGCGCTTGGAATCTTTGTCATCAAACTGTTGTGCTTCCTCAATATCACCGCCGGCTTGATAGATATAAGTGGATACAGCGGCAACAATCCCTGGGCGATTGGGGCAAGTCAGGGTGAGGTAATAGTTTTCTGGGTTCATGTCTTAAATTCAAAAGGATTGCGTGTAAATACTGATTTTAGACTGACGACAGATATCTTCAGTTAACCAGCTCCTTTGAAGTGGATTCTCTGGTAGCCAAAGCTTTTTCAGTAAATTGATGGTTGCCTAATGATAACATATTTGTTATCATGGAAGAATGGCATATTTAATCGAGTACTACAGCAAAGGAATTCAAGACGATATCTTAAATTTGCCAGTAACACTCCAAGCTCGCTATATTGGTTTGACTGATCGAATGATGGAGCATGGCCCACATTTGGGTCTGCCACATACCGATGCTTTTGGTGGCGGCTTATTTGAATTAAGGCTAAAGGGTGCCGAGGGAATTGCGAGAGTCTTTTTTTGTACGATGTTAGGTCAAAAAATTGTAATGCTTCATAGTTTTATTAAGAAGACTCAAAAGACGCCAGAAAAAGAACTGAAGATTGCCAAGCAACGCATGAAGGAAATAAAAAATGACAACAAAAACTAACAAAACATTGAACCATAAACAGATGGTCGCCAAGATGCTGAAGAACTCTGCCGTTAAGGCCGAGGTGGATAAGCTCAATCGTGAAGAGTTCGCGATTTTAGATGAAATTCTTGCTGCGAGGAAAGAGGCAGGCCTATCACAGGCTCAAATTGCTAAGCGTATGGGGACTCAAGCTCCTGCGATTGCAAGACTCGAAAGTGCGCTGGCCACAGGAAAGCACTCTCCAAGTCTGAATACCCTAAGAAAGTATGCGGCGGCCTTGGGTAAAAGAGTCGAACTTCATTTGGTGTAAAAAATATCCAAAGGGAGTATTCATAAAGGACCTCTATTTAATGGGTACATCAGTCTTATCAGCTGGCCCTATATAAACCTCACTCTTATCGTTAATCGTTGGAATGGGAATATCTTCGCAGATGGGTTTTGGGCCGATAACATTGATAAAGCTACATTCCTTCTTAGTTGCTGCCGACGCTGCGTGCTCCAAAGGGGATTTGCCTGTCGTGGCTGTTGAAACAATGCTGGTCGCTGTCATAGGGTTGGCAACTGCAACTGTGGTGGCGGTAGTGCCAACAGAACTTGCTGCTGCGGTACCTGAGGCGCCTAGTGCTGCAAGTGGTGCAGCACAGCTAGATAAAAGCAGTGGACAAAAAATAAGAGGCCAAACCCAAAGGCTTGACCTCTTAAAGAGTGGGGCGAACTTATTTAGCTTTGCAAGCAAGGTTAAATACTCCAGCAGTCCAGGAGCCACTAACTACGGGTTCGAATGGGGCATCAGGAGATTTGTTATCTGTCACCACTTTACCGCTGCCCTTGTTTCCAGAAAATTCTTTAAATTCAATTGGACGGTAAGTTGCATTGGAGCAGTTGTATTCGTTAAGACCAATCAGGGAATTCACCACCTGTTTTGATGTTGGGTTAACTCCTGGTTTTTTTAAATCCAACATCGAAAGAATCTGGGCTTTATCCCCATCTTTTCTTAGGGTGGCCGTATCAACCAAAACACTCATAGCATCATTGGAGCCGAGTTCTGTCCAAGCTGCCAACGCATTCGTTGCTGGAAGAGCCATCAGGCCGACTGTGATTGTGATCAGGGCGGAGAGTTTTTTCATTGGTACTGTATTCCTATTGGTATCTATAGCTAATGTACTAGTAAATCATTCTAAACGGCTTGAGCCTATTTTTGTTTGGTAGTGAGCTCGAGTTGACGATTGATATTTTCGGGCTTCATTTGTAGTGGCAAGTACTCGTTTTTTGCCCATAAAGGCAGCATGTTTCGGTAGAGCTTGCTCTGGACCCAACCAGATTGACCAGACTGATAGATGAAGACGGATTTTTCGAGGTCGGATAGGTCGTAAACCGTGCGCAGGCTTGGTGCTTGTTTTGTTTCAAAAGGATTGCCCGCCTGGAGTAATTCAAGCCTTCCTACATTAACAGTGAAGCTATCCCCTGGGAAAGGAGCCTCTAAATTGAAGAAGCTCCCTAGCAGGGGTACCTTACTCAACGGGCGATGTTCTGAAATAGCCACATGCCCTTTGCCCCAAGACCATTTGCTTGGCTCGTTGCCATAGCGCGAGCTTAATTCGTCAAGAGCTTTTGCATAAGCTTCATTTGAAGATTCTGCACAAGTTTCTACTTTTGCTGTTTCGGGGTTATCGCACCAAGGACTATTGGGGTTGGCCAATTGCAAAATCAGTGGAGACCTAAAATTTCTAGCACCATAGTTTTCGGTAAATAAATAGCTCAGACGTGAGAAAAGATTGCGCGTCAGTTGATCAGCCCAGGCATTGAAGATGAGTGCAGCCGCACTATCAACGCGCATGTCGCCATCAAAATCTTTGCTAACTTCTAAAGCCTGTGGACCGAGCTTGTGATTGGGTATGCTTGCCTTAAAAAGTTCTAGTAAGGGCTTCGCTCCAAGCGATAAGGTATCGCCTTGCATAGTTTTCATGGAGTTGAAATCATGCTCACTCTTTGTCTGTATGAGATCCACAATGCGGTCGTAGCGGGTTGGCAGGTCCCAGTCAGCTGTGAGTGGATTGGGGTCATTACTGGCGATGATGGGTTGGTTTGCTGTTGCTATCCAACCCTGCTCAGGATTATTACTCGCTGGCAGTTGTTCAAAAGGCACGTATCCCGTCCAGTCATATTGCTTCTCCCAGCCTAGAGCCGGGGCGACGCCATACAGACCTTGATGCAGAATTCTCTTAGGTGCCATACCAGCAGCTTGGTATGAGATGTTGCCTTCTATATCAGCCATCACTACGTTTTGCATTGGTGCATAGTTTTTACGCAGCGCCTTTTTGAAACTATCTAGATCCTCTGCGCGATTCATTTCTAATAGGCCTGCTACTGATTGATTTTCAATATCAAGAGCGGTCCAGCGTAATGCTAGTGCAAATTTTTCAGTATTAATCGCGCGTTTTGCACGTGAGTAGGCATCTGATATTACTGGACCATGCCTCGTCTCTTTTACCAAGAAGCGCAATGGTGCAGCATCTTTGATGTCGATGATTTCTTGGCGAACTTTAAAGGGTAGCGGGCCATCCGGTCCGCGATACATGCCCGGAGATTTGCTGTCTAGTTGCTCGATATATAAATCTTGTACATCAGGATTGGTGTTGGTGAAGGACCAGGCGTATTTATCTGTTCTACCTAAAACAACTGCTGGTATTCCAGGGAGTGTTCCCCCAATGATATTTATTCCGGGCGCTTCTAGGTGAGCAAAATACCATACGGCTGGGGCAGATAGACCCAGGTGAGGATCATTTGCCAGTAAAGGTTTCCCGCTGACGGTACGCTTACCGCCGAGCGCCCAATTGTTTGAGCCAATACCATCTTTACCGCCTGGAAGGTCATTGGTGGAAAGTTCAGATAGCTCATTAGTTGGCAGCTTATTTGATTTGCTTTCGCCTGCAGACGGTGCCGTATTAAATACTTTGTTATCCCGATACATTTTTGCAAAGTCCATCCGCGTTACTGGATCGCCAGCAACAAATGGCGGTAGCACTTGCCAAACTTGTTCGGTTGTTAAGAATTGGGATAACTCTAAGCGTTGCAATTCTTTTTGCCAGTTACCACCCAAATCTAAGGCCATCATCAACATCCAAGCTACGCTGTCTGATGGTGACCAGTAGCCAGGTTTGGAGCCGGTGAGGAAGTATTCAACAGGTAGCGCCCAACCCAAGTGTTGATTACCGGCATTCACGCCATCTGCATAAGATTGCAGCAAGCGTTTGGCAGCAATGGGATAGTGATCAAACTGATTTTCAGCGGCATGTTTAATGCCAAGTGTGCGCATAAAGCGATCAATCGCAACTGTTTCCGAACCGAGGATTTCTGAAAGTCGTCCACTGGCTAGACGACGATTGACTTCCATCTGCCAAGAACGTTCACTAGCGTGTAAATAACCTAGAGCGAAGAGGGCGTCAGTAGAGCTCTTGGCTTTAATGTGGGGGATGCCACTCTCATCAAAAGTGATCACCACGGCATCACCAAGACTTTGAATGGTTTGCTTGCCGGAGAGCGTAGTCTTTGCAGAGAATAGATAGATTAAGCAGATGATGCCAATGACCAGCAAAAGACCGCCGCCAATCCAGAGGATGCCCCATATCACTGGGCGCAGCCCTTGGATTTTGCTTATAAACTTCATGGGAATATTTTAGCCGTTTTGGACATTTCCCTCTTGGCGCCCCAATGGACCGAGTTCCAGGGCAATCATGCCCTCACATGTTAAAATTTCGCTTGTCTTGATTTATATAGCGCGGCAGTTACTGTTAGTGCGAGCCCGAGTGGTGAAATCGGTAGACACAGCAGATTTAAAATCTGCCGACTCAAAAAAGTCGTGCCGGTTCGATTCCGGCCTCGGGCACCAAGTTTTAATGATATTTACACATCCATTCCACTCATCGCGCCGGTTAATGTCCTTTGTGGGCTTAGCCATTTTCTCGGCTGCTATCAGCGCTGAAACACTTTCTTTCAATTGCATTCGGGTTGAAAGAGACATGACTGAAGAGTATGTCTTAAAAGTAGCCTCGCCAACAGAGGGCTCTAAAAGCACAAAAGGCAAAGTATATTTTGATGAACGTGATTTAGATCAGGCGAGTAGTGGAGGCCTTCAAGAAATTAAAAATATCTCGATCACCAAAGATAAAATTTCATTTTTGACAGACACATCTTTCCCGCCTGAAGAATTCGATGGTGTGCGCTATGGCGTTGGGACTGTAGTGTCAGTAACCACGATTAATCGAGTAACGGGTGAACTGAAAAAGATTGAAACGATTAAAGGTGGCATTTTGGCTTCGACCATGGGTGAGGGCACGAAGTCTTATACCGAGAAGTGCTCGGCGATCAAGGGCAATTAGACCGCCCCCAATTTAGTCAGGCTCGGTGACAAACCCTAACTTAGTAAGACCAGCACGGCGTGATGCTGCAAGCACTTGCGCGACATATTCATACTTCACAGACTTGTCGGCACGTAAATTAATTTCAGGCTGAGGATCTTTCTCCGCTGCTTTTTGAGCATAGCCATCAAAAGTCTTTAAGTCGATCGCCGAGCTATTCCAAAAGATTTGACCTTTGGCATCAATTGAGAGCTGCACTGATTCAGGTTTAACTTCATTGCGCACGCTATTGGCTTTAGGTAATTCCACCTTCACTGCTTGCTGGATCACCGGCAAAGTAATCATAAAGATAATCAGCAAGACCAACATGACATCCACCATGGGTGTCATGTTGATTTCGGCCATAATGCCGTCGTCGCTCTGGTCGTCTTGAATATGAAAAGACATGCTTATTCTCCGGAATCTACGCGAGCACCAGTCACAAAATACGCTAAGAGATCATTGCCAAAGCGATTGAGATCGGCTACAAACAATTTATTAGCGCGATTGATGGCGTTAAAACCAAGCACTGCTGGAATAGCCACGGCCAAACCTAAGGCAGTCATGATTAAGGCCTCTCCAATTGGGCCGGCCACTTGGTCAAGCTGTGCGCTGCCAGAGCTACTGATAGAAATCAAAGCATGGTAGATGCCCCAAACTGTCCCAAACAAACCAATAAATGGAGCGGTAGCGCCAGTTGATCCGAGGAAGGTCAACCCTTTTTGTAATTTGGCGGCGACCCCATCAATGCTGTACTTGAGACTTCTGGCCATCCACTCTGAGTAGTTCAATGTTTGCAGAAGCTCGCGATGATTGGTGGATTGGCTTTGGTGATGCGCAGATGCATCCAAGGCTGATTTTGCAATGTGATAGTAAGGATTCGTTCCATGATTTGTCAGGGAGTAGAGGCCTTGATCAAATGAAGTAGCGCGCCAAAACTTGTCTAGTTCTGGGCTAAGCTTACGGAGATTGCGCAGATCCCAAAAACGGGAAAGCAAAATCACCCAGGTGACGATTGAGCAGAGTAAGAGCGCCAGCGCTACAAAGCGGGTGATTGAATCCCCCTCGAGCCACAAATTTGCTAAGCCAAATGGTGTATTCATATTATTGGGTCTTTAGATTAAATTTAATTAACAGGTTGGTTGAAATTCGAGCGGGCGAACCGTTCACTAAAAATGGCTTGAAGCGATAACGTCTGCCAATGTCGGAGGCAGCGCGATCTAGTCGCGGGAATGTGCTCGATTTTAATAAAGCAATATCCTCAACGTTGCCACCTTCATCAATAATCAATCGCACTACTACTTCACCTTGCTCGCCTGATCTCTTGGAGAATGAGGGGTAATAGGCATCGGCATCCGGTTGATATACGACGACCAGTTTACCAATATCGGTCTGAATGGGTGTGCCGCTAGCTCCCCCATTGGTGGCAGGGGCAACAGCAGCATTTGGGGTGGGCGCATCAGATTTGCTGGGCTGCTGACTGGGCGGTGTTGCGGCTTGTTGTTGAGACTGCGGGGGTATTGGTGCTTGAGTGGATTTCTCGTTGACGGTCTTCTTTTTCTCTTCTTGCTTTGGCTTGGGTGGTGGTGGCGCTGGAGGCTGAGCTGGTTTTGCTGCTTCAGGGCTCACTAGATTGGCCATCACGCGGGAATCGTCTAGATTGTCAGGGGTGTTAGGCTGCATGCTCTTATGAAAGCCAATAAAAAAGATGGCATGCATTAGCAGAACAATGCCAATGATGGTACGTTCGGTTTTATCAAACGGAAGGTAGTGATCTAGACGAGATACAAAAGTGTTCACTGGAGATCACCTAGATATTTAGCTGATATAGCATGTGCACTTAAATCGCTAGACATCAGTTCTTGAGCCATGCGCAAGAGTGTAACTTCATCTTTGCTGCTCATGAAGAGCACGGAGCCACAAGTATCTTCAGAATGTGCAGTCTCCTTGTCCTCTAACTGGCGCTTGAGTTGTCGTACTACTGCCTCGCTCGTATCAATTAAGGTAATACTGTCACCTAGTAACTTTCGTATCGCTTTGCGAAGAAAAGGGTAGTGAGTGCAACCCAAAACTAAGGTGTCGGCACCCGCATCCTGAATCGGCTCTAAATGCTTGGCCAATAACTCTAGCGTTTCTTCACCGTCTGCTTCTCCTGATTCAATTAATGGCACTAAGCCAGCACCCGCTTGCTTGATAAATTGGCAGTTGGCAGGAAGCGTTGCTAGTAGGGCATTGAACTTATCACTATTGAGTGTGGCTTCGGTGGCGAGTACACCCACAATCCCGTTCTGCGTTTGCATTGCTGCTGGCTTGATCCCTGGCTCAACGCCAATAATTGGAATATTCAATTTCTGGCGAATGTCTTTAATCGCTTCTGCCGTGGCAGTGTTGCAAGCCACCACAATCGCGTCGCAACCTTCTTCGGCAAGGTATTGGCACAAAGCAAGACTGCGAGCGGCAATCCATTCGCTCGACTTTTCACCATAGGGGGCATTTGCAGAGTCCGCAAGATAGATGTAATCGTGCTGGGGAAGTTGGTCTAGGGCCTCATCCAAGATGGATAAGCCCCCAACGCCAGAATCAAAAACCCCGATCAGTGCCAAGTAGTCAGCTGCGCTTAAACAATCTTGACCGGAATATTTCCGATCTTAGCTTGCCATTCTTTAGGGCCGGTCTCATGCATTGAGATGCCTTCAGAGTTCACTGCTACTGTGACTGGCATGTCTTTGACATCAAACTCATAAATCGCTTCCATGCCTAAGTCAGCAAAGCCAACCACTTTAGAAGTTTGGATCGCTTTAGAGACCAAGTAAGCAGCGCCACCAACAGCCATTAAGTAAGCAGACTTATGTTTCTTAATTGCTTCAATCGCAACGGGACCACGCTCTGCTTTACCAATCATGGAAATCAAACCCGTTTTTGCCAACATCATCTCAGTAAACTTATCCATCCGAGTAGAAGTAGTTGGACCTGCTGGACCAACAACTTCATTACGCACTGGATCGACTGGACCGACGTAATAGATCACACGATTCTTAAAGCTCACCGGTAACTCTTCACCTTTAGCGAGCATGTCCTGAATGCGCTTATGAGCAGCATCACGACCAGTCAGAATTTTGCCGTTGAGCAACAGTGTTTCGCCTGGTTTCCAGCTCGCGACTTCTGCGGCAGTCAAGGTATCCAAATTGATCCGCTTGGATTTTTTGGTGTCTGGGGTCCAAGTGACATCTGGCCAGTCAGCTAGGGAAGGGATTTCTAATTTGGCTGGACCATCGCCGTGCAAATGGAAGTGGATGTGGCGAGTTGCAGCGCAGTTCGGGATCATTGCGACAGGGAGCGAGGCTGCATGGGTTGGGTAATCCAAAATCTTGACGTCCAGGACAGTGGCTAAGCCACCAAGGCCTTGGGCACCAATCCCCAATTGATTCACCTTTTCATAGAGCTCAAGGCGCAATTCTTCCACTTTGTTTTTTGGTCCACGAGCAATGAGTTCCTGAATATCTACAGGACCCATTAAAGACTCTTTAGCCATCAACATGGCTTTTTCAGGAGTACCACCGATACCAATCCCGAGGATGCCGGGTGGACACCAGCCTGCACCCATGGTGGGAACAGTTTTGAGAACCCAGTCGACGATGGAGTCAGAAGGGTTGAGCATGACCATCTTGGCCTTGTTCTCTGAACCACCACCTTTGGCGGCGCAGATCACTTCAACATCATCACCAGGGACGATTTCATAATGAATGACAGCAGGAGTGTTATCACCAGTATTTTTACGTTTACCTGCTGGATCAGTCAACACGGAAGCGCGGAGCATATTTTCTGGGTTGAGATAAGCACGGCGCACGCCTTCATTGACCATCTCGCTCACGCTCATCGTGGCATCCGACCATTGCACGTTCATGCCAATTTTGAGGAAAACGACTGCAATACCAGTGTCTTGGCAAAGAGGGCGATGTCCCTCGGCACACATGCGGCTATTGGTCAGAATTTGGGCGATCGAATCCTTGGCGGCTACGCCTTGTTCTAGCTCATAAGCCTTGCCCATCGCATCAATAAAATCCTTGGGATGGTAGTAGGAGATGAACTGGAAGGCATCCGCTACGCTTTGAATCAGGTCATTTTGTTTAATGTTTGTCATGTTTTTGGACTTAATTAGTAAAGGTTTGCCCTATTTTAAGGGTTTGCCATAGAGCAAATCCCCCGTGTTTTCACTTATCTTATTAGCTCTTGAGGGTGTAACCCCGTCATTCTGTGTTCATTATGCAGAAAATGAGTGGCTGATTATTAAAAAGAGGGCTGTAAAGCATGGAACCATTAAAGCAAGAAAACCGCGTATTTAACCCACCCGCAGACTTTGTTAAGGGTGCCGCTATTCCTGGAATGGAAGCCTATAACAAGCTTTGCGCAGAAGCCGAAAAGGACTATGAGGGTTTTTGGGGGCGCCTTGCTAGAGAGAATATCTATTGGAAGAAGCCTTTCACTAAGGTTCTTGATGAATCTAAGGCGCCTTTCTATAAGTGGTTTGAAGATGGTTTAACCAATGCTTCATACAACTGCTTAGACCGCCAAATTGAAAATGGCTTGGGTGATAAGGTCGCTATCATTTTTGAAGCTGACGACGGTCAGGTGACCAACGTTACTTACAAAGACATGCTTGATCGTGTTTGCAAAATGGCAAATGCATTGCGCAAGATGGGCATCAAGTCTGGTGACCGCGTCATTATTTACATGTCAATGTCCGTTGAAGGTATTGTTGCCATGCAAGCTTGTGCTCGTATTGGTGCAACACACTCAGTAGTATTCGGTGGCTTCTCTGCTAAATCATTACAAGAGAGAATTGTTGACGTTGGCGCAGTAGCGGTGATTACTGCTGATGAACAAATGCGCGGTGGCAAAGCACTACCACTGAAAGTAATTGTTGATGAGGCGCTTGCTTTAGGTGAATGTGAAAAAATCAAAAATGTCGTTGTGTACAAGCGTACCGGCGGCAATATTCCCATGACTGCTGGTCGCGATTCTTGGATGCACGATGTTGTTGCTAATGAATCTTCCACTTGCGAGCCGGAGTGGGTGAGTGCAGAACATCCACTCTTTGTTCTCTATACCTCAGGTTCTACAGGCAAGCCAAAGGGTGTTCAGCACTCTACCGGCGGTTACCTGTTGTGGGCTATTTTGACCATGAAGTGGACATTTGACATTAAGCCAAACGATGTGTTTTGGTGTACTGCCGATATTGGTTGGGTCACTGGACATTCCTATATTACTTATGGCCCGCTCGCAGTGGGCGCGACTGAGATTGTGTTTGAAGGCGTACCTACCTATCCAAATGCAGGCCGTTTCTGGGACATGATCCAAAAACACAAAGCAACGATTTTCTATACAGCACCCACAGCGATTCGTTCCTTGATCAAAGCATCAAGTAATGATCAAGCTATTCATCCTAAGAGCTACGACTTATCTTCTTTGCGTCTCTTGGGTTCAGTAGGCGAGCCAATTAATCCTGAAGCTTGGATGTGGTACTACGAAAACGTAGGCGGTTCACGTTGCCCAATTGCAGATACATTCTGGCAAACCGAAACTGGCGGCCATATGATTTCTCCATTGCCGGGTGCAACACCAATGATTCCTGGTTCATGCACCTTGCCATTGCCAGGCATCATGGCGGCGATTGTGGATGAAGTTGGCCATGATGTACCAAATGGTCAAGGTGGTATCTTGGTAGTGAAGCGTCCATGGCCTTCGATGATTCGTAATATTTGGAACGATAGCGATCGTTTTGTGAAGTCTTATTTCCCAGAAGAATTGGGCGGCACCTTGTATCTTGCTGGTGATGGCGCGATTCGTAATAAAGAGACTGGTTATTTCACCATCACTGGTCGTATCGACGACGTCTTGAACGTTTCCGGTCACCGTATGGGCACTATGGAAATCGAATCCTGCTTAGTGGCCAACCCATTGGTTGCTGAAGCTGCCGTAGTGGGTCGTCCAGACGATATGACGGGTGAAGCTATTTGCGTATTCGTAGTTCTTAAGGGTGGGCGCCCAACGGGCGATGAAGCCAAGAGGATTGCTACCGAGTTGCGCAACTGGGTTGGCAAAGAGATCGGCCCAATTGCCAAGCCAAAAGACGTTCGCTTTGGTGATAACTTGCCTAAAACGCGCTCTGGCAAGATCATGCGTCGCTTGTTGCGTGTGATCGCTAAAGGCGAAGAGGTTACTCAAGATACCTCTACTCTAGAAAATCCAGCGATTTTGGATCAACTCAAAGAGGCGCTCTAAGCAAATCCACTTACACCCTTTTGTTAACCGTATAATCGATGGTTTCCGGAAGGGTGGATGAGCGGTTTAAGTCATACGCCTGGAAAGCGTACGTAGGTTAATAGCCTACCGCGGGTTCGAATCCCGCCCCTTCCGCCAAAGTCAATAAGTATTACAAGGCTTTGTGGCAATTTGACAGTATATAATAATATTTCCCGATCGGGAATATATGCCTATAAATTAAGCAATTAATCAATAAATTTCCCGATCAGGAAATTATGTTGAAAAAGTAGGCAAATTACAATAAAATTTCCCGATCAGGAAACATTTATGAGCGCACAAATTCAAAACTCTACAGATCTGGGCCGCTTGGTTCGCGAGACTCGCAAGCGCCTCAAGTTGACTCAGCCCCAATTGGCATTAGCCGCTAATGTGGGAGTAAGGTTCATTGTTGAGCTGGAGGCTGGTAAAGCTACTCTTAGGCTAGAAAATATTCTAAGAGTGCTCCAAGCCTTGGGTGGCGTATTGAGTGTGGAGGGAATGGATCCCTTCATTGGCAGTAAACAAGCAGGGGCGCGCTAAATGGTTCGAGAATTAAACGTCTGGTTTTTTGGTGAGTGCGTTGGTGTGCTAACTCAAGACGAAGGCTATCTATCTTTTCGATATTTGCCCCAATGGCTGGAATCAAAAAACGCTAAGCCTCTTTCCCAATCTTTGCCTTTAAGTGCCGAACCATTTGGTGACAAGATTGCAAAACCATTTTTTGCTGGCCTATTGCCGGAGGGCAATAAACGCGCGGAAATCGCGAACATCTTAAAGGTATCGAGTAAAAATGATTTCGCGTTGCTAGATGGTATTGGGGGTGAGTGTGCTGGGGCATTGATTTTGTTGGAACCCGGTCAAACACCTCCAGTAGAAGCGCACGCAAGTAAGTCTATAGAGTGGCTAGAAGAAGATCAGCTAATTGGAGTACTGGAGAGGCTACCTAAGAGACCGTTGCTTGCTGGAGAGTCTGGATTAAGACTTTCGCTTGCTGGAGCTCAAGAGAAGTTACCGGTAGTTGTTAGGGAAGTGCAGGGTAAGGATGGTCAAGGTAACCATTTTGAAATTGGCCTACCAAAGAACAATGTTCCTAGCTCGTTCATTCTAAAGCCTGAGATATCAGGCGTTGATGGCAGTGTCTATAACGAAGCATTTTGTCTTGCTTTGGCTAAGGAGTTAAAGCTAAGTGCTGCTGCCGCCAAGATTGGCCGCACAAAAGATAAAACGTATCTATTGGTTGAGCGTTATGACCGTTTTCTTGATAGCAATGGGCAACTAAAAAGATTGCACCAAGAGGATTTCTGTCAGGCCTTAGGTGTAGCGCCTGAGATTAAATACCAGAATGAAGGTGGGCCAACTATTGGTGACGGATTTGCATTGGTGCGTAGAGTAACTAACCCAAGCGCCCCCAATCTTTTGCGACTATTGGACTACATTATTTTTAATTTATTGGTAGGTAACAATGATGCTCACGCAAAGAACTTTTCATTGCTTTATAGTCAAAATGGAATTCAACTAGCACCACTCTATGATGTGTTGTCAACGGCGGTCTACCCTGATCTTAGCGATAGAATGGCAATGAAGATTGGTAGCAAGTATCGATTTGATGAATTGCATGCACGCCATTGGGGGCAGATGGCTGAAGTAGCCCAGTTAGGTGCGCCTCAATTAAAGAGAAGAGTGCTTGAGATTGCCGGTGTATTGCCAACACTTGCACAAAATCTGCATATTCAATTTAAAGCCAAGGGCTGGGATCACCCTATTCTTAATGAAATTACCTCATTGATTAAGGCGCGTTGCAAATTAACGATTGATCGCTTTTCTCTTGCCAAGTAATTTGAGTTAAAAGTGCTCAAAAGGGGTGGTAAATAAACCCTTGAGGAGCATAAAAAAGATAAAAGAAAGACGGATTAAATTTCTAAATAGTTCTATAACACATTATTTATAAAGAGCTTTATTTATAAATTTACTTTGTTATTGACATAAGATTTACTTTGTTTTTATCCCATACTTGCTGGAAAAATTATGCAGTCCAGTAGAGGGCTTATTTGGACTATGGGCATCCATTCCGTCAAGGGCACCCCAAAGGGGTGGCTTTTTATTTTCAGGGCACACTTCATTTTGCAAGCTAGGCTAGTATTTACTATGTTTAATGCGGCACTTTTGTTTTTACGTAACCAAGAGGAATCAATATGATTTTTGTATTCTGGCTAATGGACCGTCCTGGAACGGCCCAATTAAGAGATGAAGTGCGACCTATCCATCGTGAATATCTCGCCAAGTTATCTGATCGCATGGCTTTCTGCGGACCGCTTACTTCTGAAGATGGTCAAACCACTGTCGGAAGTTTATTGGCCATTGATTTTCCGAGCCGTGCTGCAGCTGAGGCTTGGATAGCAGCAGAGCCGTTCACGATGGCAGGGGTTTATGAAAAACCCATCATTCATGTTTTCCATAATAAGTGGCCGCAAAAGGTTGGGTTTCCTCCTGCTTGAATTTCAATAAATTAAGGGCTAGAAAATCTAGCCCTTAATTTAGTGTTGCAGAGAATATTTAAATTGGTTTAATTTCTAGCTTTCTGAACTTGATAGTGCCACCAGCAGATTGAAGGCCAATAAGACCTTCTGAGAATTTACTGTCTTCACCATCTGCTACCGTCACAACACCGTTCATCGTTACTTTGAAGTGGCTGCCATTAGCAACGATTTCCATCGTATTCCAGCGTCCGCCAGCCTTATGAATCGGATTCACTTTAGCGACATCGACGATGGCACCAGTTGAATATTCTTGTCCAGGGCGTGTATCCCAGATATTGACTTCATAAGCATTGCCGGCGGTGACAAGGTTCGGGTTTTGGCAGCGAATAAAAATACCGCTATTGGTATTTGACTCAGCCCAAAATTCAGCGCGAATAATAAAGTTCTTATATTTTGCGGAGCTGACTAAAAAGCCCATGGGCTTGTCGCTCACAATCATACCGTTGCCTATCTGCCAATTAGCATTGCCAATAATGTTCCAGCCAGAAAGGCTGACGCCGTCGATCAGGGGGGTAAAGCCATCTTGATTTTGAGCGCTAGCAGAATTGCCAACTAGCAAAACGCTTAGCAAAAAGCCTAGTGCGGCAAGTTTTTTGATAAATAACTTCATTGTTGTCTCCGGTTTTATTGATTTCTTGTTATTGAATGGGTAGTTATTTTTACTGGTAAACCCAAAGTTACACAAGTGGCTGTTTTCCCTCGAGTTCTCCCTAAATCAAGTAGACTTACGGGATGAATTCACCTAAATTGCGCTCACTTCTCTTGGTTTCCATTTTTTCCGCCTTGGCCTTATCTGGCTGTGGAAGTATCGAGTCAGCAGCGCAACAGGATTGCACCTCGATGGGTTGGAATATTGGCAGCCAAGGCTATAACGACTGCTATAAGGCCCGGCTTTATGAGCGCAAGCTTGACTACTCACTTCCGCCCGGCGACAAGCCATCCCCATCCCTGCTATAGATTAGGGTAAACCCTAGTTTTAATCCCTTGAGCGCCGTCAAGGACTTAGAGGTCGAAATAACCCAAAATCACACGATGATTTTGCAGGTCGCTATATATGGCTAAATGCTTAAGAATCAACAATTCAATCGGCGCGACTAGAAATTAGAGACTACAAAATATGAATCACCCAAAACCCTCAGGAGAAGTCAAAGCCGTTGCTGTAGCAACTGCAGATGACTTAAGGGAAACCATTCGTCGCAAAAGTAAGCTGAAGGGCCGTCAAGCAGATGACGTTTCTTTGTCCGAAGTGCGTCAGTTGATTGGGGAAGCACCACACCGCCGTGATTTATTGATCGAAAATTTACATAAATTGAATGATGAATATCGTGCTTTGCATGATCGTCATTTAGTTGCTTTGGCAAAAGAAATGAATTTGCCTATGGCTGAAGTTTATGAAGTTGCTACCTTCTACCATCACTTTGAAGTAGTGCGCGGTAATGATCCAGTAGCTGATATCACTGTGCGCGTATGCGATGGCTTGTCCTGCGAATTGGCTGGCGCAAAAAATCTCTTGGAAAAATTACCTGCGATCTTGGGTAATCCCAATGTCAAGGTAATTGCAGCCCCTTGCGTAGGTCGTTGCGAACAGGCACCAGTAGCGGTAGTGCATCAGTATCCCGTCCTATTTGCTACAACAGATAAAGTCGCTGCAGCAGTCAATAACAAGATGACCACTCAGCCATTGGCAAAAGATGATGCGAGTTTTGATCCTGCGGCATTAGCTGAGAAGGGTATTTCTCCTCAAGGCGAAAACCAAGCAGTTTCACCAAGCTATGTTGGTTACGAAGCCTATCGCGCTAAAGGCGGTTATGCCTTAGCAACAGACATTGCCCAAGGTAAGCTTGATGGCGAAAGCATCATTAAGGCTATGGAAAATTCTGGCTTGCGCGGTTTAGGCGGAGCTGGTTTCCCAGCAGGGCGCAAGTGGCGCATTGTTAAAGATCAAATCGCCCCTAAGCTGATGGCGGTCAATATTGACGAAGGCGAGCCGGGAACGTTTAAAGACCGCACGTATTTAGAGCGTGATCCTCATCGCTTCTTGGAAGGTTTGCTGATTGCGGCGAACGTTGTTGGAATTGATGCTTGCTACATTTACTTGCGTGACGAATATCACGGTTGCCGTGAGTTGCTTGAAAAAGAATTAGCCAAGCTCAAAGCCAACCCGCCATTCAAATTACCTTCGATTGAATTACGTCGTGGCGCCGGTGCTTATATCTGCGGTGAAGAATCCGCCATGATTGAGAGTATCGAAGGCAAACGTGGTGAGCCACGCATGCGTCCTCCCTACATTGCACAGGTTGGCCTGTTCGGACGCCCAACACTTGAGCATAACTTTGAAACTTTGTATTGGGTGCGCGATATTGTGCAGCGCGGACCAGAGTGGTTTAGCTCTTATGGTCGTCATGATCGCAAAGGCTTGCGTAGCTATAGCGTCAGTGGTCGTGTGAAGAACCCTGGTGTGAAATTAGCTCCAGCAGGTATTACTATTCAAGAACTCATTGATGAATATTGTGGCGGCATGCAAGACGGTCACCAGTTCTACGGCTATTTACCGGGTGGTGCATCGGGCGGCATCTTGCCAGCTACGATGAATGACATTCCTTTGGACTTTGATACCTTACAGCCTTATGGTTGCTTCATTGGCTCTGCTGCAGTGATGGTGTTTAGTGATCAAGACAAAGCTAGAGATATGGCATTAAATGTCATGCATTTCTTTGAACATGAAAGCTGCGGTCAGTGCACACCGTGCCGCGTTGGCACGGGTAAGGCTGCTAAGTTGATGCAAGCTAAATCCTGGGATCAAGAAACCTTAGAAGATCTAGCGACGGTGATGGTCGATGCTTCGATCTGCGGTCTAGGTCAAGCCGCACCCAATCCGATTCGTTGTATCCATAAATATTTCCCGCAAGAAGTTGCTTGATAGAACTTAGGGAAAAATAAGATAAATATGAACGCACCAACCAATCCTAAAGAGCTCGAACTGCAAACAGTCGAGTTCAAGCTTGACGGCAAAACCATCGTTTCGTACGAAGGTGAAACTATTCTCAAGGCTGCCAAACGCCATGGTGTGGATATTCCGCATCTGTGCTTTAAAGACGGATATCGTCCCGATGGTAATTGCCGTGCATGCGTAGTTGAAATCAATGGTGAGCGCACCCTGGCACCTAGCTGCTGTCGTAGTGCTACACCTGGCATGGAAGTCAAAGCTAATAGCGAACGCGCTGTTAAGAGTCAAAAGCTAGTGTTAGAGATGTTGCTCTCCGATATGCCGGATGAGGGCTTCAAGTGGGTAGGCGATAGTAAGGAAGAAGAGCAACAGAATCAACATGGTGAGCTAAGCACTTGGGCTGCCCGTATGGACGTGACTGTTCGACCAGAGCTCAAAGCATTACGCCGCGAGAAGGTTGCTAGCGATATCTCCCATCCAGCGATGGCAGTGAACTTAGATGCCTGCATTCAATGTAATCGTTGTGTGCGTGCTTGTCGTGAAGAGCAGGTTAATGATGTGATCGGCTACGCCATGCGTGGCGGCCATAGTGAGATCGTATTTGATCTCAATGATCCAATGGGTGATAGCACCTGCGTTGCATGTGGTGAGTGCGTGCAAGCTTGCCCAACTGGCGCTTTGATGCCAAAAGGTTTGATCGGTTCACAAACCGTCGACCGTAAGGTGGATTCAGTTTGCCCATTCTGTGGCGTAGGCTGTCAAATTACCTATAACGTAAAAGATGAAAAGATTGTTAGCGTAGAGGGCCGTGATGGACCCGCTAATCACAACCGCCTTTGCGTTAAGGGCCGCTTTGGGATGGATTACATTCATAACCCACAGCGCTTAACAAAACCTTTGATTCGTAAGGCTGGTGTTCCCAAAGATGAGAATGCTATTCAGAATCCACAAGACTGGTCAAGCGTCTTCCGTGAAGCGACTTGGGAAGAGGCTTTGGAAGTTGCTGGTGGTGGACTTAAAAAACTCAAAGACAAGCATGGTTTAAAAGTATTGGCTGGCTTTGGTTCAGCCAAGGGTAGTAACGAAGAGGCCTATTTATTCCAAAAGTTGGTCCGCACTGGTTTTGGTAGTAACAACGTTGACCATTGCACGCGTCTTTGCCATGCATCTTCTGTCGCAGCATTACTTGAAGGCGTTGGCTCTGGCGCAGTAAGTAATCAAGTCAATGATGTTGAGCACTCCAGCATGATTTTCTTGATTGGCTCAAATCCAACTGCCAATCATCCAGTAGCGGCAACTTGGTTTAAAAATGCCGCTAAACGCGGCGCAAAAATTGTGCTGTGCGATCCTCGTAGCACTGAGATTAGTAAGCATGCTTGGCGCACCATGCAGTTCAAGCCTGATACTGATGTGGCAATGCTCAATGCCATGATCTATACGATTATTGAAGAAGGTTTGGTTGATCAAGACTTCATTGAAAATCGCGCTAATAACTTTGAAGCCCTTAAAGAAAATATTAAAGGCTATAGTCCTGAGGCAATGGCTCCTGTCTGCGGCATTCCAGCGGAAACTTTGCGTGAAGTTGCTCGTGAATTTGCTACCACTAAGTCGGCGATGGTGTTGTGGGGCATGGGCGTTAGCCAGCACGTGCACGGCACAGATAATGCACGTTGCTTAATTGCCTTAGTGAGTATTACCGGTCAAATTGGTAAGCCTGGTTCTGGCTTACATCCATTACGTGGTCAGAACAACGTACAGGGCGCCAGTGATGCAGGATTGATTCCGATGATGTTCCCGAACTATCAACGGGTTGATAATCCTGCAGCACATGCATGGTTTGAAAAATTCTGGGATACCCCATTAGATCAGAAACCTGGCTACACAGTAGTTGAGATCATGCATAAGATCACGGCACCCGATAGCGATCCCGATAAGATTCGTGGAATGTATGTCGAGGGTGAAAATCCTGCAATGAGCGATCCTGATTTGAATCATGCGCGTCATGCACTGGCTTCTTTAGAGCATCTTGTTGTGCAAGACATCTTCATGACAGAAACTGCGCTTCTAGCGGACGTCGTTTTACCAGCAAGCGCTTGGCCTGAGAAAGTTGGCACCGCCAGTAACACTGACCGTATGGTGCAGATGGGCAAGAAGGCGATCAATCCTCCTGGCGAAGCAAAGCCTGATCTATGGATCATTCAGCAGATCGCTAAACGGATGGGCTTGAACTGGAGCTATCAAGGTCCTGATGATGGGGTTGCAGAGGTCTATGACGAAATGCGTCAAGCCATGCATGCAGCGATCAATGGTATTACTTGGGAGCGTCTCGAAAAAGAATCTAGCGTGACCTATCCCTGTTTATCTGCTGAAGATCCTGGTCGCCCAATTGTCTTTAATGACAAATTTGATACCAAGGATGGCAAAGTCAAACTCGTGCCTGCTGACATCATTCCGGCTAATGAGCGTCCAGATGCAGATTACCCATTTGTATTGATTACAGGCCGTCAGCTAGAGCATTGGCATACTGGTAGTATGACGCGCCGTGCAACCGTCTTAGATGCAATCGAGCCAATGGCTACTGTCTCTATGAATGGTGAGGATATGACCCAGCTAGGCGTTTCTGCTGGCGATGTGATTACCGTTCAATCAAGACGTGGCGAGGTGGGGATTCATGTGCGTAGAGATGATGGCACTCCGCGTGGCGTAATCTTTATTCCGTTTGCTTACTATGAAGCTGCGGCAAACTTGATTACCAATGCTGCCTTAGATCCATTTGGCAAGATTCCAGAGTTCAAGTACTGCGCAGTCAAGCTCGCCAAAGGCGGTCATGCTGCCCCAGTAATGGGCTACGGCACTAATGATCCTAAGAGGCAGAAAGTAACATCTGTTTCGTAAAAGATAGCATCCCACCTAAACCCTGCCTTTAAGGTGGGGTTTTTATTTTAGGTTTGCCCATCTGCAAAATTGTAGATACAATGTAGATACATTTTAAGCAAAGGGGCATCTATGCAAACTATCATTAAAAAGTGGGGCAATAGTCCTGCATTGCGTTTAAATACTGCTGTCATGAAGTCTGCTCACTTGAATATTGATCAGCTTGTTTCGGTTAAGGTGCAGAGGGGTCGAATAGTGATTGAGCCAATCGTTCAGAGGGAATACCAGCTTGATGAATTACTTGCTGGAATAACTGCCAAAAATCTTCATCATGAAAATGATTTTGGTGGGCCCGTAGGCAAAGAATTGCTCTGATGGTTAAGACTTATATTCCAAACGCTGGGGATATTGTTTGGTTGGAGTTTGATCCTCAAGCTGGACACGAGCAAGCAGGGCGTCGCCCCGCCGTGGTTTTAACACCAGAAGCCTATAACAAAAAAACAAGTTTGATGATTTGCTGTCCCTTGACTACAAAAATCAAAGGCTATCCATTTGAGGTCTTGGTAGAAATTGATGGCGTTCAATCTGCGATTCTTTCTGATCAAGTCAAATCTCTGGATTGGAAGACTCGCAAGGCAAAATATAAGGGTGCAGTCAGCGCTTTTGCTCTTACCGAGGTGCGAAGTAAGGCCAAAGCGCTTCTTTCAATAACGTAAATATGTCGCAATTAATTCATTTGGTGAATTTAAGCTAGCATATGCAAATATTGCTTGGCAAGGAAAGCAATTTTCATGTTGTTGATGAGCAAATTAATTTCTGGGCAAGTTTGGGTAAGGCTTGCATAGACAATTCAGAATTGCCAACCAGCATTGTAGCTGACTGTTTGGCGTCCCTTAGCGGGGCTAAAAGTCAGGGATTTGCACCTTTTATTCCTCGAACGACTGCTTAATGGGGTGAAAAATACCAAGAATCCTATTGCCATTTAGAATTAACACTCCATGGCCAGTTCAAAACCCCAAACTTCAACAGTTAATCCCAAAGCAGAGTTACCCGTCCTGATTATTGGAGCAGGCCTAGCAGGCTTAACCGTCGCCCTACATATGGCCGAAACTCAGCCAGTCATTGTGATGGCCAAAAGAGCCCTTGGTGAGGGTGCCACAGCGTGGGCGCAAGGCGGCATTGTTGGGGTCGTTGATAAAGAGCATGACAGTATTGACGCTCACGTAGAGGACACCTTAAATGCGGGGGCTGGACTCGTAGTCGAGTTAACGGCTCGGTATATTGCGGAAGAAAGCTCTGATGCAATCCAATGGCTGGTCGATCAAGGCGTGCCATTTACCCCCGATGAGACTGGTCCAATGGGTTTGCACTTAACCCGTGAGGGTGGTCATAGCCAGCGTCGCATCGCGCATGCAGCTGATTCAACCGGTAAGGCTATCCATGAAGTGCTGCTCGATAAAGCGCGCGCGCATAAAAATATTCAACTACTTGAGCATTGGATTGCTCTAGATCTCATTACCAATCGTCATTTAGATGTTAAGACTGCGCGCACTAAGCCAAATCGTTGCTATGGCGTGTATGCACTGGATATTAAAAATAATCGCGTTGAAACCATTGAGGCGAAGTCTGTAGTTCTAGCTACTGGTGGTGTTGGTAAGGTGTATCGCTACACCAGTAATCCTGACACCGCTACTGGTGACGGTATTGCCATGGCTTGGCGAGCGGGTTGTCGCATTGGCAATATGGAATTTATTCAGTTTCATCCGACATGCCTGTATCACCCCAGCGATCGCACCTTCCTCATTACTGAGGCAATGCGCGGTGAGGGCGGTTTACTCAAGTTGCCTGATGGCACTCGTTTTATGCCAGAGCATGATGAGCGTAATGAATTAGCTCCACGCGATATTGTTGCTAGAGCCATTGACTTTGAGATGAAAAAGCATGGCCTCGACTATGTGCACCTAGACGCTACTCATCTAGGTGAAGCGTTTATTAAAGAACACTTTCCAATGATCTATGCGCGTTGCATGAGTTTGGGTCTAGATATCACTAAAGAGCCTATACCAGTTGTGCCAGCAGCGCATTACGCTTGTGGTGGTGTGGTCACCGATCTCAAAGGCCGCACCGATTTAGCGGGCCTCTATGCAGTGGGTGAGGCAACCTACACCGGTTTGCATGGCGCCAATCGTTTGGCCAGCAATTCCTTGTTAGAGTGCATCGTGATTGGTAAAGCTGCCGCTGCTGATATAGCAGAGCTTAAAACACCAATTCTGCCAAAACTTCCTCTATGGGATGAGAGTCAGGTAGAGGATGCTGATGAACAAGTGGTGATTGCCCATAACTGGGATGAGTTACGTTCTTTGATGTGGAACTATGTCGGTATTGTGAGAACCAACCGTCGATTAGAGCGGGCATTGCATCGCATCAAGCTATTAAGGTATGAGGTGCAAGAGTATTACGCTAACTTTAAAGTCACGCGAGATCTGATTGAGCTACGTAACTTACTAGAGTGTGCAGAGTTGATCGTACGTTCAGCTTTAATGCGCAGAGAAAGTAGGGGGCTGCACTATAGCCGTGACTACCCAGGCACTTGGGCGGTTTCTTATCCTACGATTTTGACCCCTCAGGCAGAAGGAACTTCTGAAGCCCCCGAGACCTAAATCGATTTACAGAGAGCCTTTTAGAACTGCCTCTTTTATATGTTTGCTTAAGCGGGTTTGCCATCCCTTACCACTTGCACGTAATTTTTCTAACACATCAGAATCTAATCTAAGGCTAAGCATTTCCTTTGCATTTTTAATTGGTGGGCGACCAACACCTCTTTTGATGAGGGTGTCACCAATATAGACGTGGGCATTTTTGAACCACTCTTCATCTGCTTCTGGTGCGTCATCTGGATCAACCCATTCTTCTTTCATATTTTTTGATTTCACGTTCATTTGCTCTCCTCATACTAATGATTCGTTTGATTGCACCCCTGTATGTCCAGACAATAAATACTGGTCGATCATCTAAATATCCAAAGGTTCTGATTCGTACTTCCCCATAATCTTTTCTGTAATCAATTTGATCCATATGAGACCCATCGAATACCTCATTTGCCCTGGCCATATTCAGTCCACGTGCCAATAAGGTAATTTCTCGCTTCACATCATCAAACTCAATCACGCATTCACCCAATTAATGTATATACAAAAATAATTAATGTCAATACAAAAATTGAGAAAGAGAAGGCTAGCCCAATAGATGAATGGGCTTTAGTCTAGAAATGAAAAACCCTACTGAATATCAGTAGGGTTTGAAGAGTTAGTCAGTCAAAGACTAACGAAGGGGGTTGTTACAAAATACGCATTGAGAAATCCACCGCATTGACATCCTTGGTGAGCTTACCAAGGGAGATGCGATCAACACCCGTAGCAGCAATTGCTCGCATTTGATCTAAGTTAATTCCGCCGGAAGCTTCTAGCAGAGCGCGGCCAGCAGTAAAGGTAACAGCCTCTTTCATTTGCTCGGTAGTGAAGTTATCAATCAAGATGCTTTTTGCACCTGCAGCTAGAGCTTCTTGTAGCTCCGCAAAGCTTTCTACTTCAATCTGAATATCCACCCCAGAATGTAATTCTGCTGCAGCTTTGAGTGCAGCAGCAATGCCACCGGCAGCAGCAATATGATTCTCCTTAATCAGAATGCCGTGCCATAAGGCAAGGCGTTGATTTTGGCCACCGCCAACTCGCACTGCATACTTTTGCGCCTGACGTAATCCAGGAATAGTTTTGCGCGTATCTAATACAGCGCAACCCTGAGGATTTGGGCTTGCCCCTGCAATCGCATCAACATGTTGGCGGGTAATGCTGGCAGTCCAAGATAAGGTTTGCAGAAAGTTAATACAAGGGCGTTCAGCAGAGAGTAGGGCTCTTGAATCAGCTGTAATGTCGCAGACTTTGGTATCGGGCGCCATCATATCGCCCTCCATGTAGTGCCAAGTGACGGTTGCATTCGGATCTAATTTCTTGAGCGTACCCTCGAACCAATCGACACCACAGAGTACCGCTGCTTGACGCACGGTCAATTGCGCATGTACTGACTTGCTAGGTACCAGCTTCGCCGTCCAGTCATTAATCCCAATATCTTCCATGAGCGCATCATGAATATTGCGCTGACGGGCTTGCTCTAAGGTTTCGTTGTGATCAAACATATTTTCTTATTATCTAAGCTGCACCAATATTCTTCACAAAGCCGTGCTGGGCTTTTGCTAGAAGTTCGGGATGGTTTGTTGTGAAGTCCAGCATACGCTCAATACAGCCCAGTGCCTTGATTCGAGTGGGTTCTTTGATGAAGATTTCACCAGAAGCGTTTTCTAGGCAAGCCAAGATCCCTTGTAAACCATTCATGGCCATCCAAGGACAGTGGGCGCAACTTTTGCAGGTCGCGCTATTGCCTGCAGTAGGAGCTTCAATCAGTTTCTTATTGGGGGCAAGTTGGCGCATGCGATGCAAGATGCCCTTGTCGGTGGCTACGATGTATTCAGTAGCAGAGCCTTCAACCACCGCTTTAATCATGGCAGAGGTAGAACCCACAACATCGGCAAGATCTACGACTGCTTGCGGTGATTCTGGGTGAACCAAAATCTTGGCTTTTGGATGGGCAGCCTTCAAAAGTTGTAACTCGACTGCTTTAAATTCATCATGAACAATGCAAGCGCCATTCCATAACAACATATCGGCACCAGTTTGCTCTTGGATATAGCGGCCCAAATGACGATCAGGTGCCCACAGAATTTTCTTACCCTCAAGCTTGAGTTGATGAACGATCGCTAATGCACATGAACTGGTGACCATCCAATCAGCTTGTGCTTTGACTGCTGCGCTGGTGTTGGCATAGACAACTACTACGCGATCAGGATGTAAAGATCTAAACGCAGCAAAGTCAGTAGCATCACAACCTAAATCTAAAGAGCAAGTCGCATCTAAATCTGGCATGAACACGTGCTTCTCGGGACTGAGAATCTTGGCGGACTCTCCCATGAAGCGTACGCCCGCAACAATCAGGTTCTTGGCAGGATGGTTTTTACCAAAGCGTGCCATTTCTAAAGAGTCAGCAACATAGCCACCAGTCTCCATTGCGAGATCCTGAATATCCCCATCGACATAGTAGTGGGCAATGAGCGCAGCATCTTTCTCGACCAATAATTGCTTAATGCGAGTAATCACAGAGGCTTTATCAGGGGCAGATAAGTGTGGTGGAGTCTTGGCCCAGGCTTGGGCAGTGCAGGTTGCCCCTTCAGCATTTTGCTGGGGGTAGTCAAAGGCAATAGATTGGGTGTTTTCTGGCATTTGGATAGAGCTCATAGCCAATTTTAGCTTAGTAAAAGAGGTTTAAAACCCGTGAAAGAGTCTATCAATAGCAGTCATCACAAGATGCTGCTCTCCTTTTAGACTTCCAACCTCCTTCTTCAGAATTTTGGTCGGAACCGCAGCCATCTTTGGTGTCTCTAAAGTCAATTCCGTACCCTTGATTGTGAAGCTTGGCATCAAGTCATTTGGCAGTTTTATATTTTTGTATAAGCTAGCTTTTCTAAGGGGGATAACTACCCGTGTATCCAATCCGCTTAATAAATCAGTTTGCACATCCAGTAGGAATGGGGTAGTTTTCGAGTGATCACCACTATTTTCATAAATACTAAATCTAGCCATTAGAAGCTTCTCCACTGGTCCAATGGCAAGCCTTCATCTTCAGTAATTTGGTTATAGGCGCTAATGAAATCAGCATTGTCCAGCTTCCAGCGCCGTTCTTTTTCTTGTTTCACTAGAGATTCTAAAAAGGCATCACACACCTTGGATATGTTGATACCCAACTTTTTTGCCTCTTCAAGTACCTCAGAAGTCAGGGTGAGATTGGTCGCCTTTTTAAGTGGTCGATCGCTAATGCGGGAGGAGTCATGAATGATCATGACTTCATTATATGGGTTATTTATGCGCAGTCAATATGCGCATAAATTATGGGGGTATTTAGAACGGCAGCTTTGCCCCTGGCTTCGCAGCCAAAAGCACAGCCTTGAATTCCGCCTGGATTCTCTTAATTGCCTCCTCACTATCTGCCTCAAAACGCATGACTACCACTGGAGTGGTATTGGATGGTCTAGCTAGGCCAAAGCCATCGGCGTACTCCACACGTACTCCATCAATCGTATTAATAGACTCAGAAGTGGGGAACTTGGCATTGGCTTTAATGGTTTCTAGCAATGCAAATGGTTCACCTTCAGCGCACGCGAGTTGTAATTCAGGGGTGCAAATTGCGTTAGGTAGATTGTTGAGAGTATCGCTCGGATTCTTTTCTTTGCTGAGGATTTCTAACAAGCGAGCACCAGTGTAGAGGCCATCATCAAATCCAAACCAACGGTCTTTGAAGAAGATATGACCACTCATCTCACCAGCGAGTGGAGCGCCAGTTTCTTTTAACTTAGCTTTGACTAAGGAATGACCGGTTTTCCACATCAGTGGCACGCCACCATGTTCTTTAACAAAGGTAGCCAGGTTACGGGTGCACTTCACATCATAAATAATCTGGCCGCCAGGATTTCTGGACAGAACATCTTTAGCAAAGAGCATCATCTGACGGTCCGGGAAAATCACTTGACCATCCTTAGTGACAACACCCAAACGATCGGCATCACCATCAAAGGCGAGACCTAATTCATTATCGGTAGTCTGTAGGTTCTGAATGAGATCTTGTAAGTTCTCAATATGGGCTGGGTCTGGATGGTGATTCGGAAAATGACCATCGACTTCACAGAACAACTCCTGGACTTCACAGCCTAAGGCTCTAAATAACTTACCGGCAAATGCACCACCAACACCATTCCCGCAATCGACTGCTATTTTCATCGGGCGATCGAGCTTGATATCGCCAACGATGTACTTGAGGTACATCGGAAAAATATCGAAAGTGCTGCGGGTTCCTTGGCCTACAGCAAATTTTTTGGCTTCGATGCGTTTGCGTAGATCTTGAATCTGCTCTCCATAAATAGCAGCAGTACCCAAGACCATCTTGAAGCCGTTGTAATTAGGCGGGTTATGGCTACCGGTAATCATGATCCCAGACTGAGGGGTCTTGCCATCAATCGTGTGGTTGGCAGCAAAGTAAACCATCGGTGTTGCCACCATCCCCAAATCAATGACGTTAATACCAGTGGAAAGCAATCCTTCAGTTAATGCTTCAATCAGGCTAGGGCCAGATAAGCGTCCGTCACGACCAATCACGATGTCGGTCTCACCCAGTTCACGCATTTCAGTGCCAAAAGCTTGGCCGATCAGTTTGGCGATTGAGGGATCTAAAGTCTCATCAATAATGCCGCGGATATCGTAAGCCTTAAAAATCGATGGAGACAATTGCATTACAAATCCTTCAGGAAAAATGCTTGGGGGTTTTATTAATTAATTCTTTGCGTTTAAGAAGTTGATTCTGGCAGCAGTTACCGCATCAATATTGTCGCTGGCGGCAATGTCAGCTTGGTTGCTGGCTAAGGCTTGTTCAATTGGTTTGGCTAGAACTTTGCCGTACTCAACGCCAGGCTGATCAAAACTATTAATATTCCAGAGCGCACCGAGAGTAGCGGCGCGATTTTCATAAAGGGCAAGAAGAGTGCCTAGGTAAAATGCATTGAGCTCTGGCAGGAGCAGGAGATTGCTCGGACGCTTGCCTGGGTAAACATTGTTAGGGTTGGCATCATCTTTCCCATTGGCTAGTGCTTGAGCTTGAGCCAAGCAGTTCGAAAGCAAGATGCGGTGATGTGCAACAGCCTCTGGCCGATCACTCATGGGTTCACGCACAGCAATGAAGTCAATGGGGATGATTTCTGTACCTTGATGCAGGAGTTGGAAGTAAGAATGCTGAGCATTACTGCCGGCGCTGCCAAAGACAATTGGAGAAGAGTGCTTTACCGGCTTACCATCCCGATCTACGCTCTTGCCGTTACTTTCCATATCGAGTTGTTGTAACCACCTAGGGAAGCCATCTAAGGCATCTGCATATGGAACGACAGCATAGGATGTGATCTTATTTTTCTCCTGCTGATAGAGCAGGGTCAAGGCCATGATGACAGGTAGATTTTCTTCTGGAGGTGCATTCTTAAAATGCAAGTCCATCGCATGTGCACCTGCTAAGAAGTCTTGGAAAGTTTTAAAGCCATATTGCAGAGCAATCGGCAGTCCTACCGCAGACCATACAGAGTAACGGCCACCAACCCAATCCCAGAAGGGGTAGATATTCTCTTCCTCAATGCCAAAATCTTTAGCCGCAGGAGTATTGGCCGTGACTGCAAAGAGTGAGCGGGCAATTTGTCCTTTTGTGCAGCCGCTATTCTGAAGCCAAGTTACAACAGCCTTGGCATTCATGATGGTCTCTATGGTGGTGAATGACTTAGAAACAATAATGACTCGGGTGCTATTGGGCTGCGCACGCGCCAAAATGCGTGCTAACTCAGCGGTATCAATGTTGGCTAAGAAGTGCATGCGCATGCCGCGATTCTCAATACCAGGGACATGAGCCAGTGCTTCAATGGCTAAGCGTGGACCAAAATCAGAGCCGCCAATACCAATATGAATCACATCAGTAACGCCAATCCATTTATTGCAGAGTGCATCAATCCGTTGCCATACTTCGGAGACGGCAGGCATCACATCTTGCCCATCTACTAAAACTGGTGACTTAGAGAGATTGCGTAATGCCGAATGTAGGGCGGGGCGATCTTCGCTTTGATTGACATGTTTACCAGCAAACATATCGGCAATGAATTCTTTTACCTTGGATTTACTCGCAGTAGCAAATAGCTCAGCCCATTCTGATGCATTGATATTTTGGTAGGCGGTATCGAGCACTACATCAACTGCCGTATGGGTGCTATTGGGCGAATAATCTGAGTTTTGCAAAGGTCTAGAAGACATTTCTAGATTTTATCAATAAGGGCTGACAAAACCTCTAAAACACTGAAAATGTTAGGATTTCAGTATATTCATACTAATAAATACTGGGTGAGACAAATAGATGGAGCAAGTTGACTGTGTCGTCGTAGGGGCTGGGGTAGTCGGGCTGGCCGTTGCACGAGAAATGGCCTTGCAAGGCCGTGAGACGATTCTGCTCGAGCGTGAGGCAGCTTTTGGCACCATTAGTAGCGCTCGCAATAGTGAAGTGATTCATGCTGGCATCTATTACCCCAAAGATTCTCTCAAGGCAAAGCTTTGCGTTCAAGGTAATCGACTCTTGTATGAGTACTGCCGCAGTCATCAAGTAGCTACTCAAGCCTACGGCAAGCTCATCGTAGCTGCCGATGAAACGCAAATCGATGACCTGCAAGCGATTCTCTATAAAGCTCAAAATAATGGCGTACCTGAGATCAAAATGATTTCCGGGGATGCCGCTAAAGCATTAGAGCCAAACCTGCAATGTTCAGCCGCCATGCTGTCTTCATCCACTGGCATTGTGGATAGTCACGGTTATATGCTGTCTTTATTGGGTGGCTTTGAAGATGCAGGCGGCATGGTTGCCTATCAATCCCCATTAATCAGTGCAAAGCCCATTGGCAATGATGCAGAGGGTGGTTTTGAGTTGGAAATTGGTGGCGCCGATGGGATGCAAATTCAGACAAAGTTACTCATTAATTGTGCAGGCATGAGTGCGCCAGCGCTTGCTCAAAAAATTGAAGGCTTGGCAAAGGAGCAAATTCCGAAGGCGTATTTTGCTAAGGGCAATTACTTTTCGCTCTCAGGCAAATCTCCATTTAGTCATTTGATTTATCCAATCCCTGAGCCCGGTGGCTTAGGGGTGCATCTCACTCTTGATATGGGTGGACAAGCTAAGTTTGGCCCCGATGTGGAATGGCTCGATATTGAGCAAGAAGATCAAATTGACTACACCGTTGACTCAAAACGAGGCGAGGACTTTTATGCTGCGGTTCGTCGCTATTGGCCCGGCCTAAAAGATGGCGCTTTGCAGCCTGATTATTCTGGTGTGAGGGCAAAAATTGTTCCCTCGAATGCGCCAGCAGGGGATTTTTATTTTGATGGCCCGCAGCAGCACTCTTTGCACGGCCTCTTTAATTTATATGGCTTTGAGTCCCCAGGCCTAACCTCCAGCTTAGCCATTGCTAAGCATTTAGAGATGTTAATTAAAGACTCGCTTTAAAGTTTTTAATGCAGAGCATCAAATGGGTTTAGTAGTGGAATTCTGAAGCGTTTAAAGTCTTTGGTGTTGCGAGTAACTACTGTCAGTTTTTTTTCAATGGCTGTTGCCGCAATCATGGCATCTTCTCTGACGGTATTTGATTGGGCATGCATCATTTTTGCCCATAAGATAAAGGTAGTGCCAGTCATTGGTAAAACATTATGAATGCTAGCAATACTTTGTAGCCATAATTCTAAAGACTCAGCTTTTTTCTTGTCTTGCTCGCGAGTTATCTCAATGCCCGCTTGAATCTCGCCTATCGAAACTGCTGAGATGTAGAGATCTTCTTCGGCAATATTTTTATACCACTCCAACACGGCTCCATGTGGCTTTGGTCTACGTAATTCAGAAATAATATTTGTATCAAGTAAGTACATGTAGGTGCTCACAGTTTGACTGGTTTGCGAGATACGCCTTGGCCGCGTTTTGGCACAACTAGCTCTCCTCTGGCTTCTTCTGATAGAAGAAGGGATTTAAGCGAGGGTTTGGCTAACTTTTTCAATGCATTCCACTCCTGAATGGTGATGAGAACCGCGGTTTCGTGACCGCGCTTCGTAACTACTTGAGGCCCTTGTTCTAAGCAAGCATTCAGTAGCTCACTAAATTTTGCTTTGGCATCCTGTACTGCCCAATGATTATTCATGTCTATTACTCCTGACTAGATATCTGACTAGTTTAGCAGAATAGAACGTGACTGTGACGCATTAAATCAACAGAACAAAACCGTGAAAGTCAGGAGAAATGCGTTTTTCTGAAAGTGCTTACTGATT
>Ga0364866_10174_pt1 | contig 47597 bp, 51 predicted proteins | sample ExccelAu500001D3_3_FD_206913 | JGI IMG/M metagenome (GOLD analysis project Ga0364866, IMG submission 206913) | Enriched cells from Trout Bog Lake Hypolimnion, Wisconsin, USA - BchlTB.Aug13.5000.01.D3 | ecosystem: Environmental > Aquatic > Freshwater > Lake > Hypolimnion/Profundal zone | place...
GCATTATCCCAGCAATTACCTTTGCGACTCATACTGCCAATACAGCCATATTTAGTTAACAAGTTTCGATGTTCATGACGGGCATATTGACTCCCTCGATCAGAATGAACAATGAGGCCTGCTCTTGGCTGGCGTTGATTGATAGCGCGTGCAGAGCAGTACACACCAGCTCTGCAGGCATCGTGGGTGCCATAGCCCAACCCACAATCTTACGCGAATATAAGTCTAAAACAGCCGCCAAATATAACCAACCACTACGAGTTCGAATGTAGGTAATATCAGAGACCCAAGCTTGATTTGCCGCCACAGGTTTAAAGTTTCGATTAAGCACACTACAAAAATAGGTAGCGAATGATTGCTATCAGTCGTATTAACAAATTTAGGCTTCCAGATTGGTTTTATGTTCATTTCCTTCATTAAACTACGAACTCGATAGCGACCAATACGTATCCCTTTATTATTCAGGTCAACGAGTAAACGACGACTGCCATAGCTTCGATCAGAGGCTTCAAAGTGACTTTTTAGCTGCACCTTTATAGGACAAAGTGGCTGCGGCTTTAGCTTCCTAAGTTGCGCAGCATAATAACCGGCACGACTAATAGCAAAGATCTCACAGCCTTGTTTAACGGTTATCGCCTTCTCTGCTTGCCACTTTTGAATCATTGCTTGATTCATCGAAGTTCTCGGGCAAAGAAGGCGGATGCTTATTTTTAATAAATCGTTATCTGATTTTAATTGACGATTTTCTAACTCTAGTTGCCTGATGCGTTGTTGTTCAACTGTTAGCGGCTTACCAATCCCACTATTGCCAAGCTGCTCAGCTTCCACCTGTTTTATCCAGCGACGTACCGCAGTTTCGCCAATACTCATGTCAGTACAAACTTGGCCAACACTTAAACCTTGCTCTTTAATAAGTTTAACGACTTCTAATTTAAACGTGGTATCAAATACTCGACGTTCTTTATTCATGATGATTTTCCCATTTTGTTTGATTAAGTATATCAACCTATCTGGGTGTCTGTTTTTATTAGACCACTACACCAATAACAGGCACCATCTCGTTTTTCATTGCTCAATAACGAGAACACACTGGCCAAGACATCTAGGTCGCGTTGGATAGTCCGATAGGTCGGTACGTCAACCTGATCTTCTGCCAGTTTTGTCATTATCTCCGCTATTTTGATGCTACGAGGCGCGCGAGGAATCAGTTGCAGTATTTTCCATTGCCTGAGTATCGAATCGGCCATATCGGTAATTACCTGTGTTGGTGTTTGTGTGGTGGTGCCATTATAAGGTATTGAGTAGACGCGTTCTGTCTACCTTTAGGAGTGTGCGCGACATAGTTGAGCATAATATTGTTAAAAATTCCACTAATGTCATTAAGTTAGTGGCGTTCGGTATGCAGTCCGTAGTCCTTAGCCTCGATGCAGCAACGCGGAATCGAGGATTTACTGTACTCCAGCTTCCTCGATGACACTGTGTTTCATCCAGGCTACTTGCTGCGACTCATTTATGTATAATAGCCCCCAAAATCAAGGATGATAATTAAACAATGACACGATATAAGGCTATGGCAAAAACATGAGCGCACGCGGTAATCGATATAACAACAATACTAAGCCGAAAAAAAGGTCGCCACTACATATAATAAGAAACTTGTTTCTTCTGATGATAGTTGGCGGGGCGTTTATGCTGTTTAGTTATCTGGGTTATCTAGATTTTAATGTACGTAAACAGTTTGAAGGTAAGCGCTGGGCGGTTCCTGCTCGGGTTTATGCTAGCCCTGTTGAACTTTATGCGGGTCATGCTATGACCATTGATAAGCTTGAAGCCTTGTTAAAAATGTTACATTATCGTGAAGATAAGGCGCTCACTGCAGAAGGCAGTTATTTTAAAAATGGCGCACAAGTTACCGTAAAAACTCGTGATTTTGTGTTTTGGGATCAGCATCAAGCTAGTGTCGCTATGCAGTTGAATTTCTCTGCTGCGGGCATTGTGTCTATTAAAGATATAACAACTGCAGAGGATGTGGCCATTGTTCGCATGGATCCGGTGCAAATTGGTAGTTTTTATCCTACTGTCAAAGAAGATCGGGTGCTGATTAAGCTTGAAGAAGCACCAGACTCGCTTATTAAAGGCTTACTTGCTTCAGAAGATCGTGATTTTTATCAGCATTTCGGCGTTTCAGTCAAAGGTATCGCCAGAGCGATATGGACTAACGTTTTAGCGGGTGGCATGGTGCAAGGTGGCAGTACTATTACCCAGCAGTTAGTGAAAAACTTTTATTTAACTAATGAGCGTAGCTTGTCTCGTAAAGCTAAAGAAGCGCTGATGGCGTTTATTTTAGAATATCGTTATGGTAAAAATGAAATTCTTGAAGCGTATTTAAATGAAATTTATTTAGGTCAAAATGGCTCAAGTTCAGTGCATGGCTTTGGTTTAGCCAGTGAGTTTTATTTCGGTAGTACTCTAAAAGATCTGCCTTTAGAACAAGTTGCTTCTTTAGTGGCATTAGTGCGTGGCCCTTCTGAATATGATCCTAGGCGCTTCCCAGATCGTGCTATACAGCGACGTGACTTAGTGCTCGATGAAATGACAGCAGAAGGTTATATCAGTAATAGTCAGGCTGAACTAGCTAAGGCTAAACCTTTAAATGTTATTGCCCGTACCCAACACTCTTCTAATCGTTATCCAGGATTTTTGGATTTGGTTAAGCGGCAATTAAATCAAGAATATCATGAGGAAGATTTAACCTCGCAAGGCTTAAGAATCTTTACTACTCTGGATACTCAAGCTCAAGATATATTGGAAAGTACCGTTACTTCAAAATTAGCTCAATTAGCTAAAACACCTCGCGCTAACAATCTTGAAGCGGCTGTTATCGTAACGCGACGAGATAGTGGTGAGGTTGTTGCTTTAACGAGTGGTCGTGAAAATATAGTGGGTGGTTTTAATCGAGCCTTAGATGCCGTTCGCCCCATAGGCTCATTAATTAAACCTGCGATTTATTTAACGGCTTTACAATCTCCCGAAAAATATTCGATTACTACGCATGTTGACGACTCAACTATCGTCGTTAAAAGCCAGAATGGTGTTGATTGGATACCCAAAAATTACGATCATAGAGAGCACGGTAGTGTCGCTTTACATACTGCTTTAGCTAAATCTTATAATTTAGCCACTGTGCGCATTGGTATGGATGTGGGCGTTGCTAGCGTTGCTAAGACTATTAAGGATATGGGTGTTAACCGATCTTTGGATTTGTATCCGTCTTTATTATTGGGTGCTGCTTCATTAACGCCGGTAGAAGTGACTCAGATGTATCAAACCTTTGCTGGAGATGGTTTTTCAACGCCCATTAAAGGCATTAGAGCGGTCGTAGATACCAATGGAAAACAATTACAAAGTTATCCGCTTAACGTTAAGCAAGCGGTAGATCCTGCGGCAACCTATATTGTTAATACTATGATGCAAGAAGTGATGCGTGAAGGTACAGGGCATGCGGCGTATTCATCTTTTCCTAAAGATTATGGTTTAGTCGGTAAAACAGGAACCACTAATGATGCCAAAGATAGTTGGTTTGCTGGTTATACCGGCGATTATTTATCCGTTGTATGGGTAGGTCGAGATGATAATAAGCCGATAGGTTTAACGGGTGCGACTGGAGCGCTGCCTATTTGGACGGCATTAATGCAGAAAATATCGACCCAAGCAGTCAGTCTGATTGCACCTGATAATGTTAAATTAATGTGGGTTGATTCAGAGTCAGGCCTGTTAACCCGAGATGGTTGTGGTAGTAGCAAACAATATCCTTATATTGCAGGATATGAACCTACGACTTATTCAGAGTGTGGACAAAGTGTTTTTGAGCAAGATAAACCATTTTTTGAAGAGTTTCATGAAGATGAGCCCAAACAAAATCAGTAACCAACATAATAAATTATAAAAGAGTAACTATGATTAATAACAACCTTGTTCGCTTGCTTTGCTTGAGTCTTTTTATATTCAGTCATGGCGTTTATGCGAGTGATCAGCCTATTAAAAAACTGCAAGCATTTTTGAAAACATCAAAATCTTTGACGGCTGATTTTAAACAAGTGCTGATTAATGAAGCGGGTAGTCCTTATCAAACGAGTTCGGGGGTGTTTTATTTACAACGACCTGGAAAATTTCGTTGGAATTATCTAAAGCCTTTTCAACAGCAAATAGTTTCTACATCAGGTAAGGTCTGGTTTTATGATGCTGACTTGGAACAAGTCACTGTTAAAACCCTAGATGAATCGGTAGGTTCAACCCCTGCGTTATTATTAAGTGGTGAGATTTCATTAGAAGATAATTTCATTATGGAGAATCAAGGTGAAGAAGGCGATTTGCTTTGGATTAGATTATTGCCAAAAAACAAGGACAGCACCTTTAAATATATTGTCATCGGACTGAATAAAGGCGTGTTGGGTGGTATGGAACTCAGTGATAATTTCGGACAACTTACCCGTATTTATTTTTCCAATGTATTACTAAATCCACCTATAAAGCCAACGGTTTTTGAATTTAAAGCACCAGCAGGTGCTGATGTTTTTTCTGATCAATAAGCTAAAGGTTAAAGGCTAAAGGCAAAGGGAACGATAATATTGTGGTGATGCTTCGTAGGGGCGTATTGCATACGCCCTTTTAAAATAAGCCTCTACAGAGATATGTAGGGTGGATAAGCACTAGAGACTGTGAAAGTATTCTTTTTATTTCCCCTCTTTAGCAAAGAGGGGTTAGGGGAGATTTGATTTATTAAAAATAATAATAAAATATTAGTAACTTATGACACAAAAATCCCCCTCAGTCCCCCTTTTACCAAGGGGGAAGCTAAAATCATAATACTTTCACAGTCTCGCACAGCGCATCCACCGAAACATTCTTGAACCGGAAGCGTTGCGAGAGATGCTCGTCGAGTTTATATTCAAGGCGGTCGCGACGATAATAGGTGGATGTGCTGTGCTTATCCACCCTACAAAACTACAAAACTCTATATTCTTTATGTTTGATGATTTAACTAAACCTTTGGCTGATAGAATGCGGCCTAAATCATTGGATGATTATGTCGGTCAACAACACATATTGTTGCCCGGTAAGCCGCTTTATGAATCTATTTTGTCTGGACGCTTACATTCTATGATTTTCTGGGGGCCTCCAGGTACCGGTAAAACGACACTGGCGCGACTCATTGCTCAACATTCTGATGCCGAATTTATGCCCATCTCTGCGGTGTTATCGGGTGTTAAAGAAATTAGAGCGGCTGTTGCCGAAGCTAAGAAGATTCAGCAAGAACAACTTAGGCAGACTATTTTATTTGTCGATGAAGTCCATCGTTTTAATAAGTCACAACAAGATGCTTTTCTGCCGCATGTAGAAGACGGTACTGTTTATTTTGTGGGTGCAACTACCGAAAATCCGTCTTTTGCGCTTAATAATGCTTTGTTATCTCGCGCTCGTGTTTATGTTCTTAATGCCTTAACGAGTGATGATTTGCTGGGTGTGTTGAATAAAGCCTTAGCCGACTCAAATAAAGGTTTAGGTAGTTTGGCTATTGAAATGTCTGAAGACATTAAGTTGCAATTTGCAAAAGCAGCAGATGGCGATGCGAGAAAATTGCTTAATTTATTGGAAATTGCTGTGGAGCTTGCGGCAGCTAAGAATAGTAAAGTAATAAATGAAAGCTGCGCGCTTGAAGTGCTATCAGGTGGTGTCAGACGTTTTGATAATCAAGGCGAAGAATTTTACAATCAGATCTCAGCGTTGCATAAATCAGTTAGAGGCAGTTCACCTGATGCGGCTTTATATTGGTTATGTCGGATGATGGATGCTGGTTGTGACTTGGCTTATTTAGCGAGGCGTATTGTGCGCATGGCTTCTGAAGATATTGGTAATGCAGACCCTAGAGCCTTACAAATCACGATCAATGCTTGGGAAGCGCAGGAGCGACTAGGGAGTCCTGAAGGTCAATTATCCTTGGCTCAGGCGGTGGTTTATCTAGCGTGCGCACCTAAAAGCAATGCGGTGTATAAGGCCTATAATGCTGCAATGCTTGATGCTAAACAGAGCGGTAGTCTTCCGGTGCCTGTGCATTTAAGAAATGCCCCTACTCAACTGATGAAGTCACTCGATTATGGTAAAGCTTATCGTTATGCGCATGATGAGCCCGAAGCCTATGCAGCAGGAGAAACTTATTTTCCAGAGCAACTGACAGGAACCCGTTATTACCAGCCAGTAGATCGCGGCTTAGAAATTAAGATCAAAGAAAAGCTAAAGCATTTGCAGGAGCTTGATAAGCAGGCTTAAGCCTTAGGTCGGGTTAGCGATAGAGACGGTGAAAGTATTATGAATGTAGCTTCCCCCTTTGTAAAAGGGGGATCGAGGGGGATTTTATTAAGTCATAGGTTATTGATATTTAATAATAATTCTTCAATAGATCAAATCTCCCCTAACCCCTCTTTGCTAAAGAGGGGAATAAAAAGAATACTTTCATAGTCTCGATAGCCTAACCCGACGCATCCCTTAGCTTTCAGCTGTAGTCGGATCAATAATGGTCTTAACTTCAGAAATATGATTGGCAGGAAAACCACCTTGTTCAGCGTGTGTTTTAATGGTTTCTGCATCGGGTGCGATATAGACACAGTAGACTTTGTTATCCGTTACATAACTTTCTAACCATTGAATTTTTGGACCTAAATCATTGAGGACGCTACAAGATTTTTGTGAAATGCCTTGTAAGTCCTGAGCGCTTAAAGTGCCAGCACCTGGGATTTCACGTTCGATAATAAATTTTGGCATAATGATATTCCTAGATTGTAAATAGCAAAGGGTTGTTTAGAGCGGCTATGGTAGCACCCGCTTTTAAAGAGATCACTTAATTATTTTGGCTAGTAACTAAAGGTTGGACAGTTAGCTTTTTAGCTGTAGGCCGGAATAAGGCCATAAGCGCAGCGCGTGGTGGCGTTTCCTGCAATGTGAGCAATGCCTATGCCGGAAACGCTTTACTCGCTTACGCTCGTAAAGTCTTATTCCGGCCTACAAGTGCTTTTAATTGGCACACGGGACAGGTCGCAAACTTTGCCTACGGTGTTTCAAAGTAATAGTCCTTCGACTAGAGCAGAACTGCAATGATATTTATAGCGATAAGAGTTAATTCCTAGCACCAAATAAGGCACTGCCAACTCGAACTATAGTTGAGCCTTCTGCAATCGCTGCGACTAAGTCGCCACTCATGCCAAAAGACAGAGTATCTAGTTTAAAGCGATCAAGTTGATTAATGGCTTCACACAGCTTTTTATAAGGTTGACGTTGTTTTTCAAAATCATCTTCGGGTGCTGGGATAGTCATAACGCCACGCAGCTTTATGTTAGGTAAAGCAGCAACTTGTTCACAAAGTTCTGGAAATTCGTCAAGGCTGATGCCTGATTTGCTGAGTTCATTACTCATATTAATTTGTAAGCATACATTTAATGGTGTTAAGTTAGCCGGGCGTTGCTTGCTAAGGCGCTGAGCAATAGCTAAGCTATCGACGCTATGTACCCAATCAAAATGGCAGGCGATAGCTTTGGTTTTATTAGATTGTATCGGGCCAATAAAATGCCAAGTAATAGCAAAAGCGCCTAATTCACGTTGTTTTATTAAGGCTTCTTGACAATAGTTTTCACCAAAATGACGTTGCCCAGCTTGATAGGCTAGGGCAATGTCTGCGGATGGCTTAGTTTTACTCACCGCTAATAATAAAACCGAGCCAGGTTCACGATGGTAGCTTATTTCTGCTTCTTTAATTTGGCTGAGTATTTCTTTTAGTCGACTAGATATCATGTGAATTTAGGGTTGTGATGGATTTACTGGCTACTATTAAACCGCACTGTCTTTAAAAAGCAAGGTGTCACTCTTAGATAACATTGTGCTGATGGCCGGTAGGGGCGTATTGCATACGCCCATTTATCCAAAGCTTATTTAATAGGACGTATGCAATACGCCCCTACGAGGTTTGTATAATTTCGGATACAAGAATTTTCAACGATTAAATAGCTATTTTTAGGAGGCGCTTCGCGTTCGTTCAGCAGATCCTATGGGGCTATCGGTATTTTTCTATGTGGATCATTTATTTATTGCAGTTACCTAAAAGGAGCGTTTATGGATATTACTGAGTTATTAGCTTTTTCCGTTAAAAGTATTGCATCTGATTTACATTTATCTGCAGGTTTGCCGCCTATGATTCGAGTGGATGGTGATGTTCGGCGTATTGATGTTCCTGCCTTGGATCATAAATCCGTCCACGCATTAATTTATGACATTATGAATGATAAGCAGCGTCATGATTATGAGGAATTTTTAGAAGTCGATTTTTCTTTTTCATTGCCAGGTGTTGCAAGGTTTCGCGTTAATGCTTTTAATCAAGAACGAGGTGCAGCAGCAGTCTTTAGAACGATTCCTTCAAAAGTGCTATCACTAGCTGACTTAGAGGCACCTAAGTTTTTTGAGGAGGTCACAAGAAAACCACGAGGTTTAGTGTTAGTCACAGGGCCAACAGGTTCTGGTAAATCAACAACCTTAGCTGCCATGATCAATCATATTAATTACAATGATTATGCTCATATATTGACTGTTGAAGATCCTATTGAATTTGTTCATGAAAGCCAAAAATGCTTAATTAATCAGCGAGAAGTTCATCGAGATACCTTAGGTTTCAATGAGGCTCTGCGCTCTGCTTTACGTGAAGATCCTGATATTATCATGGTCGGTGAAATGCGTGATTTAGAAACCATACGCCTTGCATTAACAGCAGCTGAGACCGGTCATTTGGTTTTTGGTACCTTGCATACTAGTTCCGCCGCTAAAACCATCGATCGAATTATAGATGTGTTTCCTTCGGCTGAAAAAGACATGATACGCTCCATGTTATCAGAATCTTTGCAGGCTGTTATTTCACAAACACTCATGAAGAAAATTGGCGGTGGTCGTATTGCTGCCCATGAAATTATGGTCGGTACTTCAGCGATTAGAAATCTGATTCGTGAAGCTAAAGTGGCACAAATGTATTCGGCGATACAAACAGGGCGTAGAGATGGTATGCAAACCTTGGATCAAAGTTTGAAAGAATTGGTAGATAAAGGTCTGGTCAATTCGCAAATAGCGGCGACAAAAGCCGTTGATAAAGCCTTGTTTTATTAGGAGGCTTTGTGGATTTTAATGACTTACTGGTACTAATGGTGCAAAAAAAAGCCTCTGACTTGTTTATCACTGCAGAAAGAGCGCCTACCCTAAAAGTTGATGGTAGTTTATTGCCCGCGACTGACATGCCTTTAACGGCTGAGCAAACCCTAGTACTGGTATTAAGTATTATGGATCAGCGACAAAAGCATGAGTTTGAAAAAACTAAAGAGTGTCAGTTTGCAATTAATGTTAATGAGCTAGGTCGATTTAGGGTCAGCGCCTTTACCCAGCGTAATTGTGCAGGTATGGTGTTACGACGAATTGAAAATAATATTCCTGATGCTGAAGACTTAAATTTACCGCCTATTTTAAAAACCATGATTATGGAAAAGCGCGGTTTGATTATTTTTGTTGGTGGTACCGGTACCGGGAAATCAACTTCATTAGCGGCCTTAATTAAATATAGGAATCAGAATAGTAGTGGCCATATTATAACTATTGAAGATCCAATAGAGTTCCATCATCCTCATTTAGGTTGTATTGTTACTCAGCGTGAAGTGGGAATTGACACTGAATCTTATGAAGTCGCTTTAAAAAATACCTTAAGACAAGCTCCGGACGTTATTTTGATCGGTGAAATTAGAACCCGAGAAACCATGCAGAATGCTATCACCTTTGCTGAAACAGGACATTTATGTTTGTCTACGCTACATGCAAACAATGCTGACCAAGCTTTAGAACGGATTTTACATTTTTTCCCTGATGAAATGCATAATCAGTTATTGTTAGATTTATCGCTAAATCTGAAAGGCATTGTTGCTCAGCAACTTATCAAACGAACTGATGGCTTAGGTCGATATCCAGCGGTAGAAATATTAATTAATACGCCATTGATCAAAGATTATATCCGTAAAGGTGAAATTCATAAGCTTAAAGAGTTAATGAAAAACTCGAGAGAGCAGTCTATGCAGACCTTTGATCAAGCACTCTATGATTTATATTTGGCGGGTAAAATAAGTTATGACGATACCTTGAATTCAGCCGATTCAAAGAATGAAGTACGTTTAATGATAAAGCTGGGTTGTGAGAAATCTCATCTGCTTGATGATAGTGCGATGCATTTGACTGAAAACGATGATCATAGTAATGATTTTTAGGGGTGCTTAGATTGTAGGATGGGTAGAACAAAGTGAAACCCATCAAACGAATGAAATATGATGGGTTTCGCTAGCGCTCTAACCATCCTACGCAACTACATTACGATCGATATCTACAATTAGTTATAGCTGTAGGCCGGAATAAGACTTTACGAACGTAAGAGAGTAAAGCGTTTCCGGCATAGGTACTGGTTCTGTGCCGGAAACGCCACCACGCGCTACGCTAGCATGGTCTTATTTCTGCCTACAATTAACTTAACGGTTGCTTAGCCTGCCATTCGGAACGCAAATTCGTTACATCATTTTCTGTTATTTTTAGAGTTTCCATGAACTCATCACCATGAATTGACCATTCATTATAATTATAGTCATTATTATGATTAGTTAATGATTCTGCTAAAAAATTAACTGCTAATAAGGTTAATACTTCATCTGATAAAACGCCCTCACGAAATGCGGTAATGGTGTGGTGGTGTCTAATGGCGAGGGTAATGGAGGTTGGTAAGCACCAAGCATGACTTAATAAAGCGCCGACTAAAGAGTGATCGGTACCATGACGTAATCTTTCGATATTTATTAAGGAATCTTCAATTCCTGCTACTGTTTTTAGTGTCTCTTGATAGCCGTCAAATTGCTGAGCTAATAAAACTTTGCCGCAATCATGAAATAGTCCAAATAATTGCGCATCATCTGTATTAATGTTGTCCAGATGTTGGGCGATAAATATAGAGCTAGAAGCAATTTCTACACTATGATCCCAGAACAAATCAAGATCTAAACAGGCGCTAGTCTCTGCAATCTTTCTTAGAGACAAGGCCGCAACCAGTATATAAATTCTATTCATGCCTAATAAGAAAACAGCTTGTCTTATGGAGGTAACCTTATCTGCTAATCCATAATAAGCAGAGTTAATGGTTTTTAACACAGCTGCAGATAAGCCTATATCCTGAGCAATTAATTCTGCAATTTCAACTAAATTAACGCCATCCTTATCAGCTTGAGCTTTTTGAATCTTTAACAGTATAGTTGGCCTAGATGGAATAATAATATTATCTAGTAGGGTTGCATCATCCTCTTCTGTTTTTGATGAATTCATGTAGCTCATTTCTTTAGGTCTGTAGTAGTGTTTTCAGTAGTTTTGATAATGTAATCACAGAAAATTACCGTAGAGAATAAGCGATAATCTTGAGTAATTAATTTAGTTTCGGATTGGATGTTTTGAGTCTTTATCGGTATTGGAGTAGATGGAATAATATTGTTCACTATATAATCAACATTTTGTTCTGCTGTTTTCAGATTGTTAATAAAATCCATACTTTATTCTCTAGGCGGATTAAGATTTTTTTGTATAGTACTTTCGGTGTTTTTAATAAATCAATGTCAGTAATTTAATACAATGCTTACAGCTTTTTCCTTACGGTGAATTATATACAAATTATTAATAATTGTGATCTAATTTTTAAATTACCTATAACTCAAATAAAATTAATAGCTTGGTGTTATTTTATAGCTATAATTAACTAAATTATTCGGTTTTGTTAAATTTTGAAAGATTGTTTAGGCATACTCCAAATAGATGGTTTTAAATTATTAATTTAAGGCTAATTACTTAAATTAAATGCGGTTCTAGGGGTTTATGGCTCGCTGGATATTGCAAGGTTGGTGAGTAGGCTAGTCGGTGGAAAGCTTACAAACATATTGCATGAATTTTATTATAAAGGTCGTTAAATGGATTATTTTGAGGAATTTGGTTTTAAAACCCCCAAGCAAGAGAGATCTAAAAGAACCATTGAAGATATTAAGCAGGCTATAGAAGAGTTGGCTCGAGCAGAAGTGTTGTTTGGAACAGGCGAATTAGAAGCAATTAGTACTCGAGATTTAGCTGACCACTCGGGTCATGCGATAGGCACTATATTTCATCACTTCAAAAAGTTTGATGACATCTATGTTTATGTTTTTATGAGGCGACGTAGTAAAAGTATTTCAAAAGTAGCGGCTATTATAAATCAGCATCCAGCTGATCAACCTTTAAGTGTTTTAACTAGAAACGTTGTTAATACCATGATTGGTGAGTTATCAAGGCCGCCCCGAAAAGTACTCATATTTTTTATGAATCGCTATCTTAAGCAGGCTAAAATCAAAACACTGCTTAATCCAGAAACTGATGTTTTGATTCCGCTTTGGATTATTGCCGGTCAACGCAATAACACCCAAACTTTTTTAAAGTTAAACGAAGATGAGTTAAGGTTAAGAATTCGTACGATTCATTCTATGACTATGATGCCTTTTTTTGAGGACGATCCTATTGCCGGTACCCCTGCGCATATAGAAATGGCGGTTAATATTGCTAATCAGCTATTTTCTGTTCCAGATTTAAGTGAATGACGGGGAGAGTTGACTCATTTTGTCGGTCATTACTTTGCCTTAGAGCTTTCTAATTCTATAGGATCAGAAATGTCAATTCGTGGTTTCTGCTTCTTTGATTCCAATGCGTTTCATCGCAGGCCTTGCGTTAGTTACTGCGAGAGAAATTGCTTTCGGTATTTTTTATAGAGTAATTGCAGTATAGGACAGCAGCAGATAAGCTGATGTCATGAGCAATTAATTGAGCAATTTCGAATGGTTTAGGTTGGTCTCTTTCTCTTTCGGTGAGTGCTTTTTGAGCTTTTAGCGATATGATCGATTTAGATATAATCTCACTTAATAGATGTTTGTTTTCTTCTTCTGCTTTTTGCAGAGTACTCATGAAACTATTAGAACCCATAATAATTTACTCCTTAGTCTTTAAGTCGTTTACAAAGCTATTTTATTATTTTTCATACAGGAATTTAGGAGTTGATAGTATAAATATTTAGAATATTTTGTACAGAAAAAGCGGAAGTATTTGTCGTGTTTTTTATGATTATTTATAAAGAAATAATGACTGTGTTGGTCGAGTGTTTTTAGGTTTTTCTTGCTTTTTAGAGTTCTTTGACGCGTTTTATGGTTTGTATATTTTATTTTTATACCATAAAAATCATGTGCTTATTGTTATTTAGTGGATATGAGTAAGGAGTTAAGGCTTAATGAAGACTTGCTTTAATTCATCTTTCTTTAAAGAATAATTGAGCGCGGTTGCTTGATTTCTAAAAGCTAATAAAAAAGATTTTGTCTTACAATTTGTCGGCAGTTATTGCCGATTTTATAGGTGGATTAAAGTTAGATTGGTATTGTTTAGCTTACAAGTTTGAAAATAACCGCATTATCGCTACAGGAGCAGTGCCTATGCCGGAAACGCTTTACTCGTTTTCGCTCGAAAAGCCTTATTCCGGCCTACAATAAGTTCAAATATTTCTTAACTGTGGGCAGTGACCCTCAGAGTAGGAACGATGCGTTCTGATATCTATGTTCATACAGTCGTTTTTTGTTAGGTATACACATATAGATTATGTGTGTATCATCCGCTTACTCAATAGTAAGGTTGATGAGCGTAAACGCTAGAGTGTTTTAAGTGTTAAGGCTGATTAGGGCAAAAGTGTTTTTATTTCATAATGTAAGGGGAGTTAAGGTATGTCTGAAACAATGAAAATCGTTCTCGCTATAGTTGCAGTTTTTGCAGCTGGTTTTATTATGGTGGGCCTTAGCAAACAAGAGCCTTCAAACGAGCAAAAAGAGGCCGCAGCGTCGATTAGAAATTATGTGGCCATACAAACTATGGCTAGCGAGAAATGCCCTATACTCATTAAAAAAGAAACAGGAGAGCAGGTGTTTTTTCCTAGTGAAACCAAAAGTGATAAAGATACTTATATTACTTTAATATGGTTGGGTGAAAATGCTGCCAAAGGTGGCTTTAAGAAAGCCTCTTGTACCTTGCGTGCAGCTTTAGGTGGGATTTCTGAATTAGTTATTGATGATAAAGTCATCATACAAAAATAATGTAAGAAACTTGTCGATTTGTGGGAGCGGCTAAAGCCGCTCCCACAAAATAGTTGATTTAGGTCGGAATAAAACTTTACGGGCGTAAGCGAGTAAAGCATTTCCGGCAATCATATCGATCCTGTGCCGGAAGCGCCACTACGTGCTTTTGTATGACAGGTCGGGTTACGCTATCGCTAACTCAGTCTTAGACCTACACACAATAATATTTTGCTATGCAAGAATGACAACATTGTGGTGATTGCCTACGGTGTTTTTTATCGTTACCAGCATCGATTTCATATATGTAAATAACTGCTCTCCCAAAGACGGTGCTTAATCATTCACTAAGAATTTGTTTTAAGAAAGGGATGGTTAGTTTGCGTTTGGCGGCTAATGAAGCTTGGTCTAGTTTCGTTAACAATACCCATAAGCTCGGCAGGTCTCTTTCATAATGAGTTAACAAAAAATGTCCTACTTGAGCTGATATTTGAAAGCCCATTTTGTCAGCTTTAAAAATTAAGGCTTTGATTTTGTCATTATCAGAAAGGGGCTGTAATTTTAAAGTTAATCCCCAATTTAGACGTGTTTTAAGGTCTGGTAACTGTATCGCTATCTGATTAGGAGCGCAGTTGGCGGACATTATTAGGCTATGATCTTGATCGCGATGCCGATTAAAAAAATTAAAAAAAGCCTCCTCCCAAGCAGCATTTCCGGCTATCTGTTCCATATTGTCAAAACAAACAACATCAAACATCTCTAGTCCGGTGAGTAGTTCAGGATCGGGTAGTTCCAATGCTGATAAAGAAAAGTAAAATGAACTTAATCCAGCATTTTGAGCTCTGTGGCAGCAGGCTTGTAGTAAATGACTTTTGCCTAAACCGGATAACCCCCAGATAAAAACTTGTCGCTCACCCAAACCTACACTGGCGTTTAGTAAATGATTCAGCACTTCTGAATGATTGCCAGGAAAAAAATCCTCAAAAGTTTGATTGGCTCTAAACTCAAACTGCAATGGCAATTGTTTTGCCAAGGTCATTTTTGTTTGCCTGTATAGTGCACATAAAGCGTAGCACCGAAAAAAAGCATTAAGCTGAAGACTGTTTCTAAGCTGGTATACAAGCGCTCGCTATTGTTAGCGTAAGTGGCGACTGAACCATGTATGAAGTAAATCAAGCTGATATAAGCCATCCATGAGCTACTTCTACGATTGTTGTTAAGTAAGCCTCGCAAGGGTAATAACAACGGTGTAACAGTGAGTAATAAAATCAAAGCGACAGGTAAACCTGTAGTCGGCTCTAACACGGTGTTCCATAACATGAGTAAAGCAAATAGTCCAAAATAACCGCACAAAGCGAGTCTGTAATAATAGCTAGGTTTGATAGGCATGCGCTTGTTATGATTGATTTAAAAGTAGGGCAGTGCTGGCTAAGCGGGCTCCCAATGCGCGACATAAGTCTTTTTCATGAGTGCTTAAGTCGTTATGTTCTAGAGCAGCATGACTAGGTCCATAAGGCGTACCTCCTGATGAGGTTTCGCGTAAGGCTGTTTCTGTGTAAGGTAGGCCTAAAAGCAACATGCCATGATGCATCAGCGGCAGCATCATTGATAATAAAGTGCTTTCTTGACCGCCATGTAAGCTACCGGTAGATGTGAATACACCAGCAGGTTTGCCGATCAATGCACCAGAAAGCCAGGTTTCAGTAGTGCTATCAATAAAATATTTAAGTGCTGCGGCCATATTGCCAAAATGGGTAGGGCTACCTAAGGCTAAACCATGGCATTGTTTTAAGTCATCTAGAGTTGCATAAATGGCGCCTTGGCTGGGAATGCAGTCAGCGACTTTTTCACAAACACTGGAAACATCGGGCACCGTTCTTAATAAAGCTTCTGCACCATTAACTGAGTCTACGCCTCTTGCAATATGTTGAGCCATTTGAGCAGTCGTGCCATTACGAGAATAATAAAGAACGAGTATTTTTATCATAAATAGTGCCTATAACAAGGAAAGTACGGCTTCTGGTGGACGACCGATTGCCGCTTTGTCGCCAACAACAACGATGGGGCGTTCAATCAGTATGGGGTTGGCGATCATCGCCTCAATAAGAGCGTGTCTGTCTAGCTTGGAATTATCTAAACTAAGTTCTTTATAAGGTGTTTCTTTTTTTCGCATGAGTTCTCGTGGCTGCATAGCGAGCATTTGTAATAGCTGATCTAAAACTTCTGCCGTTGGCGGTGTTTTAAGATATTCAATAACTTCTACAGCTACACTGTGGTCTTTTAATAATTGCAGGGTTTGTCGTGATTTTCCGCAGCGCGGATTGTGATAACAGATTGCTTTCATGATTTGCACGTTTAGGAAGCCAGCACTCGAAAAAATTAATGGCTATAATATCATTTTTAAGGCTTTAAGCTTAAAAACCCTAACCCAAATACCTAACATCGCTACAATTAGAGGCAGACAGTGGCAATATCTTTTAATAATGAACATCTCAAAGATCGAGCTAGACAATATTGGCTATTAGCTCGTTTTGATCGACCCATTGGTACCTTGATTTTATTGTGGCCAGCCTTGTGGGCTTTATGGGTTGCCAGTGCAGGGAAGCCCGATCTAAAAGTGTTAATCGTTATTTGTCTGGGTGTTGTGCTCATGCGAGCTGCAGGTTGTGTTATTAACGATTATGCAGACAGAGATTTTGATCCTCATGTGGCGCGTACTCAGCAACGTCCTATTGCTGCGGGTCGAGTTAAACCTAAAGAAGCCTTAATAATTTTTGTGCTGCTCTGTTTGATTGCCTTTGTGTTGGTCTGCCAGCTTAATATCTACACTATTATGTTGTCATTTGTTGCAGCATTTCTGGCCGCCAGTTACCCTTTTATGAAACGCTACACACAATTGCCACAAGCTTATTTGGGAATAGCCTTTGGTTGGGCAGTACCTATGGCGTTTTCTGCACAACTCAACAGTATCCCTGTTGTCGCCTGGGTTATGTATTTGGCGGTAGTATTATGGGCTTTAGTGTATGACACCATGTATGCCATGGTCGATAAAGATGATGATTTAAAAATAGGTATTAAATCAACTGCTATACTTTTCGGCAACTACGATAGGCATATTATGGCTATCTTACAGCTCATTATTTTAATGTTATTACTCGCCGTTGGACAATTACAGCAGTTAAGTTGGCTTTATTATGGTAGTGTCTTAATCGCTGCCGGATTTTCTGTTTATCAACAAACATTAATATTTCACCGAGATAAAGCAAAGTGCTTTAAAGCCTTTCTTAATAATAATTGGTTTGGTTTGGTGATATTTGTAGGTTTGTTGTTGGATTATAGTTTGCGTTGATATAGTGCTGTAATAATTTATTTGTAGGGCGGGTTAGCGATAGAGGCTGTGAAAGTATTATGATTTTAGCTTCCACCTTTTGTAAAAGGGGGATCGAGGGGGATTTTTAAAATTATAGATTACTGATATTTAATGATTATTTTTAATAGACCCAATATCCCCTAACCCCTCTTTGCTAAAGAGGGTGAAATAAAAAGAATACTTTCACAGTCTCGATAGCGTAATCCGACATAATGGATTGCGAAATGTCGGTTTACGCTATCGCTAACCCGAACTACATATTACCCGAGTTTAAAACCATTGACGGTAATTGAAAGGTTTTGTGTTTGTTCTTCAAGTGCTACCGCCGTAGCTGCTGCTTGCTCAACTAATGCGGCATTTTGCTGAGTTACTTCATCCATTTGAGTGATAGCATGATTGACTTGTTCAATACCTGATGCTTGCTCCATTGAAGCAGATCTGATTTCGGACATAATGGTCGTTACGCCGTTAACCGATTTTACGATTTCTTCCATCGTTTTTCCTGCTTGTGCAACCAAGGTTGATCCGTCTTCAACTTTATCTACAGAATCAGATATTAATCTTTTAATTTCTCCGGCAGACGAAGTTGCTCGTTGAGCAAGGCTACGTACTTCACTAGCAACAACCGCAAAGCCACGACCTTGAGGGCCTGCTCTAGCTGCTTCCACTGCGGCGTTTAAGGCGAGGATGTTAGTTTGGAAAGCAATGTCATCAATCACAGAAATAATATCGACTATTTTGCGGGAAGATCCGTTAATTTCTTCCATGGTTGAAATGACTTGATTGACTACCGAAAGGCCTTCGCCTGCAATTTCAGAAGCATCAACCGCAAGTTGGTTGGCTTGCTTCGCATTTTGACTATTCTGTTGCACGGTAGAGGTTAGGTCTTCCATTCGGGTAACTGTCTGCTCTAGGCTAGCGGCCTGTTTTTCGGTGCGATGTGATAAGTCATTATTGCCTGCGGCAATTTCCTGAGCTGCGGTGTTGATTGAGTCAGTGGCATCCTTAATCATCGACACCGCCTTGGCTAGGTTATTGACAGAGGTATTTACGTTGTCGCAAAGTTGGGCAAAGCTACCTTGATACTTTGTAGTAATTTTTTCGGTGAGATCGCTCTTCGCTAGCGCGTCCAGTACTCTCACGACTTCATTGATGGGGTTCACCATGCTGTCCAGTGTATCGTTAACTCCAGCTATAATCTTGCCAAAGTCGCCTTTATGCTTCGAAACATCTGCACGGGTATCAAGCTTACCTTCAACGGCAGAGGCTGATAAAAGATTGGCGTCAGCAACCAGCTCATGAATAGCGTCAATCATTGCATTAAGATTATTTTTAAGTGCGTTGAAGTCGCCATTGTAGGTGTTGGTTATTTTGGGCGGAACGTCGCCCTTGGAAATGCGGTCAACATAGCCAGCAGCCATATTTAGCGGGTTAATGACAGCGTCTAAGGTGGCATTGATACCCGCAACAATCTTACGGAAGTCACCCTGATGTTTGGATTCGTCAGCACGAGTATCCAGTTTACCGTCAACTGCAGAGTTCGAAAGTGCCACGGCATCATCTACCAAAATGTTTATGGTTTCAGACATGCGTTTCATCGACGAGAGCAAGCTAGTTGTATCGTTGGCGGGTACGATAATTTCTGTAGAAAGGTCGCCATTTGAAATTTTGTTGGCAATTTCAATAGCCAAGGTAGGCTCGCCGCCCAGTTGTTTAACTAAGCGTTTACTAATAAAGGATATGACAGAAAACAATAGCATTTGTAACGTTAATTGAAATACCCATATCCATGAATCAATGCGATTGATGTTCTCCATGTCTTCTTTTACATCGATTGTGACGCTGGCTGCGCCTAGCACTGCTCCTTCATCAACACCGTGACATTGTAGACAATTAGTGCCATGAAAGTTTTTTTCAGCAATAAATGGCAGCATGGTTCTAAGTTTTGCTTCGCCGTTATCGCCTCTAATCAATTCGACTTCTGGTTTGCCCGTGGTGAGTACGCGTCTATCCATATCATCAATAGCTTGTTCCTCAGCAAGGCCTGCTGCGAATTCGTCATCAATTGCTTTGCCACGGATAATGCGCATTTCCAGCACCTTATCCACATTGCTCAGCTTTTTAATAAAAAGCCCTCGAGTCGGTTTATCACTGATAAGTTCTTGATTACCTAGCTTGACAACCATTAATGTGTTCAGTCCATTGATGGCACTAGTTGCCACGGACTTTGCACGCGCTTCAACATCCGTTAAGCCCTGTTGCTCAAGATGCTTTGATATCCATAATTGGGCAACTACAAGGATTACGAATAAAGAACCTTGAATGAGGATCTGTAATCTTATTTGCAGGCCAACTCTACTCCACCAATCTAATATACGGTTAATCACTAAATCCTCATTGCAAAGCAAAAATATTTGAACAAATACTCAATTGAATGTGCTTTATATAAATTGAATAAAGCCACTATTCTTTATTCAAAGAAAGGGGTAAGGCTAAATGCATAATAAGGATGGTATATTACTACGTATATTTACTTAATTGCATAGGTGCAATAAAAAAAATATATTTCGTAGGGTTGTTTCTGACACATAAAGTTATGGATGTCCTGAGTTATGTTAAGTGGGGCTAGGAAGCTGGAGCTTATTCAAGTAATTATCTGCTCAAATTATAGGTTGATTCGTTTAGAAGCTAAGAAACGATGCGAATATTATGTTAATCATCCCATAAGTTCTCGCTCCGTTAATCCCATATCTTCAGGCAAGACTACTCTAAGCTAAAACGAAATGCTCAGAACTAAAGGTCATTAAATCGTCATTGCAATAACATTGGAAATCACAAATTATGAATTTAGCCTTGATAATACCCGTTGTAGTCACTGTGTTCCTTTGGGGGTTTATGGTCTTCTTACCAAAACTAGCCTTGTCTGAACTGAGTCCTCTTAGCGCTATCATCTATGAGATTTGTGGTGGCTTAACCATCGCGTTGTTTGTGTTATTCTTTATCGGAGGACGACCTGAGTTCAATCTGCGAGGTGCCACATTGGCTTATGGTGTTGGAATTTGCGGATTTCTAGGGACATTAACCTATTTTTACGCCATAACAAAAGGCTCAGTAAGTACCATAGCTACAATGACCGCCATGTATCCAATCGTCGCCATCATTTGCGGAGTTTTCTTTTTGAATGAAACTCTGACTCTTAAGCAAGTTATCGGCATAGGGTTCAGTCTATTTGGACTACTACTATTGGTTTAACTTACTTAAATAATTGCTAAGATTGTTATTTTGATAATTTAGGTGTGGTTGGCAAATTTCCAAAAACTTTAATCTAGTCTAGCTACTGGTTAAGTTTTTTAGTAGCTAGACTCATAAAAAATCAGCTATCAAGCATCTATGGGTTCAATACGTTTACGAATGCCCTCAGGCATTTCTAAATTTGTTCTGTCCCAGCCTTCTAAATCTAGCACTTCGTCCAAACATTGTTCCATGAGTTCATGTGCTTTCTTTGTCACTTCTGCAATGCGTTGATGAACTTTCATTTGGACTTCATTTTCTGCTGGCATTTCCATGCAAGTTTTTTGATAATCAAATAACTTACGTAAATTGGTAATTTGCATGCTGATATGTACTGGACATGCGCAGGTATAAAGGGCTGCTTGTTTATTAATAATAGCCAAATGCAAGGCCGTAAATTTATGATCAAGATTCATTGGTTTTATCCTCATTATTTTATCGGCCGTTTATTTTTATGGCTTAAATTTAAACTAGATTATTTTGTGCAACTCGGCCTTCGTGCGGCGCTAATGATAACTCTATTATTGGCTGCTGCAATCAATTTCAGTAAATAATCTTGTTAATTAATTCGCTAACATATTGATTGGGTTATTTCGAGGTACAATTTTGAAAAGTAAGTTAAGTCAAGATAAGGGTTGCTGATAATGTTTGATGATAAGTTTTTTGATGATTGGTTGAATAGTCAGGCGCAAAAGGTCATGGAACAAGTAGCTGGCGGATAAAATATTACATCTGATCAAATGATGATTTTAATGCTTAAGGCCCAAACTAATCATTTTGCCCATTTGGATGTTGATTTACGCACTGAGATGAGAGCGCTACACGAAGATATGGATAGGCGTTTTGTGCAAATGCAGATTGAAACTACGAAACGTTTTGATCAACTGACTTCACGTATGGATCATTTTATGATTTGGTCATTTGCAACTACGCTGACGGTAGGTGGGATTGTTATTGCAGCAGTTAAGTTTTTATAATGACTGCTTTAAGCAAATCAATTGGGTAGATTGCCAGTGCTGTTGTTCATAAAAAGCTAAAGCCGATGTGTTAGTTTTATCTGCAAGTAGTTGTATACGAGTAAGACCTTGCTGCTCAGCCCAAAGAAAGATCTCAGTCAGCAGTTTTGTAGCGATGCCTTGATGGCGATAATCGGCATCGATAATTAAATCCTCAAGTAAACCTACTTCTCCACCTTCTGCCGTAGAAATAACAGTTTGCAGGCTACACATGCCTAGTATTTTTTTATGGTCATTCGATTCGGCCACTAAAACACAAGCCTTATCATTGCCTAGTAGTAATTTTAATCCTTGTGATTGTTTGTCTGGATTAATTTCAAAATCAGCTTCAATAGTAAATAATGCCTTTAAAAGGATAATCATTTGTGGAACATCTTCGGGTTTGGCTAGGCGTATATTAATCATATTTTTTGTTTATTCGGCTGTTAACTTTTGAATTAATTACGTGGGTCTATGAGAGAAAATAGCCCCACCTTCTATTTCAGAAATAACATTATTAATTAACTTATGCCTAGTGTTGGCTTTTAATTATTTACGCCGCCTTAAATTCTATTTTCTTAATATTATCAAGATTAGCAGATTGTCTAGCGCACCATAAGTCATAATGATCTTGCATAGCCAGCCAGCTCAGGTGAGCGATCCAATGCTGTTGATAGGCGAAGTGCCATTTCGGAGCTAATGTCGCTGCGAGCTATTAATGTTCTATTTAAGGTAGATGGCGTAACTCCAAGCTTAATAGCTAACTGCCTTCCAGTCATTGCGAATGGCTCTAAATATATCTCTCATATAAATTCGCCAGTTTCCTTTAACCCAAACTGACCATTGGTCTTTATCCGAACCTTTTAAAGGATGTAAATTAAAGTTGAGGCTTGTCTGAGTTCGAGTATGCATGTAGTTCATGACCTGTTCTCATTAGGGGTTGTAAGGCAGGGTCGGCATTTTATGAGCAAAGCTAACATAGGCTAAGTAAAGTTTACAGGCATAAAAAAACCGAGTCTTTAAAAAAGATGCTCGGTTTATTTGTATCTATGGCGGAGAAGCAGGGATTCGAACCCTGGGAGGGGATCAACCCTCAACGGTTTTCAAGACCGCCGCTTTCGGCCACTCAGCCACCTCTCCACAAGCCGGCTATAATAACTCAACCAGATTAAAAATCAATTTATTATTTATATTTAACGATTTTTACGTGTGCGCCAGATAAAAAAACCGCTGCTTATTAGCAATAATGGGATGATGATTAAGAAGCCGAAGCCCATCAGGTTTACAGTCGTTTGACTGAGGGCTAGGCTTTTGTCTACGGCTGTTTTGGCTGGAATGTTTAGAAAGTGTTGGTCATGACTCAGCCAAGATATCATCCTGAGTCCCAATTCGTTATTGCCAACATGGCCTAAATCAGCGTTGGATAGGAAATCACCATCACCTATAACAATGATACGTTGCTCAGTGTTTTTTGCGCTAATGCGAGTTAAGGCATAAGCGAATGTTAAGGGACCTTGGCGTTCCTGACTATTAGCATCAAAACGAATTTTTCCAGAGACTACGCCAGTTTCAGTCCAAGAGTTAAGAGAGCTTTGCAATAAAGGTTCTGCTTTAAAAGGACTGATTGGGTTTATTGCTAGTGCCGTCGTGATAGGAAAAACACTGGTTGCTTGAAAGCCCAGGCTAATGGCATGAGTAGGGTAATGACTGACGACCACAAAGCGAGGATCATCAATACCCTTTAGTTTGGCGTCACTGTCCACTATAACGCCGGGTAGGGCTTGAATGCATAAATAGTCGTGTAAGCTAACTAAAAACAAATTATTAGGCTCGGTTAATACTAAGAGATTTCCTCCCTCATCAAGATAACGCTTAATAATAGTCCATTCATCCGCTAGCAAAGGGCTGGTGGGCGCGCTGATGACCAATAACGCTGAATTATCAGGAATCGCAGGCATGACTGCCAAGTTTAGGGCTTGGGCTCTGATGTTTCGGCGCGTTAAGGTCTTTGCAAATAGACCTAAATCAGAATTGGCTGTGCCAATAGCTGAGCGTTCGCCATGTCCACTCAAAAAGCTAAGCCAGTGCTGTTGAGTTGAGGCGAGTTGTACTAGCGCATTGGTGAGTGACGATTCATCTATATAGTTAAGTTTTTCTAGGTGGTCTTGATACTCAACCAGAATAATACCTTCCGGACCGATATTGAATTCACGGGTTTTTTCGGGTTCTAAGTCGGGGTCTATAAAAACCAATGATATATTGGCTTTGCTACGTTTATAGCGATCGACTAATTGGCCAATTTGGGCTCTGATCGGTAGGCCTTGTTTAATATAGGCGGTAATAGTGATGGGGTCTGGCAATGAGCCTAATAAATCCAGTGATGCTGTTGATAGGGTATTGCTGGCATTATTGCTGATGTCCGTTTGTAAACTATATCGGCTGCTTAAATTAGCTAAAGCGATAAACACGCCCAATAATAATAGTGTTATTAGGGTATTTTTAAGGCGGCGAGATTGATGTAAGCGCAAAGACTGCTTCATTTTTGCAGTCGCTCATTGGTTAAGCTATGAATGCTCAGTACTATAAAACTGGCGGTGAATAGCAAGAAATAACAGATATCAACAGAGCTGATCAGTCCGCTTTGGATATTCTGAAAATGTCTCAGTATTGATAGATATTCAAATAATTCGCTGCGTTGTTCTTGTAGGCCAGCGCTCCAGTCTAAAATCCAGAGTAATAATAAAATGCCGAAAGTTCCCATGGCGGCAACCGTAGGGTGACTTGCTAGTGTGGACATATAAAGTCCGGTTGCGGTATAGGCGCTGACTAAAAATAGTAGCGCGATGATGTTGGCTATTAATTTACCGTTATCTAAACTGCCACCGCTGAGTAATGATAGTGGCATTAGGGTAATTATTAACACAGCGAGTCCTAATAAGCTCAATAAGCCTAAGTATTTACCTAGAATAATGTCGACATTAGACACTGGGGCAGAGAGCAGTAAGGAGAGAGTTTTATTTCTACGTTCTTCGCAAATCAAGCGCATGGTTAATAGTGGCGTAATTAATAATAAGATGATGCCAGCATTGCTGTACAAAGGTGTTATTACTATGTCAGTTAAGCCTAAAGCGCCGTCAATCGTCGCTAATTTAGGTTGTAATAAATTGAAGGTTTCAACTTGGGTCAAGAATATATAAGCCAGTATAGTTTGTAATACAGCCAATAGCGTCCAAGCCAGTGGCGATAAAAATAGCGACTTAAACTCGCGCGTGGCGATGGTTAAGATCATGCTCATCAGTCGTTATGTTGAGTTAAAGTAATAAAAATATCTTCCATTGAGCGTTTAATGGGGGTGAATTCTTGCAGTTCCCAGCCAGAGGAGATAATCGTTTCGATAAGGCGTTGAGTTGGGTTGTCCCTTAAGCGGTAAGTGATTTTAAATTGCTGATCAGAAATCGCTTCAATGTTAAGCACGCCAGCAAGCGCACTTAAAACAGCCAAGTCTGGCTTTAAGCGGGTGCTGATTAATATGCTAGCTGTATCCATTTGCTGGTTAAGGCCGTCTATGCTTTCTTTTAAAATTAATTGACCTTGATGAATGATTTGTACGTGTGTACACACCGCTTGTACTTCGCTCAGAGTATGAGTAGAAAGGATAATGCCGTGATCATGACCCAGTTCAAGAATTAAGTCACGAATCTCTCTAATTTGTAGTGGATCTAAACCCACGGTGGGTTCGTCCAATATGATAACGTCAGGATTGTGTATGATGGCTTGGGCAATGCCGATACGTTGTTGATAACCCTTAGAAAGATTAGCAATGAGTCGATTGGATACTGTCATCAAGCCGCAGCGTTCTTGAGCCTTAAGCACGGCTAAATGGATAGATTTTTTAGGGATGCCATGCAGTTGAGCGCAATAGTATAAAAACTCTTGTACGCTCAGATCTTTGTATAGCGGTGGCGTATCGGGTAAATAACCAATATTAAGTTTAGCTAGCTTAGCTTGGTCTTGTAAATCATAGCCATTAATTTCAACCCGTCCAGAACTCGCTGCAAGATTGCCGCTCAAGATTTGCATCGTTGTGGTTTTGCCCGCTCCATTGGGACCAAGAAAGCCCAAAACTTCACCTTGAGCTAAAGTAAAGCTGACATCTTTGATGGCGCAGTGTTTGCCATAATAACGCGATAAATGCTCTGCGCTTATCAGTATTGCCATCAGGGAGCTTAGAGTTTCTTTAACAAGGTTTGTAATTCAGCTTGGATTTTTTTTCGGTAAAACAGAAACTTCCAACGCGTGCCGCCACATTGTTTCCATAACAGCGCTGAGCGTATGCCAGCCAACAAACAAGCACGGATTTTATTGGCGACTTCAGGTCTGGATAAATAGGCTTGATCACCATTGACCATGATTCTGGGCTGCAAGGTGCTAATAGTGTTTTGATAAATATCACCCAGATTAGCTAGTACATTTTCATGCAGCAAATCAAAGTGCTCGGTTTGTGCTTGGGCTTTAAGAATGCCGGTGTTTATGGTTTTTAACAGGTCTTTACGGGTTTCTAGTTGGTGTTCTAAAAAAACGATAGAAGCTGAATAACGCGCTTGCTGGGCGTTGGCGATTTTATAACCTGTCATTTGCATATCAAGTTGCTTTAAACCTAGTTTAAGACCATTTAAACCACCATAAACGTCAAGAACACTTTCTGAATCTATTTTTAAGAGACTAGCAATGCTTGTTTCCATGGCTAGCGCATCGGCATTGCCTGTGCTGGCTAATTGTTCAACTAAAGCGGCAGCTTGGGCAATGCCGGCTAGGGCAAGGGTTTGATTAGTGATCGATTTTATTGACATAAATAATAGCAGCTTAGTTTTAAGGGTGAGTAGGTCAAGAATATAAAATGGCGATCAATAGATCAATCTATTTTTAAAAGCCTTGGGTATATAGTTATAAATCGTTGCCCTTCTTGTATTAAAACCCCATTGCAGACTTCACTGCCCACAGTCAAGTATTTGTAGGGGCGATAGATTCGCTCTGTATTTTGGAACATCGGATTACTGGGCGAATTTGTCGCCCTTACAGTTAGAACGCTTTTTTTTATCCTTAATTGTGGACAGTGACCCTAACCCTCCTCTTTGAGCATAGGTATCTACATAAATAATTGTTAGCATTTCCTCGCGAGAACGATAATATTGTGGTGAAGATCGTAGGGGCGTATTGCATACGCCCTTATAAAATAAGCTCTATAACATTGGACTTTCAATGTTGGGCGTATGCAATACGCCCCTACGGTGTTTTTTATCGTTTCCACGCCGATAAGAAACTTGTGTAGATACCTATTCTTTTTGACAAGGAGAGAGGGGTATAAAACACTAGGCATAAACCGTCTATTAACTTAGCGAAAACGTATGAGATGATTAATATTGTTCCACAAAATCAAGTATTATAAGCATTGATATTCCAAATCTATCACTATATAATCTGCCCAGCTTGAAAATTGTTTTACCGTTATGCTTATCTTTACGATGTTTATCCTGTATTGCTCGTCCTGTTTATCATTAAGTAACTCTAAAATTTCTCAGCGTCACAGCCTCTCTTGGGGCTTTAATTATATATTTTAAATAGGATTTACAATGGCTACTGGTACCGTTAAATGGTTTAACGCAGAAAAAGGTTTTGGTTTTATTCAACAAGAAAGTGGACCTGATGTTTTTGTTCACTTTCGTAACATTAACAGCTCTGGCTTTAAATCACTTGATGAAGGCCAAAAAGTTCAGTTCAATGTGACTCAAGGTCAAAAAGGCCCGCAAGCAGAAGAAGTGACTATCATCTAATTGCGCTAAAAAAGCGGCAGTCCACACGTTGGGCTGCCGCTTTTTTTTGCCTGTGATTTTGGTTATCTACTTAAGCTGGGATAAATAATAAAATGGATCAATAGGGCGTATTGCATACACCCTATCATCGCAAGATTATATTGGATGTGCTGAGGAACGAAGCGCATCAGAGTGGTACTTGATTGATGCGCCTCCTTCGTCGGCACATCCTATAACACTTTTAGGCGACCGCGTAGGGACAGATCGCGACCTGTCCCTGCTGAGTTTTTTGGTTAATCTACTTTTATCCAATCTTCCAACGCTGCAATAATGCTTTTAGCTTGATCAACACTAGAAATATTAAACTTTGATTTTTGTTGGTATTCGCCATTACGTTTTTGGTAGCGACGAATGGTATATTTGTCTGGGCCGTATTCTTCTTTAGCGCGATTCCAGTCTTGATAGCGATACATCACCGTAGCCCAAGCGCCTTTGGTTAATACTTTTTTGTCCAGTTCCTTAACGGTTTCTATGCCGCCATCTTCGTAAGTTACCGTTAATTCATCTACCGTTTCAGCCATGTTACTCTCAAGTTAAGTGGTGTGATTGTGGCGCAGTTTAGCAATATTAGTTAATTACGCAAATCATATAAACTGTGCGCTGCGCTTTGTAATGATAAGAATGGGTCGTTATTTGCCAAAAAACTGCCCAAAGCCACGACTGCCTTTGCCAGTTTTTAAGGTATTAATGACTTTTAATGTTTTAGCATCAATAATTGACACGGTATTATCAAACCAGTTAGCGACATAAACATGTCGGTCATCAGGGTGGGTAGAAATACCCTCTGGTTTGTTGCCGACTTCAAGCACAGCCATTTCTTTTAAAGTTTCGGTATCAATAACCGATACCGAGCCATCATCTTGATTAGTGACCAATAAGCGGCTGTCATTCATGGCTAAGGCCGTCGCATAGGGCAGGGCATGGACTTTGATGGTCGCAAGATTCAGCATGCGCCTGGACTCTATAACCGTAACGTCATCACTTTGCACATTGGCGATATACAGTTTTTCGCCTCGGCTATCAATAGTAAGACCAAATGGATGTGCGCCCACTTGCACCGTGTTGATAACGCTTAAAGTTTTAAGGTTGATTTTAGAGACCGAATTACTCAAACGATTGGCGACATATAGCCAATGGTTATCAGGGCTCACTACTAAGCCTGAGGGTGATTCACCGACAGGAATGGTTTTGATAATAGTAAGGCTAGTTGCATCAACGACATCGACCTTATTGTTATACCAATCGGCGACAAAAATGTGCTTGCCATCAGGACTAATGGTAATGCCTAAAGCACCTTCACTAACCGGAATCTGAGCAATGACCGCGCGTTTTTTTACATCTATAACCGCAAAGCCTTTTGCCTCTGGGGTACTCACATAAACTTTATCACCTGCAGGGGCAACGGCAATCCCTGCGGGTTTACCAGGCACATTAACCGACGCTACCACTTTCCCAATTTCGCTATCAATAATAGACACGCTATCATCTAGTTGATTACTGATATAAGCAAACGGAGCTGCTGCCAAGGGAGTTGTAAAGCAAGTGGTAGCGACAAATAACGCTACCACCGGGTATTTTATAAAAAACACCAGCCTAAACCTTACTTTTCAGCTAAGGCTTTAATGTTAGCTAAGCCAGCTTTTAAAATGCCAGTTACAGCAGCATTAGCTGTTTCTTCATTCATTTCTACTGGAGGATTGTTGTTGGTGTAAGCTCGGTAATAGCCTGCAGTCCAAGAGACAACAGTGGTTGCGCCTTGAGATTCAACATCAATAGAAGCTGAGTAGTTGTCTACAGGTAGTGCAGGTACTTTTTCTTCAACGCCGGCATGAGTGATGGTTTTTGCAGTACTCATGTCGGTGATTTTGTAGCCGTAAGACAATTTGGCTTCGTCATATTTTTTTAATTCTTCAGTAATGGTGCCGCCATCTTTTAAGGTCAGTACGCGAACTGCGCCTTTAACATTGCCGCCATCACCGCTAGTGCTAGTGACGCCTGGTAACCAAGACATGTCATGATAATTTTTGATGATAGCCCAGACTTTATCAGCAGAGGCATTGATAGTGATTTGTTCTTCAGCTTTTTGACGGACTGGGCCGTGTGCTTGTACGGTAGCAGCGAATAAAAATAATAACGTCGATAATAACAGCATAAATTTCTTCATTGTATCTCCTAGTGTTAAACATAAAAACTTAAGCGCTGCATTATATGACAACTAGAAACAGCAAGCACTGCTTGTCCATAAAAAAGCTCAATTGATATTTAAGCTGTAGCCGCTAGTGCTTATAAGGTGTGGATGACGGCAGCTTATTAATTAGGCTTTTATAGTGTTAATGAGTGAGTGTTCTGCTTATATTTAGGAGCTTATTGGCAGTTTAGGTGAGCGCCTCTGAGCGAAAAAGGAGGAACTTAGTTCTATTATGGGGCGTATGAGGTCTATTAAGGATGGTTTTAGTTGTTTACGGGAGTTACTCTTAGCGAAAAAGGTTGGTCTTGGTTGTTTTAAGTTGAAAATTAATTCTACTGAGGACTGTCTTGACTCTGTTAAGGAGCAAATTAGGTCTGCTGTGGATTGTCCTGACTGTTTTAAGGCGAGAATTAGGTCTGCTGAGGCTAGTCTTGGTTGATTTAAGGCGCTATCCAGAACAATTAAGGTGGCCCTATTTGATTGAATTAGCTCCTAATGCCAGCTAAGGGGCGTCTTGCGAGATGTAGTAAGCACCTGAGATAAACTAAGGATGGTCTTGCGAGACTCTATTGTTTCCATGTCCTGCATAATTGTCCGCAGTTGAGTATTTGTAGGCCGGAATAAGACCAGCCAAGCGCAGCGCGTGCTGGCGTTTCTGGCAGTTCGAGCAGCACCTATGCCGGAAACGCTTTTTTCGCTTGCGCTCGTAAAGTCTTATTCCGGCCTACCAATGTGTGTAATGACCCTTTGCTTAGCCTGTGTAGGTCGGAATAAGACCAGCCCAGCGCAGCGCGTGCTGGCGTTTCCGGCAGTTCGAGCAGCACCTATGCCGGAAACGCTTTCCTCGCTTGCGCTCGTAAAGTCTTATTCCGGCCTACCAATGTGTGTAGTGGCCCTCTGCGCACTACAACAATCGCCATGTAGGGACAGGTTGCGACCTGTCCTACTTTACACAGCAGAAAGTTTATAAGCTTTAAGCACCTCAGTCACCGCATTAATCCGTAAACGTCGAATAGCTATACCAATGTCTGAACCTGTAAGAGAGCCGTCGAGTGCACTACTGCAATCGACATCGGTCGCTGCTTTGGCGGCTAGGCTAATTAATTGTGCTTGTGGATAGGCTCTTTGTTCAAAGCCGGTGCGACCTCTTGCATCGGCTTCGCAGGCTAACAGAAACCAAGATAATTTAGAGTCGTCTTTGAATGCGCCTAGAGTGCTTAAAACATCAGTTAAGGTATCTGGGCGTAATTCAAAGACTTTATGACTATGGGTATGGTATTCCATGACCTGCATGGCTAAGGCTCTAAAGTTATTCGGTACTCGTAAGCGCTTACAGAGCTTCTTTAATAGCGGTAAACCTTTCTTTTCATGGCCGTGGTGACTGGGCAAAAGTTCTTTTGGGGTAATGCCTTTACCTAAATCATGTACTAAAGCGGCAAAGCGCACTTCTGGGTTAGACGATAATAATGCTGCTTGTTCTAAACACATGAGGCTATGGATGCCGGTATCAATTTCTGGATGATGTTGTGGAGGTTGAGGAACGCCAAACAAGTTGTCTAATTCGGGGAAGGTCTTTGGTAAAGCATGGCAGTCTTTTAAAGTGTAAAAAAACGCCGAAGGGCTTTTCTCTTTGAGGGCTTTAAATAACTCTGCCCAGACTCGCTCAGGGACTAAGTGATCAATTTCGCCATTACTCACCATAGCTTGCATTAAATCTAGTGTTTCAGCGGCTAGAGTAAAGCCTAAGTGTTGATAGCGTGCGGCAAACCGCGCAACACGTAAAATACGTACTGGATCTTCTGCAAAAGCCGGTGAAATATGCCGAAATATTCTATTTTCTAAGTCTTGTTGGCCGCCATAGGGATCAATCAGCTGACCTTCTGGGTCCATAGCCATCGCATTGATGGTTAAATCCCTGCGGATTAAATCTTGTTCCAAGCTAATATCAGGCGAAGCATGAACGATAAAGCCTTTATAGCCAGGTGCGCTTTTACGTTCTGTTCTGGCGAGCGCGTATTCATCTTTTGTTTTTGGATGTAAAAATACCGGGAAATCTTTGCCAACTAAACGAAAGCCAGCTTTTAGCATGGATTCAGGCGTTTCGCCGACTACGACCCAATCTTTTTCATGTACTGGATAATTGAGTAAGGTATCGCGTACGGCACCGCCGACTAGGTATATTTGCATGGTTTGATAAGCGTATTTTAGGTTGTTATTAGCATAGCATAGGCTTATCCAAAATGCAGTTTGTCCTGTTTGCAGATAGCTGACATCGAGTTGATCACGTACAATGCGACCTTTAACTTGGAGCTAAGCTGATGACTACGCAAAAACAGAATGACGACGCGTTATGGGCTGAAAAATTAACGCCCGAACAATTTAATATTTGCCGATTAAAAGGCACTGAACCCCCCTTTACTGGCAAATATGCTGACTGCAAGAAAGTCGGCATCTATCATTGTATTTGCTGCGATAGCCCATTATTTGATTCGCAAACCAAATATGATTCAGGTTCAGGTTGGCCGAGTTTTTGGGCAGAATTACCCGAAGGCAGTGTCAACGAACACGCTGACAATAGTTATGGTCAGCGTCGAGTTGAAGTCACTTGTAAAGTCTGTGATGCTCATTTAGGTCATGTCTTTGAAGACGGCCCCCTGCCCACAGGTTTACGCTATTGTATTAACTCTGCCTCGCTGGATTTAAAAGAAACATGAACATTGCCCAGCAACAGGTACAAAACTTACTCGATTTTATTGATGCTAGCCCGAGTCCTTGGCATGCGGTCGCCACCATAGAAAGCCAACTGCAAGCTTTTCAATTTGAAAAGCTAGAAGAAAGTGCCGCGTGGCAGTTAAAGGCTCAGGGTCGTTATTATGTGATTCGTGATGACTCTTCTATCATTATGTTTGTCATGGGCTTAAAACCTTTGTTAGAAACAGGCTTTAAGATTATAGGCGCACATACCGATTCTCCAGGTTTAAGAATAAAACCGAATGCGACTAACGCCACAGAGGGCTTATTACGCTTAGGCGTAGAAATCTATGGCGGGCCTATTTTGGCGACGTTTACCGATAGAGATTTAGGTCTTGCTGGTCGAATCAGCTATAAAGATGACAAAGCTAATATCGTCAGTCAATTAGTCAACTTTGCTAAGCCATTATTACGCTTGCCCAATTTAGCTATACACATGAATCGTACAGTTAATGAAGATGGTTTAAAGCTGCATAAGCAAAATGAATTGCCGTTGATTTTATCGGCTTGGGCGGAGCAATCCTTGCCTCAGACTTATTTCACCGAACTATTGCAACAGCAATCTGCTTGCCCAGCAGAGCGAATTTTGTCGTGGGATTTAGCCGTCTCTGATACCCAAAAAGGTACATTCTGGGGTGCCAATAATGAGTTTTATGCCGATAGCCAGTTAGATAATCTCGCCTCTTGTCATGCAGCTCTGCAAGCGTTATTGACGGAGTCGGTATTAAATGGCGATAACAGCGTGGTTTGTGCTTTTTTTGATCATGAAGAAATAGGTAGTACCAGTTGTAAAGGCGCGGATGGTAGCTTTTTGGCTGAGGTTTTGCAGCGGATTAGCTTAACCACAGAGGATACACGAGAGGGCTATGCTAGGGTTTTAGCGCAAAGTTTTCTGCTGAGTGCCGATATGGCTCATGCCTATCAGCCTAATTTTCCGTGGGCGTATGAGCCAGACCATAAAGTGATGGTCAATAAAGGTCCGGTCATTAAAATCAATGCTAATCAGCGTTACAGTACTGAAAGCATCTCACAAGCGCAGTTTATGGATTGGTGCGAGCAAGCGGAAGTGCCTTATCAAACCTATGCTCATCGCAGTGATTTGGCGTGTGGTAGCACGATTGGTCCCATTAGTTCCGCGCATTTAGGCATACGTTCCATAGATGTGGGTAATCCCGTTTGGGCGATGCACAGTATCAGAGAAAGTGCAGGCGTTTTGGATCATGGCTATATGATTCGGGTAATGCAGCAGTTTTTTGGGTAGGATGGGTAGAGCGTTAGAGACTGTAAAAGTATTATCAATTTTGGCTTCCCCCTTTGTAAAAAGGGGGGGAGAGGGGATTTTTTGTGTCATAGATCAAATCTCCCCTAAGCTCTCTTTGCTAAAGAGGGGAATAAAAGAATACTTTCACAGTCTCGTTAGCGTAACTCGATCTACGTAGCGCATTGCGTCGGGTTACGCTATCGCTAACCCGACCTACAAGTTATTTGATTCTTTTTTTAGAGACAGGTCGTAACCTGTCTGTCCCTGCGCTGTAAAGTGGATCGATAATGCGATGCTATCTGCGTAAAATCTGTTATTTATAGAATTGGCTACTTCCGTCTAAATCACCCGTGCGCTTGTACAATAAGGGATGACCCTTGTTGAGTTTTGCGGCACTCAGCACTTCGCAAACTGCGATAACATGATCGCCAGCTTCAGAGTAATGACTGACCTTGCAATCAAAATAAGCCAGACTTTCCGATAAAATCGGTGCTCCCGTTTGATCGGATTGCCATTGAAAACCTGTCATTTTATCGGCGGCAGATTGACCAAAATGTTCGGCCAACTCTGTTTGATTATGACTTAAAACATTAACACTACAAATACCGCCCGCTTGTAGGATTTGATAAGAATAGCTTTCAGGATTAATGCTGATCGCTAGCAACAGTGGTTTAAAAGAAACCTGCATAACCCATGCAGCCGTAAAGGCATTGTGACGCTTACCATCACTGACGCCAATGACATAAACGCCATGACTGATTTGTTTAAATAGCTGTTCTGGATTTTTAATCATTGATGCCACCGCTATGTGTTTATGTTGAGGGCTGTTATTAGTATTTGTAGTATTTGTAGGCCGGAATAAGGCTTTATGAGCGTAAGCGAGTAAAGCGTTTCCGGCATAGGCAGTGCTCCTGTGCCGGAAACGCCACCACGCGCTACGCTTGGCTGGTCTTATTCCGGCCTACAAACTGCAATGCCCACAGTTAAGGATTTTTTTGTTGGGAGCAATGATTTTAGTTTTCGGGCTTTTAAACCAACCCCTGCTGGACTAACCAAGGCTTGATAAACACTAACAAAAACCCAATTGAGCCGCAAGCTACGATAACGGGAATAATCCCAATTTTGTAGCGAAATAATGCCAGCATTGCCCCTATGCCTATCAGCGCAGCTATTAAATCGAAACTGCTAATGTCGCCTTGTGGCCAAAATACATGCCAAGCAAAAAATACCGCAAGATTAACAATGACACCGACTATGGCAGCGGTAATGGCAGTGAGTGGCGCGGTAAATTTTAGATTATTTCTAGTGGATTCTACCAGAGGGCCTCCGGCTAAGATAAACAAGAAGCTGGGTAGAAAAGTAAAATAAGTGACCACCAGCGCTCCAGCGATACCGCACATTAAGTGCGTTGCTGTCTCTATGGGGAGTTGTCCCCAGCCTGCTAAAAAGCCTACAAAAGTGACGATCATAATTAATGGGCCGGGTGTGGTTTCGCCTAAAGCTAAACCATCGATCATCTGGGGCGCAGTTAGCCAGTGGTAATGCTCTACTGCGCCTTGATAAACATAAGGTAGTACGGCATAGGCGCCACCGAATGTGAGTAAGGCGGCTTTGGTAAAAAACCAGCCCATTTGCGTTAGTGCGCCGTTCCAGCCGAAGTGAATCGTTAAGTAGCTCATGACACTCGTCCACAAAAACAAGCCTACTGCGATGATTTTAAATAATTGACTCCAACAAAATTTAGCGTGTTCTGGAATGGGGCTATCGTCATCAATCAGAGCTGGGCCGAAACTTTTTTTGGTTGAACTATGCCCACCGCCCATCGCAAACTTATCAGGAGCAAAGCGTCCCCCTAAAATACCAAGACTAGCAGCGATCAAGACGATTAACGGAAACTCTGCATGCAATACAAAGCTAGCGAAAAAAGCCAATGCCGCTAAACTCCATAGCAAGTTATTTTTTAAAGCGCGTGAGCCAATACGATAAGCTGCAAACAGTACGATGGCGGTCACGGCAGGCTTAATGCCATAAAGTACGCCGGCAACCGCCGGTAAATGGCCATAACTGAGATAAACCCAGCTGAGTAAGATGAGTAATAACAAAGAAGGTAGGATGAATAGTAAACCTGCAACTATGCCGCCCCAAGTTTTGTGCATTAACCAGCCCAAATAAATAGCGAGTTGTTGCGCTTCAGGGCCCGGCAATAACATGCAGTAATTGAGGGCATGTAAAAAACGCTGTTCTGAAATCCAGCATCGTCGCTCAACCAATTCTTGATGCATGATAGCAATTTGTCCAGCAGGCCCACCAAAGCTTATAAAGCCAAGTTTGAACCAAAAGCGCAAAGCAGTACTAAAACTAATAGGGTCAGGTGAGTTCATCAGTCTTTATCACCGAATGATTTAACGATACGTATTAACTCAATAGGGTTAACAGGCTTAACTTTGTAAGCATCTGCGCCAGCTTCCATGCCCATGTCTACATTCCTTTGTTGCCCATGACCTGAAATCAAGATGACATGGCAAGGATTGGCGCTGGATTTGATTTTCTGACATAAACTTATGCCATCGATCTCTCCCGGCATTTCCACGTCTGATAAGACAACGTCAGGCTGCAGTTCTTGAAATTTTTTAAAAGCGTCTACACCATTTTTAGCTTCAAGCACTTCAACTTGAGGTTCCCGTATAAAAGTCCTGCGAAATAACTCGCGTATCTGCTCATTATCTTCAACAATTAATAACTTAATTTTTTTCTCTGTCATTAGTAAGTTGTTATGTTATTTGACTGGAAACAATAATCGAAAATTACTGCCCTTGTTGGCTTGAGATGTACTAGATTCAACCACAATATGACCGTCTAAATCATGTACCATGCCATTGACGGTATAGAGTCCTAGACCTGTGCCTTTATCAATTTCTTTGGTAGTGAAGAACGGATCAAAAATATGTTTAATTACGCTAGCTTTTAAACCGCTGCCATTATCAGAAACACTTAACTCTATAAAGTCAGCTTTTATGTCTTGAGCACAGCTCGTGCAAATACCTTCATGCGACATTATTTTTTTGAGTGAAATAGTTATTTCACCGGTCTGATTAGGCATGGCATCGCGGGCATTAACCAATAAGTTGGTTAAAATTTGCCCCAAATGAGTGGCGTCTATTTGAATATTACAATCATGGTCTAAATCAGTATTAACTTGACAGGTCTTTCTTAAGCCCGGACGTAGCATAATTAATATTTCGTCTATAACGTCGATTGTTGGCCTTACTTCTATGGCTTTATCAACCGGATGTCTGCTCGAATACGACATCATTTTTTGAATTAGCTTCATCGCATGTAGGCTGGCGGTATTAATTTGTTGGCTATTAAATAACAAATCTTCTTTCAAGCTTTCATCTTGATAGGCTAGCGCCGTTGTTGTGTTTAAACCGTTATAACCCACTATAGAAACTAAGATATTGTTAAAGTCATGAGCAATCCCAGAGGTGAGACGAGTCACGCTTTCAAGTTTTTGCATTTGATAAACTTGATTAGTCAGGGTTAATTGCTGATTAACTGAGGCTTTATGCTCTTCAATCTTAGCTTGTAATTTATCATGGGTCAGCTTTAAGAGGCTATCAGTCTGCAGTTTTTCCTGTTGGATAAATCGATAACGGTCGGTTAAAAACAAGGTCAACACTAATAATTCAAATGCTGAAGCAATCTGCAAGGTGTTGAGCGAATAAATCTTGAAGTTCAATGAGAGAATCCCAACAGAATGTAGTTCAGTTAAGATAATGCCAAGGCAGAGTATAGAAAAGCCTAGGCATAGAAAATAGGCGTTTCGTTGTTTTTGTAAAGCCGCTATTACGGTGGTTGTTAAAATAAAAACTGCAGTAATAAAGTGCAGGATGTTAGTGGATTTTGCCCATGTGAAGTCGAATGCCAGCAAAAAAGGCATTGTAAGATTGATGGCTATGAGGAGTTTAAAGATCAAATCAAATCGGGGTATGATCCGTTGAGTATCGAGCAGTCGATTTATAAACAGTAAATGCGCCGTTAAGGTTATTGCGCCAAAGTCTAATACGCCTGTTTGCGTTAAATACGGAAAATTTGGCCAAGTAAATTCAGCGCCTAAGCCTCGATAAGCTATGAATACCAAAGCAATGAAAATAATCATGCTCAGATGGATAAAATAATCTAATTCTTTTAAAAATAGTACTAGGCCCAAGTTAAATAAGATGATAGCGAGCACAACACCAAAATAAATGGCCTGAGTGGCATAATCATTACGTTCTTTGTGTTCAAAGGCCATGGGATCCCATAATTTGGCCTCAATAAAAAATGAGTTTGCCGATGCAACTCTTAAATAAATAACACTCTGGCTGTGTGCAGGGAATTGCACGGGAAAAGCAAAGATTTTACTTTGATAGGCACGGTTTTCAAAGGGTCGTGCAAAGCCGGTATGAATGGTTTGAATATTTTTATCGTTAATCTGCCAATAAAAGTCTACGTATTTCAGTAAAGGGTAATCAAGCTCAATGATTTTTTCTTGTGGTTGATCACTGCTATTGTCGATAATTAAACGCAGCCAATAAGCCGATGATGTGAAGGATAAATTGATAGATTCTTGTTTTGGAAAATCGGTTTTAAACTGCGAATTTTGAACATCTGCAAGACTAAGTTGTTGGCTGGCATCTTCTAAAATACCTAGGTAGTTAGTCAGTGAGACTGAAGGTTGCAAACTTTTATTAAGATCTAAACTATCATTCGCTAGGCTAACTGAGCATTGTGTTATCAGCATTAAAAAAAATAAGCGAATAAAGTGTTGTTTCATATTGCTCTAAAAAAATAAGGGTGTTTGGAGATCATAGCTAAGTACAGGCTATAAAGAAAAATAAATATTGTCTATTAACCTTGTTTTGCCTAATTTGGCAGCGGCTAATATGACGATATTTTTATCTTGTTTAGTCGCTGGACTTAAATCATCACTGCAACAAATAGTAAAATAATCTGTTGTGAAGCCAGCTGTTTTTAAGCTGAGTAGCCCCTGCTGTTCAATATCAGCAAAACATTGCTGACCTTTTAAAATGGCTGCTTGGGCGTGACATAAGCTTTGATAGAGTTGCGGAGCTATTTGTTTTTCTAAGGTTGTTAAATAGTTATTTCTTGAACTCATGGCTAAGCCATTGCTTTCTCTTTCGGTATTGACCCCTATCAATTCAATAGGGAAATTAAAATCCCTAATCATGGTTTGGATAACGGTAAATTGTTGAAAGTCTTTTAGGCCAAACACAGCCACATCGGGCTGAGCTAGGTTAAATAACTTACAAACGATGGTGGCAACACCACTAAAGTGACCGGGTCTAAAAGCCCCGCAATAAATATCTGATAAACCTGATACCGTCACTGTTGTTAGCGCGTTGCTGGTGTATATGTCGGTAACAGAGGGTAAAAATAATAAGTCAGTATTTTCCTTGGCCAGTTTTAGCTGATCTTCGTGTTCGGTGCGAGGATAATTAGCAAAGTCTTCATTGACACCAAATTGAGTGGGGTTAACAAAGATGCTCACCACAACTTTATCAGCTTTCTGTTTGGCAATATTGACCAGCTTTAAATGACCTGCATGTAAGTTACCCATGGTAGGAACCAATGCGACGCTAAGGCCTTTTTGTTTCCATGCGCTGATAATGGAGCGCAGATTTGAAATGCTGTTAACAATAATCATGATATTAAAAACTATGCTCTGTACTGGGGAATAGGCTTTGCTTAACCGCCTGATGATAAGCGATGATCGCGTCTTCAATAGAGGCTGAGTTTTCCATGAAGTTTTTGGAAAAACGCGGACGATTACTAATGCTTATATTAAGCATGTCATAAAGTACCAGCACTTGTCCGTCACAATGCACGCCAGCACCGATGCCAATAACCGGTATGCTAAGTTGTTCGCTAATGTCTTTTGCAAGAGCGGCGGGGACGCATTCTAATACCAATAGCGATGCACCGGCGTCTTGGAGTTGATGGGCTTCGCTAAGGATTCTTTGGGCATCAGCTACTGTTTTACCTTGAACTTGATAACTGCCTAATTGATTAATTAATTGCGGCAATAATCCTAGATGACCACAAACGGGAATGCCTTGCTCAACTAAAAAACGCACGGTTTCTAAGCGCGCACCTTCGAGTTTGATCATTTGTGCTCCGCCTAGTTGTATGAGTTTGGCGGCATTCTTTGCGGCAATAACGGGAGTGGAATAACTCATAAAGGGCAGGTCGGCAATGACCACTGCGCGTTGCTTTGCTTGGCTAACGCAGCGAGTATGATAAATCATGTCGTTGATAGTAACGGGCAGAGTGCTTGCCTGTCCCTGGATGACCATGCCTAAGGAATCACCCACCAATATGGCGTCAACACCTGTCTTGTCAATTAAGCTGCTAAAACTAGCATCATAAGCCGTTAAACATGTTATTTTCTCGCCAGCTTGCTTCATGGAAAGCAAGTTATTAATACTTAAAGGCTTAGTGGTGAGGTCTTGGCTTGTGTACTTCATGTTAATCGAGTTTTTTTAGTGCTGCTAAAGGGCACTGGCTAAGCAAATCAGCAAGGGCGCCATGACCAGGTACTTGTAAGTCTGGAGCAATTTCATGTAAGGGATATAAAACAAAGGCGCGATCAGTGATGCCTGAGTGAGGGACGGTCAAATCGGGTAGGTCGATGATTTGATCGTTATATAATAATATGTCTAAATCCAGTGTTCTAGCACCCCAGCGCTCAGTTTTTCTAATTCTGCCTTGAGCGTTTTCTATGGTTTGTAGGGCACGTAATAACACCATCGGTAATAACGTAGTTTCTACAGCTATCACTGCGTTATAGTAATCGGGCTGATCTTGAGGCCCCATGGGCAAGCTGTAATATAAGCTGGAAAAGGCCAGCTCGCGTATGCCTTTGAGTGCACGGATTGCCGTGCGTCCAGTTTTTATTTGTGAGGCAGGGTCGGCAAGGTTACTACCCAAGCCGATATATGCAATAGCAGTTTCAGGGCGATTCATGGTTATTCCTAAAGTGACAAAAACAAGCGCAAGGCACTCAAAACCAAGGGTGTTAAGCTTCGGTTTCGGCAGATTTTACCTTAGTTCTTCCTCGGTAATTTCTTTTTCGGGCGGGTTTGCTATTGGCAGCTTTTCGTGGTGGCGGTTGAGTCATTTTTCGTTGTTCGTTGTCATCGGCGAGTTGATAATTTCCCCACCATGCGGCTACTTCTGGGTCAGCTCCACCTGTTTCTGCACGTAGCAAAAGGAAATCATAAGCGGCTCTAAAGCGTGGATGAGTGATTAAGCGACTAGGCTTGGAACCATAACGAGCATTAAACTTAGGTTGTAGACTCCATACTTCTCTCATGGCTAAAGTAATGTGTCTAGGTAGTGCTGTGCTTTTAACTTGTCGGCTAATAATTTCATTAGCAGCTTCTTGATAGGCGATAAACTCAATGGCGCCTTTATGTATTTTTTGTTTCGCCAGGATCTGCACAGATTCCCACAAAAATGCGGAAAATAAAAAATAAGCGGTGACTGTTTTTCCGCTAGCAATGCGTTTGTCGGAGTTTGCTAGAGCCTTAGCTAACAGTAAGCGGGGAAAGTCATACTCTTCAAGCGATAAGGTTTGTTCTGTAGACGGGAAGAGTATTTGAAAAAGACCGTAATGCCTTAACATTTCGAAGGTTTGCAGGGCATAACCAAACATAAATAGTTTTAAGGTTTCATCGTAGAGTCGGGCAGAGGGGATGCGAGATAATAACTCTGCAACTTTGTGCATCGCCGTTGCGCAATCAGGGTGCAAGTTAAAGCCCAGTTTAACGGCAAAACGCACGGCACGTAACATGCGAACAGGGTCTTCACGAAAACGTGTTTCTGGGTCACCTATTAAGCGCAGTGTTGCGGCTTTATGGTCGTCCATGCCGCCTACATAATCGACGACTGAAAAATCCTTGATGTTGTAATAAAGGGCGTTGACAGTAAAGTCTCTACGCCAAACGTCTTCTTCAATCGTGCCATAGACATTGTCTCTCAATAAGCGACCTTCCTTGTTTAGCACTTGTTCGTCATTTTGAGCTTCACCAGGGCCTCTAAAGGTAGCTACTTCGATAACTTCTCTACCAAAATGTACATGTGCAAGGCGAAAACGTCGGCCTATGAGTCGGCAGTTACGAAATACTTTTTTAATGTCTTCAGGTTCGGCATTGGTGACTACATCAAAGTCTTTAGGTTCTCGGCCTAATAATAAATCGCGCACACAGCCACCTACAAGGTAGGCATCGTAGCCTTCCTTTTGTAGTTTGTACAAAACCTTGAGTGCGTTGTCGCTGATTTGGCGGCGTGAAATATTGTGCTCAGATCGCGGATAGATTTTGACTTTTGTGGTGACAGGTTCAACGCTCTCTTTGGTTGATGTCAGCAGTTTTTTAAAAAAGTTTAAAATATTGTTATTCCTGTTTGTTTTCTGTTATAGCGCAATCATATCATTAGATACTGAGTATGCTATCATCAATCTTCGTTTCTTTTCTTTTACATTAGCCTTTTGAATATAGTAAAATCAATCCACTGATTTTTACAAGTACCGATTGTACAATAAAAAAATAAAACATCAGGCAACCATTTTTTAAAACTCCTAGTTATCATTTACGTACCGGACGGTGTAGTCATGTTCAAAAAGATTCTTAATGCCTTAATTGACCAGCCAGTATTAACCAGTGTTTTTGTAACAGATTTTTTTATTCTTTTGTTTCATAGACCACCTTTCTTATTTTCTCTAGTAATGCTGGGCTCGTTAATGGCAATGTGCATGTATTTCGGCCAAAAACTAGCATTATTCAAATCTTAATTGTCCTCAAGTATAAATCAAGAGCAAAAGTCAGGCCGCGATACTCTATCGGCACCTGGCTTTTGGCGTCGATTAGCAGCACAAGTTTATGATCTATTGCTGCTGATTGCAGTATTATTCCTCGCAACAGCTCTCCTTCTCCCTTCTTTGACTGCTGGCATGGCAGTCAATGATCATCAGGTACTGATCTATCGCCTGTACTTAGTTACCATCAGTTTTCTTTTTTATGGTTGGTTTTGGACCCATGGTGGCCAAACTTTGGGTTTACGTGCCTGGAAATTAACGGTACTTACCAAAGACCAAAAAACACTCAACTGGACTCAAGCCTTAGTTCGCTTTGCAACCGCTAGCATTGCTTTGGGCTTTTTCGGTTTAGGATTTTTATGGATCTTGATAGATAAAGATCGTCGTGGCTGGCATGACCTTTTATCAAAAACCGCCGTGTTTTTTGATCCAGCAGTAAAAAAGTAGTTTGTTATTGTTTTATCTTTCCCGCGCTGTGGGACAGAGACTGTGAAAGTATTCTTTTTATTCCCCCTCTTTAGCAAAGAGGGGTTAGGGGAGATTTGTTCCATTAAAAAATTATTATTAAATATCAGTAGTCTATGATTTAAAAAATCCCCCTCGATCCCCCTTTTACAAAGAGGGAAGCTAAAGTCATAATACTTTCACAGTCTCGACACTGCCGCCCCTACAAATGCTTGATCGTGATAATTCCTCTGTTAACCCAGTAACATTTACAATTGTAGGCCGAAATAAGGCTTTACTAGCGTAAGCGAGTAAAGCGTTTCCGGCAGCCGTACCGATCCAGTGCCGGAAACGCCACCACGTGCCATGCTCGGGTGGTCCCGAAGCTGGTCGGGGGTTTGCAACCCCCACTGAACCGCATCCTACGGACTACGGACTGTGGGCAGGACGCATAACTTCGTAGGGGCGTATTGCATACGCCCTTTAAAAACGGACTTAATCTTATAGGGCGTATGCAATACGCCCCTACGACCAGCACCACAATATTAATGATATGGCTGTAGGCCGAAATAAGGCTTTTCGAGCGAAAGCGAGTATAGCGTTTCCGGCAGCCGTACCGATCCAGTGCCGGAAACGCCACCACGCGCTATGTTCGGGTGGTCTTATTCCGGCCTAAAGCTCAGCATTATCGTTCCAATTGCTTTCTTATCCTCTGTTTACCCTGAACGATTACAGTCAATCTAGTCAATAAAAGCTTCTTTGTGTTATAAAGCACATCAATACAGTCAACTATTACTTGCCTACTTATGAATCCTTTATTAACGCCTACTGTTTTGCCCTTATTTTCTCAGATTAAAGCTGAACATATAGAACCAGCTATTAGCCAATTGTTGGCAGAGGTGCTTACCATTGTTGATCAACAGTTAAAAGCGACTCATCACTATACATGGAAAAATCTGCTTGAACCCATAGAGGTGGCTGAAGATAGGCTTAATAAAGCCTGGTCTCCTGTGAGCCACTTAAATTCGGTGCTTAATAGTGATGAATTACGTGAAGCCTATAACGCTTGTCTGCCCAAGCTTAGTGCTTACTCTACAGAAATGGGGCAAAACGCCGAGTTATGTAATGCCTATCAAATGCTGGTCAATAGTGATGAGTTTAAGACGCTAGAACCGGCTCAACAGAAAGTGTTAAACAATGCCTTAAGAGATTTTAAATTGTCAGGTGTTGATTTAGAGTCTGATAAAAAACTCCGTTACAAAGCCATTAGTCAGGAGTTATCAAGGCTTGCTAGCCACTATGAAGAGAATCTTTTAGATGCGACTAATGCGTGGTCTAAACTTGTCACCGATGAAAATGATTTAGCAGGTTTGCCTGAGTCGGCAAAAGCCAGTGCTAAACAAGCCGCTGAAAGCCAAGGTCAATCAGGTTGGCTGATTACTTTACATAGTCCTTCATATCAAGCCGTGATGACTTACGCTGATGATCGTGCTTTGCGTAGTGAGCATTATCAGGCTTACGCGACTCGTGCTTCAGAGCTAGGTCCTTATGCAGGCCAATGGGATAACACTGAGCTTATGGAGCAGATTTTGGCTTTGCGTTATGAAAAAGCTCAGTTGCTAGGTTTTAACAATTATGCCGAGTTATCTTTAGCGACCAAAATGGCCAATAAACCTGATGACGTGATACATTTTCTGGAAGATTTAGCTGTAAAGTCAGGGCCTCAAGCACGCAAGGATCTTGTCGAGTTAGGTGACTTTGCTAAACAATATTGTGGAATTGATGATTTACAATCTTGGGATGTGGGCTATGTTTCAGAAAAAATGCGTCAGCATTATTATCAGCTCTCTCAAGAAGAGGTGAAATCCTACTTCCCGATTACCCGAGTTCTACCCGGTTTGTTTGCGGTACTAGAAAAGCTGTATGGCTTAAATATTACCGAAATTACAGAGTTCGACAGCTGGCATACTGATGTACGCTTCTTTCAAATTCATGATGAAAACGGCCAGCTACGCGGACAGTTTTATATTGATCTTTATGCCCGAGCTAAAAAACGTGGCGGTGCTTGGATGGATGATTGCGTAGGTCGCAAAAAAACAGGGGACGATATTCAAATTCCTGTTGCTTATTTAAACTGTAATTTTGCGCCGCCTACTGGCGATGTTCCAGCTTTGTTGACTCATGATGATGTCATTACTTTGTTCCATGAGTGTGGGCATGGCTTGCAACACATGCTGACTCTAGTTGATCATTTAGGTGTTTCTGGTATTAATGGCGTGGAGTGGGATGCGGTAGAACTGCCTAGTCAATTTATGGAAAACTGGTGCTGGGAGCAAGAGGCTTTGGCCTTGATTTCAGGACATTATAAAACTGGCGAAGTTTTGCCGGATAGCTTGTTTCAGAAAATGCTTGCTGCAAAAAACTTTCAGGCCGGCATGATGATGGTTAGGCAGATAGAATTTAGCCTGTTCGATTTTAGAATTCACAAAGATTATAAGCCAGAGCTAGGAGGCCGTATTTATGAAACTCTCGCGCAAATAAGAGCGCAAGTGGCGGTGATGATACCTCCGGAATTCAATCGTTTTGCTCATAGCTTTTCGCATATTTTTGCTGGCGGTTATGCAGCGGGTTATTACAGTTATAAATGGGCAGAAGTCTTATCTAGCGATGCTTTTTCTTTGTTTGAAGAAAAAGGCATCTTTGACAGGCAATCTGGGCAGGCCTTTTTAACACAGATTTTGGAGCAAGGCGGTAGTCAGGATGCGATGGACTTGTTTATCAAATTCCGTGGTCGTGAACCTAATATTGATGCCTTGTTGAGACATAGCGGAATTGCGGCATGAAATACCATGATCTACGCGACTTCATTAAACAACTAGAAAAACAAGGCGAACTAAAGCGCATTACCGTTCCGGTTGATCCTTATTTGGAAATGACTGAGATTTGTGACCGTACTTTAAAACAAGGCGGCCCTGCTTTATTGTTTGAAAATCCTACCGGTTATAACATCCCAGTGCTTGCTAACTTGTTCGGTACACCTAAGCGCGTAGCTATGGGCATGGGCGCTGAATCAGTTACCGAGCTGCGTGGCATAGGTGAGCTCTTGGCTATGTTAAAAGAGCCGGAGCCACCTAAAGGCATGAAAGACGCTTGGGAAAAGTTTCCGGTGTTTAAGCAAGTGTTGAACATGGCACCTAAATTAGTGAGTTCACCGCCTTGCCAAGAGTTGGTTAGAGAGGGCGATGAAATCGATTTAAGCGTTTATCCTATTCAAACCTGTTGGCCAGATGATGCTGCGCCTTTGATTACTTGGCCCTTAGTGATCACTAAAGGGCCGAATAAAGATCGCCAAAATTTGGGTATTTATCGACAACAAGTGATCGGTAAAAATAAAGTCATTATGCGTTGGTTAGCGCATCGCGGCGGTGCTTTAGATTTTAGAGAGTGGCAAAAGGCTTATCCGGATAAACCGTTTCCTGTTTCTGTGGCCTTAGGGGCTGATCCTGCCACGATATTAGCGGCAGTAACGCCAGTGCCCGATACTTTGTCAGAATATGCTTTTGCGGGCTTATTACGCGGCAGTAAAACCGAACTCGCTAAGTGTTTGATTAATGATTTACAAGTGCCAGCTAGTGCTGAAATCGTCTTAGAAGGTTTTATCTATCCAGGTGAAACAGCGCCCGAAGGGCCGTTTGGTGATCATACTGGTTATTATAATGAAGTCGATGAGTTTCCCGTGTTTACTGTTGAAAGAATTACTCAGCGAGTTGCACCTATTTATCACAGTACTTTTACTGGCAGACCACCAGATGAACCTGCTGTTTTGGGTGTGGCTTTAAATGAGGTATTCGTGCCTATTTTACAAAAACAATTTCCCGAAATTATCGACTTTTATCTACCGCCTGAAGGCTGTTCTTATCGTATGGCCGTGATTAGCATGAAAAAGCAATACGCTGGACATGCTAAGCGTGTAATGCTGGGTACTTGGTCTTATTTGCGCCAGTTTATGTACACTAAGTTTGTTATTGTTGTTGATGAAGATATCAATGTCCGTAATTGGCAAGATGTGATTTGGGCGATTACCACTCGCATGGATCCTGCCAGAGATTTAACGATCTTAGAAAATACGCCTATAGATTATCTTGATTTTGCCTCACCGGTATCTGGCTTAGGTTCTAAAGTCGGTTTTGATGCCACTAATAAATGGCCAGGAGAAACCAATAGGGAATGGGGTAGGCCTATGGTGATGTCACCTGAGGTGATTAGCAAAGTTGATGCGATGTGGGATAGTTTGTTTATTTAATAACATCATCATCAC
>Ga0364866_10104_pt1 | contig 47026 bp, 42 predicted proteins | sample ExccelAu500001D3_3_FD_206913 | JGI IMG/M metagenome (GOLD analysis project Ga0364866, IMG submission 206913) | Enriched cells from Trout Bog Lake Hypolimnion, Wisconsin, USA - BchlTB.Aug13.5000.01.D3 | ecosystem: Environmental > Aquatic > Freshwater > Lake > Hypolimnion/Profundal zone | place...
CTTTTCGAGCCAGTAAAACTTGCCGGCGCGGAATTCGTCCTGAACTTCGAAATCGAAACCATTGGTCTTGTTCAGTTCCTGGTCAATTTTCAAATTCAAGATCGCATAAGCCGCCTCCGGATCCAGCTCAGATCCATTGATCTCGAGCTTAAATCCGGGCGCATAGCCGCCAGCGTTAACCTGGCTCGTCATCATTGGCAAAGATCCCCGCGCTGCGCTTCAACGGTGGGATTTTAATCGGCGTACCCGGTGCCACCGCCCTCGGGTTGTCAACCGCGTTGGCGTCGGCTAGTTGCCTCCAACAATCAGGATCGCCATAAGCGTGGTAGGCGAGTTGCCAGAGCGAATCCCCCAGCTTGAACTGGTGGATTTTGTCGCGATCGGGCGAGTTGCGCGGGGTTTGGCGGAGCTGGCTGCTGACCGAAACATATTCTTTGAGGCTAATGGTGGCGCGCACGCGCACCGGCGTGCCGTCGTCCAGAAACATCACAAACCGGCGGCTCAGGTTCTCGAATAAACCCACAAATTCAAGGCTGCCCCACACGACCTTGCACGGGGGCGGGGCGTGTAACTCGGAATCCACCATCAGGAACGATTCGAGTTTATCCAAGTACTGGGTGCGGACGTCCTGGCTGTTATCATAAGTGCAGGTGTCCAACAACAGTTCAATGGAGAGGGTCTGGGCTTCTCCCTTGCTGAATTGAATAATCGGCGCGTCCAACCCGGGGACTGCCGCCTCCGCGTAGCCTGTTCGTTTAGCCACCGTATATTCGGATGGGTTGAAGCACACCGTGAAATTCGCACCCCCGGGCCCAACTGGGAACTGGGGCTCGGAACCTTGGAAGGTGCCCCGGATGAACATCAATTTGTCGCCGTTTCCCGCCATGGCTTACCGGCCATTCCTTTCTTTCTCTTTGCGAACGCGATTCACGATGAGTTCATACACTTGCTGCGAGATCGCCTGAAGTTGCGGCGGCGCTACGATTCTCGGGCCGCCTGGATCCAGGGCACCTGAATTCTTCCAATGCGATCCAAAACGAGCAGACGTTTCCGTCGGCTCTGGCATTCCCGTCCCCAAAGCTTGCCCGGACTGGGAGCTGTTCCGCCGTTCCGGATTCACCGCGCGGCGCTGAACATGCACTAATTGGGTTGGCGACAGGTCGGTCGCGGTGGTCCGCGGGTCTGCACGTCGAGCGACGAGTCGTGGAACCGCCATGGTAGGCTCTGGAATTCCTGACGGAGTTGAGCCGCTGGCTGCGGCCATCTTATGGAGCCTTTCCCTCAAAGCGCCGGTGGCAATTTGTTTGCCTGTCGCCGCCCCAGGGCGCAAAGAGTTGGCAGGCCAGCCTGGGCTGCCGAGGTAAAGCTGCGGTTGTGCCGCACCACTCACTCGCCCTGCCTTCCGGGCCCAAGTTGGCACCGCGCCCCTTAGGCTTCGAGACTTTAGGGATTGCCACCCAGGCAACATATTAAAACTACCGGACGTTAAGGCAGCCATTGGAATCTGCTTAGTTCCAATGATTGGGCGAACCTCCATCGAACCCGCAGGCCTCGTCGTAGCCATTTCCGCAGTGGCCATATGCCCAGAGCTGAGTCCGCGGCGGGGCATGCCGCGCAATTTGACAGGGCGACCGCCCCGCCCAAGAGCCATTGTGGGAGTGATAGTTGGCTTCTGTGCCAAATCCATTGTCAGCTCGCGTCCACCGGCGTCCCGCAACCGCGACGTAACGGGCTGTGCCAGAGCAGAGCCACTTTTACTCACCCCCCGTGCGATTCTTGCCTCATGGCGGGTGACACTTGAAAGGGGTGTTTGCGCGCTAGGTGCCGCTGGCTGAAACAACCGTGTCGGCGCCGAGTTGAACCGGGTTAGCTGAAAAGAGTGAGCAATCACTGGCTGCGCTGTGGCCGACCGGAGATCGTCATGCGGGCTGCGTGGCCCGCGATGACTGAAGGGGGAAGGAAGCTTCCGCATGCTCCCTGGTCCACGAAGGAAGGACTGCACGGGCGAAGAGCTATTGTAAGTACTACGGCCGCGAGCCAATAGCGGCGGTCGAAATGCATCAAAGTAGGGACCGACAATCCCTGCAATCCGAGAGCGCTGATTCATTCGAAGGCCGGGAATGCCTGGCGGTTCCGGCGAATCGGAACCACGCTGCAAGCGGGTAGTACGTTTTTTGACCAACCCTGAACTGGTTCGATGCGCATAAGCGTTGCCAGATCGCGCTGGAACCCGGTCAGCGGACCACCGTGCGCCATTAAAAGTCTCAAACGGTGCAGTGGAGGCGAAGTTTCGAGGGCGGTGCTGGCCCTTGACTGCTACTGGCTGTTCTTCCTGCTGCAAATACAGCCAACGAGGCACTTTCATTGCTGGCAATCGCCGAGCTTGTTTTGGGCTGGGCTCAGCCGCAAACACGCCAAGTCCTTGGGGCGGCCGGCTAATCGGAACTTCGCGAGGCACCGCCATACCCGATACGGTCCTCCACTCCTGCCGAAAGCCCACGGATTGCAACTTCGGACTGCGAGCGGCGATATGGGGGGCGGTCCCGCCTGCCATAACGTGACGCCAGCCATATCTTGACACCCGCGTCACCAGCAATTGGGGCAGTCGTGCGGCTTCAAGCGGGTGGCGGTCTGGGGCTACTACCTTAGGGATACGCAAGTTGGCCCCAGGACCGGCAGGCGGTCCGGACAGGAACTGCGACGGAGGCGAGATCACGAGGCTAAGCGATCGCGCAAAAAGAACATGGCCACTTATGGCTCGTTCTAATTGCTGCTGGGATTGTGACTCGCTCCTCACCGACCTGCTCGCGGGGTATGCTTGCTGCTGGCAGGTTGCTGGCTGTCCAATTCTCTGCCCCAACCAAGGCGCACTTAGGTTTTCATGGTCCCTTAGGCGCACCTCCACCTGACGGGTGAAAATCCGCCCCAGTGCGTTACGCCGCTTGAGCAAATAGATCAACCGAACTCTACTTCCATCTCTAATTCTTCGTTGGCGAAACTGCAAAGTCAGCGAAAAGACCGAAGCGAGCACACCCAAAGAGCCTCTTTGCCTGGCGGCGGTCATGCCGGGTTTGCCTCGCGTGACGAGTTGGTGGTTCCGGTGCAACATGGATTAAGAGCGTCTGATACCACAATGGACCAAGTCCAGACTTTCGATCGCCACGGTGCTGGCTTCGGACTTCAGTTCCGGGCCAGCCCATTTCACCGGGTACGCCTGCAAGCAGCGCCAGGATATCTTCTCTTCACCCTCGCTGTTTAACAGAATGATGCGCACGGTTTTCCGTTCGATTTGCGCGGACCGGTTACCCACTGAGTCCAGCCATTTCCAGAATACGTCGGCGTCCGTAAGGCCGCGTTTGAGGACCACATTGGGGTAGGTCATTGCCTTCGGCAGCTTGTGAGCGAAGTGATTCGATCCGCCCTCCTGGTAATCTTCGGTCGGTAACTCCACCTGTAACCCGGAAGCGTCGGAGAATCCACCCACCACGAGCCCCTCAATTTCCACCCGGAAGCGGAAACTGAGGTAAGGATCCTTGCGCCCCCCGGCATCCGCCGCTTGAGGGTGTGCCGTGCCCAGTTGGATGGAGCTGCCCGCGACCAGGTTCGCGGACAAACTCCCGCCAATATTGACTTGAATGGAGGCAAAACCATCCATGCTCGCTTCGGGGCGCCGGAATCCTACTTGGTTCTCTTGATGCCCTCGTTCGCGATCTCGAGGGACTCAATCGCAATCTCGTTCGCCGTCGCATTCAGTCCCGGCGAACTGTATTTGGTTGGCCAGGCGGCCGTCAGTTCCCAGCGCGCCACTTCCTTGGCCTCATCATCCAGAACCGAAATGGCGATGGTTTTGCGGGCGTCCTTGATCTTTCCATCTTCCACCTGCTTTCGCCAGTTGTAGATTTCCAAGGAATCGGTGATGCCTCCTTTCAAGACCACGTTGGCATACTTCACCAAGCCAGGCTGTTTGCCGACCGTCGGGGCATCATCGCCATTCCGGTATTCGATCGGATCCTGAGAGGTGTCGGGGATTGTGACCTCGCGAAATCCGGCCTGGTGTATGCCGTTGATTTCCACTTTGAATCGGTGGTTTTTGAATGGATCTTTGCGTTCTCCAGCCATAGTTTTATTCTCCTATTGGTTATTCTGTTATTTCCGAACCGCTGCGCCATTGCGCCAGGCGGAAAATTACGAACTCTGCCGGCCGTGTCGGTGCCACGCCGATGATCATGACCAGCCTGCCCGTCTCAATATCGTTCTCCGTCATCGTCGTCCGGTCGCACTTGACGAAGAAGGCCTCCTCCGCGGTCTTGCCCAGCAACGCACCATCCCGCCAAACGCTTGTCAGCCAGTCGCTCACGCCCTGGACGAGCCGCGCCCAAAGCGCCTCGTTGTTGGGCTCGAAGACGACCCACTGCGTGGAGCGCTGAATGGATTTCTCGAGGAAGATAAACAACCGCCGGACGTTCACATAAATCCAGGCCGGATCGTCGGAGGTCGTGCGTGCTCCCCAAACCAGAATGCCCCGGCCCAGGAAAGAACGAATGCAATTTACCCCCCGCGGATTGAGGACGTCTTGCTCGCCCTTGGTCACGTTAAACTGCAGGTCCAGGGCGCCATTTACCCGCTCATTCGCCGGGGCTTTGTGAACCCCGCGCTCAATATCGCTCCGGGCATAAATTCCCGCGATGTGTCCTCCGGGCGGGATAAGCCGCGGCATACTAGCCGCCGGATCGTAAATCTTGATCCAGGGATAATAAAATGCCGCATACTTGGAGTCCACCTTGCCGCCCGCCGGATAAAGATCGCCAATATCGCCTTCATCGATCTTAGCTTGCAGAATCCCAAAGCGGTCCAGCGTCTTTTCGCAGTGCGTCACCAGCGCATCGTTCAACCGATCGTAAAGTTCACCCTTGGCCTGGTCGGGGATGCAAACAATGGAGATTTCCTCCTGTTCTTCAAAGGCCGCCAAGCCGACGGGTTCATCCTCGCCGTTGGTGCCTTCATAGTCTACCTCGCCTCCGTCCGCGCCACCGCTGAGAAACACGAGTTTATCCCCAGGCGTTGCGGCGGGCGCGGTGCCAGCCCCGATTTCACCTCGACTTGCCTCAATCAAATGCGACTGTTTATGGAGCCGGCTCAGGACAAATTGCGGCGACTTGGGATCCCAGTTCAGATCATCAAACACCTCGTGTCGTGGCTCCTTATCGTCCGCATCCCGAAACTGCTTCCGGTCCGGAGGCGGGTTGAGCGACTCCAGCGTTGGCGGCTTACCCGACCAGTAATAGACCACCAGTTTAAAAACCTCATTTGTAGTCTCATTGGGTTTCACCGAACTGGCTTTTTGGATGGCCAGCGCGATCCGATTTCCCCAAGTGCCCGGCCCCACGGCGGCAATATTAATGCTGACGCCACCACCCTGCAGCGTCACTTCAGCGGTCTCTGCATGCTTGCCAACAACGCGTCCCACATAGCATCTTTGACCGCCGTTGGCGAAGAATCCCGCGACCGCATAAGGCAAAAACGAACTGGAGGGTTGTGGTCCGCGGGCCTGTGTTGCGACCAGTGCGGCCGCGGCTGCGGCCGCCTGCTCCGCCGCCGTGCTGTCGGCCGCAGCCTTGTCCGCCGCCGCTTTCGCTTGCTCGGCGGCCGTTTTATCGGCCTCAGTCGCGCCGGCTTGATTCGCCCGGTCTTTGGCCTTGCTCGCGTCCGTCGCCGCCTTCGTGGCTGCGGTTTTCGCCGCCCGGGCAGCATTGTCCGCCGCCGTCTTGGCCGCGGCGGCGTCGGTTTTGTCTTTTTCCGAGGCGACACTCCCGCTGGTCCAGGCATAGTCGCCGTATAAGTGCTCGTACTGAGTAAAGCCCGTGATGAGCCGCGGATCGGTCGGGCCTCGTTCGGTTTCACCGATAAAGCCCGCCGTGCTGGTGCTCACCCCCTCAATTGGCTTCCCATTGATGTCGATCTCCTCGGTATAGACACCGGGTGATAAGTATTCTGGCATATGTTTATGTTCCTTTCGTGTTGCTGGTTGATGTTTCGCTGTCTGCCCCGATCACGACCGGCCACCCTAAGGCCTCATCGCTCTCCGCCCTCGTTAATCTTTTTGTTAATTTGGCTCACTTGCTCGCACCAGAGCTGGCGGTCGCGGTGCGGCATGTTGAGAATCGCCTCGCAATCCCAATGCTGGTGATATCCCAGGAAGGCTACCTCCTCATAGACGCGTTCGAGAGGGTAGCCTACGATTCCCCCGGACTGATATTTACTTCCACCGTGGCTTGGCAATTCACGCACCGGGTCTTCAGCGTCAACGACTCGCCGCCGGTTCTATGCTGATACAGCGCCTCCAAGAAATGCAGGTCCTGCGCAAATAAGCGCTCGATGATCCGGGGATTGACATCCTCCAGGGAGCCCAGCTTGGTCACCACCCGCGACAGTACGATCACGGGCAAATAAGCGGGGTTATTCTGGACGCGCGAGTCTTTCTGGGGCAGGATTTCATCGCCCACAGTGGCCAACCGCATCACGCCTTCCTTATGGACCTTGCTGTCCTCCACGAACCCGCATGGCAGCGTGAACTTGAATTGAGTTTCCGGAGTGCCGCTGGCGAACGCTTCGCCAGGGCTCAAACTCACCTCCACGGTGTCCTTGCAGCCTGGACACGTGGTCTTAACTGACAACGCCTCGCCCGTGTTAATTCTTCGATACAGCTCCTGCAAATAAGCCAGGTCTTGGACAAACAGTTTTTCAATCACTCCCGGCTCGACACCAAAATCACCATTTCTAGTCGACAGGAGCCCCTCGAGCTTGACCACACGGGACAACAACACTACCTCGAGGTAAGCCGGATTAGTTTGCACCCGTGGGTCTCGCTGCGGCTGGATCTCATCCGCCGCCGTCGCGAGCCGCATGACCCCTTTCCGGTGGAGCGTGCCGTCGGCTTCGACGAAACCGACGGGCAGCGTAAATTCGTATTCAGTTTGGAGCGCCATAAGAACACATGAAACTGTTGTGGAGCAGGGTTTAGTGTGGCAGCGAAGATGTCGTCGCAGCCTGGGTTGGGAGCCGAGCGTTTTAAGTCATGGTCTTTGGCCTCGATCTGATGCCCTCTGGCCAGGGAAACACCGAGGGGCTCGAACGAAACCTTGAGGCGCAAGTCCCGAGGATTGGCTGAGGCCTCGCGGGGCAACCGCGTCGACTGAACTGGTGCGAAGTACAATCTAAGGCCACAGCTTTCAGAAGTTGCTCATGTTTTCTGGCTTTAATTGAATATCGCACTCAGTCCCGGCTACTGCATTGACAGCCTGAACGGTTTGGCGTGGGCCCTTGCGGGCTATTATCTTGTAAGTCCCAGGCCTTGGGATAACGAGCTGGTACCTGCCGGCGCTGTCCGTTTTGGTTTTAATCCCAAGCTCAGTCACCGTAACGATGGCGGCGGGGATGGGCGTGTTGGCTGGGTCGGTCACGCGTCCGAAAACGCCAAGGCCGAAAATTTCCTGATCGGCAGAGGGGATGATCTCCTCTTCGTCCGGGGCCGTGCGCTGGCCGATCCCGATTGCTTCGGTTAGCACCACCGTGGCCATCTCCGGCTCCAGCAACGGCATGGAGAACGTCACGGTGATGGTGAGCGACGGGCGTAACTGGCTGCCGAGGGCGGTCCAAAACTCCGACAAATTCTTTTGCGGGTCCACCAGGGCCGTGACCATCGGCAATGGGGGCGTTTGTCCTTTCAAGCACCCTTGCAGGTATCCGGCGGGTATTTTGGGGACTTGGGAAAACACTCGCAGCACTTGGCCCAATAGCCGCTGCTCCTGCAGAGCCAAGTCGGCTCCGCCCACCGGCCAAGCCGTCACGAGGTAGGAACAGGCCACCCGCAGCGGTGGCTGATGGGTGACGACGTGCCCATTCTTGTGCTCGATCAACGGCTCATTGCTCCGCAGTTCCAAGTCTTCGCGAATGTCGTAGAGGAACAAATCCACTGTGGTTTGTTGCGGTGTGAATTTTTCAGATGGATGTTCAAAGACAATTTGTGCCGCCGCCAATTCAAGGGGCAGGCCCTTCTGGGTTAAGATGGATCGCAATGTTCTGCTCAAATCGTCAATCATTTTGAATACAGTTTCACGGCTCCGTTTTCCGTCCCTGAAACCCTCTCGCGTGATGGCGAAGGACGAATCGAATCTGCGGCACAAAAAAGCCGGCAAAGCCAGGCTTTGCTAGGCCTCTACTTTCTCGAGTGGCTGCGGTTGGCTGGCATCGGCGTTGGCAGTACCAGCCAATTGTCCAGAGCAGCCATCACCCTGCATTGCCGGCACTTGGCCTGCGGCTTCGACATCGACCCGGCGCTCATTGGGATCCTCCGTGTTCGCGGGGGTTTGGGCTCCAAACTCGCCGAGGGCAAAACTGTTGAGGTGCGCATTGGAGCCAGCGAAATCCGCGATGATGTCTCGCACCCTCGCTGCCCGCTTCTCCGCCAGGCTTAAATCCAAAGACTTGGTGCCGGTCGTGCTCGCACGGCCAGTCAAGCGCAGTGAACCTTTGCCCGTTTCCAAGTCAGCACGCACATTCGGGTCTAGTCCAAAATACCAGTCGTGGATTTTTTGCAGGGCGCCATCTTCCTGCATGAAGCGATCTGAGCCGACGACGAACGGACCAAAGGATTGCTTGCAATCGTAAGGTGGCGCTGGCTTCGGCTTGTCAAATCTCAAGTTGGCCGTGTATGCCCGGCTGATGCTTTCCACCTCGATCCCCGGGCTTGATGGCGCCCAAGTCCGTATTTTGATTGGGATTGTTGATTAGTATTTCAGGCCCCTTGCTGGTGCTGTCAATGCGCTGTACTTTGGGGACGATCCGAATGACCCCCCCGGGAAAGGGCTGCGAGTGGTTGGCTTGACCGCCCTGGGGCGCGGACTTTTGATTGGGTTGTCGCTGGACGGTGCCCGGCGCGCCGACTTGCTCCCGAGCAATCGGGTCGTTTTCCCGTAGGTGCGAGGCCTCCGGTTCTCCCACAAATCGCTGCACAAAGCGGTTGCCATGCGTGTGATGGAGACTGGATAATTTAGCCTGGACGCCCGGCAACTCCGAGGTGGAAGCGACGAAGGCGGGCTTCTCCTCCACTTGGGATGCGGCATTTTTCCGGGCAGCGGTGGGTTGCTGGATTTCTAATTGCATGGTGGCTTCTTCATGGTCCGGCCCGCTATTGTGATGGCATCATCAACCTGCGTTGGACATTATTCTTTTAACTTCGTGCACGTGGCTGTGAGTTGTTCGATCTCGCGGTCGCGAGACTGGGGATCGGCGGCAAACGCGGGGGCCCGTCCCAAAATGAGCGAGAGGTAGCGGTATGCGAAATCCTTGCGCCGATAATGATAAGTGGCGGCAAGGGTGGCTGGCTCTGAGCCGAAAAGAGGCGCGGGCCGCGAGTCATTTAGCACCGGAACCAGGCGCTCAACCGCCGCTTTGCCCAACTCCAGCAGAGCGAGAGCGGCCTCACCATCATGCGAACCAGCAGGATCCAAGTACCCCCAGTCGTTCAGGAAGGTCAATTGAGTCAGGGCACTGCACAGGACTTGCGCTCTTGCGATTATCGGCACTTGACGATAGTCGTCGGGGCTCTTTCGGCGCACCGCAAACAAGGAGTGATAGGCAGTGTGGTCAGGGTGCGTCGTAATGTATTCAAGCATGGCTGCGATTTCACCGGGCGCCGGTTTGAAGCCGGACAGAACCGCCGACTGCATCAGCGAAGTACCACTCTGCGATTCTGCGATTAATTGTTCTAGCATCACTTCTATATATGCTCGAGGCGGATGGGCGTCAACCGTCAGGGCCGGGTTTCGCTTCGCAAGCCGGCCAGATTCCTCATTTAAACGGGCCCAAGGTTTGTTGGGCCGGGTCATTCCGGTTTGCCGCTGGGCCAGCGGCTTGCACGTTCCACTGCTTGACCGATTCCGCAAATTCAGGGCTGGGCGCGGCAGCGGCCTGGTTTGGCAATGAGGTGAGGTGGTTGGCGGCATCCACACTGAACCCCCAAGTGTAACAACCGCAAACCGTGTTGGCATCGGTGCCCGACTTGCAGATGGCGCAGGTTTCGAATTGCATTATGGTATTCGATTTTGAATCGCTCGGGCGATCGTGCATCGTCGCGGGTTTGAGCGGGCTGGGCGAACTCCCGGGAGACACAGTGCCGCTGGGTTTTCCATCATTATTGTAGCCATACCACCCATAGCTTCGCTGCTCGACGCGATCCAGCGTCCACCCTGCGGCCGTCCGCCGGTTCACGTAATTCGGAATCGTTTCAACCGACGTCTTGGAAGTCGCGTCCATGAACTTGAGCGATTGCACAAAGGCGATCTCGCTGCAGTTGACCGCGTCCTTATCCGGGGTGAAGGTGAGATTGACATCACTCGAGTACGGCGTGCCATCGGTGTTGGTCTGCGCTATGGACCAAGTGCCTTTGCCCTTGCTGCCGCCCGCCATGCCGCCGATCAGGGCGCCACCGACTGCGCCCACCAGCGCACCGGCCGGGCCGCCGAGGGCGGCTCCAATCAAACCGCCAATAATGGCGCCGCCGAGGGCGCCATCGGAGCTTCTTTGGCACGGCGATGCGCCCTTGCTCGCGGCCTCGGCAGACGCCCCGGCGGCAGCGTGCCTGCCACCAGGTTTTTCACCCCTGGCCGAATCGCCGGCCAGCGCGCCCGCCACCCTCTCCGCGACACGGTCCGCCTCGTGCTCGTATTGGTCATCGCACGCACCCACCTCCAGTTTGCAATGTATTTCCTTGTTCTTTTCCTCCTCGCACGCGGGGCATAGGCGTTGCACCTGCACGCGCTGCGCTTTGCCCGGGACCGCCTGAGCTCCACCTTGCTGCACCACGTGCGTCAGCTCGTGCGCGAGCAGTTTCTTGCCGTCAGTGCCTGCGGGGTTGTAGGCTCCGTCGCGAAAGAAAATGTCCTTTCCGGTAGTGAAGGCGACGGCGCTAACGGCGCGGTTCAGGGCATGCGATTGACCCCCGGTGTGAATGCGAACTCCGCTAAAGTCCGCGCCGAAAGCCGACTCCATTTGGCCACGCACGCCCGCATCCAGCCCCTGCCCGCCGCCACGAGCGCTCTCGATGGACGATTCCACCTCCGGGGTCACCTCGCCTTGGCCTGCTTCCTGCGGTGCCGGAGTCAACACTCGCTGGACAAAGCGGTTGCCGTGCGTTCGTTGAAGTCGCAGCAAGTTCGTCGCCGGGCCATCCTGCTTCCATCCGGTTGGGGCCGGTGCGGGTTGCGAGCGGGTTTGCACACTCGCGTCTTTCTCGCCACTGAACTGTTGAACTGTTTTGAGTTGCATGACTGCGGCTGGATCATGAGCTGGGATCGGCAGCTCCAAAATGGATTTCGCCTTCGCTCCAGGTGCGGCCGAGCTTCTGATGTTCCCGGCGTGCCGCTCGAATAAGGTGAGGCATGCGAATGACCCGGCCATTGTTCGCCGCATAGAACGCCGCCGACAACGCGATGTTCTTGATATTTCCGCCGGCCAGTCGGATCTCGCGGGCGAGCAGGCCAAAGTCCACATCCTCCCCGACTGGCGCTTCGCTCGGAAAGGCGACCTGCCAGAGCCGTCGCCGGTATTCCTCATCCGGGAAGGGAAACTCGATGATGACATGGAGGCGTCGCACGAACGCTTCATCCAGATTATCCCTGAAGTTAGTTGCCAGGATGGCGATCCCTTCGTATTCCTCCATCTTCTGCAACAGGTAACCGGTCTCGATGTTGGCATACCGGTCATGGGCGTCTTTGACTTCGGAGCGCTTGCCAAACAGCGAGTCGGCTTCGTCGAAGAACAGAATGGCGTTGCTCCCGTGGGCTTCGCGGAAGATGCGGTCCAGGTTTTTTTCCGTTTCGCCAATGTATTTGCTGACCACTTGGGAGAGGTCAATTTTGTACAGTTCCAAGCCCAGTTCGCTGGCAATGACTTCGGCGGCCATGGTTTTGCCGGTGCCGGGCGGGCCGGAGAAAAGGACGTTCAGGCCCTTGCCGAGCGAGAGCTTGCGCTCGAAACCCCAGTCACCCAGCACGACCTGCCCCAGGCGGGCTTGGGCCAGGATTTCCCGGAGCTGCTGCAGCGGGTCCGGCGGCAGGACAATGTCTTCGAGTCGGTACTTCGGCTCGATTTTCTGGGCGAGACCCGCTAGTTTGTGGTTCGATTGCACGCGGCAGGCAGCGAAGAGGTCGTTCATGCTCACCAGCCCATGGTCCGGTTCGCGCAAGCGGGCCAGGTTCACTGCGGTCCGCGTCGCCGCAGCAATGGTGCCGGGGTTCAGCCGGAAACGGGTACTCACCGCGCCCAAGTCCACATCGGACGCGCGTTGCTGGCGGGCCAGCGCTTGTTCCCAGGCGGCCAGGCGGTCGGCGGCCTTGGTGGCAGGGAATTCAATCCGTATAAACATTCTACCGGGCAGTTGATCGGCATCCGGTTCCCACGCGAGTTGACCCGCCAGAAAAACCAGGGGCGAGGAATATTCCAAACTTCGCAGCACGGCGGTGCAAGCGCCGGCTTTATCCTCCTTCAGGAGCCGGTCGAAATCCTGCCAGTAGATGGCGGCCTGCTTCAGGAATGACTCACGCGCGATGAGCCTTGCCCGGGTCAGAAACTCGCCTTCTGTATGTTCCAGCAGATGCCGGCCATCCACCACCAGCAGCCCGCAGCCGATTTCACTGCAGAGGGCTGCGGCAGCGGCGAACCGGCCTGAACCGGCAGCCCCTTGGAAATAAAGTGCCGTCTTTTGGCGAGCCGAGAGTCCGCTCCGGATAAAGGCGGATACGCGTTGCTTCAGGTCGGTTGGTAGCGGAACTTGATCCCAACCCGTCGCCGGCTGTTTGTAGGTGACGAATGATTGCAAAGGTTCGGCCACGGTCTCGTGTTCTAACAGAAAATTGATGATGCGTTCGTCTCCCTTGCAGCCTTTCCGGAGCAAGGGCGGTTCTGGCTGCGAAGGATCCACAAGAAGTTGGACCAACTGCTGTTGGATCAGTATCGAGTGCGGCAAAAACCGGCTTCGCGCTTGCATCTTTTCCGCGAACGTGGGGCAGAGCAAGTTCAACACCAAATCCACGCTGGGACGCTTCTTAGTCACGTCGTCCTGCAGGTACGCGTAGAGCTTCTCGTAGCGCAAGTCCATCTCGGGTGCCAGGCAAATCAATAAGATGTCTTGATCCAAATCGTCCAAGCCGAAAATGCGGGCCAGTTCGGCGAACCGGAGCCGCCGTCCGGCGGCCAAGCTGGCGTTTCGGCGTTGAGCCAGGGTCGTTCTTGCCTGTGCCACCGCTTCACGAACCGAGTCAGGCTCGGGGGCCAATGCCAAGTTCGCCCAATGGGGGAGTCCGCACGGCTGAGTCAGGAGACTATTGACTTCCTGTTCAGTGAGGCAAAGCCCCGCGAACTGCGGATCGCCGACGTGCACTGCGCGGGCGCGGCGAACGGCTTGTTGGATGAGCAAATCAATGCGCTCCAGCTCGGCCAGCAGATGCCCGAGCGAATTGTCGAAGGCGCTCGCCGGCACTCCATCTTCCATCTCCAACTCTTCATTCATGACTGGCCCTTCGTTGTGGAATCCCACTAAAGCTCCGCACTCCGGGCGGGGAACCGCCTAGCTCTAAAGCGCTGGATGGCGCCAGCTAAACCGCCAACGTGGCCGCCAGCCAGCGTTTTTCCACCACCAACCGTGCGTCCTTAATGGCCTCCAGCAGAATCGCCACCCGCCGGCCGTCGTCCACTTCCCGCTCCACCCGGCCGATGAATCCTTCGAATGGCCCCTGTTCCACCCGCACGGGATCACCCGGTTTCAGGGGTACTTCCTGCAACTCGATGAGGCCGTCGGCACAAACCCGTTCCTGAATGCTGGACACGATCTCCGGCGCCACCGGGAGGGGAAATCGCTGGTTGCCCACCACCCGCAAAACACCTGGACTGAACCGCACGGATTCCAAAAATAAGAGCGGTGCAAAGCGGGCAAAAAAGTACCCAGGAAACAAGGGTCCAGTCACCACCCGTGACACCCCGCAAATGGATCTGCAACGCTTGATGCGCGGCAAGAACACTTCCACCGCCAGCTTGGCCACACGCGCGGCCGCCAGATATTCCTGATGGGCTTTTGCCTGAATCGCGAACCAGTTCAATTCGTTGCCATCGTTCATTTGCTTCATCCTTTGCTTTCCTGCAAATGGCTGCGGGCTTCCCGTTCCTTTTTCCGGTTGAGACGGTAATAAAGCCGGCCTTCCTTGCACTTGGACGCCAGCAAGAATTCCTGGCGCACCAAGTCGCGCAGGACAGACTCCAGATCCCCAACCACCTCCGCAATCCGCTGGTCCAACAGCCACCATTCGGCGATGCCTTCGACCGTGTCTTGGGCTTCCGGATGCCGCACGAGGTAGCTCAGAACCTCGCGTGACAGACGGCCTTGGAACGTCCGCTCACTTCTCAATTCTTCCGGACACATTGGAACTGCCAAATATAAGCAGTTGGTGTGCCGGGCTCGAAATCCTTGATTTTGCCCTTCTGGCTCGGGTGAAGCCGGACGCTTTCATCCGCGGGTTTTAGCCTGATAATGCCGCAACATGAAGTAAATTAAGGCTTGGTGGGGTAGGTGAAATTTGTCCGGGTCGGAGCGGAATTTATCCGGCTGCGGGAGCGCCGGACGCTGCCGCCGGCTTCGTACTGATCTGGTGTTTGCGCATCAGCTCCCAGAAGGCACGGCGGTCTTTTCCGGCGGAGGCCGCCGCTTTCGTGATATTGCCGCTGTGCGCGGCGAGGAGTCGGCGCACGAAAGTCTGTTCAAATTCCGCAATGGCCCGGGCTTTCTGACTCCGGAAATTGCGGTTTTCCAAAGCAGCGGCGGGTTCGCCGATGCCGATATCCTCTGGGCCAATGGCCGGCTGCCCGGCCAACACCACGGCACGCTGAATCACGTTCTCCAATTCGCGCACGTTGCCCGGCCAGTGGTAGCAAACCAGTTTCTGCAGCGCTTCCGGGGAAAATTCCCGCGCCGGGGCGTCAAATTTGGCCGCATAATTGGCCAGAAAATGCCGCGCCAGCAGTGGGATGTCCTGCCCGCGTTCCCGCAAGGGCGGAAGCTTAAGCGACAGCACGTTCAAGCGATAGTATAGGTCCTTGCGGAACCGGCCGGACTCAATGGCTTCCTGCAAATTGCCGTTGGAGGCAGCGATCACCCGCACGTCGGCTGAACAGGTCCGCTCGCCTCCGAGAGGCCGAAATTGGCCGTCTTGCAGGAATCGCAGCAATTTCACTTGCGCCAACGCCGGCAGGCAATCCACTTCATCCAGGAAAAGCGTGCCCCCATCGGCCTCACTCAGCAGTCCGCGGCGAGCCGAACCGGCGCTGGTGAACGCCCCGGATTCATGGCCGAAGAACTCATTTTCCAGCAAGTCCACCGGAATGGCGCCGCAATTGACCGGGATGAAAGGTTTGGCGGAACGGGTGCCGTGGTAGTGGATAGCGCGCGCAAACACTTCCTTGCCCGTCCCGGTTTCGCCGAGCAGCAGCACGCACGCTTGGTACCGGGCAATTTGAGGGAGTTGTTTCAGCGCGGCCTGAAACGCCGGGCTTTCGCCGATGATCTGCCGCAATCCCAGTTTGGCGCGCAGTGACCTGACCGGGGTGTTCGCGCCGCAGGGATCATCCACCAGACCTAAAATGCGGGCGGCAACCCGTTCGGCGCCCAGCGGCTCCGCCCAAACATCCACCGCACCTAGTTCCATTAGCCTTTCAGCGTCAGCGGATGGCACCCCCCGGGACCACACCACCACCGGCATAGTCCATTTCCGCGTTCGCGCGAGCTCAAAAAAGCCCGCGGCAGGTTCCCCGACGGGGCCACTCGGTAGCGCCAGCAAGACCAGCGCCGGTTTCCAAGTCCCGATCGTGCCGGTCAACTGTTCTGCTTCCGGTTCCGAGCAGGGGAATCCTGCGCGCATTTCGGTAAATTCGCATTGCGCGCCGAGGTCGGCGGTCGACAGCCCCTTGAGGGCTGGCAACAGCGAAGCTTCCGCCCCCGTGCTGATCACAAGAACGCGCACCAATTTCATAGGCTCATGGCCGTTTCATCCGGTAACCCCCTTTAATTAACAAATAGACTCTTACAGATAACTGAGCATTATGTCAATGGCTTTTTTCACCTGGGCCGGTGGGACGGTGCGATCAAACGATAATGACCGGACGAACAGATTTGGTTTTTGAGACCGCGCGGGCAGGAATCCGCGTTTTTTCCCTGGCCAAAGCGGGGGAGGCTGCAGGAGTTGAATTCACCAGGCGAGAAAAATGAATTTGCGCAATCGTGTGTCTTGCGCCGCAAAGTGCAGGTCAATACCCGTGATCGTGTGTCGTTCGTCTTTTTCCACTGGCTTCAGTTCACGCACCGCAACGCAGGAAATGACTGCTTTCATGTCCCATCTTGTCCCGTCGCTGGAGGCATTGAACCGTGTTTTCAGTTATCCGCCGGAATCGGCGGGCGCGGATGATGCCCTTTACGGCGGATCCGACCGGCGGCGAGGCGAACCGACGAGCAGACAGAGATGGCCACCAACCCCATGCTGGCGAGAAGGCCGGCAGCGGCGGGTTCCGGGACGGCCGCCACGGAGATATTGTCGAGGTAAGTCCAAGTGCCCGGATTATATCCCGCAAATACCAACTGCTCGTTGTTCGCCGTGGCGGTGAACGAAACGGTATCACTCTGGACGCTGCCACTGGGACTGACGGAGGACAAAATTGCGCATCTCAGCGCGTCGGCCTTGGCCTAAGGCTGGGCCAGCAACGGGCAATCAAAATGCCGAGGTGATCCTCCCCGATTTCACCGCATGGCGTTAAAACGCCTTTTCAGCGGCTTGAATTCTTCGTCCAAGGCCACCGATTTCGGATTCGGTTCCCTGTAGCGATCGAGCAAAATTGCGGCCGTCTGCTCCAACCGTTCACGTAATTCGGCCGGCCTGACCACCGATGCGTGTCGACCAAAGCTCAATACCCAACTCTCGATTTCCTCCAGATTATTGAGTCGAAATCGCAGTCGCGAAGCCCCATCCGGCAACTCCGTCAATTCCTGGCTTTGGTGCCATTTCCGACCTCGCAGCAAATCAGTCGCCCAATCATCAAAATCAAGCACCACCTCGTAATCATCGCCTCCCTTGAATACCTGAAAACTGCCGCGCAAATATTCGTCGGCATTGAAATCCTTTCGGCGCGTGAATTTCTTTTTCGTCAATCGAAGTTGCCGAAGTCGGTTCAGCACGAACGTCCGCATTGCCTGGCGATCTGCATCAAAGGCAAACAGATACCAGTGATTGTCAATGCAGGCCAGGTGGTACGGATGGACGTGCCGCGATTGATATTTTTTCGCCCCGAGATTCTTGTATTCGAAAGTCACGGCTAGATTGTCCTTCAGCGAGGAGGTAAGCGACTGAAACGTGTCCAGATCCGTGTCCCCAGGTGCAAACGGCCGGAAAGACAACGTCTGCTCCAGATTTCCCAAGGTAAATCGTGTGTCCTGATCCAGTTGTCCGGTCAACTTCTGGAAGGCATTTTCCAAGGGCTTCTGCAGCTGCGTGCCCTTGTATTGGGCAATGGCTTTGCTGGCCACGAGCAGGGCAAATAACTCGGATTCCGTCACCGCCACATTCGGGAATCGCTCGACTGGTCTTGAATAAAAATAGCCGTATCGCCGGGCATCATATTCAATCGGCAGGTTCAGCCGGGCTTTCATGAAGTCCACGTCCCGCTTCAGGGTGCGAACGGAGATCTCAAATTCACGAGCCAGCGCCGGACAATTGGGGTATTCATGGTTCTGCAGCATCCCGTGTAGGCGCATCATGCGCTCCCAGGGCGGTCGCGTGCGGGCCTGGCTATGAATTTTGGGCATAAATTGCGTTCCCGGTGCCAACGGCTGTCACTGGTCTGCTCCCATTGCAAGCAGATGTCAATTGTAAAATATTTTTTGCCTGGTGACAACAGATGGCACGGCCCTTGGGTTAAGCTGATTCCAACCTTGAATTGAGCCTATGAAAACGAGCGAAAACAACGAATTCACCGAGGAAGATGCCCTGGCTTTCTTTGCCCGGCACCTCGACGAACTGACGTGGAAATACCATCGTTACCCGGAGAAACCAGTCCTATACAGCGGATACAGTGGCGAATGTGTTCAGTGGGATTTCAGCCTCTGTGCGCGCAAAATCGGCCCAGCCCTGTTCTTGCTGGGGGTGAATTCCTCCATCCCCAACAAAGCGCGGCCCGAACGCCGTACCGCCTGCGCTGAACTGCTCACCCGCATCAATTTTGAATTGTCCGTGGGCTGTTTTGAATTGGACCTCGGCGATGGGGAAATTCGCTTCCGGACCAGCGCGGTGATTCCCGCCGCCGACATCACTCCGGGCATCGCCGAACACCTTATCCGGTCGAATCTCTGCATTGTGGATGAGCGTTTTCAACAAATCATGGCGGTGCTCTATTCCGCAGCCAGCCCAGAGGAAGCCTTGAAACCGACGGAGGAGAAACCCAAGACCCAATCGGAGCCGCGATTTGAAGTGAATTGAGCAGTCCATGAATCACTGTGGTCACAGGCCCGCTGTACCCGCCTTGCTCGCCGCGCGGAGCAAGAGTTGGTTTGAGGGACTTGCCGGCGCCAAGGAGTATCTGCCTGGCAAGGCCACGCAGGTCCGGGGCCTTCGCGCTTCGCGTATCTGAAATTAAAGCACTCTGAAATGCCGGATCAACTGGCGGACGCAATCAGACCCCCGCCAGCAGCTTGCGCACGGTGGCGACCAATACGCGCGCGCCACAAGGTTTGGGCAGGTAAACGAAGCCTTTTTCCGTGGGAACTCCAGACTGCAATATTTCTTCGCTGTAGCCGCTCGTGATAATCACCCGCAGGCGCGGCGCAAGTTTCCTGCATGCCTCGGCCAACTCCAGCCCCGTCATGCCTCCGGGCATGACCATGTCCGTCAGCAACAGGTCAATCTGGTCGAGTTTATCACGCCATTGCGCCAGGGCTTCCTGCCCGCTGGCAGCGATAAATACCCGATAATTCGCCTGCACTAAACTTTTTCGCATCATTGTGCGCACCGGCTCCTCGTCCTCCACCAGCAAGATGGTTCCCGTGCCGGGGATGATCTCCATCGGCGGGGCGGTCGCCGCCGCCATGGTCGCCCTTGAGCCGGCCGGCAGCCAGACGCGGAACTCACTGCCCTCCCCAACTTGGCTGGTCACTTCAATCCAACCTTGATGTTGTTTGACGATGCCATAAGCCGTGGCCAGTCCCAACCCGCTGCCTTTACCAACTTCCTTGGTGGTGAAGAAGGGTTCAAAAATCCGGTTCACCGTCTCCACGCTCATCCCGGTGCCGTTGTCGGCCACCGTTAAGACGACAAAATTCCCGGCCCGGGCCTCGCGGTTGTCTTGGAGGTCCTGCGGATTCAACGTTAACTCCTTGATGCCCACCGTCAAGATCCCCCCCTTGGGCATGGCGTCGCGGGCGTTGATACACAAGTTCATGATTAATTGGAGCATCATGCCGGCATCCGCCTCAATCCACATTTCTTTACTTGTGGCCTGAACCCGTAGCACAATGTGCTCCCCCAGTAATCGGCGGAGCATCTTGATGCCTTCGCTGAGCACCCCATTCAAATCAAGCGACTTGACCTGCATGGCTTGCCGCCGGCTGTACATCAGCAATTGCCGGGTTAGGCTCGCGGCGCGTTCATTGTCTCGTTGTAAGTTCCCTAGCGCGTTCCGCACTTCCGGTTTCAAGTCCGGCTCCATCAGAAGCAAGTCCAATTCCATCAGCGTTGCCGCCAGAATGTTGTTGAAGTCGTGAGCCACGCCAGCCGCCAACTGGCCGACGGCTTCCATTTTCTGGGCCTGAATCAGTTGGCGCTCCAGCAACAAGCGCCCGGAAACGTCCTGAACCTGAAGCAGCACATGCGGCTGCCCGCCCAGAGACAAGGTCACCAGCGAGACCAGAACCTCTCGCACGGCCCCGGATCGATATCGGATTTTGGTGCTTGCTTCCCGCACCTCCTCATTGCGGCTGAGTTGCGCAAACCATTGTTCCACCAATTCGGGCTGTTCCCAGCGCAAGATCTCGCTGGAAACGCTGCCCACCAACTCTCCCCGACTGCTGCCGGTCAATTCGACGAAACGGTCATTCACGTCCACAAAACGCCGCTCCGGGAGCGTCTGGATACCGCTGGGGATGGGATTGACATGGAAGGCCTTGGAGAAGCGCTCCTCGGTGGCCGCCAGCAATGCGTTGGCCTGCAGCAGCTCGGCCGTGCGCTGCTCCACCGCCGCTTCGAGTGCGGCCATCTGGAGTTGCGCCTGGCGGCCGAGCAGCCATTTCTGGGTGAGGGCATGCGCCAACTGTTGGACCTCCACCTCGTCAAATGGCTTCTTGAGCACGAGCACGTTGTCCGGCTGGCCGATTTTACGCCGCAATTCCTCCCACGAATAATCGGAGTAGGCTGAACAAACGACAATTTGAAGTTGCGGCGACGCTTCCAGGATGCGTGCGATGGTTTCCACGCCATCCCAGCCGGGCGGCATCCGCACGTCCACGAAGGCCAAGGCGTATGGACGATTCGTCGCCACTGACTGCTGCACCATCGCCAGCCCTTCCTGGCCTTGAAAGGCGGAAGCCAACTCAAATTTGATCGGTTCGGACTCAGCCTCGCGCGCTCCAAACAGGACTGCCTCCATGCCCTTAATCTCGCGCTGGCCAATCTCCGTCGGGCACAGGATTTTCCGGAAATCGGCGTGAATGGCGGGGTTGTCGTCAATGATCAGGATGCGATGATTCGGCGAAATGGCGAAGTCGGTCATAAAGTCCCTTCGTTGGCGGTGGATTTCTCTGGTTGGTTTTCCAAGGCGGCCGGCAATTCCAGGATGAAGGTGGCACCCCAGCCGATTCCGGCACTCTGGCAGACGAGGCTGCCCCCCATTTCCTTGGCGGAATTAGCACAGCTATGGAGCCCAAATCCATGCCCGTCTTTTTTGGTGGTAAATCCGTGGGAAAAAATCTTGACCCGGTTTTCTGGAGCAATCCCAATCCCGCTGTCGGCCACGGCAATTTTCACCCTGGCCGCCCCATTGGACCCTGTCCGGATCACCAGGTCTTTAGCCGGGGCGCCCGGCGCATCCATGGCATCCATGGCGTTGCTGAAAAGGTTGATGAGAATTTGGATTACTTTATGCCGGTCCACCGACAAGGGCGGCGTGGCTGGGTCAAACTCCCGCACGATGCGGACTCCATGCCGTTCGAAAGCGGCCGCGTTGATTCGCAACGCATCTTCCACCAGCCCTTCGACCGAGAGCCGCTCGTAACACCCGGACACTTTGGCAAAACTCTGCTGCAGGACCACAATCTCCTTGATGTGTTCGATGTTCTTCCTCATGGAGTTCACCTCTTCGACCAATTCCGCCTGCTCCCGCTGCAGGACCCCCGCGGCGGCAGCGAGGTAATCGGGCAGCACCTTGCCTTTCGGGTCCTGTGTCAGAAATTCAGCCAGGCGGCCCTCCGGTTGGCCCAACAAGGCGATGGCGCGGCATAAGTTGGTGGCACTGGTTTGCTTCAAGCGGCCACTGACCAGGGTGGCGGACACATTCAAGCTGTTGAGCACATTGCCCACGTTGTGCAGCACCCCGGTGGCCACTTCCGCCATGCCGGCCAAGCGCGAGGTGGCGAGCAATCGGCGGTTCAATTTCTCCAATTCCTCGGCCGCCGTTTTCTCGACGGTGATGTCGAGAAAGATGCCGCGCAGCGCGAGCGTTTTTCCTTGTTCGACCAGCACCGAGCCGCTTTCGCGAATCCAAATCACGCGAGCCATGGCCGTCACCATCCGGTATTCGCAGCTATAGGATTTGCCCGCCCGAACGTGCGCTTGGCGCAGTTGCACCGCCTTGGCCGCATCGTCCGGAAATAAATGCTCCTGCCAGAAATTGGCTTTAGCCAGCCAGACCTCGGGCGCGAAACCCAAGAGGCGCTCACCGTGCTGGCTGACGAACGAAAACTGGAAATCAACGGGATTGCATTCCCACACCACGCCGTCAATGGAGTCAATCAGCGCTTGCGTCTGCTTTTGGGCGAGCGTAATGGCGGCATCCTGGGTTTGGATGCGGTCGAGCATCTCATTAAAACATTGCGTCAACTGCCCCAGCTCGTCCCCGTGGCTGGTGACCGTCGCGCGCACGGAATAATTATTCTCCCGGCCGATAATTCGGGCGGTCGCAGCCAAGTGCAGCACGGGACCGGCGACAAATCGCTGGAACCGGCCCGAAAGGAAAATCGCCAGACTGATGGAAGAGATCGCGATGGCCAAAACCAACAGCGCGTAGAATTTGAGCATTTTGAACAACAGGCGCTGAAAGTTTGAGCGCAAGTAAAGCGTGCCGGTTCGCTTGCCTTCCAGAAAAACGGCTTGGGTCAGGAGTAGGTCTCCGCCGGTAAACCGGGCTTTCCCGGCGGGCGGAAACTGCGACAACGAGTCGATATTCTCGTCCGCTCCAAACCGGGCCAGCACGGAGCCGTCGGGTTCCATGAGCGTGGCGGATATCACCTGGGGGGCGGCACTGAGGGAACCGATCACTTCCTTTCCGTTTTCGGCATCCTTGAAGGCCAGTGCGACCGTGCTGTTGGATGCGGTGGCGGCGGCCAAAGTCGCGTTTTCACTCTGAAAACTGGCCCGGAAGTTCAGGACCTGGAAAGTAAAGAGCACGACGATGGCCAGCGGCAGAATCGTGCCGACGATGACCAGCGTCATCACCGTGATTTTCCGCTGGATGGGCAGATCGCGAAACGGTGTCATAACTTGATCGGTGGCAGGCTCACTCTGGATTTACCATCGTTGCCAAGCGCAACAGCTTGGCGCTGATTTTCAATCCGGCAGCCGCGGCTGGCGCCGGATTGATTTCCAATTTCACTTTTCCGTGAACCAGCACCATGTTGATCATCCCACCTTGAGTCGCAAAGCCACTCGCATCGCTCACCGTGAGCACGGGCTGGCCTTTCAGGCTTTGCAGCAAGGATGCCATATTTTCCTTTTCTTCGCGGCAAATAAACAAAACCTGACAGCCGTGCCAGTCTTCGCCAGATTGCAAGCGCTTGACGGACAGTGGCCGGCCCTGCACGATCTCGGGTCTCCCTGTCTTGTCGCGCACCATCTCATCTAGCGTCGCGCCAAAAGGATCCCCGCCCAAAACACCAATGAGAATGGGGGCGTTGGTCGCGGCAAAGGCGCTGTCCGGCCAAACGGTAAACAGGGTGAGGTTGTAGAGATACACTGCCTTGATCTCATATTCCGACGGTTCCGGCTTCCCTTGCGCGGCGGCGAGGCAGACGCAGGCCATCCAGCACCAGATGAACCCCCACCTCCTGTGGCGCCTCTGCTGGCGCTGGTCGTGGGGGATGCCGGGGTCTGCCCTGCTGGTGTGGGATAATCGCATTTAACGAACGGCAAAGACCATGCTCAAAACCTTAGAAAGTGTAGGTTAGCTTCAACCAGAAGGTCCGGCCATCTTGCGGGATTTGCGCCTGCAGATGACCCGCCGTGGCGGGATCCGCGTAGGATTGATCCAACAGATTGTGGACACTCGCGGAAACCTCCAGATGCTGGAAAATATTCTTACTGAACAGCGTGAAATTAACCACGGGATAACCGTCCACATCCAGTCCCGGGAGGGTCTCTCCACCATTGGGATTGGTGTAATAAGTGTGCCGGCTGCTCACATACTGCATTTCCAGGCTGGCCACGAGTTTCTCCTGGAACAAAGGCACGCTCACGTTGCCCTTGAGCATGTTTTCGGGGGAGTCCGGAAACTCCCAATCGCCCGACCGGTTTTCCGTTTTCTGCAACGTGTAGCTGGCCCGGCAACGGACGCCATGAGCCCAGTTTCCCTCGAGGCCCAGTTCCATGCCCCGGCTGTCGGCATTGACATTCTCATAGGCTCCATTGCGGTAAATAATCAGGTCGTCCAAGTCATTGTAATATGCCGAAAGGGAGGCGCGCAGATGCGGCCCCAGGCCCTGCTCATAGACCAGTTCGTAGGATTCTATTTGTTCCGACTGGAGCGCTTGATTGAATTGATCCTTCAGAGTTTGTTCATAAAAATCCGGGGCGCGGAAAGCTGTGCCGTAGATGGCTTTGAAGGTGGATGCGGCCGCCGGATGGTAGATCAGGGCCAGGCGAGGACTGTAAAATGGGGCATAATCCGCATATTGGTCGTAGCGCGCCCCGGCATTCAGATGAAGCTGGTCCAACAGCGCGAAATCGCCTTCCGCAAAGACCCCGTCGCTCAAACGGCGGCCAAACAGTTCATTGCCCTGCGCATACTCGCTGGCGGGCAGTGGGGCCAGCACCCGGTCATCCTCGCTAAAATCGTCGCGGTAATCTCCCCCCACCGAAAGGGTGTGTTTCTCCCATAGGGTCTTTTTCAGTTGCACTTCTACCCCCACGGCTTGGCCTTCGGTGGCTTCCGCATAAAAGGGGTCTCCTCCCGGGGTGCTGCTGAAGGGGTACCCTTGCCGGGTTGTGGTGCGGTCGTAATAGACGCGCGCGTCAACATCCACCAGGTCGGGAAAGGAATGAGCCCACTTCAACTCTGCGTAGCCGCGATCCTCCGCGGTGCTCGACCGCGGATCGTCAAACGTCGTAAAATCTTGGGCGGTGGGATCCACGTTCTTGCGGCGGATGAAACCGCCTTCCAAAGCGAAATCCTGATAACTCAATGAGCCGAGGAGGCTGCCGTACCAGTCGCCATTCATAGCTTGGGCCACCCCACTGCTGGGTGTGTTGGCGTATTCCGGATAGAGCAAGCTGTCCGGTCCGGCACTGTTGTCGTACGTGCCAGAAGCCAGAAATTCCACTCCGTTGGTGAAGGCTCTGCCGGCGGTAAACCGGACTTTGTAGGTGTCGAATCCGCCATACTCACCCGAGGCTTCCACGCCGTTTACCTGTCCGCCTTTGCGAGTGATGACATCGATGACCGCGAAGAAGGCATTGTTCCCATAGAGCACCGAGCCAGGACCGCGGACTACTTCCACCCGGTCAATCAAGTCAACGTCCAGCAGGAAAGCGGTGCCGATATCGGCGCTGTCCGACAGGTTGTCGTTGACCCGATGACCATCTATCATCAGCAGCACGCGATTGTTTTGGTCACCCAAACTGAAGCCACGCACTCCCAAATAATCATTGTTGCGGTCATTGGACACGTTGAACCCTGGCAAACTTCGCAAAATATCGGCCAAGGTCCGATAGCCGTAGGCCTTGATTTCTTCCTGGCCGATAATACTGACCGAGGCGGGCGCTTCCGTGGTTTTTTGCGAATACAGGGAGGCGGCCACCACGTATTTGATTTGAATATTCCCGAGCTCCTCCAGACTCAGGGCCTTCAGCGCGGCCACGGAGTTGGTGTCGCCGTCAGCGACGGCTCGGTTTGAGAATAAAGAGAGCGCCAGTCCAGCCAGGCAGGGCTTGAACATTGGCTTGAACGCTAATTTTAAATCCATGGTCCTGATATCGGGTATCCGATCCGCTCCAACTTTCGGGACCCTCACGCGGTCCCACAGCCGACCGTCTTGAAGTCGTGCCAGCGCTTTCTGCGCCAACCAATTCCAATTGCAGCCTTGCCCGCCGGGCAAATCGCATTAAGAGCCAAACCACCCTATCGCCCCGGAACATGAGAATCCAGCACAAAAAGCGGCAAATGAGTGAGCGTTTCGCGCGCGAAACCGCCCGGTGTTTGCTCGATGCGTTCTCAACATGCGATAAACCAACCCTCCACGGCATGGGCTGGAAATAAGATAATGGCATTGCCTGCGTCTGCGCGGGCCCGCTGTCGACTTTATTACCCCCTCATTGTCCAACACTGAGACACGGTTATATCGCTAAGGTATAATTTGCAGGTTTATTGTAGGTGCAGTCTGTGTTTAAGTGTGCCCATCTCCCTTGCCTCATAAATTAACAAACCAGTCTCAAATTCACCCAGCAAAGGTGGGTTTTATTGGAATGTTCTTGGCAGTGCGGCATGTAAAGTGCTACGGTGGACCCGGGTAAAGTGAGTCAACCGAACAATGCGTGTAGCAAATATTACTATGAACTACTCAAATACTGTTAATAATCGCTTTTGGGCAACGCTCTGGGGCCTGATCTTCGCCAGCGGTAGCCTCACCACTAATGCCTTCGCGAGCATTTTCAACGGCCCTTCCGGACCCCCGCCCGTGATCACGAGCCAGCCCGCGAGCCAATCGCTCGCTGCCGGCGTCACAGCGACCTTTTCCGTCACGGTCACGAGCGCGTCCGCCCTCACCTACCAATGGTATTTTAAGAGTATCGCCATAAGTGGCGCCACCAACAGCACTTACGCAATCCCCAATGCGCAAGCCACCAACGCAGGGCCATACTATGTTTACATCGCGAATACGGGCGGTTCGATTAACAGTTCCACGGCTACCCTCACGGTGACTAACAGCTTGCCAGCGCCGTGGATTTCGCTGGATGTCGGCCCCGTGGGGTTGGCAGGCACTGGCTACGCGAATACGAACCTCTATACCGTAATCGGGGCGGGCGCCAACCTCAGCGGCGCCACCGCGGACCAGTTCCACTATGTCTACCAGACGATGCCCGGCAACGGATCGCTGGTCGCCAAACTCAACAGTCAAAGTGGCACCAACGTCAATGGCTTGGCCGGGATCATGATTCGCGAAACCACCCAGGCGGGCGCTAGTTTCATGGCCGCCGCCCGCGCCGGGAATGGACTCACGCTCGTCCGGCGCCGGATGAGCACCGGGGCTGCCACCACCACGATCACGAATGGCCCCGCTTTGGCACTCTCCAACTTCTGGCTGGAACTGGTAAGGTCGAACAACGTGATCACCGCCTTAAGCTCGACCAATGGCACCTCGTGGCTGCCGTTTAGCACCAATTCCTTTACCATGGCGACCAATATCACCTTTGGCTTGTTTGTCACCTCAGGTGCTACCAATGTGTTATCCACCGCCTCGCTCACGGGTCTCAAGGTGGTTCCCTGAGTGCCAAGGCGGCGAGACAATGCGCTGGCCCTCTGACAATCGTCCATGTTCAGAAAGCTGATCTATGTTGCCGCCTTGGGAGTGACCGTGGCTTGCGTATGGCGAGGCCTGTCGCCAGTGAGCGTCGGCGTTGGCGTCCCAATCGCTCAACGAACAGCCCAAGTGAAAGCCGAGGTGCCTCCTCAGGCTGAGGCGCCGCCGCCCCCTGCACCAAAGCCGGAAGCGTCGCTTCCCGCCCTGGCCCTGCCGGGTCCCAAACCGGAAGCGCCGCCACCTGCGGAGGAAGATCCGGAGCAGATCGCGGCAAAAATTGCCTTGTTGAGCGAGACCGAAGTGCGCCAGTGGCTGGCAAACCTTGCCGGTCCAGCCCTGAGCGGCAACCAGGCCAGCCTGCTGGTGCGCCGCTGGGTGGAGCTGAACCCCGCCAGCGCCATCAGTTGGGTGACCCAACTGGGCGACCTTGAAGCAGCCAAGCAATTGACGGATGTCGCGGCCGTGGCGTGGTCGGAACAAGATTTGCCAGCGGCTTTGACTTGGGTGGAATCCCTGCCGGCAGATGACAAGAAATTTCAGGCGTTGACCGACGTGGGTTATGAAGTGGCCCGCGTAGACCCAATTAATGCCCTGCAGATCGCCCTGCAGTTGCCGGCTGGGGCAAATACTGATGGCTTGCTGCTGCACGCCTTGGCGCAATATGCATCGGCGGACGGGGCCCAATCGCAGCAGTTGGCCTTGGGGCTGGATCCGGGGCCATTGCGCGATCGGGCACTGGCCATCATCGCCACCGTTCAAGCCAAACAAGCTGGCCCGGAGGCCGCCGCTTTCGCCGTCCAAAATATCCCTCCCGGCCCCGAACTGGACCGTGCCCTCATGGGAGTGGTTCAAGGCTGGGCGCAAATGGATTTGGCTGGGGTCACGGCTTGGACGCAAACTTTTCCTCCTTCACCGCTGCGGGATCAAGCTTGGCAAAATCTGGCCACTTATGAGGTTATCGGAGGAACCAACCCATAGTGCGGCTCGTTTGACGGCCTCGGCATCAAAGGTGTGTCGTGCGTGGTTTTCACCCATTAATGGAGATCGAATTTCAGCGATAAGACTTATGGGTAGAGCTCAGTCGTCAGGCAGGGATGCCTGACGCTCCGCAGCATCACGATCCGACTCTGGCACTTAGGTCAAATCCCGGTTCCAACAAAAAATTTTCGTGTCTTCAGAGGGTGGCGTGGTTTAGAATCCGCCGCGTCAATCTTGAATCAGAACTGAAATCGAAAAATGGCCACCGGTTTTTTCATCTCCTTTGAAGGTTCGGAAGGCTCCGGCAAGTCCACGCAAATCGAATTGCTGGTCCGGCACTTGCGCGCGCTCGGCTATCGCGCGCGCATCGCGCGGGAACCCGGCGGCACGCCCATCGGCGAAGAGATCCGCCACACGCTCAAGCACAGCAAGAACAACTCGGAGATGACCGCCGAGGCTGAACTGCTCCTGATGAACGCCAGCCGCGCGCAACTCGTGCGCGAAGTCGTCCGCCCCGCGCTGGCCGCGGGCGAGGTGGTGGTATGCGACCGCTTTTACGATTCCACCACCGCCTATCAGGGCTATGGCCGGCAATTGGATTTGAAGCTGGTCCAATCTATCGTTGACATCGCCGTGGGCGACACCCGGCCGAATTTGACGCTGCTGCTCACGGTCTCGCCGGAAATCAGCGAACTGCGCCGCGCCTTGCGCCAATCCACCCTCCCCTTCATGCGTGATCGCATCGAAGAGGCCGACCGGCAATTCTTCGAGCGCGTGGAGCACGGCTTTGCGATCATCGCCGCCGCCGAACCCAAACGATTCCGGGTGGTGGAAGCCTCCGGCACCTTGGAAAGCGTCGCCGATCGGATCTGGGATTTGGTCCGGCCGGTTCTGCCCAAGCTCGGGCGCTGGTGAATGTCGACTTGAATTTGTTTGCCGGAATCGATTTGCAAGCTAAGTTGGGGACCAGGTCATGATTGAAAAAACCATCAGCGAGATCGAAACGAAAATCAGCGTCGCCGAATCCGTTAGCCCCGAGCGGCGGCGGGAACTGCTGCAATTGCTGGCCACGTTGAAGACCGAGGTCGCCGAACTCTCCAAAACGCACGAGGAACAAGCCGACAGCATCGCCGGGTTCACCCAGCTTTCCACCCATGAAGCCATGCGCAGCGAGCAAAATCCCCGATTGCGCGAACTCTCCCTGAAGGGCCTGCGTTCCTCGGTTGACGACCTCGAACAATCCCATCCGCACCTGACCCAGATCGTCAACCGCATCAGCCAGACGCTCTCCGACTGGGGAATCTGAGGGATGGCCGCGCCTCAATCGGCCCGCGGTTCCAACTGCTTGATTGTCGCCATGATCTCATCGGCGACCTGCTGATAGATTTCCTTCAACCGGGTTTTGTCGCAGGTTTTGGCCTCGGCGCGCAAGCTGGTAAAATCCAGTGGCCGGCCGTATTTGACCATGATTTGGTGCGGCCGGGGAAATTTGCAGTGTCGGCCATAGGCCGCATACGTTCCAAAAACGCGCACCGGCACCACGGGGGCAGTGGATTTAATGACCGTCAGGCCGATGCCCGAACGCGCCGGCAATAACTGGCCGTCCCGGGTCCGCGTGCCTTCGGGGAACAAAATAATCGCGCCCCCGGCCAGCAAGCGGTCGAGAATCGCTTTCAATCCCCTGGCCCCGCCGCCGTCGCGGTCCACGGGCACGGAGTTCCACGAACGCAGCAAGGCCCCGGTGCCCGGAAAGCGGAACAGGGATTCGCGCGCCAGGTAATTGATATCGCGGCGCAAGCCCGCCCCCACCAACGGGGGGTCGAGGAAACTGGCGTGATTCGAGGCCAGGATGACGCCACCTTGCAAGGGCACGTTCTCCGGATTGAACACCCGCCAGCGAAAATAGGTCGCATAGACGGCGCGAAACAGCAGCCAGCCGAGGCGGTAAGAGGGGTTCATAAAAAGCAGAGGGAAGATGGAAAAGGGAGGATGGAAAAGAGATTGCGCGATTTGGTTTGGTCCTCCTCCAGCTTCAATCCTCTATCCTCGCCTTTCAGCGAGCTGTTTTCGAATCTCAGCGATGAGCAGCCCGCTGGTCTGCTCGGAGGTCAGGGCGGAGTTATTGATCACCTTGGCGCCGAGCGCGATCATCAGCGGGGCCACGGCACGCTGGCTGTCGCGCTGGTCCCGTGCGGCCAGATTTTCGTTCACGCCATCGGCGGCGCGGCGCGCGGAGCGCTCGGCCAGGGCCGCATCGAGATAAAATTTGTAATCCGTCTCCGGAAACACGTTGGTACCGATGTCGCGGCCCTCCATGACCAGATCGCCAAACCGGATGCAGTCGCGCTGGGTTTGCTTCATCCACTTGCGCACCCCCGGCACGGCCGCCACGTGCGACACGGCGGCGGCCGTTTCCGGCGTGCGGATTTCGGATTCCGGAAAATAGCCATCCACCAACAAGTGCACCGCGCGCAGCCCGCTTTTCTCCACGCATTCCAGCGATGTTTTCCAACGCCGGCACGCGGCGGCCACGGCCTTTTCGTTCTCCACGTCCACTTTTTTCTGGAGACAATGCCAGGCCAGCGTGCGATACATCGCGCCGGTATCCACATAAACATAGCCCAGCGCCCGGGCCACCAGCTTGGCGTTGGTGCTCTTGCCGCTCGCGCTCGTGCCATCAATGGCAATGATAATGGGGTGCTTTTTCATCAATTGTTTATTCCTGCTCGTCCGTGTGCCGCTCCGCGCATTCGTTCTCGTCGTCTATCTCGAAAATCAAATTCGCGGACGAGAACGAGCGCGAGCCTGATTTTACTCCGCAAACAAATCCGCGCCACTCAATTTCCGGGTACGCTCGCCACCCTTGATCTCCCAAATTTCCGCACCCAAACCGTGCGGCGGCGGCGCGGCGAGTTTCTGGAAAAAATTGGGAAACGTCTTTTTCACGCAGGCTGGGTTTTTGATTCTGATGCCTGGAACTTTCAAACCCAGAACCGCAAAACACATTGCCATGCGATGGTCCTGGTAGGTTTCAATCTCCGCGCCATGAAGTTGCCGGGTTTGGTAAATAGTGAGCGTGTCGCCGTCCTCGACAACGTGAGCCCCGCACTTGGTCAACTCGGCGTTCAAGGCGGCGACGCGATCACATTCCTGCAGCCGCAAGCGGCCTAGTTCGGTGAAGTGAATTCCCTTTTCGCGTCGTTCCAGGCCAAGGCCTCCCCACAAATCCGCGGCCAGGACCACTGCCGTCAGGATACTGTCGCCGAGTTGGCCTTCGCGCGAGATCTGTGCCGGCAGGGGAATGAACTGGGGGAAATCCGCGTCGATCTGCCAACCCGACGAAGGCCAGTTTCTGACCGTCACCGCCAATTGGTCACCTGTGACCGGCCCGGGTTTGCCGCCCGGCTGCGCGGCCTGGACCCATTCCCAAACTTGGTGGAATCGCGCCTGCATTTGGGGATAATTTGTGGCGATAAAATCCTGCATCCAGGAGTTTACGGAAACCAGCCAGTTCGCCGCCCAGAAATAACTCCCGCTCGAAGCATCTGGTTCGATTTGAAACCCGCCGCCCGCTTTCGGAAAAACCTCCAGCAATCGCTGGGTCATCACCACATACGGTGATTCATCCGCGTTCTCACCCACGATTTCGATTTGCCAGCCCCCAATTCTCGAAGATAACAACAAGGCCGATGCGAACTGCGAGCTTTCCTCGATGCTGACCTGGCAACTGCGGAGCGCGGGTCTGTGACCCGCAGCAGTTTGGCTTGGAACACCGCCTTCGGAAATCGCAATTGTGCTTTGACCCGCGGAGTTGCTGCGGCTCACAGAGCCGCGCTCCAAGCTGCTACCTCCGTAAATGCGCGCCGGCAGCTTGTCATTGTCCTGCTCCGACTCGATGCGGTAGCCGAGTTCGCGCAGGGCCTGAAAGAGTGCCGCCTGCGGACGTTCATGCATGCGCGGCACGCCGTGCAGGCGGTAAACGCCGCTGCCCAGGCACAGAAACGGCGCCAGAAACCGCGCCGCCGTGCCCGCGTTTCCCACGAACAAGTCGAGCGGCTGCATCTCCGTGCCGCCGGGTGGCACCGCGCCACCGTTGCCATAGATGGTGATGGTACGATTGCAGGGCTCGGCAGGGTCCGGCTCCGGATTCACCATGAAGCCCAATTCCTGCAGGCATTCGACCATGATCTGCGTGTCCTCACTCCAGAGCGCGCCCTGGAGTGTCACTTCGCCGTCCGCCAGTGCGGCGAGAATCAGCGCGCGATTCGTGATGCTCTTGGAACCAGGCACGGTGATCTCCGCCCGCACCGGGTGATCGAGCGGGACGATTTCGATGAGGTCAGGCAAAGCCATCCGGGAGAGGATAGAGGATGGAGGATGGAGGATAGAAGCCGGAAATTAAACCGAGCCCCATCCAACCTCCCTCCTCCACTCTCGTTTCACTCGGTCGAGGTGGAGAGGCCGCCGGCGCACCAATGGTCGCGACGCTGCTTGGCTGTGGCGAAGAAGGCTTCAATTGCGGGTCCATCGTTCTGTTTGAGGACGGTTTGAAAAGCCTTCAATTCCTCCAGCAAGGCGTCCACGGACCGGGCCAGATGCTTGCGGTTGGCTAGGGCGATGTCGCGCCACATTTCCGGCGAACCGGAAGCGATCCGGGTAGTATCACGAAATCCGGTCGCACACAAACCGGCCTGGAGTGGCGCGTTGGCGGGCTGCAACACCAGGTTCACCAAAGCCGCCGCCACAACGTGCGGCAGATGACTGGAGCGGCTGACGAGCAAATCATGTTCCGCCGCGTCCAACCGCACCGTCCGGGCGCCCAGTGCCTGCCAGAACTGCTCCAGCTGGCGCACCGCGTTCGCATTGGTCGTTGGCCCCGGTGTGACCACGCAAATAGAGCTGGCATACAAGTCTTCCCGGGCCGCCAGCACGCCCATCTTTTCGCCGCCGGCCATCGGATGACTGCCGACAAAGTGCGCGCCGGCGGTTTGCACCACCGCCCCCACTTCGCGCACGATGTCGGCCTTGACGCTGCCCACGTCGGTGACGATCGCGCCGCGTTTGAGCGCCGGCAGAAACTGTTGCGCCAGCGGACGCATTTGCGCGAGCGGCGTGCAGAGTATGACCAGGTCGGCGTCGGAAACCGCCGCCAGCAGATCCGTGGTGGCGTAATCTACCGCGCCGGCGGTTTCGCAATCCTGCAGACTCGCCGCCCGCCGGACATAGCCGGCGACCTCCCGCGCGAGTTTTCGCCGCTTGACGGCCAGCCCGAGCGAACCGCCGAGCAGGCCGACGCCGATGATGGTGATTTTCTGGAACTGCACGGGCGCAAGATAGCGGATGCAAGCTGGCGGATGGAAGATGGAAATTACTGCGTCACTGCCCGGCCTTGAGCCACATATCCCAAATCATTTTGAGCGTGAGGAGGACGACCATGGTGAGAAAGACGGGCCGGATGAACTTGGTGCCGCGCGTGAGCACCATGCGGCTGCCCAGCCGCGCGCCCAGCCACTGACCGCAGCCCATCGCCACACCCGCGGGGAACCACACCTTCCGCGCGCAGAGAAACACCGCCAGGGAGGCGAGGTTACTGGCGCAATTGAGCGCCTTGGCCTGGGCGGTGGCCTTGGCTAGGTTGCAGCCGAGGCCCAGCATGAACGCCAGCGCCAGGAACGTGCCCGTGCCGGGACCTAGCAACCCATCATAAAAACCAATACCCAGCGCGAAAATAAAATCAAACTTGATCCGCGAGACCCGCGGATGAATGTCCTGCTCACCCAACTGCGGACGCAACCAGACAAAAACCGCCACGGCCAGCAACAGCACTGGGACCGCCTGTTTCAAGCGATGGGCATCGAATTGCTGTACCAGGACAGAACCGGCCAGGGAGCCCAGAAACGCGAGCAAACAGGCGCGCCAACAGTCCCGCGCACTCAACGCTCCGGCGCGAGCGAAGTGAAAGGTGGCACTGCTGGAACCAAACGACGCCTGGAGTTTGTTCGTGCCCAGGGCGATGATGGGATCGGGACAGATGGTCAGCAACACGGGCAGGGTCAGCAAGCCGCCACCACCCGCCAACGTATCCACGAAGCCAGCCACCAGACCGGTCACTAACAGCAGCCCAAGCTCCCACCCTTCCATCATGGGATGAGTTCGAGCGTGGCCTTCTGTTTTGCCGAGGCATGACAGGCGTCCAGCACTTTCTGTGTTTGCAACGACCACGTCGGCCATTCCGCGTTCAGGGTCCCGGAAAAGACCTGGTCGGCAAAGTTGCGCCACATCCGCGTGTCTTGCGCGGTGGCATGCCCAAAGCCCGAGGGATCGGCACCCGCCGGACAGGGCGCACCGTTCGCCACGGTGATGATTGTGTCGTTGACCTCGAAGGCTGGCGCGTAGCCGTTAAACGGATGTACAAAATCCGGCAGCCGTAACCAGCCATTTTGCCCGCCGACCTGCACCCATTGCTGTTTGGCCGCGCGAAACGACGCGTAAAATTCCGCCGTCACGCCGCCCGGGTAAAACAGCGTGGCCGCAAATTCTGTTGGCGTGGACACGCGGCCCGGCATGGGTTCCGACTGCGAAAGGATTCTGCCGAGGACGCTCCCAGGCAACTGCCAGCGCAGCGTCCAGAGCGCAAACCGAATGCAATACCAGCCCAAGTCGCCCAGGCAGCCGGTGGGTTCAAGCGCGCCGTCCGCGCGGATGTTGCTGCGGAAAAAATCTTCACCGGGATAGAAGGTAAAGGCCGAAGCAATGCGTCGGATGGGCCCGATACTCTCGTGGTCATCTAAAATCTCCCGCACGCGTGCGAGGCGCGGGCTGTGCATGAACATCACGCCATCCAGGAACTGCACGGAGTGCTCCCGGCAGGCTGCCAGCATGGCCTCCAGCTCAACGACATTCGCCGCGCACGGTTTCTCGCAGAGCACGTGCTTGCCATTTTGCGCGGCTCGAATGACCCAGTCTTTCCGCAAGCCCGTCGGCATGGGCACATACACCGCATCCACGTGTGGCGACTCGATCAAGGCTTCGTAGCTGCCCAGCGCAATGGGGACTTTTTCGAACGGATGCTCGCGCTGACAGTTGGCGATGAACTCGGTGCTGCGGGCCACTGCACGGCTGGCCACGGCTGTGATGACGCAATTGCCGGAATTGCGAATGGCTTTCCAGTTTTTCCGGCCAATGCCGGCGGTGCTCAAGAAACCGATGCGGAGTTCGCTCATATCTAGTGATGTCGTCGTATTACCTGTTTATTTTTATCGAAGATGGAGGATGGCAAAACACTGCGCCATCTTCTACATCTGTTTTCGCTCCTCCAGCTTGGCCATTTCCTGCACGCGTTCCAAGATGACCTCCGCCAGCCCCGGTTCCGTGCCCACGGACGACGAATACCAGAACAACTTGCCCTGCTGTTCGGTTGGGTTGCGCCACGTGGGCTGGCCGGCGGCGAGGCGAGCCTTGACCAGGCGCTCCGGTTCGCCCAGCAGCACGGGAATATCCTCCACCACATGCAGGCCATCGCTGATGAAGAACGGCACCACGATACAGTATTTCGTGCACGCCAGCGCCTGACAACCGGCGATGCGCGGCGCTTCCTCCATGAACACCGCCTGCACGTCCGCGTAAAGGTCCTGCGCACGAATCCGTTCCACCTGCCGCTCGATGGCCAGGCGTGACTGGGTGTTCTTCCCGGTGCCATGCCCGGCGATAAACAGGGTCGTCTCCGCCGGTTTGGGCGCGCGCGGAAAGGGAAATTGTTTGGCCACGCCGGCCGCCCGCGCCAAAATGACTTGCGTCATGCTTTCGTGTGTGCCGACGGGCAGACAGTAGGAGGATGTGCCGGCGGCGTGTTGGAGGATGCGCGAGGCGTCAAAACCGAGCGCTTCGGGAATGACCTGGCCGGCGAAATATCCCTCGCTGATAAACAAGGGCGCGATAAAGATGCGCGGGGCGGAGGTCTCCGCCAACACCTTCTGAATGTGGGGCTCCTGTTTCCAGAAGGCCTCCCGCACCGCGCGAAAAATCCGTCGGCGGCGCAGTTCCGCCGCGTGTTGAAACACGGGGGCGGAGGACTGGTCGTTCAAATCGGTGCCGTGACCAAGCACAATCAGCACGGCCTCGGCAAAACTGGCGTTGTACACCCGCCCAAATTGGCGGAGCGGCCCGCCAATCGCAAGCCGCGTCCGTCCAATCTGACATCCGTCAGCCTGCTTGGGAGCGGCTACGGCACAAACTCCAGCCGGTAGAATCGTGGCTGGGTGGAACTTAGGTCGTCCGTGAACACCATGGAATTCATGGTGGCGGTGATGACGTTGCTCAGATTAATCCAGCTTCTTTGCTGCAGGTTGGTCTTGTACTGCACCTGATAATTCAATCCCGGGAGGGCATTCCAGCCAAGCTGCAAGGCGTGGTTGACCACAGCGGTCGTCTGGATGGTGGGCGCCGGCACGGGCAGCACGCTGACGTCATCGAGGGAGAAATAATCAATGTCGTTACGGAAGCCCAGCTTCAGCGTGGTCAGATTAGTCGTGGCTTGGACCACGAAGACCAGATTGCTGTAGTCGAACGTGCCCATGTTCACTTGATTAAAGAGGATGTTCGACGTGGTGGCGTTGGTGTTCCACTGGATTTGGAACTGGTTGGGCGTGGCGCCCGCTTCATTTGCCAACCAGAGGGACAGCAAATAAAATTGGCCTGCGCGGGTGGAGAGGGGCTGTGTCAAATAACCCAGGTTCGAGGCTTGCCCCAAGGCGGCAAAGTAAATTCCGTCGTAGGGCAAATAGCCGGTCCCGCTGGTGTCATTTCCAAAATCCACGTAGTTGTAGTTATATACGTTCGTATCAGCACCGGTCAGATTCCAATAACTGAAGTCGCCGGCTTCAAAGCCGCCGTCGAGCACCAGCTCTTGTCCCACTTGCAAGGAGCATTGCCGGAGCTGTGCCAGACCGCTGGTGAGATTGGTGAACCACACATTGGCAGTGTAAACCCCCGCCGGCAGCAAATTGGCCGCAGAGTTGAGCGACAAAGTCACAGCGGCGGCTCGGACACCATTGGTCAAGGTCCCTTTGTTGGTGGAGATATTCAACCAGCCCGCCGTGGTGCCGAGCGACCAGTTGAACGCGGGTTTGCCCGTATTGGTCAAGGTCAACGATTGCGAGGAAACGGTGAAGGGTCCGCCCACCGGGCCGTTGGCGACAAACCCCCTGGCGGGTGTGATCTGAATACCGTCCGGCTGCGTGAGGGCAATGATCAAGCTGCCGCCAGCGGGACTGCCCCAACCAGTGCAAAGATCATAACCGGGCACCGCCACGAATTGGGTGGTGCTGCTGTTGGTGTTATTGCCGACCGTGATGTCGTCAAAACACGCGTTGAAACTGGCGTTGGTGCCGAGGTGGTAGAGGGCCGGATTGACAAAGCCAATGGTGGACTGGCCAACACTCACCGCCTGCTGATTCACGAGGGCCGCAAAACCCGCCCAGAGCGGTGCGGCGGCGCTGGTGCCCCCGGTCGTTTCCTGCAGCCCGTTGTCGGCCACGATAAAAATATTGTCGGCCACCATCGCCACATCGGGAGCATTACGCTTGGCGGTTGAGCCGTGGTTGGTCGTCATGTTCACGCCTTGTTGCCATGTAGGTAGATTATAGTTGGTGCTGATGCCGCCGCCGCTGAGGTTATAACCGGATCCTTCCTGCGAATTCCAGACGGTCTCCGACAACCACGCCCCGCCCGGACCCGCCGTGGCGAGTGCGGTGCCACCCACCACCGTGATATAGGGATCGTCGTCGGGTGCGCCAATCGCACCGATCGCGGCGCCAGTGTCCCCGGAGGACGCAAAAAAGGATTGTCCCTGCGCAGCAAACTTGAGGAAATACACATCCATGTTGGTTCGTTGTGCCCGGGAAATGGAGGCAAACGACCAGGAACAACTGAATTGTTTGATGACTGTGTTGGTGGACATGGCGTGCAGCACAGTATTAAACTGCCCGATGTTCGGGTCGTCCTCATAAACGACCACATTCGAAAGGCCGGGGGCCATGGAAATCGCCATCTCGATGTCCAACGCCACTTCGCCATTGCCACTGTTGGCGCCGGTGGTGGGTATGCCGTTAAATCCATCCAGCGTCACCAGTTGTAGCGGCACGTTGGTAATGCCGGTCTGGCTTTCATAACTGGCAATGTCTCCGGGGTAAAATCCGTCGAACTCCACCAACCCGACAGATTGCCCGCCTCCGGTCAGCGCAACACCGGGGACATAGGCTGCGCGATAATCGAAGCCGGCCAGATTGCCGTTGGGACCGGTGCCGATGATTTGCGATTGGACACGGGGTTGCATCGACGGCTTCAAGGGCGACCGGTGCAGGTTCTGCGGATGGGGCCGGGAAAAATTGTCCAAGCCGCCAATGTAGGCAATGGGGACACCCGCTTCGACCGACGGCTCGGACTCCGGCGCAAAGAAAGTGCGTGGCTCCGTCGGGTGCTGATACGTCTGCAGTTTTACTTGAAAAGCGCTTTCAACGTCTGCAACCGTCGCACTGACTTCCAGTAACATCCGGTTGGCGTGCCGGCCCGTGATCGCGAAACCATGGCGGGTCGCAAAGTCCATCAGCGTTTGATAGTCCGCTTCCGTAGGGCCAAAGCGAGCGTCGAATTCCTCCGGCGCGAGGTAGTGGTGATAGGTCGGGCTGGTCGGATCGTAAAGTTGATCCACAAAGCGGGTGAGTTCAGCTTGGTTGCGCGGCGGCAAGTGAATCGACAGTTTCATGCGCGAAGCAGTCGCCAAGCGAGCCAGCGGCGGCAGGCTGGCAACCTCTGCGGGCTGATGCCCGGGCAACCGGGTGCGCGGAGCGGTCTGCGCCGAGGCCAAACTACTGGAAATCAGGAGCAAGACAGCCGAAAGTCGGAGGGCGGCTGGCCAAAATTTCGTCAGTCGCCCGGTGGAAAATTTTAGGGAGGACAGTCGAATTTGCGGGGCAAAACGCTTCCGCGGACCGGCCTGCCACTCGGAAAAGTCAATCCTGCCGGCGGCGACCGCCGCCCCAAACGTGTTTTGTTCGATGAACTTATGCATATTCTTGGCACGCATATAATGGTGGGTTTTGCACGGTTGGCAAAACAATTAACCGGCTCGAGTTTTACCCCATTTTTTGAGGTTGCCAGGCTGAAATCGCCGCGCTCTGATGGCCGAGGAATTCCATGGGCAAGACAGCCATCCCGGACGGCAACAGCGACCCGCTGATGCCTTCGGTCGCATCGTCGCGCTGCCATTGACAGCCGTTAGTCAAACCGCACCGCACCATTTCGCCAAGGCAGGCGCCAGATTGCGATTGGATTTCGCCTTCGGAAAGGGGCCAATGGGTCTCGAATCACCGACTGATCAGGCTGCGCGGGGGCGGAGCCCCGCGCAGCCTCGATTCGGTTTTATTCGAAGACGCTTTTGGCCGCGGGTGTGGTCGAGGGGGTGGGCGGATGGGCGCGTTGCAGTTTCACTTCCTCGGGGGTGACTTCCAGTCCGGAATTGCCAAAGGAATTATAAATGAAGGTCAACACGTTGGCGATGTCCTGGTCGCTGAGCGGAAAGGAGGGCATGTTGTTATTATACTTCAAACCGTTGACCACCACTTCGCCCTGCCGGCCAAAGATGACAATGTTGATGGCCCGGCTTTTGTCGGCATTCAGATAATCTGAACCTGCCAAGGGGGGGAACTGATTGGCCCGCCCCAAGCCGGTGGGCTGGTGGCACGCGGCGCAGATGGACGTGAAGAGACGCCGTCCCGAGGTAATCCGCTCGGCTTTTGATTTTGTCCCATCTTCGGCGGGGGCCACGCCCAAGGGGGCTCCGCTGTCCACCCAATGGCGGATGGTTTGACGATCGTCGTCGGAAAGCGCCAGCGATTCTGGGCTGTTGGCAATCGGCATGGGCTCCTTATAATACGCCCCTTTCCAACTGTCCCACACCCGCCGGCGGATTTCCCAGCGGTCGGCGAAGGCGGTTTTGTAGTCCAGCCAGTTATAGACAAAGCGGGACTGCTGATTGTGGCAGCGGGAGCAATTGCCCATGAAAATGGGCTGGATATCGCCGAGATACGTCGGGCTGGCGCTGGCTGCCCCGGTGGCCACCGGGGCGGAATTTTGAGCCTGAGCCGGGGCGAAGGTCAGGCAAGCGAAGGCCGCCGAGAGACTCAGCCCGGTCAATCGCGCGCGCGACCGCAGCTTCAAGAAAGGAAATGTTTGCATGGCAAGTAATGGTTGGAATGATCAAGCACGAGGTTCATCGGCGGTTTCAAAAACCATAGGAAATCTGCAAAATCAACTGATTGGACGGCTGGGTCGGGTCGGTGCTATTGATGAAATCATAATAGCCCTCGAGCAGGAGTGCGCTCGTGACATAATAAACGCCGCCAATGCTGTAGCGGTCGGTCGTAGTCCCCAATCCGTCGTGCAGCGAGTCGTAGCGGCCCACCAATTCCATGTTGTTGAGGCCGGGAAATTCCAGGTTCAAGCCGGCGAGCTTGTAGCCGGCCTGCACGAACCAACCGTATTGGTTGATGGTGCCCAGATCGTCGCTGCCGTAGCGGCTGGCGATATACTCACCCTTGAGTTCCAAGTTGGGTCCCAAGTGGAGCGCCGCATCCACGACTCCGGCGCCCCAAAGGTGGCTCCCCGCATTGTCCCATTCGCTAACCATGGCAGAAACCCCCAGTTCGAGATCATAACGCGGTTTGAAGGGCAGAAACACCGCCAGGCGCCCGCCGCCGCCGGGATTATTGTGTAAATTGGCTTGGGTGCTGCCATCGGATAGGACCCCCACGTTGCCGCCCAAATCCAGCGAGCCAGCATTGCCGGTGCCGTCCGCCGAGCCGGGCCCGTTCACGACAAAGACGGAATAATTAAACAATTTGCCGGCATCTCCCAGCGGCAGGGCTCCGCGCAGTTCCGCGCCCACGCCGCTGCCCGGCAGCAGCGCATCCACCGCCAGCGGATCTTCCGGAATCTTGTTCAGCCAGCCCGCGCCGCGCTCGCTGTATGTGCCCATCGGCAACAGCAGGTCGCCGGCGCATAACGTCAAATAATCGGTGATCACATAATCCAACTGCGCGAAACTCAAATTGAAGGTGGTGGTGTATCCGCCACCACTGGGAGCGTTGTTGGCCAGCGTGGTATCAAACCCCGCCTCGAACAGGATATTGTCCCCGCCGCGATACAGGAAAATCGGCGCGAAATCGGAAAGCAAGAGCGAACCGTTTTGATGATCCGCGTTCACATATTTGACTTCGGCGTCGCCCAAAATCTGAAAGTTGCGATTGACGCTGGCCTCATCCAGCGGCGCCCGCAGCGCTGGCTGGGATTGAGCCTGCACCGCCGCATCGCTTTTCTGCTCCGCGGCGGCGGCGGTTTGCTGGGTTTGGGCCAGCTTGGTCTGCAGCTCTTGGAGCTGCTGCACGTCCTGCGTGTGCTGCTGCTGCACGAGTTGATTGGTCTGCCGCAGACTCTGGACCTGGTCGTTGAGCTTTTGCACCAGGTCTTTCAAGGCGTTAAAGTCCGCGTCGCTCACTTCCGCCGAGAGGGATTGCGGCAGCAGCGGTCCAGCCGCGCAGCCGAGCGCCAGCAGCCCCAGCAGCCAGCGACTTGAGTTCATTTTATTTTTCATGCGTGATCCAGAGATGGCAACATGGGTTAACGGCCGCTGTTTTCCTGAAGATATTGCAGGATCAGCCGGGCCTGCTTGCCGGGAATGCTCGCCCGCACCTGCATGTGGAGCATGATGGTCTTCCATTGCGCGGACGTCCGCTCGGTCGGATAACGCTCGGGATGGCACCGGTTGCAATGGATCGAGTACAGCTCCGCGCCGGTCAGTTGTTTCTTGGCGGCGGTCGCCACCGCGTTGGTGGCGGACGTTGCGCCCGACGGCGAATCAGCGGCGTACAGGCTGAACGCCAAGCCGCCCACCAAGACGGCGGCGCAGGTGGTGCGGCCCCACGCGGTTAACAAGGTTGATTTAGTCATGTTCCAGAACGGTTAAGGTTGGCGATGGCAACAGTCATTTAATTGATAAGGGCGACTTTGTATTAAATGCATTTATTGAATAATTTGTATATTATGTTGGAACCTGGGTTGGCACTAACCATGGGTTGTTATTTGGTAAACATTTCTTGCTCATGAACTCGTCCAGCCAGGATACGGTGAGGAGGCTGCGTACCAGCGCACGCGCGATTTAACAGGTTGCGGGCGGATGGTGACGCCCGCACTAGCCAGCCACCGGGGCCTGCGCTTCCCCACGACTGACCGCTTTGCGGCGCACACTATTTTGTCCTGCTGATGGCAAAATATGATTAACCGATGCATTGCCACGCGCTAGCTACAAAAGCCCGCCTTGTAACCATTGCCGCCGCCAATGCGTCGAAGGAGGGGATGTCGTTAACTGTTATCCAGCCCCGCCCGGCACCCGGGCAGGCGGTGTCCACTAACTCTGGGAGCCTGTCGTCCTTTGTCGTCCAAGCCAGGCCGGGCGAGGAGATTCGGGAGCTGTGTCGCCGGTTCGCCGCCCAATTGCTTGAACGTGCGGCCACGCCCTTGCACCTGCAAGTCTTCGGCGACTGCCAGGCCAGCCCGGTGCTGACGGAGGCGCTGCGGGAATTGTTAGGCCGGGTGGATTGGCCCATCACCTGGGCGGAAGGCGGCGCGTGCCGTCGCCAGCCCGTCGCCGGCCTCCAGGTCCACGCTTTCACCGGGAGTGTGGAGCGCGTGGTGTTTGAAGGCCGGGTGGTCGGTTCGGTGTTCACGGACGGCGGTGCCCGACAAGCTGTGGTCGGCGGCCTCGTGTCCGACGCAAACACCCTTTCCCGGGCGGAGCAGACCGTTCGCACGCTGGAAAAACTGCAAACCGTTTTGGCGAAAGCCGGCTTTGAACTAGCCGAGGTCGTGCGCACCTGGTTCTTTCTGGAAAATATTCTGGCGTGGTACCACGACTTTAACCAAGCCCGGACGCAGATTTACTCCGAGGTAAAATTCCGTACCGGGTCGTTGCCGGCCAGTACCGGGGTGGGCGCGCGCAATCCCGCCGGCGCGGCCCTTGCGCTGGCCGCTTGGGCGTTCCGCCCGCTCGGGCAGCAGGCCCACGCCGAGGAAGTCGCCTCGCCCTTGCAGTGTCCCGCGCCGGCTTATGGCAGTTCCTTCAGCCGCGCCCTGGAAACTTCCACGAACACTGGTCGGCGCCTGTTCCTTTCCGGCACCGCGAGCATCGCTCCGGGCGGCGAAACGCTGTGGGTGGGCGACCTCCGCAAACAAGTGGCACTGACCTTTGAAGTGGTGGATTCCATCCTGCGTTCGCGCGGCTTTGGGTTCACCGATCTCACCTGCGCCACGGCGTATTTCCGCCGGCCGGTCGAGGCGGGCATGTTCGCCGAATGGCTCGCGGCGAACCGCTTATCCCATCTGCCGATCCTTTGCGCGCAATGTGATGTTTGCCGCGATGACCTGCTGTTTGAACTCGAAGCCGAAGCGCTGTCAGCCAGTTAACTGGCTCGTTGGAATTTTTCCAGTGGCAGCTGGGCCAAGGCTTCGCAGACGCTGCGGACAACTTCGGTTCGGCCCAGCGCCTGCGCCGCGCGGCCGCGATGCAGATGGGCCGCCACCAGTTCCGGGTTCAGCGCCAGCGCGCGTTCGGCGCATCCCAGCGCCTGCGCGTGTCGGCCTAAGTGGCGGTACATGCCGGCCAGGTTCGTCCAGCCCAACGGGTTGCCCGGGTCAATCAGCATGGCCTGCGCCAGACATTTGGCGCCTTCGGATGGCTGGCTCAAGGAGTCGAACAAGAGCGCCGCCAGATGGGTCCAAGTCTTGAAATCCTGGGCGTCCAGCGCCAGCGCGCGGCAATACGCCGTTTCCGCCGCCACGAACCGGCCCAGCCCTGTCAAAGCCACGCCCTCATAAAAAAACGCCTTCGCTTCGGTCGGCGCTTCCGCCTGCCAGCGCTGGGCGCACGCCAGCGCATCCGGCCACTGGGCGCGTTCGCACAGTAAACGCGTCTGCTGCGCCGTGGTGCTGTTAGCGGATTGCACCCGCGAATTCTTCCAATTCCGGAGCTCCAAGACAACCAATTCCGCGTGCGATTGGAGCCGGTGCCACTGCCTGCGTGGCCTCTCTTCGCCATCCCGGGACCAACGGTAGTGCCCTCCAGCGTCGGAATCGACGGCTCGGGACGGAATGCTGCGCCCGGAGGAAAGTGGACCGCTGGGGCGTTACAGAACGCCCATCTGCCCAACTGAACAGTGGTTTGCGAGGCTCTTGCGAACCAAAGCGCATTCCCGGTTGACTTGCCCGGCCCGTTTTGGAAGATATGAACCACAAATTAGCCCTTGATCATTTGGCTCAACATGGCGGTGCTGGCGGCAGTCGCCGGCGGCACTTGGTGGCTGACCGGGATCGACAAAACTCCCGGCGGCGAAAGCAAACGCAACCACCACCTGACCCGCGCCCTGCGGTGCGTGGCCGTGGTATTCCTGGTGGCGATTTTTCTCGGCACACTCGGAGCGGGTGGCCTGGGCGTTGGCAGCATACCGACTCTGATCATCGCCCCGGTGGGCATTGCGCTGGTCCTGCGCAGCTCCCTGTCTGAATTGTTCACGCACGGTTTCCTCGGCCTCCTGGACCCCGCGCTCTATGACCACCGCCAGCTAGACCCAAAGAAGGCCCAGCGTTATCGCGATGCGATTGCGCACCTGATCCACCATGGACACCGGGAAGAAGCCATCAAGCTGTGCGAAGAACTCAAGCAGTCCGGCGAAGTGGATATTGGCACGCTCGAAAGCACGCTGGAATTTCTCGGCGTGAAACCAGCGCGCGCTCCAGCCAAACCGCTCGTCGAGGCGGCGCGCCTGCGAACAGAGGGAGATTTCGCCGGGGCGGAAGAACTGCTCCGGTCGCTGCTGCTGAAAAATCCGGCGGATAACGCCGCGGCCATTATGTTGATGCGGCTGTACGCGCAGGATTTGCGGCATCCCGGCCGCGCGCAGGAAGTCTTGCACGAGCTGGAAAAACAGCCGCACGTGCCCGCGAGCCACCTCGAATTCGCGCGCCGTTCGATTGCGGAATGGAGTCATCCGCCGCCAGCGGTCGCCGAACCAGCCTCGCCGCCCGAACCCGTGTCCTTGGACGAGTTGCTGGCCCGGGGAGGTTTTGGCATGGCAGTGGAAATGCTGGAGCAACGACTCCAGACCCAACCGGACAATGTCGAATTACAGTTAAAACTGGCCGAGGTCCATGCCGTCCATTGCAAAAATCTATCGCAGGCGGAGAAAATCATCGGCCGACTGGAGCGGGCGCCGTATTGCCGCCCGGAGCAAAGCGCCCTGGCGCGGTCCAAGCTGGCGTCCTGGCGCGCACTGGCGGGAGAAAATCGCCTCCGGTGATTTTAGTGGCGTCAGCCCCGAATGCTTTCGGGGCTGGCGCTAGGTAGCACAGCTTGAAAGAAGGCCGCTGGCGATCTACATTGGTTTCATGCCATTGTATGAATACGAAGTGTGCGAGGGCGGGTGTAAGATTTGCGGCGGTTCCTTCACCTTGAACCGTCCCCTGTCCGCCCCTCCGCTCGAGAAGTGCCCGGCCTGCAAGAAGCCGGTGCGCAAGGTGTTTTCCGCCTTCACCACGCCGCACAAGCTCAAGCCCTTGTCGGTGACGGATGCCAAAAAGGCCGGCTTTCAAGTCTATAAGCGCCTTGGCAAGGGCGAATATGAACGGCAATAGCGGCTAGCGCGAATGACCAATGGTTAATGACGGATCACGGTCCAGGGCAGCATCCGCTGCCCGATTCATTGGCTCGGGTTTCGAGTTTAACTCATATTCACCGGGTCAATGTCCACGGCCAGGGTCACGTCTTCTGGCAGCGTGAGCGTGGCGGTGAGTTGCGCTAGGAGTTGGCTCAAACGGGTCATCGCGCGCGTCCGCAGCATGATGTGGTAGCGATAAAAATTCTCCGCCCGCACCAGCGGCGCCGGGGCCGGGCCGGCAATGATCAAATCGCCAATCCCGCGACCCGCGTCGGCCGCCGGATCCTGCTCGGCGGCCTTGGTTTTGACGGCCAGGGCTCTGGTTTCCACCTCCCGCTTCACGTGTTCGGCGGAGAATTTCACCTTGTCCTCATTGCGCCCCTTGAGCGTGAGCAAGGCCACCCGGCCGGCCGGCGGATATTTCAACTGCTCGCGAAATTCGAGTTCCTGTTCATAGAAACCCAGGAAGTCATGCCGCCGGGCGAATTGAATGGCCGGATGAAACGGCGTAAAGGCCTGCACAAAGACCTCGCCCTCGATGTCGCCGCGGCCGGCCCGGCCGGCGACCTGCGTGAGCAATTGAAACGTGCGTTCGCCAGCACGGAAATCCGGCTGATGCAGCGCCATGTCCGCGAAAATGATGCCCACCAGGGTGACGTTCGGGAAATGCAGGCCTTTGGCGATCATCTGCGTGCCAATCAGGATGTCTATCTTGCCGGTGCGAAACTCCCCGAGCACCTGGCGATAATCGTCCTTGCGCTTCATCACATCCGCGTCCATGCGCCGGATGCGCGCCTGCGGAAAGAGCTTGCCCAGCACCTCCTCGACCTTTTGCGTGCCCAGACCGGAATAGCGAATGCCCGGATTTTTGCATTTTTCGTTCGGACAAACCGACGGCACCCGCTCGCTATAGCCGCAGATGTGGCAGCGCAACACCTGCCCGGTACGATGATACGTCAAGGCCAGCGAGCAATTGGGACAGCCGCACACATGGCCGCATTTTTCGCAAATGAGGGAGGATGAATAACCGCGCCGGTTGAGAAATAAAATCGTCTGTTCCTTGCGCTCCAGCCGCTGGGTGATGGCTTCCTTCAATTGCGGGGAAAACACCGGCGGCCCTTTGCCGTCGCGCCGGGTCTGCCGCATGTCCACGATGCGCACGCGCGGCATTTTCTGGTTGTCCACGCGCTCGGGCAAT
>Ga0364866_10083_pt1 | contig 46737 bp, 38 predicted proteins | sample ExccelAu500001D3_3_FD_206913 | JGI IMG/M metagenome (GOLD analysis project Ga0364866, IMG submission 206913) | Enriched cells from Trout Bog Lake Hypolimnion, Wisconsin, USA - BchlTB.Aug13.5000.01.D3 | ecosystem: Environmental > Aquatic > Freshwater > Lake > Hypolimnion/Profundal zone | place...
CGTGCCGGTAGATGGCGTTCCACCAAGAACGCTGGTCGGGCTCACCGCTAAAGAGGACAAAGTCGCAGGAGTAATCGTCAGCGTCGCCGGTTGAGGCGGTCCAGCTTCGGTGGCGGTTGCCTCAGGTAAGAGTTCGGCGACGTTTATGGTAACGACGTCCGGTGTGAACGCCCAATCGACGTCCATCGTCACGGCAACTCTGGCGGGAACCCCTCAGACGGCGACTCTGACGATTACTCCTGCTCCCCTGGTCTCGCTGACTCTGAACCCGTCGACGGTGACGGGCGGGAACGCTTCGACGGGAACGGTTACTTTGGGCGGAGTTGCGGGGCCGGGTGGAACGGTGGTGTCTCTTTCGAGTGGGAATGCAGCGGCTACGGTCCCGAGTTCGGTGACGGTGGGAGCGGGACAAACGAGCGGAACGTTTACCGTCGGTACGAGCGGCGTTTCGTCTCAAGTGAGCGCGACGATTACGGGGACTCTGAACTCGACTCCTCAGTCGGCGACGCTGACGATTAAGCCTTCGGTTCTGGTTTCGGTGAGTCTGAACCCGAATTCGGTTGCTGGAAGTACGACATCTACGGGAACGGTGACACTGAGCGGTCCTGCCGGTTCGGGTGGTGTTCTGGTCGGTCTTTCGAGCAGCAGCTCGTCCGCATCTGTTCCGAGTGTAGTCTCCGTACCTGCCGGGCAGACGAGTGCAACCTTTGCGGTCTCGGCGGCTTTGGTAACGACGAAGACATTGGCAACGATATCGGCGAGTCTGGGTTCGGTGACTCAGACGGCGATCCTGACTCTGAACCCTATAACGCTGTTTTCGGTGAGTCTGAATCCGGACTCGGTCTCGGGTGGTAACCCGTCGACGGGAACGGCAACGCTCAACGGCCCTTCGCCTAAAGGTGGGACGGTCGTAAAGCTCTCAAGTAGCCTTGCCGGCGTCACGGTTCCGGCATCGGTGACGATCCCGATGGGCGCTATGAGCGTTTCGTTCAAGGTGACGACGGTCGCAGTTTCGACTCAGAAGGTTGCGACGATAACGGGGAAGGTTGGAAAGACGGCTCAGAGCGCGACTCTGACGGTGAACCCTCCGGTATTGAGCTCGATTGTGTTGACTCCGACGACGTTAACGGGTGGTTCGACTTCCTCGGGCACGGTGACGCTCACCGGTCCTGCTCCTGCGGGCGGCATGGTTGTGAAGCTCTCAAGCAGTTTGAGCGCAGCGATTCCTCCCGCGACGGTTACGGTGCCTGCCGGTAAGACGATGGGGATCTTCATGGTGAAGACCTCTCCGGTTGGAACCAGTTCGACGGCGACGATCTCGGCAAGCCTGAACGGAACGACGGTTACGGCAAGCCTTACGATTAACCCTCCGGTTCTGACTTCCTTGACGCTGAGCCCCTCTACGGTTGCTGGCGGTAAGAACTCGACTGGAACGGTGACAATTAGCGCGGCAGCTCCAACTGGCGGCATGTCGGTAACGCTTGCGAGCAGTCTGACTTCGGCAACCGTGCCTCAGACGGTCACGATCCTGGCCGGGAGGACCTCGGCGACGTTTAGCGTGAAGACGACGAAGGTGACATCCAAGACAACCTCGACAATCTCAGCCTCAAAGGGCGGAATGACCAAGACGGCTGTCCTCACGATTTCGTGAGGACAAACAACATAGAAGGTGCTATCTTCTCTGAACAATGGTCAAAGCGCTTAGCACCATGCTGTGTCAGGTCTCGGACGTCATGAAGTCGGTCGGGTTCTACCGTGACGTGCTCGGAATGCAGCCCGGAAACGTTTCTCCCTATTGGGCTGATTTCAACCTTCCCGGTGGAGGTCGTATCGGTCTGCATCCGCCGTTCAAGGACGGTTCATCGGCCAACGGCTCCGGATGGATTCTCGGGATCGAAGTCGACGATATTGCGGGACTTCGGTCAACGCTTGAGTCGGAAGGTCACACCGTGGGCGGATACCACGATGTACCGGGTGGGGTCGTCATCGACTTCCAAGATCTGGACGGTAACCCGATCCAAGCGATTCAGACGGGCATCGACTCGAAAGGTCTTGCCTCGAATTGATCGTTCGATATCTTGAAGGTGATTCCGCGACGAGAAGTTGGGCGAGCGAACTTGCCCAGCATTTTGGCGTCGGCGACGTCGTACTTCTTGAGGGCCCGCTTGGGGCAGGAAAGACGACTTGGGTTCGCGGTCTTTTGGCCGGATTAGGCTATTTAGGGCCGGTTCGATCACCGACCTTCAACCTCATTCAGGCGTTTGAAACTGTTCCGCCTGTGATGCACGCAGACTTGTACCGAGTCAAAAGCTTTGAAGGGATCGGCCTAGAGGACTATCTTGAGACTCACCTCTGCCTCATCGAATGGCCTGACCGTGCCGAAGGGCTGGTTGAACCGGACGCCTGCTGGCGCTTAAAGATCGAATTCGAAGGCGAAGGGCGCAGAGTCGAACTCGACCCACCGAAGTCGTAGTCGTTAATAAGACTACGATTTCGTCAGGTGCGGGAACTGATCGGACGACGGTATAGGAACGCTTTCTGTAGCAGGATGAAGATCAACAGAAGGATGCCGATCACAATCTTTATCCACCAAGAACTCAGACGTCCGTCGAAGTTGATCGCGGTTTGAATCACTCCAAGGATGAGAACTCCGAAGAGGGTGCCGATAAGGCTACCGACTCCGCCCGTCAAAAGCGTGCCACCGATAACGACGGCGGCGATTGCGTCTAGCTCAAGACCTCGTGCCGCGTTGGCATCGCCGCTCGACATATAGAACGTGTATAGAACCCCCGCCAGGGCAGAAGTGAAGCCGCTCAAGGCGTACACCTTTAACTTAGTCTTTCCAACCGGCAGACCCATTAATTTCGAAGAGTTCTCGCTTCCGCCGATCGCATACACGGCTCGGCCAAAGGAGCGGAAGTGGGCGATATAGAGGCCGACTGCCAGAAGAACCAGGAAGATCGATGGTAGGGCCAGCTTTGCGCCGCTGATCTTGTCGTACCAGGGATGATCGATGGAAAGCGTCTCCTGGCTGATAATAAGAGCTAACCCTCGAGTCAAGAACATCCCCGCTAATGTAACGAGGAATGGCGGAAGCTCGAAGGCGCTGATTACGAAACCCATGAAGGTTCCGATCCCCGAGCCGATCGCCAACGCAATGCCGATCGCGACCGCCGGATGCAGGTGGTGCTTCGACATGAGCGAAGCGATCAGGATGCTGGTGAAACCGATCATCCCGCCGACCGACAGGTCGATGCCTCCACTGAGGATAACGAACGTCATTCCGATTGCGGCCACGCCGAGGAATGCGTTGTCGCGGAATAGGTTGACGAAGACATCCAGCGAGAAAAAGCCTTTGAATCGCAGCGACGCAATCGCCACCATGAGGACGAACACGAAGATCGTTGCAAGGAGGCTGAGGTGCTTTCTCAAGCGGTCCTCCCCTTCAGTTTGAACTTAGCCCGGAACTTCTCCGACTGCAAGAGACAGACGGCAAGAACGGTCAAAGCCTTCACCACAAGCGTGTACTCGATCGGAACTCCCTTTGTGAGGATGGTGGTTGTTAGGGTCTGTATGACGAGCGCACCCAAAACCGACCCAACGAGTTGAAAACGGCCGCCCGTCAGCAAGGTGCCGCCGATGACTACTGCGAGGATCGCATCCAATTCCAGATTCAGACCGGTGTTGTTTGCATCGGCAGCGCGCATATTCGTTGTCGCGACCAAGCCGGCGATACCAGCGCAGAAGCCGCAGAACGCGTATACGAAAAGCTGGACTGTTCGAACATCGATGCCCGCATATCGGCTTGCGGTTGCGTTGTCCCCCACCGATTCGATAAAGAGTCCCATCGCCGTTCGGCGAGTCAGGAGTGCGGTTAGGCCAAGCACGATGAGGACAAGGGTGATGCTGAACGGGACCTTGAAAAGGAATCCGGTTCCGATGAAGCTGAGTGCCTTGTCGTCGAACGTTATGATTTGGCCGTCGGTGAGGAGTTGGGCGATTCCGCGGCCAGAAACCATTAGGATTAGCGTCGCTACGATCGGCTGGATCTTAAATATCGCGACGAGGATACCGTTCCACAGTCCAAGCAAGAGGGCAAACCCCAGGCTAAGGAGGAGAACCACCGCAAACGGGTAGTGCCACTTGGTTACCATCAGAGCCGCAAGCGACCCAATAATCGCCATGGTCGCTCCGACAGACAGGTCGACACCTCCAGTCGCGATCACGAGCGTCATTCCGAGAGCAAGCAGCATAACCGGGGCGCCTCGATTCAGAATGTCGATCGAACTACCGAAAAAGTGACCGTCTCGAACTTGGATCGAGAAGAACCCCGGCACAAAGACCAGATCGAAAAGCAGAATAAGGCAGAGCGAAAGGAGCGCCCAAAACCATCTTCCGAACCGGGAAGGATCGAGCTTAGTCAGAATGGCCCCCCGCGGCAATTGCATTCATCAAGTCGCTCGAAGTTAAGCTCTCGCCCGACAACTCCCCAACCTTTTGTCGGTCTCTGAGCACGACTACCCGATGGCTGTCGCGCAGGACCTCCTCAAGCTCCGACGATATGAAGAGAATCGCCATTCCGTCGGCGCAAAGCTGGAGGACGAGGCCCTCGATCTCTGCTTTCGCGCCGACGTCGATTCCTCGTGTAGGCTCGTCGAGGATCAGGAACTGAGGTTTTGAGGCGAGCCATCGGGCAATCAGAACTTTCTGTTGGTTCCCGCCGCTTAATTCGCCGATCGGTTTCTCAGCGTCTGGAGTTGCGATTTTGAGGGCCTTGATGTAGCGGTCGGCAAGCTCTTGTTGCTGGCGGTAGGAGAGCAGATTGAGCCACCCTCGATTTGCCTGAAGAGCGAGGACGATGTTCTCCCGGATGGAGAGGCTCGGGATGATGCCCTCGAGTTTGCGATCTTCGGGAAGGAATCCGAACCCAAGGTGAATCGCCCGTCTCGGCGATCCGATATGCTTCTCGTTGCCGCCGACTTGAATGACGCCGTGATCGGGTTTGTCGATACCGAAAAGGAGGCGAGCGACTTCAGTTCTTCCCGAACCCAATAGACCACCGAGGCCGACCACTTCGCCTTTCCGAACCTCAAAATCCAGTGGTCCAACCGAGTTTCGCTTGCCTAATCCTTTAGCGACAAGGAACGGCTCGCCGGATAGGTCGACTTCGGATTTGGCTCGTCGCTCAGACATCTTGGCGACGTCCGACTCGTCCTTTCCGATCATCTTCGACACAAGTTGTAGGCGCGAAAGATCCTGGACGGGGTAAGTGCCGACGAGTTTGCCGTTGCGCAGCACCGTGATCCGATCTGAGATCTCAAAAACTTGATCGAGGAAGTGGCTGACGAATACGATTCCGAGTCCTTCGGATTTAAGCTTGCGGATGACGGCGAATAGTCTTTTGACTTCATCCTTGTCCAGACTGGAGGTCGGTTCGTCGAGGACAAGCACTTTTGCGTCAATCTCCATCGCTCGTGCGATCGCCACCATTTGCTGAATGGCGATTGAGTACGAAGAAAGGAGCTTCGAGACGTCTATTCGGACGTCGAGACGTTCAAGGGCTTTTTCGGCGCCTATTCGAATCGATTTCCAGTCGATACTGCCGAATCTTCGCGGCTCTCGCCCGAGGAAAATGTTCTCTGCGACGGTTAGCGTCGGGATCAGGTTGACCTCTTGATACACGGTGCTGATTCCGAGCCGTTGGGCATCGAGGGGTGAATGAGGGGAGATCGGCTGACCATCGAGCGACACGTCGCCGGCATCGCATGAGTAGACGCCGGTAAGTACCTTGATGAGGGTCGATTTTCCCGCCCCGTTTTCGCCCATGATCGTGTGGACTTCCCCCTTCTTCAGTGCGAAGTCCACCGTGTCGAGGGCCCGGACGCCAGGGAACACCTTCGTGATACCGGTCATCGTTAGGAGTTGAGTCACCGTAGTCCCCTAGATTCAATTTGGTCGGTATTCGAAAGGCGGATGCGACGCAACCCCATCCGGGGTTGTTGCGGCCGACGCCGTCCGCCCCACGGTAGCGCCGGAGCGCAACCGTGGGCTAACAGACTCAACCTCTCCGAGGTAGGGGATGGGTAGAGCTTCGCGATCTGTGGTAGCGCCGGAGCGCAACCATGGGCTAATGGACTCAACCTCTCCGAGGTAGGGGATGGGTAGAGCTTCGCGATCTGTGGTAGCGCCGGAGCGCAACCATGGGCTAGTGGACTCAACCTCTCCGAGGTAGGGGATGGGTAGAGCTTCGCGATCTGTGGTAGCGCTGGAGCGCAACCGTGGGCTAATGGACTCAACCTCTCCGAGGTAGGGGATGGATAGTGCCTCGCGATCGGTGGTAGCGCCGGAGCGCAACCGTGGGCTGATAGACTAAACCTCTCCGAGGTAAGGGATGGGTGGTGTCGGCCGTCATTCGAAGCGATGGCTACTTGACCTCCCATTGGAGGATGCCTCCGGAGAAGCCGGGTTGGAGTTGGACTTCGATGCGGAAGGACTTGCTCGTCACCTTTTCGAAGTCAACCGAATTGAAGCGGTTTTTGGCAAGGCCGTATTCCGTGCGGGGGGACACAGGTTTCCAGGCTTCGCCCTCTTTGTAGAGCATCTTCCACGATGTCGGGATTCGGCAGCCGCCTCCGGTGGGCGAATCGTCGAACCAGTAAATGCGGGTCTGAGTGATCGTGCGCGGCGTTGCGAATTTGTATTCAACCCATTCGGTTGACCCCTTGTGGTCCCACCAGGTGAATCTTGGGATCCCTTGGTCGTCGGAACTGCTCGGGTTCATCCCGTTGCTCATCGCATCCACGGAATCTCCGCCGAAAACATGGGAAGCGCGGGCGGGAATCGGCGTTTTGAATTTCGGAGCGCCCTTCCACTCGTGGGCCGTCGGAGCATCGCTGACGACAGGGAAGGCCGATATTCTCAACCTAGCCGCTCCCATTGGAATGAGCGTAACAGTCTGAATCGGCTCTTTGGTCTTGGCAGGCATATCCTGGAGCAGGCCGACGAGACTCAGTCGATCGCTTTGCCAATTGGGAATCCTCCGTGCCAAAGCTGTGATTTCGATTGGCGTTGACTCCGGTGTGAAAGGTTGCCCGTCGCTGGACTTATGTCTCCTGATTACCTTGAACTGCTGGCCGCTGGTGACCAAACCGTAGTTCCAGGGCGTTGTGGCGTCGACTTCAAGCGCAGGGAATTTGTCGGTTCCGCCATCGCGGACGTACTTTTCGCCGATCTTCAGCGAGTAAGTCAGCGGGCCACGCTCCACCGATATAGAGCCCTTGAACTCGGCTTTGGTCTGGATGGCCATCGGCAGGGTCAGCACGAGCGTCTCGGTGCCGTCCCAGGTGTGGTCGACGATCAGGTATCCACCCGGCGCCCCATGGACCTTCATTGATTTGCCGTTGAGGACCAACGTTGGCATCGCGCACCAGGATGGCCATCGAAGCGTGAGTGGGAATCGGTTTTGCTTGGGCGACCGGATGTCGAACTTGATCGTTTCGTCGAACGGATAGTTCGTTGTTTCGTTGATCGTCACCGGAGACCCGTTCCCGGCTTTCATCGTTACCGATGAGGGGGCATAAAGGGCCACGCCTACTCCGTTGTTGGCAGTTGCGAGCCAAAGATGCTCTGCGTAATACGGCCAGCCGTGGGAAGTGTTGTGCTGACAGCACCGATGATCGTAGGCGTTGAACAGGAGCATCGGCCCCCCGTTTTCGAGCTCGGGCGCTTTGCTGCCGCGGTCGATCCGAATCATATTCGGCGACGTTAGATAGTGGAGCGACTTGAGATCGGGAGTCATCGAAGCAGGAAGCGAATTGAAAGTGACATCCTCGCAACGCTCGGCCCATGTCGGATCGCCGGTAATGCCCAAGAGCATTTCGTCGGAGAGCATCATCTCGACCATCGTGCAGGTCTCGGCGGCTTGTCGAGGGTCGCTGAAGCCGCGTCTGGCGTTCTCATCGGCTCCATAGAGTCCACCAGGAACTTGGCCGTACATCCGCCGCATGGTGAGGTAGTCGCGTTCGGTTGCCTGGATCAGGGAGTTGTCGTGCTTCAATTGCGAGTATTCGGCCGGTTCGCGGAAGCCCTGCGCCATGTTGACGCCGTGCCAGTTCGGTACACCCTTGACCCAATTCGCACCCCTTCGATGTAATTTCTCGATGACGTCGAACAGAGATTGGTCCCCAGTTCGGTTATAGAGCCAAACGATGCTTTCGATGTTGTCTCCAACTCGCTGAGGCTCCCAGTAGGAGAGAAGGAAGTCTGGATCTGGGATCGTCACCTCCCATTTGAAGTACTTCGACATCAGGTTCAGCACGCGCCTATCCCCGGAGTATTCATAGTAGGATTGAAGCGCGTTGAGCATGACCATGTTTGGCCACACGTCCGGTTTGCCGCTATTGGCGGTGAGGTTCGATTTCGGTCCGAAATAGCCGTTCGGCTGCTGGCTCGAGATCACTCCATCGATCCACAACTTGGCTTCGGCGATGATCCGTTTGTTACCCAGAACGTAGCCCAGGTCGCCAAATCCCTTCAGCCAATACGGCACTTCTTCCCAGCCGTTTACGCCTTCTCCTGTGCTGCTAATCCAAGCGTTGTTTTTCTTGTTAAGCCATGGGCTGATTTCAGTTAGTCGACCGGTAAACCCCTCTGCCTCCAATTGAAGTTGAGTGCGGACCCAGCCTTCCGGGCGTATTGCCCCTGCCGGCAGCTTGCGAAAGGCGCTTGGGGATAAGGGCGCCTTGTTACCCACATAGAATGCGTTTGTCCCTGCGTCTGGACGCTGAACATGCCTCAGGGTAACGTCGCTTGCGATTGCCATGCAAGTAAGCAGCCCGAAGCAAGCGCCGATCGCGATTCCTCGCTCGGATTGAGTTTTGGTCATGAACGTTATCACTGTGTGCGAAATACTCCGATGTCGATGAACTGGCCGCCCTTGTTCTGGTGGCAGTGGACGGCAACGGTATGTTGGCCCGATCCGACTTTGTCGGCGATTGACTGAGGCACCTTGAAGTAGATGTAGGATGTCAAGTAGCCGGAGGCTTTGACTGCAAGCTTGCCGTCGATATACACATCGGCGTCGTCGTCGTGATGCATGCGAATGAACAATTGAGTTCCTTTATCCAGGCTGGGAACTTCAATCGATCTCCGAAGCCAGATGTCGTCCGTGTTCCATTCGGTTCCGACGATGGCGCCCGGAGTCGAAGACGTTCCGAACCCTCCCAAACCTCTTTGCCAATGCGAGTCGTCGAATTTGACGGTCGACCAAGCGGAATCGGGTTTTGAAGTGGTGTATTGCCAAGTTTGAGCCTGGGTTTCCGAGGTCGGGACGATCGGCAGCAAGATGAGCGGTGGTTCGAACAGGGCCCTAACCGCGCTATGGATCCTCTTTTCGTCCATCTTCAGAATCTCCCGGTCGTAAGTCATGAACCCGTTCGCTTCAGTTTCGACGTCGGTGGTTTGCGTGTAAACGGCGGCGGATAGGCCAGGCGAAGAGATCAGGAAACGAAGCCGTTCGAATAGCCCTACGCATGCATCGGTAAGTTCCGTTGGAGTCTTGAACGATTGATATCCCCAGTTTTCTTTCTGCCACATGTGGCCAGGAGTTGGCAGTCCGAGCCCACCAAATTCACCGAGAACAGCCGCTCGTTTGATCTCGGGCATAGGGGATCCGGGGCCAGGGTAGACGTGCCAATCGATCATGTCCCCCACGCCACGATCGGACCAACCTGTCGTGCTATCGACGATTCGAGTCGGATCGTATTCGCGAATGAGGTCGGTGATGCGCGCCGTGTCGAATTGGCCCCATCCTTCGTTGAATGGGACCCATGTGACGATTGACGGGTGGTTTCTGAGCCCGTCAATCATCGCCTTGAGTTCGGTTTCATATTCCGTGGCCGAAGCTGGAGTTCGCTTGAGGTCGGGATCGCGGGGGCCGATAAACCCATCTCCGCTCGGCATATCTTGCCATACGAGAATGCCGAGCTTGTCGCACCAGTAGTACCAGCGGTCCGGTTCGACCTTAACGTGCTTGCGGATCATGTTGAACCCGAGTCGCTTTGTGATTTCGATGTCGTACTTCAACGCTTCGTCGGTCGGAGGCGTATAGATGCCGTCCGGCCAGAATCCCTGGTCGAGCGGGCCAACCATGAAGCAGGGCTCGTCGTTCAGCAGGATTCTGGTGATTCCTGCTCGATCGGGTCCAACTCGAACATCGCGAAATGCGGTGTAGCTGTCGACGGTATCGAGAACCTTTCCCGCACCATTTTTAATGGCAAGCTTCAAATTGTATAGGTGAGGAGATTCGGGCGACCATAGCTTGGGGAAGGGGACTTGAACCGTTGTGCTTGCATCGTCAGAGGCCGATTCCTCTGCGATGACGTTGCTGCCTTCAAGAACTTGGACAGAATAGCGAAGACCTTTTGCCGATCCGCGAACGACGAAATCGGCTCTTAGCCGACTCTGGCCCGCCTCCGGGTGTAAGACCACCTTCTGAATTGAGATTTCAGGCACGGTCTCAAGCCAAACCGTCTGCCATATCCCGCTCGTCGAAGTGTAGAAAATGCCTCCTGGCTTGCTGACCTGTTTCCCTCTCGGTTGGGTTCCGGCATTGGTCGGATCGGTGACGCTTACGACTAGTTCGTTCGGATTTCCGGCAGATAAAGCCTCGGTTACGTCGAAAGTGAACCCATCGTAGCCGCCTTTGTGGCTTCCCACTTGATGTCCGTTCACCCAGACGGTCGTTTCGAAATCGGATGCGCCGAAGTGAAGGAGAGTCTTGCCACCGGTTCTTGCTTCAAACGACCGTCGATACCATAGTTGGTCCCCTTCAGCTACGTGCATCGCCAGTCCGGACAAGGCGGACTCGACTGGAAATGGGACGAGAATCTTGTGGTCGTACCGGACGTGAGCTCGATCGGTTGGCTTCGCCAGTGCGAAATCCCACTGGCCGTTGAGGTTGGTCCAGTCCTTGCGAACCATCTGCGGTCGCGGATATTCGGGATGGGGGAGGGTCTGGGAGACCTTGTCGGTCCAGCGGGTCTTAAGGTGTAGCGGCGTTTGAGAGGATGCTGACATGGTGAGAAGCAAAAGCGACAGGGGGGTGAGCGTTCGCAGATTCATAGCGGCGTCTGCAAAGGCTACTTCAAATCACGTTCTCAGTGTGGTTGCCGGGGAGTGCCACGGGATTTCGGTAGCATGCGCCGATGGGTTTCCCCCCGGGAGGAGTTCCCGGAGGGCGGAGATAGGCTAGTTGCCTAAGAGGTGTGGGACTCGGTCGGCGTAGGGCTTGAGGGCGGGGCCTTCGCCTTCGGGTGTGTCTACGTAGTAGAGACCGACCGTCGTATAGTGGTTTCGATAGGGAGTTCGATCTTCGTCCCATCCGCCTCGGCCGTGCTCCAGGGTGAAAAGGAGCGATTTGGTGAATGGGACCGGATCCTGAATGTGCCACCGGTAGACGGTGTTCTGAATGCCTCGCTTCTCCCCACCGAAGTCTTTGTTGTCGTAGTAATTGACGCCAAAGTAGGGTGTCTGGAAAGTGTGGCCGAAGTCCCATGCGCCGCAGAAGTAGTCTTCGCTGCCGGTTCCGCTTATCGTCGGCTTCGTTGCGCCGTCTACGAACCAGTTGTCGTTGCCTTCGCCCCACCAACCGTCGCTGTTGGCCATAACGGTGACGATCGTGCCGACGAAGTGTCCGCTACCTTTCGTATCGCAGATGGTTAAGGCCTCGCCTTTGGGGGCGGGGAAGAAGTTTCGATATTGGGTGTGGAAATATCGAACGTCTCGCTGGGGCTTGGTATCGAGTCGATAGTCGAGGTTGTAGTAGAGGGCGTACACCTCTCCGGCGCCTTCGTTGCTAACGGTGATCACGGCGTGCTTCTTGAATGGCATCGGCCAGTAGCAGTTGAGCGCCATGCTTCCGCCAACCGAAACGGGGGCGCTGTGATATTCGACGTACTTGCCGGGCCCCTGAGCGAAGAAATCGCCGATGGGACATTCGACGGCGGGACGCTTGGCATCGTCCCACGTGATCCGGAGCACCATCTCCCGGAGATGATCGGCATCCTTTGCCGCGATCGTGAACCATAGGTGAGTCAGCCTTCCGCTACCTTTGATGTCGGCAACCGTAAGGGTCTGACCAGGGTTCATGTGCCTGGCGTCGCCATTATGGAGATTGGGGTCGGTGCTGGAAGACCGTAGCGCACGGAAATCCTTCTTGTCCGCCAGGTCCTGTGGAACCTGTGCGAACGCCGTCTGAAAACCTGCAGCGGCAACAATGCCGATTAGCAGAACTCGTCTATAAGCAGTGCAAAACATATCGCAATATGGTTCGCACTCACAAGCGACTGTTCCTGCCACCTATGCTAGGATGAATTTGTCTGGTTCAAAGGTGAACGCGATTATCAGAACTACTCTGCCGAAGTTCCTTACTGCGATCATCGCGCTTTTGGGCATGCTTTCGTTAGCCCACGCCGAGAAGTCGATCGATTTTTGGGCGGTTACCGGCAGCGACGACGACGTCGTCATGTTTAAGCGGATTGCGGAGCAGTTTCGACAGAAATCCGGGATTCGAGTTCACATCACACCTTTGAGTTGGGGCAACTTCGCAACGAAGTACTTCACTTCGATGGCGGCTGGGATGCCCCCCGACATCGGCGCGACCAACCTAGGCGGGCCGATGGACTATGGCAGTGTCGGCGGCCTGGTAGACCTCAACAAAGAGTTTCCTGGCGAAATCGACGAATTGAAGTCGCACATCTTCCCAAACCTCCTTCCGATCTGTACTTGGCGAGGACAACTTTTTGGGGTGCCGGCAGAACTCTCGACGCTTGCCGTGTTCTATCGAACCGATACGTTTCGTCGGTTCGGAATCGATCCTCCGAAAACCTGGGCAGAACTTGAACATGTCATCAAGCAGCTAGAAGCGGCGGGGTTCCACTACTATTTCGGATTCACGGCGAAGGCGCAGTGGGCTTTGGGCATCTACTCGATGCCATACGGATTGCCGGGCCTATCCGTTACGCAAGACGACAAGGTCCAGATCGACTGGATGAACCCGAAGTATTTGAAGTCGATGCAGCGAGCCCTCGATCTGTGGAACGTACACGATTCTCCAGGCAGTGACCAGGGGGACCGAATCGCGGGGATGTTCAAGTCGGACGATCCGAAGATCGGAGTTCCTCTTGTGATCGAACAGCCGAACCTCTACCTTCAGCTCAAGGTTGCCGATCCAGAAATTGAAGGGAAGTGGGCAGTTATCCCGTGGCCGAAAGCGGAAGATGGAAACGCGTTTAACATCGTTGGCGGAACGACCTACGTCATTTTCCGGAAGTCGAAACATAAGCATGAGGCTTTCGAGTGGCTGAAGTATCTGTACAGCACCGAGGCCCAAGAGGCGATGATCGTCAATCACGCAAATCGGAAGATCGACTCAACCTTCCAGATTTCACCTCTCGTCGACATGTGGCAACCAAAGACAGATGCGTTCTGGGCGACACCGCAAGTTGCCTCGGTGCTTGATCTAAAGAAGGCCCTCTCGGCCTCGATGCCAAGCATGACGACTCTTGCTCCTGTCCATGGGGCATCGGATGCCGGAATCGTCGAAGCAAACGTAATCGACCGGATGGGAACGTTTATAACCGACGAGTACAGCGCGGCTGCGGGCAAACATGGCTTGACCCGTTGGGAGTTGGTGCGAAGCTTCGCGGAAGGGAAGTATTCGGACGAAGAGGCGAGCCTTCAGCAGAAGATCAGAAACCGACTTTTCGCTGAGTACGGAAAGGCGACTCCAGAGGCGAAAGCGATCATCGAGAAGGCGATGCTTTCCTGGGATCAGCGCTTTGGCCGAGTTATCCAGAACCTCGGAGGGTTTGAGCAGAGGAGCAATGTTCTCACGCTGATCAAGTGGGTTGCGGCCGTATTCCTTGGGGCGCTGGTGGCTGGAATTGCTTTCGTTCCACGATATCGCAAGCACTGGCCGTCGTACGCATTCATAGCGGCGCCGGTGATTGCCGCAGTTGTCTTCATCTTCGTACCCGCGGCGACGGCACTGTACTTATCGTTCACGCAATACCATCCCGTCCTTCCGCTGTCGTCAGCGATCTGGGCTGGTCTGAGCAATTACAGCCAAGTCTTTTCCTCCGGCGACCTGACGAAAAGCGTGGCTAGGACTGGGCTGTTCCTGTTTGTTTCATTGCCGGTTTCGATCGGTATCTCACTACCCTTGGCCTGGTTCCTCAATCAACAGATCGTCGCTCAGCGTTATTGGCGGTTTCTCTACTTTTCGCCGATGGTGACGAGCATCGTCTCAATAGCGTTGATCTTCACTCAGCTGTTCTTAAGCTCGAGTCAGGGTTGGTTGAACTCACTCTTTATCGCCCTCCATCTGATCCGCGATCCGATCCAGTTCTTGCATTCGGAGCGGTCGTTCCTCTACTGCGTGATTGCGGTTGCGGTATGGCAGGGTTTGGCATTCAACATCCTGATCTTCCTCGCAGGGCTCCAGCAGATTCCACAGCAGTTGTACGAGGCGGCCGCGGTCGATGGCGCCAGCGTCTGGCGGCGATTTCGAGCAATCTCGTTGCCCGGCATTCGGCCACAGCTTGCCTTTATCTGCATTCTCGGCGTGATCGGCGGATTTCAGGTATTCGAACCGATCTACGTCTTGGGTGGTGGCGCGGGAGAGGCTGGCGCCAAGTTCGGACCGAACAGCTCGGGAATGACGATGGTGCCATTGGTGTACCACACCGGTTTCGAAACATTTGAGATGGGTAAGTCGACGGCGATCGCATACATTCTTTTCGCGATCATTCTCGTTTTCTCGCTAGTGCAGCTGCGGCTGTTCCGAGGCAAGGAGGATATGGCATGAGGCCGAGTCGCGCTCAACAGATTCTCACGTATTCGCTTCTGAGTGTCTTTGCAGTGGTCATGGCGCTGCCGTTCTATTACATGATCATCACCTCGCTGAAGTCGCTCAAAGAGGTTTCGGAGCCGACGATCAGCCTTGTGGTTCACAACCCGACGTCGGATCCATATCACGACCTGCTTAAGGGCTCGCTCTTCTTGTCGTCAGCCTTGAACAGCTTGCTCGTCGCAATGGCCTCGACGATTGGGAGCATGATCCTGTGTCCGCTCGCCGGTTATGCCTTTGCGAAGCACAGGTTCCCCGGGCGCGACTTTATCTTCGTTTCACTACTTGCGACGATGATGATTCCCGGAACCGTGTTGATGGTCCCTGGATTCCTGCTGTTTCGCGACTTTGGGTGGCTCGATACTTGGCTCCCATTGATCGTCCCTGGCCTCGCAGGCGTTTTCGGCGTTTTCCTATCGAGGCAATTCATTCAGAAACTACCGGACAGCCTCATCGATGCAGCGAAAATGGATGGCCTGCCCGAATGGGGGATTTTCGCCCGGGTTGTCATGCCGCTGTCTAAACCGCTCCTCGCAACCTTGGCAATCTTCACGTTCCTGGGTTCATGGAACAGCTTCATGGGGCCGTTGATCATTCTTCAGGACGAAAAGAAGTTCACGTTGCCGCTCGTGATCGCCATGCTGCAGGGCAGGTTCCAGGGCAAAGAGAACGTACAGATGGCAGGAGCCGTCATGTCGATCCTCCCCGTACTGGTCATCTTCTTCATCTTCCAAAAGCAGATCGTGGAGAGCCTGGCGAATACGGGGTTAAAGGAAGGATAGGGTTTCGCACCGTTGAAGCGTTCGAGGGAAGTTCCTGGAACGCTCCGACGCTAGGTCAAGCGAAGCGCTAACGAAGTGTAACGCTGCATGATTTTATCGCTTCGCCGCCCCTCCTGCCGGTGCGTTGATTCTGCCAACTAGGCCGTGGCTTTCTCCGTTGGGGCCGGAACTGAAGTAGAGCGAGGTCGAGTCGCCTGCCGATCCGCCATTGCCGAATGTCAGGGCCCACAAGCCGGGGATGACCAGTGGACTCTTGCTTGCGTTGGCGAGGGTGCCGACATATGAGTTGGAGGATGGGTCGTAGACGTTTACTTTTCCATCGCCAAAATTGCCAACGAGGAGCAGGTTCGCCGCTGCGCCGAAGCTGGCGGGAGCCAATGCAAGGCCCCATGGCGAATTCAGGGCGCCTTTGCTTGCTACGCGAGAAAGAAGGTTACCGTTGGTATCGAACGTGTCGATGTATCCGTTTCCTGGTCCTTTGTCGTCGTCATGTTTTGCGGCGTCCTGTTTCGCGTAAGTGACATAGAGCGTTCCGTTGAAGTTTTGAATTCCGAACGGAGCAAACCCAGACGGAATCGTTGGGTCGGTAAAGGTGCCGGAGAGCGTTGCCGGCTGGTAGTTCTTGTCGAAGACATCAACCGTTCCTTTGGCGAAGTTTGTTGCGTACAGGAAGTTTCCGCTTGCGTTCGAGCCGATTGCCAACCCTTTGTAGACGGCGCCGGGAACGACAGTCGGCGCCTCTGCCTGGCTCGCAGAAACCGTAGGGTTCCATCCATCGATCCATCCGGTTTCGGTGGAGAAGACGAAGAGAGCAGGGGCAGTTGTAGTTCCGTTGGTGACTGCGAAATCGGTGGTGCCGTTGAACACTTGACCGGTTGGGTTGTTGAACAGAATGGAGACGTTCAGGTTGTTGTTCGTAATCGATCCGCCGACCTTACCGCCCGAGTAGACGGTTGCAAGGTTCGAGTTGTTGTTGGCGATCCAGAACGGCCCATTTGGGCTGAACGCGATTCCCCACGGGTTAACCAGATTCGTGTCGGTGAGTGCGGCAACGCCTGCTTGGTCGGAGATTAGGTTGGTTGTCGTAAAGCCGGGGAGATCTACGACTGTGGATTTGGGAGCCGATGCGCTGCCGCTTCCACCACAACCGTTGAGAAACAACGATAAGGACAGACAGCCAGCGCCGATGCCGAGTTTGGTTGCGCGATGAATCATTCCATCGTTCCAAACTGCTTGAACTCGTATTTTCTCTATTGATTTATGACTTTCGTTGGTGCTTCCTGACGTTCCTTCAACATGGGGCGTCGCCCAACGCACGCGACAGGATCTCCTTCGAAGAGGGATGGGTCATGAACCACTTCTGGGAGTCGAAGTGCTTTTGGCCCTTGGGAGCCTGCCGCCTGATGTAATTGCCTGACGAGTCCATGTCCCAACTCTGGAGGTTGTCTTTAAGACACGTAGTGAGAATGCGGTCGCGAATGTGCGCAATAAGGTTGGGGTTCTCAACCGGGACGAGCACCTCGATTCGGCGGTCCAAGTTTCTGCGCATTGCGTCGGCACTACCGATGAGGACGTCGGGTTTGCCACCACGCTCGAAGTAATAGACACGGCTGTGTTCAAGGAATCGCCCAACAATGCTCATCACTCGAATGTTCTCGCTCATGCCTGGAACGCCAGGGCGAAGGCAGCACACTCCTCTGATGATAAGGTCGATCTTCACGCCGGCGTTACTGGCCTCGTAAAGCGCCTCGATAACCTCGGGATCGACGAGGGCATTGAGCTTCCAGATGATTCTGCCAGGCTTATCCTTCTTTGTTTTAGGGATCTCGTTTCGAATCCTGTGGAGAATCCCTTCGCGGAGGTTTAGCGGGGCGACGAGTAGCTTTCGATAGCGGGTTTGCTTGCTAAACCCGGTCAGATAGTTGAACAGTTCGGATATATCTTGGGTGATCGCTTCGTCGCATGTGAATAGCCCAAGATCGGTGTAGGCTCTTGCAGTGCCGGGGTTGTAATTTCCTGTCCCGACGTGGGCGTACTGCTTCATCCCACCGCCGTTGCGTCGAACGACGAGGCAGAGCTTGCAGTGAGTTTTCATCTCGGGAAATCCATAGGTGACATGAACTCCGGCTCGCTCCAAGGCACGTGCCCAGACCAGGTTATTGCTCTCGTCGAACCGAGCTTTGAGCTCGACCATGGCTGCCACCTGCTTTCCGGATTCCGCCGCATCCAATAGGCTTTCGACAATGGGAGATTCGCTTCCCATTCGGTAGAGAGTCTGCTTGATACCTACGACGTCGGGGTCCGTTTCCGCAGATCCTACGAACGCCTCGACGGTTCGGAATCCGTCAAACGGATGGTGCACCAAAAGGTCGCCTTGAGAAATTGCCTCGAAGAGTCCTGAGGCCGTCGACATCTGATCGGAGACGAACGGAAGGTGAGGTGGAAAACGGAGGGCTGGCTTATCGATCTTAACGAGTTCGAGAAAGACCTCCATTCCAAGGATGCCTTCGAGGCTGAATACGTCCTCTTCGTCCAGTTTCAGCATTCCCATCAAGTGCTTGCGGACATGTCCGGGCATCGAAGGACTGTGCTGAAGCATGACTGGATCGCCAAATCGACGAAGTCGAAGCGTTTCCTCAATCGTTGCGATCAGGTCCGCCGCCTCAAGTTCGCGTATTTCGATGTCGGCGTCGCGGATGACTCGGAAGCAATGTGTCCCCAAGATTTCCACGCCGGGAAATAGGGCTTGAATATTGTTCGAGATAACCTCTTCGAGGAGAACGAACTCGTTTTTGCGCTTGCCGATTCGGACCAGACGAGGGATGACGGTCGGAACCTTGACCCGAGCGAGCCGCATATCCGACCCTTTATCCGATAGCTCGACGGCGAGGTTGAGGCTTCGATTGGAAATAAACGGGACCGACGGAGTCGGATGCAGTATCAGCGGGGTGCAAAGCGGGAAAACTTCGTGCTCGAAATAGGTTTGGAGCTCTTTTCGCTGTTTATCGTTCAGTTCGGCGTATTTGCGAACATGGACGCCATTGCGCTCCAACTGGGGCTTGATCTGTTCTTCGTAAATTGCAGATGCTCGTCGCCTCAATGGAGCGGCTGCTTCATAAATGAAGTTCAGTTGCTCATTTGGGCTCAAGCCATCTGGCGAAACTTCGATTACCCCGCTCTCGAACTGCTCGATGAGACCGCTTACTCGAACCATGTAGAACTCGTCGAGGTTCGATTCAAAAATCGCAAGGAACCGCAGCCGCTCAAGCAGAGGGTTTTGCATGTGAGCGGCTTCGTCGAGAACTCGGCGATTGAACTGAAGCCAACTTAACTCACGGTTAAGGTAGCGGCTCGTAGCAATATCTGGCGTCGGTTTCAAACGAGACAAGATTTGATCTTCCCAGCGGACATTTCAAGAACCGCACCTTCACGAATTCCGAATTCGCTTACTGCAAGGTCTTTCAGGCCAAACTTCCTCATTAGGGCACGATAAACCAATGCCCCAGGCAGCAGAGTTCCCGCCCTCTTTTGCTTGACGCCAAACCTGGCGACAATTCTGTCGGTGGGCAGTCTTGAGCTTGACCAAACGATGTAATCAAGCTCCTCAAGAGCGATGACTTTTTCACTGTCCGGATGGAGCGCTCGCCAAAGACCACGTCCAACTCCGCCGCTCGCAACGCCTATTGAGGCGGATCCCGTAACCTTCGACGACGCGAGCACAGAATCGATGTAGTTGATAGCGGCGCTAAGCGCGTAGTCGGGGCAAGGATTCCTCAGACCTGACTCCGCGATGATTCTTCCGGTACCGAGGGGTAGCGACTCCTCCTCGATCATTTTGTTCTTGGCAACACGACCAATTTGAGCGCTTCCGCCCCCGACTTCGAACATCATCTCCACGCCGTAGTTTCGAGTGTCCAGCATTACGCCAGAAAGGCTCAGCTCCGCTTCACGGCGAGGCGAGATAACGTCGACCTTTACGCCCGTTTCATCCAAGATTTTCTTCAGGACAGAACGATGATTCAGTGCCGAGCGCATGCCCTCCGTTGCGAAGACATAGAGGGATTCTGCTTGCTTTGCTGCTGCAATTCGCTTGAACTCGCGCACGGCGAGAGTGAGTTGTTGCACGATCTCTTTGGGGATTTCGCCGGACCGGGCCACGACTTCGCCAAGCGGGATCCACTCGTTGAAGTTGTCGATCCTCATCACCAAGTGACCATCGGTTGCTGCGACTAGCAAGTGGGCAGTATTGCTGCCAATATCTGCAGCTGCGAGGATACGCGTCATTGCTCAGAGTATGGCGCGTCGGCGAATCAAGAATCGAATTTCACCACCTGATAACGGTTACTAGGTAGTCGATTTGGACCTAGGACTTTTTGCGGAAAACTATCTGGGTTTACTTGTCAATTCAACGAACCGCCTATAAAGTGGGGCTATTGGATCAACCGACGTCTTTCGCTAGCACTTGGATAGCGAGGCTAGGTGGTAGAGTTCCAGCCTTAGGTGTGAATCAATGAACCCCTCCAGATTTTTATATTGCCTACGAGACCTCGCCTTTAGAGTCGTAAAACCAGAAACTTCGAAAGCGATCAAAGGCGTTTGTGCGCTTTCGCTGATCCTTCTTGCGGGAGGAGCCAGGGCTCAGTTAGCCAATTCGGCGTGGCCGAAGTTCAGAGGAAACGCCGTCAATAACGGACGAAGCGTCGGCCAAGGTGCTAACGGCATTCTGCAATGGCAAACAACAGCGCCGCTATCGAACGTTTCGTCTCCTGCGATCGGGCCAGACGGCACCGTGTACGTCGGCGCCGGTTTGAACATGGCAGCACTTGATCCCGCGACGGGTTCCGTAAAGTGGTCTACACCGACGTCTGCCTTAATCTATGGCTCCCCCGCAGTCGGAACAGACGGGACCGTTTACGCAGGCTCCTACGACAAGAACGTATACGCCTTCAACGGCAGTACTGGAGCCGTCAAATGGGCATTCGCATCGGCTGGCTATGTTGTTTCTTCAGCCGCAATTGGCTCGAACGGAACGGTTTTCGTCGGGACATTCGACGGAACCGCCTCAACTGGGCACTTCTATGCTCTGAATCCGACGACAGGAGTTCCCATCTGGTCGATCTCAGGGGCTGCGATCGTTTCATCTCCTGCAATTGGTCCAGACGGTACCGTGTATGTCGGTTCATGTGACGATTACGTCTATGCTCTCAACCCAGCTACAGGGGCGCCTATTTGGAAGTACTTAACCCAGGGCCACGTTGAATCTGCCCCTTCCATCGGCTCAGACGGTCACGTCTATGTGAGCTCTGACGACGGTTTCATTTACGCTTTGAATTCGGCTACGGGAGCGTTCGTTTGGTCCTTTAACACGCACCACAACCTTGCTTACGTTCCCAGTATCGTCTCCTCGCCTGCGATTGGCGCAAATGGATTGGTTTACATCGGATCAGACAACTTCAAACTCTACGCCCTAAACGCGACGACGGGAGCACTTGCCTGGACCTACTCCGCCGCAGCCTCCATTCAGTCTTCTCCAGTTGTCGGTGCAGACGGGAACCTATATCTTGGGCCGGACGATGGAAAGGTCTACGCGTTGGATGGAACCACAGGAGCGATCAAATGGTTCTTGAAGGTCGGAACGGGATGCGCTTCATCGCCGGCTATCGGTTCGGACGGTACGATCTACGTTGGCACTGGGGCGAACATAGTCGCTATTCAGAGCGTGCATGGCGTGGCGATTAAGTTGAATCCGACAACCGTCGTCGGCGGCACAAATTCCACAGGAACGATCACATTGGACCATGCTGCACCTCCCGGAGGTGCAGTGGTTTCGCTAGTCAGCGGAAACGCTGTCGCGACAGTTCCTGCAACGGTAATGGTAGCCGGTGGCGCCACTTCGACGACCTTTACGATCACGACAACGGCCGTTAACAGTTCGACGAATGCCACGATCACTGCATCTGTGAGCGGACAGTCTCAAACGGCGACGCTAACCGTCGCTCCGCTTCAATTGACTTCAGTAACGGTCGCGCCAACAACCCTCACTGGAGGGAATGGCGCAATTGGTACCGTTACGTTAAACGGACCTGCAGGTGCAAGCGGAGCTACGGTCAAGCTCGGTGCAAAAGCGCCAGTCACCGTCCCGACATCGGTAGTAGTTCCTGCTGGGCAAACTTCGGCCCAGTTCACAGTAGCAACGGTGCCGGTGAAGAAGCAGACACCGGTGCTTATCAGTGCAACGTTTAACGGGGTTTCGGAAACGGCAAGTTTGACGGTTGTTCCTGCTACGCTCGACTCGCTCACAATCGATCCAAGCTCGGTCGTCTCCGGTGGGTCGACTACAGGGACAGTGAAATTGACCGGACCTGCCATTACGGGCGGCGTCATCGTTAAATTGAAGAGTTCGATGTTCACGGTCAGTGTTCCCGGCTCGGTCACGGTTACGGCAGGGAAGACTTCGGTGACCTTTACAGTGAGCGCTTCTATGCTTGCCCCTCAAGGTTCGGCAACAATAACGGCATCAATCGGCGCGGTTTCCAAAACGGCAACAGTTTCTGTGACTGCCCTCAAGATTGTGTCCCTTGTATTTAGCCCCTCGACCGTAGGTGGGGGAGTATCCTCGCAGGGGTTGTTGACCCTCAATGCAAATTCACCCCAAGCAGGGACGAAGGTGTATCTCACCTCGGGCTCGCCATCGGTTGTGAAAGTTCCTTTGACAGTTACTGTCCCTGGAGGAAGCTCTTCGGTGACATTCACAGCTCAGACGTTCGGAGTTAACAAGACCACAGCCGTCACGGTAACTTCTAAGGCTGGTTTTGTTGGGGCATCTGGAACGCTTACGGTGACGCCCCCTGCGCTCAGTTCGCTTAGCCTCAATCCGCCGACGGTGGCGGGCGGAACTAACTCCACCGGTACTGTATCTTTGAACGGTCCAGCACCGGCCGGCGGCATTTCGGTGAAGCTGAAGAGTGCCAATGCGATCGCTACGGTTCCGGCAACGGTTAATATTCCAAGCGGGAAATCGTCGGCAACATTCTCAGTGAAGACAACAGGAGTTGCGTCTTCGACTACTGTATCGATCACGGCTTCAAGCAACGGCATCAATGCGTCGGCCACTTTGACTATTACGCCGCCAACGGTCGTAAGCATCGTCCTAAAGCCGTCGTCGGTTCTGGGCGGAGCGTCGTCGGCCGGTACGGTGAAAATCAGCGGTCCTGCTCCTAGCAGTGGGCTAACGATCACGCTTTCGTCCAGCAGCACGGCTGCAACAGTGCCCGGAACCGTCAAGATCCCATCCGGGGCAACGTCGGCAACGTTCACTGTAAGGACGAAAAAGGGCAAGAGTGGGACGACGTCGACGATCACAGGGAGTTTTAATAACTCATCGGCATCGGCAACCTTAATAATCAGAATCTAGGCTGCCGACTTGGATCGTAAACATACTAGCTTCCCCGATTTCGGGGAGGCTAGTTCATTTTTGCCTGCAATTTGGCATATCGCTGAACTTGATCTTAAGTTAGCTTGTCGCTTGCAGCGGTTCGAACTGGAACTGACTTAAGAACCTCAAGTCGTTCTCAAGGAACTGGCGCAGGTCGTCGATGCCGTAGGCCATCATCGGGATTCGCTCGACTCCTAGACCAAACGCGAAGCCGCTAGAGCGCTCGCTGTCGATGCCATACCGCTCAAGGATGTTAGGATGAATGAGGCCCGCACCTCCGAGTTCCACCCACCTACCATTGAAGAGCTTCGGTGTAGAGATCGCATAGTCAACTCCGGGTTCGACGAAAGGAAAGAAATCCGGTCGGAAGCGGACGGAGACTTCATCGCCGAACATGGCGCGTGCGAATACGCCGAGTGTGCCCTTTAGGTGGGCCATCGAGACACCTTCGTCGATCATGAAACAATCGACCTGATGGAAAGTGTGTCCATGAGTTCGATCGACCGCCTCATTCCTAAAGGTGCGTCCTACTGTGAACATTCGAAGCGGTGGTGGCGTTATTTCGAACATTCGTCCCTGAAGCGCCGTGCACTGCGTTCGCAGGAGGTGTGTATCGTCGATATAGAACGTATCCTGATCGTCCATTGCGGGATGATCGGGCGGATAGTTGAGGGCCTCGAAGTTATACCGGAACTCTTCCAACTCGGGCGACTCGAGGTAGGTGAAGCCCATTCCTCCGAGCACACGCTTGATTTTGTTAGTTGTTTGCTGAAGTATATGTTCCTGCCCAATCCGCGGGCGTTCGCCCGGCATCGTAACATCGATTCTCTCCGCCTCAAATTGAGCGGCTTGCTCGGAGCCTTTGAGATCCAAGTTGCGTGCGTCAATCAGAGCGGCAACGGCCGATTTGGCGCCATTAATGCGCTGGCCAAATAGAGGTCTGTCTTCCTTCGGCAAACTACCCAGCAGTTTCATTAGGCCCGGAATCGAACCGCTCTTTCCGAGAAATTTCTGCTCAATCTCTCGAAGTTGCGCAGTACTAACTGCGGAAGCGATTTCGGCCGTGGCGGCACTCTGAAGCTCTTCTGGCGTTTCCATTCAGGTTAGTTGTGGCGCACTCCGGCCCAGGAAAGCAATGAGTACCTTCTTCGTAAAGATGCTGAGTTAGGCGCAAGCACGCACGCACGCAGTGGATCCGATTCTCCAACCGGATAAAGTAGCCAATGAACTGGAAGCCAGGATGGCTTCGTCATTGATCAGTGCAAACCGAGATCGAAGTGCCTAGCAACCATATCTATATCTGGAATGACGAGGGGTACGACCACTCACGGTGGATAACGATTGCACACCGTGGCACTGAGTCCTGTGTCCTTCATTTGACCGATATTTGCCAGCCAGGTAAAGTCAGTCGCCTTGCCTCGGTGAACTGCCCTCAACAGTATTTGCAATCGGTGATTTCCGCCGGCGGTTCACTACAATTGACTCTGTCGACAGGCTTCCTTTTGATTCAGTGTCATGAGGACGTTGTAAACATAGAATTTCGTGGCACGGACGAGCTTTCTTCAATCAAAGCTAGTTTTAAGCTCGCGGACTTTGAGGCTGCGTTGTCCGCTAAAAGGCAAGTCGTTCTAGCGGTCTAGTCGACCGTTCGGAACTCTGTCAGGAAACGAGTCCGGTTGAATCTGTCCAATTAGTCAGCCGGTAGACTGTGGAAATGGTAACCGAGCGTCTCAGCCTGAGCGGCGACTTGCTTGACAGCAATACGCTTGGTAAGGTCTTGGACCTTCTCAATCACCACGGTGTTCGGTTCCAGATCCGTAAGTTTCGAGTTGGCGAGTACTCATCCGAACCGTCGCTGATTGAACTGTTTTTGACCGCGCCAGATCTCAAGACGATGCGCGATGCGCTCAAAGAATGCCAAACGCACGGCGCAGTCTTTAACCTCGACGAGGTGGAATTGGCAGTCGCAGACATTGATGGAGTTTTGCCGGAGGGTTTCTACTCGACAACGAACTTTACGACCCACATTCTGCTCGACGACCAGTGGGTTGAGGTCGAAAACGTTGAAATGGACTGTGGCATTCGCGTTTGGAAGGACGCAGACCGGTGGCGAGCAGCGACATGCGCCATGCATCGAGTCAGTGCCGGAGACCGTCTCGTCGTTGGTTTCAACGGCGTGAGAATCACACCGCTGGAGGAAGAGCAGAGAGACGATCAAGAGTTTCGTTTCATGAGCAACGACGTAAGCAGTGAACGCCCGAAGCGACGAATGATAAGCCACGCTGCTGCGGCAATTCGCAAGGCGCATGAAGAGGGGAAGAAGGTGCTGTTCGTCGGCGGACCTGCGATCGTACACAGTGGTTCGGCGCCCTTGCTAGCCCGTTTGATCGATGGAGGCTGGATCGACGTTTTGTTTGCAGGCAATGCGCTTGCCGCCCACGACATCGAAGCGAATATGTTAGGCACTTCCCTTGGCGTCGACCTTGGAACGGGCAGCAGCGGACCTCATGGGCACACCCACCATCTTCGCGCGATCAACCGGGTTCGCAGGGCGGGCTCCATCGCAAACGCGGTATCCGCAGGGCTGATAAACGGTGGCGTTATGTTTACATGCGTTACTAAAGGCGTGCCGTTCGTTCTTTGTGGATCTATTCGGGACGACGGTCCGTTACCCGACGTGATCACCGACAATGTCGTCGCTCAGGACACGATGAGGCAGTATATCGGCGGAGTCGGAGTCTGCCTTATGGTCGCCACGACGCTTCACAGCGTTGCGGTAGGGAACATCCTTCCTGCCGCCGCGAAGACTTACTGCGTGGATAGCGATGCCGACACTGTCATCAAGCTGACCGATCGGGGAACGCACCAGGCTGTCGGGCTGGTTACCGACTGCGAGTTCTTCCTCAATGAGCTTGTATCGAACCTCTCGTGACAAAGGCAGGACCTTCAAACTGGCTTTTCGCAGGTCCATCTGTCCCATAGGTAAGCTAACCCCTTATGGAGCACGCAGGATTTGATGGACTTCACAATCCGTATGGCGCAATGATGGTTTGCGTTGCCCTACTGCTTCTTAGCGCGATGATCATGTTCGGTGCGTCGATGGTCAAGATCGCGATGAAGCGAGAGAAGGCGATGCGAGCTGAAATGCGCCAGGCACAGGAAGACAAGAAGAACTCCTAGGGACTTCGAAACCGGCGAACCTACCTGGAATCTGACGCCGCCGCCGCTAATACGACTTCGATTCCACCTTTAAGCGAGCCAAACGTGCCGTTCGTGGCACAATGGAAGGTAAATAGGCTGAAGCCTATCGGCTCGCTAGCAAGGCATGTCGCACTCGTTTCGTGTACCCATCCTGATGTATCACAAGGTCGAGCGTCTCAACAGGCGTTCCACCGTACAGGGGCATTACGTCAGTCCGAAGCTGTTTAAGCGCCAGATGGCAGTTCTTTCGGCGATGGGATACACGGCTGTTCCACTAAGCTCGCTTTACAAGCCGGGTGCGAAGATGCCCCGTAAACCGGTCGTTATCACATTCGACGACGGGTACGTGAATTTCCTGACTCATGCTTTGCCGGTTCTCAAGAGCCATAGCTTCGTGTCAACGGTCTTTCTTGTCGCAAATCAACTCGGCGGTACCAACGCTTGGGATACGAAGGAAGGGGATGTCGAAGAGCGCTTGATGGATGTCCCGCAGATTCTATCGGCAAGGCAGGCGGGGACTGAGTTTGGTTCACATACGCTCGATCATGCCGATCTTCAGGCTATTTCTGCGGACGAGGCTTGGAACCAGATCGACGGCTCCAAGAAGAAACTCGAAGCCGAGTTAGCCTTTAGCATTGAGGCCTTTTGCTACCCATATGGTAGGAAAACGCCAGAAGTGTGTGATATGGTCAAGCGTGCCGGATATCGGTTGGCTTGCTCAACGGAGAAGGGCCTCAACACCGACGACACGAACCACTATGCGCTGCGCAGGATAAATGTTCGCCGGGACACTTCGGTGCCGATCTTCGCGATGAAGCTGCTCAGGGGGCCAAACCATGGCCACTGAACGACCGTTGAGAGTTCTCCAGGTTTGTAGTGCAAGCCAAGCGATTTACGGCGCCGTTCAAAGTTTGATGGTTCTCGCCAAAGCCCAGAAGGCGGCTGGACACCATGTTGAGTTCGTTACATTCAAAGGCAAAAAGTTTGGCGCGCAGGTCAGGGAAGAAGGGTTTGAAGTCCATGAGATTAAGGTGCGAGCGAAGATCGACCCGCTTGCCATCCTCTCGATGCGGCGATTGATCAAGGATGGCAAGTTCGATATCGTCCACACCCACCTCTCGACCTCCAGCGTCAACGGCTGCCTGGCAGCGCGTGCGGCAGGTCGGCCTTCGGTTGCCACTGTCCATGGGATGAGCAGCAAGATCTCGTTTGCTGCTGCGACCCACATGATCTCAGTTTCGGAAGAGATCAAGCGGCACCTTGTTGGGCAAGGCGCGAAAGCGGAGACGATTTCAGTCGTATACAACGGCTATGACCTGCCTGCTCTGCCGAGGGCCGCTCGCCTTGAGACGGACAAGTTTCCAGTTTTGGGAACAGTAGCCAGGGTAACGCCACTCAAGGGGATCGAAGACGCGATCCATGCTGTCGCACTCCTCAAGGCTGAGTTTCCGCAAATCTCTTACCTCGTGGTCGGGGATGGAGTCGGGGTCGAGCCCTGCAAGGCCCTTGCCGCCGAACTTGGTGTCTCAGAAAACGTCCAGTTTGTCGGCTACCGAAAGGACATCGAGAAGTTTTTGGCACGGATGGATCTTTTTGTATTCCCGTCTCTCAAGGAAGGGATGGGAATCGCACTTGTCGAGGCAATGGCGCAAGGACTCGCGACCGTCGCTACCGACATTGGCGGCATCCCTGAAGTCATCACCCCTGATTGCGGCTATCTTGTGCCAGCGAAATCTCCTTCAGATCTTGCCGCGCGCATTTCGGAACTGCTTACCGACAACAGTCGACGGACAGAGATGGGGCGAAACGCCAAAACCCGGGCTGAAACCGTATTCAGCGTGGAGTCAATGAAAAAGGGCACGGATCTTGTGTACCGTGCCCTTCTCAGCAAGACTCCCAACGCCTGATTGCTATTGGCTTGAGTTAAGTCGCTTCTCTAGCTCTTCAAGCTGCTTTTCAGCTTCGCTGGCGGTTGTGCCGCCTGCAGGAGCGGCTTGCGGTGTTGGTGTACCGGTTCCAACTCCAACCGACTGAGTCAAGTCGGGAGTAACTACGGGTGCGGCGGCCGGCTTCAGACCAAGGCGCTCTTCGAGCTTGTCGAGTTCGCTTTCGGCTTCCATGTCGCGAGCCTTGTCGTCCATTCCGAGAATCTTGCCTTGCAGCGAAGAACCGAACATCTCTTGGCGGGCGCTAGCTTCGCTTTGAGCTTCACGGATTTTCTCTTGGGCTGCGCCAAACCCTTCGAATTGGTTTTCGAAAGTGAGGCCGTCAAGCGCCTTCGAGATCGAATTCTGAATCTGGGCTTGCTTCCACTGAGCCTTAAGTGCAAGAGCCTCGCCCGTCTTCTTGCGGACCTCTTCTTCTTGTCGCTTGATCGCGATCTTCACTTGATCGACGGTCGCGGCTGCGCTGTCGTACGACTGCTGCAGCGTAGTGACGGAAGAGTCGTTATTCATCTTCTCGCGCATGAACTGGGTTGCCAGGTCACGATCGCCCTGTTTGAGAGCCATCGCTGCGCGTGCTTCGAGTTCAGCCGACTTTTTCTTGGCTTCGTCGAGCATTCCTTGAAGTCGGTTTTTTTGCGTGATTGCCTGAACGGCTTTCTCTCGATTAGCGATCAGCGCGCCCTGCATGTCGCGCCGTGCCTGATCGAGCATGATATCTGGGCTTTCGACCCTGTCCATTCCGCGGTTGAAAAGTGCCTTTAGCCAGTTGAAGAATCGATTCATCGGTGTTCCCAAAAATCCGTAGTCAGGTTGACGCAATTATACACGCGAGTTCAAATGGTCGGTTGCAACAAAGGCTGAAAACGGGTGCCGGTAATGGCCCAGAGTCGCAACAAATGGGGCATGTGACCCCTAAGGCCGGTCGACTGCTGACAAAAGTTTCGAGAATAGGTGCCTCAACAGCAAGAATAGCGACAAATTTTCGCTATCGGCAACAACAGTCCCCTCTCGCCCGATTGGGCGCACTGGTATAATCTGGCGCATCTGGCTTTGGTGACCCGGGCCAGGATATTCACGACTCTCGGAGGATTTCTTCTAGCATGCCCGGTATCGGCAAAGTCATTCAAGTTTTGGGCCCAGTCATCGACTGTCGCTTCCCGACCGATTCACTCCCAGGAATCTATAACGCCGTCCAGATTACGGACGTCGCTCGTGGTGTGGATATTACGTGCGAGGTTGCCCAACATTTGGGTGACGACATTGTGCGTACGATTGCACTCGACTCAACGGACGGTTTGGTCCGTGGGATGGACGTTACCGACACAGGCGGGCCGATCACGGTTCCGGTTGGAGAGCAAACGCTCGGTCGCGTTTTCAACGTTTTGGGTAAGCCAATCGACAACGAAGGCGAGGTCACTGGAAAGCGGCTTCCGATTCACCGACCGCCTCCCGGTTTCGACGAGCAATCGACGAAAGTCGAACTGCTTCAGACCGGACTTAAGGTCATCGACCTTTTGATCCCTTTTAATAAGGGTGGAAAGATCGGGCTGTTCGGAGGAGCGGGACTTGGAAAGACGGTTCTTATCCAAGAGTTGATCCGAAACATCGCCGTCGAAGCATCTGGCGTTTCGATGTTTGCCGGTGTAGGCGAGCGTACTCGCGAAGGAAACGACCTTTGGCGGGAAATGAAAGAGACCGAGTTCAAGGACGCAAGCGGACAGATGATGCGCGTCATCGACAAAACCGCCATGGTCTTCGGTCAGATGAATGAGCCGCCCGGAGCTCGACTTCGAGTCGCCCTTACGGCCCTAACGATGGCCGAGTATTTCCGCGACGAAGTCGGAACCGACGTTCTAATCTTCATCGACAACATTTTCCGCTTCGTTCAAGCAGGTTCCGAAGTATCGGCTTTGCTTGGACGTATGCCCAGCGCGGTTGGCTACCAGCCGACCCTTGCCACTGAAATGGGTGGCCTTCAGGAGCGCATCACCTCCACGAAGAAGGGTTCGGTTACCTCGGTTCAGGCTGTATATGTCCCTGCGGACGACCCCTCTGACCCTGCGCCGGCAACGACTTTCGCCCACTTGGACGCTTACGTCTATCTCGATCGTGGTCTGGCGGCAAAGGCGTTGTATCCGGCTGTCGACACGCTCCAGTCGAGCTCTAAGAATCTTGACCCTCGCGTTGTAGGTCAGGAGCACTACGATGTTGCCCGTCGCGTGCAGCAGACGCTTCAGCGTTACAAGGAGTTGCAGGACATCATCGCGATTCTCGGTATCGACGAGCTTTCGGACGACGACAAGACATTGGTCGGTCGTGCTCGTAAGATTGAGCGATTCCTCTCGCAGCCGAACTTCGTCGCTGAGCAGTTCACTGGCAGCCCCGGCCGATACGTGTCGATCGACGAGACAGTCTCGTCGTTTAAGGAGCTGGTCGATGGAAACCTCGACGACATTCCTGAGCAGGCATTCCCATACTGCGGAGGTCTCGACGACGTTCGCGAAAAGGCGAAGAAGCTCCAGGCGGTAGGCGCCTAAGCAAATGGCGACACAGTTCTTCCTCTCAGTGGTTGCACCCGACAAATCGGTAGTCGAGGAAAAGGTCGACTCCTTGGTTGCGCCCGGAACCGAAGGCTATTTCGGCGTCTGGCACGGTCACGTGCCCGTTATTGCCGCACTCCGACCCGGTTTGGTGGAGTACACGGACTCTTCGACAAACCGTCACTATATTTATGTTGGTGGCGGTTTTGCCGAAATCCAGCCCGATAGGGTGACGATCCTCGCCGACGAAGCTGAGCGAGCGATCGATGTTGATATCGCCCGAGCGGAAGCTCATTTGGAGGAGGCAAGAAAGGCCCTCCGAGGCGAGCCGAGTACCGTCGACAGTATGGACGCGGTTCTTGAAGTCGAGCGAGCGGTTAGCCGCATCAAGGCAGCACGAGCGGTCCGATAAAGAAGCGGTAGAGAGCGTTAGCGTTGAAGCGTTCGAGGGCGACCAGTAACTGGTCAGTTTCCCTCGAACGCTTTAATACTTTAAGGCTTTCCGAAGGATGGTACGATTACGCCATGCCGCCCCTTCGCGAGCGCGTTGCCAGCGCCCAACCTCTTGCTGTTGAGACTCGTCACGACCTGCATACCCATCCTGAACTTGGGTACCAGGAGATTCGGACAAGTGGGGTCGTTCAGGCGCGGCTTGCCGCACTGGGTGTCGAGTTCAAAGCGGGGCTCGCAGGTGGCACCGGTGTTCTTGGTTGGCTGCCTGCCACCGTAGACCCTGAATCCGCGCGAACCGTCGCACTTCGGGCGGACATGGACGCGTTGCCGATCTTCGAAAAGACAGGGCTGCCCTACAAGTCGACGAAAGATGGGGTCATGCACGCTTGTGGGCATGACGGCCATACGACCATCTTGCTGACCGCTGCCGGCGTCCTCAAATCGTTACCCGACCGACGGAATAACGTTCTATTTGTTTTTCAACCGGCCGAAGAGGGTGGAGCAGGGGGCCAAAAACTCTGCCTGGAGGGAGCGCTTCGCGGAGCGATAATCGGGCGTCCGGCGGATGTGATTTTCGGGCTCCATGGATACCCGGCTGCAGAGGTCGGGCACGTAACGACCCGTAACGGTCCCTTGCTTGCAGCAGCTAGCCAATTCAATATACAGATCAAGGGCAAAGGTTCCCATGCCGCATACCCGCACTTTGGAATCGACCCGATCGTTGTAGCCGCTCACATCGTTACCGCTCTCCAGACGGTTGCTTCGAGGTCGGTCAACCCTCTCGACTCGATCGTCATCACCATCGGGCAGATTGTGGCGGGGGTGGCGCATAACGTCATCCCCGACTCAGCGGTTCTTCATGGAACTCTCCGGGCTCTGAACGACGACACGAATTCGTTAGGTATTCGGCGAATCGAAGAGATTTCCGCTAATGTCGCTTCGGCATTTGGCGCAACCGCTAGCGTTCAATGGACTGGAGCCTATCCAGTCACTTTCAACAATCCTACTGCCACCGACGAGTTTCGGTCGGTCGCGCGCCGAGTCATCGGCGAACAGCTTGTCCATGAAGAGCCGAATCCGTCTATGGGCGGGGAAGATTTCAGTTTCTACGGTCAGGAGATCCCTGCTTCGTTTTTCTTCCTCGGGCTTCGGCCCGCAGACCGGAGCACCTATCCCAATCTACACAGCCCGGAGTTCGACTTCAACGACGGCGCCATTCCGACAGGCGTTGAGTTGATGTGTGAATTGGCTATGAGCCGGTAGCGAAACTGCCGAAAGCAGTGCGGGAAAAATCCTAACTCCGACGAGTAATGCATTCTACGGTGCAGAAAACTGACAGGTCTTGGTACAGTGTTGTTTATCTCGCCCATCAGCAATAGAGCCATGACCCGAATAGAAGAACTAGAAGCTATCGTCGCAACGTACGCCCTGAACTCCCACCCGTTTTATCAGGACTGGCGGGCCGGCATTTTGCCCATGAATAAACTGGTCGATTACTCGGGTGAGTACGGCCTTTTCGTCTCAACCATTGCCTCGGGTTGGGACACGATCGGCGAACCTGTCTACGCTAACGAGGAGCGCGAGCACGAAGTCATGTGGGATGACTTCCGGGGCGCCCTCGGTTTTGAGACGCTCTCTCTGCGTGTTCAGACCGATACGCTTGTGACCGCCGCTCGCAATCTCTTCTCCAAGAAAGCCGAATCGGTTGGGGCGCTGTTTGCATTCGAGTCACAGCAACCGCACACTGCCCAAAGCAAGCTTGATGGTATCAACGAGCACTATCCTCTGTCTGAGGAAGGCAAGCGCTACTTCGTGGTTCACGCCAGTGACTTTGCCGAGGTCGAGGACCTCAAAACGCACATCGCGAACCTCAGCGACGAAGAGTTCGCGCGATGCAAAACCGCATGTGGAATCCTGTCCGCCGCCATGTGGGGCGCGCTGGATGGCATTTACTACGTCTAGCGTTACAGCGTTACAGCGTTACACAGGTGATCTCAAAACCTGTGCGGATTCGGCCCTGAAGATCGGTTTCTGCTTAGATATGGCATTAGATGGCGGGGCATCTTCGAATTGGCTTCAAGTGGGGGATTTTGAGCTCGGATTTGAAGCCAGAAAGGTGCTTGAGAACCAGGAGGCCGGCTTTCTTGACCAGTTTGAGTAGGTTCCAGCCAATGGCGCCCATCATGAATTTCACTTGTGTGTTGTCCGTTCCGTAACAGTTTACAAGATCGAGTCCTCCGAAGCGTTTCATATGGCCAAAGGGGGGGTCGACTACCGTCTTGCGGTCTTTGAGGGCCTGGCGGCCATCATCGGTGTCGCATCGAGCGATATTGCGTAGCCGCGCATCTTCGTTCTTGTGGCGAGATACTGTGCGTGTTTTTGCCTTTTTGTCCAAGCAGAGAGCTTTGAAAGGGCAGACAGCGCAGTCTTTCACGCTGGAACGATACTGAGTGTGGTTCTTTTGAGGCTTTTGTTGCTTGAGGAGGGCTTCGTTGGGGCAAATGTAGACATTGCGGTCGGCATCATATTGGAAGCAATCCTTCGTAAATCCTTCCGGCTTGTGATTCTTATTGGTCGTGTAATTTGTGATCGGCGTTGCGCCCAACTCTTCGACGAAAGCGTGAAAATTACAGTCGTCGTAGCCGGAGTCCGCGACGACGGTGCTGAGTTTGAGATCGTTGGACTCCAGAACCGCTTTTGCATGCTCTAAGGCTGGAACCGCAGCCGTCGCATCGTTTAAGTCCGCTTGACAGACGTGAGCAGCGAGGATGACTTGGCTCTTCGAGTCGGTTACGCATGTCGCCTTGTGATACATCCCCCGAGGGCAGTTCGTACCCTTCTTAGCGATCCGAGCCTCTGGATCGCTCGTGCTCCGAAAATCCTTGTTGCTTACTTCAGGCTTCTGACCGGCTTGCCGGGCTCGCTTGAGATGCTCGCCAACCGAGATCTTGGTCGTCACGCATTCAAGACTCGAAAGACTAGCATTCGCAGGAAGCAGTGTCGAATCGACCGCCGTCTGCTCCGTCCCCACCAGACCCTGCCTTGCGCAAAGCGCAACGACTGAATCGAACACCTTTTCGAGCTTGCCACCCAGTGCAAATTGCGCTCGCGCACGGCCGATGCTCGAATGGTCCGGAGTTCGCTCGGTGGGACCGTAGCCGAGGAACTCACGAATGGCAAGAGAGTCCGCGATTCGCTCAGCAAGGTCCGTATCGAACACGATGTTCTCAAGGTATCCGACCAGAAAGATCTTGAAATAAACCACATGGTCTACTGGACGCCCATCTTTCTTTTGGCTAAAACTAGCGCGGAGCGGCTCGCATAAAACAGACCAACTGCCCACTACCGCGTTCAATCGTGCAAAGAAATTTGTGCTCGAAGGACGATAGAGTTCATCCGAACCGTAAAACAAACGCACGTCAGGTGTCTTCGTGCGGATCATCGGAAACGGGAACCTCGCATGATTTAAAGACGATTTAGCGTCCAGATTCAAACCAGGGTTTTGAGATCACCTGTGAAGCGTTCGAGGGAATTCGTCAATCCCAAAGTCCCTCGAACGCATATCGCTTATCGCTTCAACGCTTAACGCTAGCGCGAAGCGCTTTACGCTAGCGTTCCCTTTGCTGCTTCTACCACGTGCTCGACGGTCAGGCCCAGCTCGGGGAAGATCTGTTTGGCGGGGGCGGAGAGGCCGTAGCGGTCGACGCCCACTTGGGCATCCGAGTAGCGAGGCCATGCCAGGGTGCAGCCGGCTTCGACGGAGACACGTTTGATTCCGGCGGGAAATACCGACGCTTTGTATTCGGCCGATTGCTGCTCAAAAAGGAACCAACTTGGCATGCTGACGACAGCGGTTGGGATCCCTTCGGCTTCCAATTTCTCGCGAGCTCCTGTGCAGAGTTGAACCTCGCTACCTGTTCCGATTAGGATGACCTTCGGAGTTCCTCCAGTAGCCGAGGCAAGAACGTAAGCGCCCTTCTCTGCCGGATGGTGGCTCACTGTGTCTGGAGTCAGCGCAGGAAGGTCTTGGCGGCTAAATACGAGGATCGTGGGCGTCTTCTTCGACTCCAAAGCGATCTTCCAAGCGACGGAAGTTTCGTTTCCATCGGCAGGGCGGAAGACGTTCAGATTCGGAATCGCGCGCAAAGCTGTGAGGTGCTCGATCGGCTGGTGGGTAGGGCCATCTTCGCCGACGCCAACCGAATCATGGGTGAACACCATAATCGTTGGGCAGTGCATGATCGCAGCAAGCCGAATAGACGGCCGGCAGTAGTCGGAAAAAACGAAGAACGTGCCTCCGTATGCCTGGACGCCACCGTGCAGAGTCATGCCGTTAAGAGCTGCGACCATTGCATGTTCGCGGACGCCGAACATAAAGTTTCGACCGACATGATTGTCCCAGTCGAATTCGCCGGAGGCCTTCTGAACCGCATACGTGCTCTCCGATAGGTCCGCATTTCCGCCAATAAGAACATCGTGAAGCGGTGCGATTGCGTTGAGAACGGTGTTCCCTGCTTTGCGCGTCGAGACCGACTGTGCGAAGGTGGGCAGGTGATCGACCCAATTGGAGGGGAAGTTGCCGGCGATCGCTTCGCTTAGAGTCTTGGCGAGTTCGGGATACGCGGCTTCGTAGGCAGCAAACGCTTCGTTCCATTTACCTTCCAATGCCGCGCCGTGGTCGATCGCCGTTTGATATTTGGCGAACGCTTCTGGGGCAACGTAGAAATCTGGCTCAAGGGGAATCCCCAATGCCTCTTTGGTCAGTTTGACTTCATCGGGGCCAAGTGCAGACCCGTGAGACTTGGAGCTTCCCGCCTTGTTTGGGCTGCCGAAGCCGATAATCGTCTTACAGTCGATCAACGACGGCTTGTCGGTAACGTGGTGAGCCTCGCGAATGGCTGCGTCCACGGCGTCGACATCCATTCCATCGATCTTCTGAACGTGCCACCCAAGCGCTTCAAAACGAGCACCGACGTTTTCGGTGAACGACATTGCGGTTGGCCCATCGAGAGAGATCTCGTTATCGTCGTAAAGGACGATCAGCCTTCCCAGGTGAAGATGGCCCGCAAGCGACGCCGCCTCATTGGAAAGCCCTTCCATTAAGTCGCCGTCGGATGCGATCACGTAAGTGTAGTGATCGACGATGTCATGGCCCGGTTTGTTGAAATTTGCGCGTAACCAAGCTTCTGCCAACGCAAAGCCGACGCTGTGCCCGAAACCTTGAGCCAACGGACCGGTCGCCATTTCGACTCCGGCCGTCATTGAATTCTCTGGGTGCCCAGGTGTGCGGCTGTGAAGCTGCCGGAACTGCTTCAAGTCGTCGATCGTCAGGTCGTAGCCAGTTAGGTGTAGGAGCGAGTAAAGCAGCATCGATCCATGGCCCGCGGACAAGATAAACCGATCGCGGTTAAACCAATGCGGATTGCTTGGGTTGTGTCTCAGATACTTCGTCCAAAGCGTGTACGCCATTGGGGCAGCGCCCATCGGCAGCCCTGGATGGCCGCTGTTAGCCTTCTGAATCGCGTCTATCGCGAGACCGCGAATAGCGTTAATGCACAGATCGTCGAGACCTTTTGTTTGTACTCCCACTCATTGAGGTTACCTTTCCCGAACGACTCAAGGGGCTAGGGTAGTCTTCATTGAGTGCGAAGCCCTATTCTTGCGGTTCTGCTCGGTCTTTTAGTGGGAGTCAGTCCCGCTCAAAAGCGAGACGGTATTTATAAGCCTGCCGGAGGTAATCCAACTCCATGGATTATTAATGAGCATCAGACTCTGATCTGGAACGGCCAGCCGTACATCCCGATAGGGGTGAAGATTGACGGCACGTCCCAAGCGGTCGACGCGGCGAAAGCTGCCGGCATCACTGACGTCATCGTGGATCTGCCTGCCAATGGAGTTGGATGGGACCCGGTGATCGAGGCGCTGAATAAGGCAAAAATGCACTTCCTTATTCGGGTCGACTCCCTTGCTCCGATGGCTAAGGGGTTCGCAATTGAGCCTCAAGGGTATCGCGTTGCCGGTATTAAGGCATCCCGTGAAGTGAAATTGGAGATTCCTGGCGCCACAAGCGCATTCGTCGTCCTTGCGACTAAGGGCGATGGAAGCATCGTTGCGAATGGGCGCGTTCCGATTATCAACGGGCAATTGACGTATTTCGCGAAGATCGGTCCGGAGATCGAACACGTCCTCCTCGTTTACCCCGAGATGACAAGCATCGAACAGCCGGACTTTTGGGAAGACCTCGATACCGAACGTGACGAACTGCTGGGTTCGCTGCGCAAGCACAATCCAGGTGAGGGATTCCGTGGCATCGTGAACCCCATGGGTCGTGGTTTGACGACGACCGTGCGCGACCCGCACTTCGTTCCGACAAGCGCCTATTTCCGAATGGAGTTTAGGTCGTTCCTCGAACAGAAGTACAAGAATGTCGAGACGGTGATCAAGAGTTGGTCGATGACCTCTTCGACACTCACGCAGATTGACGACAAAACCAAAAAGTGGCTCGTCTCGTTCGACGCTCTCGCCAAGCTGATCCCACTATGGACAACGACTCGCGGCATCGGAGCGATGCTGGATCCCGATACGAACATCATCTATAGCTGCGACGGAAAACTGAGTCAAGCATGGTCTGATATTTCGCAGGTCATTAATGCTGCCGGTGAGCGCAGGTTCTCAAGAATCGTTCCTGCAATCCGGGCGATCACCGACGTTCCGGTAATTCAGGACTGGCTCGGATGGGCAGCGCCGTATGAAACGCGTCAGCCTGTCATCGACGGAGTTGGAATGCGGGCTTCCGGCACGACGCAAAGCGTCCTTGCTGAATCCGGCAGCCGTGCTGCGAGCAGCATTCTTCGGTGGTCGACCCACGGCTGGCTCGTAACCACCGATCTCGACATGGGCGCCGGCGCCGATGCGCCTGCGCAGCTAGGCGGTGTGATCGACGATCTGACTTCGATGGGTGCACGCGGAATCTTCGTTAGATCCGAATCGCCTGCGTTGCTAAAGAAGATCGCTGCCGAGTCTCGGCTCAGAGCCACCGACACGTCGTTAATGGGCAAGTCGCCTCTGCCTGTTTTCTTTCCAGAGAACGCAAGCAACCCGGCTGTTCCTCAGAAACTGCCCGGCGATCATTGGTGGTTGCCCACCCCATCGGATGGAAACCGAATCGACCTCGGCAGCCTCTTCTATGCCTATCGATCCGGCTTAAACGAGGGGACGTTCGCCCTTTGGACGAAAGTTCCGGGTCGCTATCGGCTACATATGAGCAACGCAAGGTCAGTTCGCTTCAGAACCCTCGATGGATCGGACCCGTTGCCGAAAGTGTCGAAGGATACCGTTGAGTTGTCGATAACCGAGTTTCCTTTGATCATCACCGGCACAATGGAGGTGCCGGTGCCGGATATCGCGCTCGCCGAAACCGTGCAGCAATTCCGGGTCATGCTCGCCAGTGCGCAGCGAAATCATGGTGAATCGGACGAGATCGAAATGCTCTTCAGCCAGGCCATGACCGGTTTCGACCGGAATCCAGGCGGCAGCTTCGAGCAGATGCGCAAGCAGTATTGGAAGCTGGCGGAGAAAGTAGCTCCGTACACCTGGATCGAGTGCGAGCGTTACTCGGAGAGCAATTTCAGCGAGGTTGTCAAGAATCCGGGTTGTTCGGCAGGACTGGCACTTTCTCTTCGCACGCTGATTCCGCCCGGACCGGGTGGATATTACGCCGAGTACAGCGTTCAGGTTCGCTCCAAGGAAGACCAAGAGGTCTGGGTATCGGCAAAAATCCCGAGTGAAAGGCGCGGAGACGTAAGCGTATTCGTCGGTGGACAGCAAATGCTGCTAACGGGTGAGCCAACAAGCATTTACGCCGGTGGATTTGGATGGTACAAATTGGGAACGACGCGACTTGCCGGCAACATGACGAAGCTGAGACTTCAAGTCGAGACGGCTGGAAATGCAGAGATCGCCTTCGACACGATCCTCCTGTCACCAAGTCCGTTCAAGCCCAATGGGGTTACCCGACCAGAACCGTCGAATTTTCATGGAGTGCAATCGAAGCCTATGAAGAACCCGAGGCGAAGGGGCTCTGGCGGGTCTTAGCCGCCTCAAGCCAGAGCAGTTCTTGTTCCGCGTAGAGGTGTGGGTCGAGTCGGACAAGGCCGTATTGGCAATTCGACTCGCCGACTCTTACTGCCCATCCGGCGTCGCCGAAGCTGTAATGCCACCATTCGTCGCGGCAATTCGAAAAGCCGACGGAGAGCATCGCATCGACGAGCAGCATCCGGTTTCGATGTGCCGTTTCGCTTAGGCCAAGTGCATATGTCGGCGCCGATTTGTATCGATCGTAAGGAGAGCTTACGTCGATGTCTTCACCGTTTTCGTCGATGAGCCAAACATCGACCGCAGCCCCCGTGCAATGGCCGGGAGGCGCTTTTTGATCGGTTGGAGCTACCCAGCGGCATACCGTTCTTCGAAGCGCCGTTCGGTCTCGATTCGGAAACGCCTCGACCGCAGATTTCCAAACGAAATCGTAGATCCGCTGCTGACGCTCGATCGGCCTCCAACCTTCGACCAATCCCATGTAGAAACCGTCGGGAAGCCGACGAGCCGCCTCTTCGCACATCAAGGCAACGGACTCGCGTACGTATGGGATGACCTGAGGGCGCTGAAGCCGGACAGACGGACATACGATCCGCATATCGACCAGCGGCTCGCCGTTATCCGTTTCTAGAATCTTGTTTAGCAGCCGAATCGGCTCTGGACGACCCTTCGTTCGATCCCACTTAATCAACGCTCTGCCTCGCAGACCTCTCGCTACGATGGATCGATGAGGTCATTTGGCTGCTACCGCTGGACCGCTTCCATGAACGATCGCGATTTTCTCATCCTTTGAATCCAGGTCGCGAAGCCAGATGTCGTGGGAGTGGGTGTATGGCTTGCAGTAAAGGAGCTTTCCGGAGTCCATAAAGCAGGCATCCCAACCGGCAAACGTATCGACTTTCTCGGACGGACGGTCCGACTTGACGATCTGAATTTGCGGACTGCCCATCGTGCCGTATCGATCCGAAGAGAGGGCTAAAAGCTTCCCATCCGGTGACCACGCGATTCGGTAGATGGAACTTGTTTCATTGGACGCTCGAGTTCCGCCTTCTTGAGTGCCGCAAGCGAGGATTCGTGCTTCGTCCCAAGACGCCTCGCCGATCAAATCGTGTACGGAACTTGGCTCCAGAGTCGCCATCCACAAGTCCCCGTTTCGACAGAACGCAACGTGCCGTCCGTCGGGGGAAAATGAAGCAGCCGACGAAGACGATACTGAGAATGCGGATGGTCCGCTCGTCTCGTTTCCAAGAAATAGGCTGATCGCTCCCTTCGTCCCGACGCGCTTCGTCCAGCACCAATAAACGTTCCAAATCGTCTTCGAACTGTGTTCGACTCCGAACATCGGATCGGCGGACTCGTTTCGGCGGGTAACGGTGTACTTGTCCGGATGTCCGAAAATGATGAACTTCGATGCGGGGTCCCAGGATGGATATGGGTCGTGATCGGGAACTGTTGCCGGGGTCTCGGCAAGGTGAGAGCAGCGTTTCGACTCAGAGCTCTCCAAGTCCAGTAAGTACAGGTCCCCTTCCCTCAAGAACGCAAGCTGTTTACCGTCGGGCGAGAGGGCTGGTCCGGCAGCGTGTTTCAGGACTAAGGTTTCCGTGCCTTGAAAACTCCTGTAGATCGAATCCTTGCGGACAAAATAGATCGCAGGGGACGAACTTTGGATGAGGGCGAAAGCGCAGAGGAGCGATGCGACGACCATTAAGTTAAGAGTTTCGCACGGATGGACACCTCCTTGCTCGGTGGCAGGATGACAAAATTGCCCCGATCCTCGTAACGGAGGACCAGGGCATTTGGATTTCAGCGACCTGTCGCTGCCCGAAGTTTGTCGACGAGGTTGTTGCGCTCTTCATCCGATAGGTACGGACTCTTGAGTAGATCCAGCAATTCCTCCACGTTTTCCTTGGCTGGGTCCACTGGCTCAAGCCGATAGTCGGCTTTGGAAGTGCTCGAATCGGCTGCTGGAGCTGAAGGCGCAGTTGGAGCGGAAGGAGCGGTGGGCCCCGTTGCAGGCTTCGGTTCCTCTTTCCGATCCTTCTCACGAGAGAGGTGGCCACGAATCATCTCGCCGAGAATGTCTTGACCCAGGAATGGCGCGAGGTTCGAGACCATATTGATGTCAAGCCCAACCCCCTTCCCCGCTTGCTCCCGAATGAGGAGTGCCAATTCATCCTTGCCGACAAAAGGCGCCAAGCGCAGGAGGATGTTGTTCTCTCCATCGTCCCTGGATCTTCCCCTATCTCGGTTAATTGGAAAATAGCCTGCGAGCATCTTTGCCTCGACGCCGATTTCCCCAAACGAGGAGTCCTCGGGGATCGTGGAGAATAGCCCCTGCGGTAGATTTCCTGTCTCCATCAGATGGTTGAGAACTGCGTTGTAGCGTTGAGCAGTCCGTTTGGCTCCGCCTGATAGACTGCCAGTCAGCGTTGCGTGCTCGCACATTTCTGCGATCTCGTTTAGTAGCCTGCGATAAGACTGAACATCATTTTCCTGACTCATTTGATTCCTCCAAAAGAAACGACAAGGACGACCGCAGCAGCTTTCGACCGGCATGCAGCCTCCATTTCACGGTAGTGATAGGCAATCCCAAAAACTCAGAGATCTTTCCGGCACCCCAATCTTCCAAGTAGTACAACTCGAAAATCGCCCGAATCTCTTCGGGCAGTTCGCACAGGGCCGAATGCACCGCGGAAGCTCCGGCCCGCTGCTCCAATTCGTCGGAAAGCGCTGGAGTGTGAAAAAGGATGACGTCGTCGATGGCCAAGTGCACTGACCGATCGCCCAACGAGGCCCTTCTGGCGCGGTGCCTGAGGATTGCCCCAAACCACGCCGCGAACTTTTCGGGGTCCGACAACTGAGGCAGCGCTTTGAATACGGCCAGAAACGAATCCTGGACCGCGTCTTCGGCAGCATCTGCCGGACGTGTAATCTGTTTGGCTAACACGAGCGCCCCGGGGCGATAGCGTGCGACCAGGGCATCGAAGGCCGACAAGTTTCCCAGCTGCGCAAGCGCTACCAGTTCTGCCTCCTCTCGATGCTCCCAGATCAACCGTTCCATCTTTGCCTTCATAGAACAAGAGTCGTCAATGAAGAGTTTGGATAGTGGCTCGTTCGGAAAATTCGAACTTTTCAGGTCTCGATATCGAAATAGAGGTAGTAGTGGCTTTCACACCCCGGATTGAACGACGCCTCGCATCTCGGACAAGCGGAATGGCACCCAAGGTATTCCGCAATGGTCAACTCCATTCCACAGGCTCCACAAAGGATAGCCTTCTCGTGATATTCGGCAGTCGACCAAACAACCGAAGTGTGGTCGGTAAGTTCGGCATGACACGCATGACATGAAAAATACCGATTGCAGCACTTGAACCGAATTGCGACGATGTCTCGCGGAGAATGATAGTGGCCGCATCGAGTGTCGGGCTGAACGTCGACACCAAGTACTTCGATTCCAGATAGGCTGTGATGCATCGGGTCCTAATTCAGTCAAGTAAAGGAACTGAAAAAGAACAGGCTTCCCTCTGATCCATGGTCGGTGCTTAACACTGAGAGGGAGCCTGGTGTGTGAACAGATTTACAGACGGGTCGATTAGGTGATTCGGTGCGGCGCTACCTGAAAAATTTACTAGTCTAATCTTCTTCGAATCGATTCGGCGAGTTGGCGAACCACCTGATCCACGGTTACGCCCTCAGTATCGAGAATCAAGTCGGCGTTATCGGGCTCTTCGAACGTCGACGTAATCCCTGTGAACTGTTTGATTTCCCCACTTCGAGCGCGCTTGTAGAGTCCTTTCGGATCCCGGCGTTCACATTCCGCCAAGCTGGTTCGGACATAGACTTCCATATACTGCTCGCCGATGATCTCCCTTATCTTTTGCCGATCGGAATTCAGGGGCGAGATAAACGAGCAGATCGTAATGTGGCCGAGCGATGCGAATAGACGAGCCACGTGGGCAGCACGGCGAAGGTTCTCCGATCGATCGACATCGCTGAACCCTAGGTCGCTGTTCAATCCGTTTCTGAGATCGTCCCCGTCTAATCTCGCAGCGCTAAGTCCCTCGCGCCTCAGGAGCTCGATCAGGGCGTCGGAGATCGTCGATTTCCCTGCTCCAGAGAGCCCCGTCAGCCATACCACTTGGCCGCTTGGTTTTGCCTTTGCGACTGCCTCGGTTCCCTTGATCCTGGTGACCATTCCCGCTGCGACCACGTTGTTCGATACAGGGTCGACCAAAAGGAACCCGCCGAGTGAGCGGTTGTGTTCGTAGGTGTCGACGAAGACTGGCCTGCCGGTTGTCAGAACGAGTCGCCCGATGTCGTTCATCTGGAGGAAGTGCGCTTCTCCGCGGTGCAGCGTTTCGATGTCAAATCGATAGACGACTTCATCGAGTGTCGCCGATACTTCCCGAGTCGTATGCCGTAGCAGGTACCGCTTGCCAGTCATCGAGGGCTCTTCCGACATCCAACAAGCAACTGCCTCCAGGCTTTGGGTCACCGAAGGGAGGTTCCTCGGTCGGACCAACATATCGCCTCGCGTCACATCGACCTCTCGGTCGAAAGTTACGAGCACGTTTGACCCGGCGGATGCCTCCTGAACTTCGTCATCCAATTCGAATAGCTGTTTGACGACGACCGACTGTCCTGATGGCAAGACGAGGAGTTCCTCCCCTCTGCGAACGCTTCCCGACTCGATGCGTCCCATATAGCCCCGAAAGTTCTGGTCGGGTCGAATGACGTACTGAATCGGCAGGCGTAAGTCGGTGGGAGCCTTTCTTCCTTCCGGAGTCAAGTCTTCGAGACGCTCAAGAACTGACGGCCCCTTGTACCAAGGAATGAGTTCGCTGCGGCGAACCACGTTTTCTCCGAGCAGCGCGGACACGGGGATAAAGCTGATGTTGGTGAGCGAAAGACGCTGTGAGTACTCTCTGAAACTCGCTTCGATCGAATCGAAAACCGCTTCGCTGTAGTCGACGAGGTCCATTTTGTTGACGACGACCACTACTTGGGGGACGCGCAAGAGCGAGGTGATGAACGCATGACGTTTGGATTGCTCCGTCATCCCATGCCTCGCGTCGATCAGGATCATCGAAGCATCGGCAGTAGAGGCACCCGTTATCATGTTCCGGGTGTACTGGGTGTGCCCTGGCGTATCGGCAACGATGAATCGCTTTTTCGCGGTGGAGAAATACCGATAGGCGACATCGATCGTGATCCCTTGCTCTCGCTCTGCCTTAAGGCCATCCGCTAACAGGGCGAGGTTGACGTCAGCCTCTCCTCGGTGCTCGCTCGTTCGCTTGAGCGACTCAAAGTGGTCCTCGTAGATCGAATCGGTGTCGAAAAGAAGGCGACCTAGCAACGTGCTCTTGCCATCGTCGACGCTTCCTGCCGTCGAAATTCGGATGATCTCCGCGTCCGAGCGAGACGCCAATGACATTTAGAAGTACCCCTTGGACTTGCGGTCCTCCATTGCACTCTCCGACCGTTTGTCATCTGCCCGGGTGCTTCGCTCACTGGTCTTCGAATCGATCAACTCCGCAATCACTTCTTCGACCGTCTGAGCATTGGAGTACACGGCGCCGGTGCAGGTCGCGTCTCCGATAGTTCGGAACCGGACCCGCTGAGTTTCGATCTTCTCGTTGGGAATCGGTATCAGGAACTCGGTATGGGCGAGCAAAACGTTATCTCGAATGACAACCGGGCGATCGTGACCAAAATAGATCTCAGGGACGGCGATACTTTGAGCTTGGATGTACTGCCAAACGTCAAGTTCGGTCCAGTTGCTGATCGGGAACACGCGGAAGTGCTCGCCTACGTTCTTCCTACCGTTGTATAAATTCCAGAGCTCGGGACGCTGGTGTTTGGGGTCCCATTGGCCGTGAGCGTTTCGATGGGAGAAGAACCGTTCTTTGGCACGTGCCTTCTCTTCGTCTCTTCGAGCCCCACCGAAGCAGGCATCCAACTTCAATTCTGAAATCGCTCCGAGCAAGGTCACCGTTTGAAGGACATTTCGACTTCGATTGGGACCCGATTCTTCTCGGACCAATCCTGCGTCGATCGAATCTTGCACATAACGGACCAACAGCTTGACGCCGTACCTCTCCGCAATTCGATCTCGGAACTCAATCGTCTCCGGAAAGTTGTGCCCGGTGTCGATATGTAGGATTGGAAAAGGAATCGGCGCCGGGGCGAACGCTCTGCTCGCCAGATGCAGTAAAACGATCGAGTCCTTTCCACCCGAAAACAGCAAAGCCGGCCGCTCAAATTGAGCAGCAGCCTCGCGTATCACATAGACAGCTTCCGCTTCCAGTTCCCTTAATACGGCGCCCATTTGCGGAAAGTCCTGACCCTGTGGATTGTATATCGTGCGGCACCGCTTCAGCGACGTTCGAGCCTGGAATATCAAAGGAAATCTAACATCGCCGCGGCTTTCCTTGCGTCAGGATATATCCGAGCCACCGATTGGAGTCGCCTGGGTAATCTCCCAGCCAACCAAGGCCATTGGCTAGCAGAACGTTGCGATATGTCAATTAATAGACTCTGGAAACTGATATTCGTCGTTACAGTGACGACTCTAGGAAGCGCGAATGGACAGACCGGATCCAAGCGCGATTCGATCGATCCCGATTCGACATTTGAAGTCCAAACGATCAAGTCGCAGACGCTTATCCACTCTCAAGCTTATAACTACGTTCAAGAATTAAGCGACACAATCGGTCCGAGGCTTACCGGATCTCCTCAGGCCGCTGCCGCCTGCGATTGGGCAGTCCTTAAGCTAAAGCGCCTTGGTTTCAAAAACGCACACCTGGAGAAATGGACTCTCGGGCACGGTTGGCAACGCGGAATTGCATCCGCTGAGCTCTTGATGCCGTTCCGTCTGGGACTGGACATCACCTCCTATGGGTGGGTTGGGTCCACAAAAGTCGGAGGCGCCGAGGCTGACGTCATAACCGTCAACTCCGACCTGATCCCGGACGAAATCAAGCAGCATGCAAAGCTTTGGAAAGGAAAAGTGCTTTTCATGACCCCCCTTGGGCCGAAGCACCTCAATCCAATTCGATCCTACTCGCAGTTCGGACCTTTCCTGACCGCAGCAGCAAAGGCACAAGCGGTTGCCGTGATCTACGCTACCGGGCGGCCGGGCACGATGCTTCCCCATACGGGGCCGCCGACCTTCCACGACGAGTACTTTCCGATTCCCGTTGTAGACATTGCTCAGGAACAGCAGCAAGTGCTTACGCGAATGTTCGCTGCGAAAAAGCATGTCCGAATCAAAATCGATGTGCAGAATTCGGTTACACGCGGATCGGTTACTTGCAGTAACGTTGTTGCGGAGATACCAGGTTTTGAACATCCGGAAGAGGTCGTCGTCCTTGGCGCC